>Ga0207652_10003436_pt1 | contig 13073 bp, 12 predicted proteins | sample KBSC63BmetaG_FD_184334 | JGI IMG/M metagenome (GOLD analysis project Ga0207652, IMG submission 184334) | Corn rhizosphere microbial communities from Kellogg Biological Station, Michigan, USA - KBS C6-3B metaG (SPAdes) (version 2) | ecosystem: Host-associated > Plants > Roots > Rhizosphere ... | reverse complement strand
GCCACGGGCTCGCCGGTCACGTGGAGGGCTCGGCGTTCGGTCGACATGCGCTTAACCAGTAGCATGCCCACCTCGGAGGCGGGCTCACAGTCCTACTTCGGCTGCGGGGTCACACGCAGGTACGGCTTCAGGGTCTTCCAGCCGGCCGGGAACAGCGCCTTGGCCTCCTCGTCCTTGATCGACGGGACGATGATCACGTCCTGACCCTGCTTCCAGTCGACCGGCGTCGCGACCTTGTGCTTCGCGGTGAGCTGGAGCGAATCGATCACGCGGAGCAGCTCGTCGAAGTTACGGCCCGTGCTCGCCGGGTACGTGAGCGACAACTTGAGCTTCTTGTCGGGGCCGATCACGAACACCGAGCGGACCGTCGCGGTGTCGCTCGCGTTCGGATGGATCATCCCGTAGAGGTTCGCGACCTTCTTGTCGTGATCCGCGATCAACGCGAAGTTGAGCGCGTGGCCCTGGGTCTCCTTGATGTCGTTCGCCCACTCCTTGTGGGAGCCGAGCGGGTCGACCGACAGGCCGAGGACCTTGACCCCGCGCTTGTCGAACTCCGGCTTCAGCGCGGACAGGCGGCCGAGCTCGGTCGTGCACACCGGCGTGAAGTCCTTCGGGTGCGAGAACAGCACCGCCCAGCTGTTGCCGAGCCAGTTGTGGAAATCGATCGTGCCTTCGGTGGTCTCCGCCGTGAAGTTCGGGACCTCGTCGCCAAGTTGCAGTGCCATGGATGATCTCTCCGGGTGCGTTGAGTTCCTGCCGTTATAGCGGATAGCCATCCGCTCGACAAGGGCTACTCGTCTGCCATCTCGGTGCGCGGAGACCGAGGCACGGGCGCGGGAGCATCGTTGATCTTCGCGATCACCGTATCGAGCTTCTGCTCGGGGATGGTGACCCGGGTCGGCATCCCCCCGCCGAGCTCGAACAGCGCGACGAAATCCCAGCCGGACTCGAACGGCGCCGCGATCGTCAGCATCCCGGAGTCGCGCACGATCGACACCGCGGCCTTCTTCTGGCCGGCGAGCAGGAGGTCGGTCTTGTCGAACTGTCCCGACGAGCCCTGGGTATCGACCACCGCGACCCGGCCACGGATCGTGTAGCGCTGGGACAGCATCTGGGTCGCGGCGTCACGCCGCTCGAACTCGGCAGCGGCGTCGCGGATCACGTCGTCGTGGACGCCCTTCTTCATGCCCTCGACGAGGAACTGGACGACCGCGCGCTTCAGCTGATCGTCGCGAAACTTCGCGCGCAGCGCTCGATCGATCCGGACCGCGGTCGGGCCCGGCGTGCCGATCCGGGTGTCGACCGCACGCGCGTCGGCATCGGCGCCGCGATACGGCTCCACGCCGCCGAGGATCCACTTCGCCGCCGCGTACAGCCCGTCGAGATCGACGTGGGTGAGGATGCAATCGATCGGTCCGGTCGTGCGCACCAGCTCGGGCGTGACCATCTCGGGGCACGCGCCGTGCTCGGCCTTCGTCGCGAGCACGAACCGCGGATCATTCGCGAACGCGACGTGCTTCTCGTGATCGTGATGATCGACCCACGCCGCGAGTCGATCGCCGAGCGCGGTGAGGAACGGTTGGGTCGTCTGCTCGAACGAGATGCTCGTCCCGACCGTCGCCGCGAACGCGATGTCGAGCACGACGACGCGGCCCTCGAGTGCCCCCGGCTTGGGGAGCAGGCGCGGCGATCCGAACATCAACTGCGGGAGGTGCACGACCGACGAATCTTACGGTGCTACTTCGGACAGTGCATCACGACGCTCCAGCCATCGTGCAGATAGATCTGGCGCACCGTGCCGCGATCGCCGCATTGTTCGCCACCCGGGTTGATGAGGCAGAGCGAGCGCTCGCCGCCATCCGCGACCAGCGCGCTGCGCCGGCCGGGCGCGACCTCGCCGAGCTGCTTGCCGTCGATCCACACGGTCACCGGATCGTGGCAGCCGCTGTTGTCGACGAAGAACGTCGTGCGCGGCTTCGCGCGCGGTGCGGTGCGCGGGGGGATGACATCTGGTTTGTCCTCCTCGATCACGTGATAGCGCTGGGGATCCGCGAGCGCGGCGGCGAGCAAGCGCTCGGAGCAGCCGACCGTCCGGAGCTCTGGCGTGACGCCGCGGCCGAGCTCGGCGCGCAGCTCGCCGGCATCCGCGAGCGCGAGCCGGAATGAATGCTTCGCGGTCGCGACCGCGAGCCGCGCGTTCGGCAACAGTCCTGCGGTGAGCCCGAGCTCGTCGGCGCGGACGATCCTCTTGAACGACGCCTCGAGATCGCTGCCGAGCCGCTCGTAGGTCGCGTGCGCCTTCGCCGCGGCTGCCCACGCCGGCGCGACGACATCGACGGGACAGCTCGTGATCCGCGGCGCATCCTTCGGCTTCGCAGGCGCCATCGGGCCCTTCCCGACCGCGCCGAGCATCGCGATGATCTGCTTCTGATATGCGCCGCGCGCGTTCGCCATCGCCTCGCCGAGGCGCGCGTACTCCGCGAGCTCGGCCGCGAGGTCCTCGGTGTCGCCCCATGGCCGCACGAGCATCGGCTGCCACGCGAGCGCGACCGGCTGATTCGCATCGAGTGCGGACAGCGCGGCCTGGGCCGCGGGCAAGCTCGGCGCGGCACGCAGGTCGGCGCGCGCGGCCGCCGGATCTCCCGCGAGCGCGTGCGCGAGCCCCGCGAGGTAGTGGAGCACCGGATCGTCGGGCCAGTACGCGAGTGCGGGCGCGACCTGCGCGAGCGCCGCCGCGCCATCCTTGCGCGCGACCTCGGCGGCAGCGACCGCGCGCCGGGTCTCGAGCAGGCGCGGTGCTTCGCGCGCGGCTTTGCGCAGGTACCAGGCCGCGTCATCCGCGCGATGCTGCGCGAGCGCGATCACCCCGAGGTCGTGCTCGGCCGCGGCGGCGTCGGCGGTGAACTTCTGGAGGTTCGTGAACATCCGGTTCGCGTCCGCGAGCTTGCCGGCGTCCATCTCGGCCTGCGCGATCGCGAAGCCGGGGGCCGACGACTCCGGCGCGAGCTTCGCCGCCTTGCCGTACCAGGCGATCGCCTGATCGAGGTCGTGGTGGTGGCGATACGCATCGCCGACCCGCAGCGCGACCGCGAGCTCGCCGGGGCGTGCGGTCGCGACGGCCTCGAGCGCCGCGATCGCCTTCGGCCAGTCGCCAAGTGCGGCATAGCCCGCTGCCAGATCGCTGCGCGTGTCGAGATCGTCGGGCGCGCGCTGCGCGATCGCCTCGAGCTCGGTGACGAGCTTGCGAGTGTCGCTGCGCGCGGCGTGGATCAGCACGAGCACGCGCCGGGCGACGAGGTCGTCGGGGCGGTGCGCGGTGACCTGCTCGAGCTGGCGCTCTGCCCCCTTCGCATCGCCGAGCTGCCACAGCGCCTCGCCGAGCTTCTCGCGCGCGTCGAGATCCCACGGTTGCTTCGCGACGAGCCGGAGGAATAGCTCGAGCGCCGGCTCCCACTTGCCGGCGGCGGCGGTCGCCATCGCAGCCGCGCGTAGCGCGGTGGCGTCGTCGGGCGCGAGGTCGGCGGCGTAGTTGAACTTCGCGGCGGCCTTCGCGGTCATCTTCGGATCGTTCGGCGCCTGGCGCTGGTAGAGCTCGCCGAGCACGCGCTGCGCTTCGCCGAGCTTGGGATCGAGGAACACCGCGCGCTCGAGGTCGTGCTCGGCGCTCTTGAAGTCCGGCGTCCCGCCGATCGCCCCGGTCAGATAGCCCAGGCCACGGCCGAGCATGAACACCGGATAGATATCCTTCGCGAGCCCGCGATCGAGCTTGATCGTCTGGACCTCGTCTCCCCCGGGGCCGGGCGCAGGTCCCGGCCCCTCCATCTTGGGCGTGGCCGGCGCGACCTTCGCCTGCTGCCAGGCATCGGCCAGCACGCCGCCGAGGATCGCGTGATAGCCGGGCATCGCGCCCTGGCGCTTCGCATCGCCGACGACGGTCGCGTGGCCGTTGTCGATCTTCCAGATCAGCACGGCGAGCCGGAGGTCCTCGCCGATCTTGTCGAACCAGCCCGTGATCACGTACTGCGCGTGAGCGCGCGCGCCGAACGCGGCGACCGTATCGGCCTCGGCCGGCACGGCCTCGCCGCTCACCCACAGCGGGGAGTTCGCGAGGTCGAGCCCGAACGCCGCCTGGGTCTTCATCGCGATCTCGAACGGCGCCTCGGCGACCAGCCACTCGAACGACTTGCCGTTCGGCACGTGGTTCTCGAACGGCGTCACCGCGACGACGGCGGGGCCAGATGTCCAGTCGGGCACGCTCGGCGCGAGGTTGACGTCCGCGCGTGTCGTACCCGCAGCACACAGCGTCGCGATGACGACGACGTGCCACCGGGCCGCGAACCTCATAGACTCGATCATACCGTGGTTCCCCCCGACCGCCCGCTGCCGCCCGCGAGCCTACCGGCGGTGCGCCTGCGCCGCGCGCGCCGGCTCAAGCGGTTCTCGGTGCTCCGGCTGGTCTTCCTGCTGGTGATCTACGGGCTCTCGTTCGCGGCCGCGACCGCGTACTTCGTCGTCGATACGATCAACCAGGACCTGCCGCAGGATCTGACCCAGCTCCTCGACTACCGGCCGTATCGCAAGTCGGTCGTGCTCGCGAGCGATGGCGACGAGGTCGGCACGTTCTCGATCGAGAACCGCCAGATCGTACCGCTCGAGCGGATGCCGTCGCACGTGCCGGCCGCGTTCCTGTCCGCCGAGGATCGCCGGTTCTACCAGCACCCCGGCTTCGATCCGCTCGGCATCGTCCGCGCCGCGATCCGCAACTGGCGGTCGTCGGGCGCGATCAAGCAAGGCGGATCGACGATCACCCAGCAGATCATCAAGCAGACGCTGCTGTCGGGCGAAGAAGGCGACCTCGAGGACACCGGCATGACGCCGGAGCAGATCAAGGCGACCAAGAAGCTCCAGAAGTACAAGCGCAAGATGAAGGAGGTCGTGCTCGCGGTCCGCCTCGAGCGCGAGCTGACGAAGGCGGAGATCCTGTCGATCTATCTCAACCACGTCTATCTCGGCCACGGCGCCTACGGCGTCGGCGCGGCCGCCGAGGCGTACTTCGGCAAGGAGGTCGACGACCTCACGATCGCGGAGGCCGCGATGCTCGCCGGGCTCGTCGCGTCACCATCGAAGTACGCGCCGACGCACGACATCAAGCTCGCGCGCGATCGCCAGCGCTACGTGCTCGGTCACATGCGCGACGATCACTACATCTCCGATAGCGAGTATCAGTCCGCGCTCGACGAACCGATCGGCCTCGTCGATCAGAGCGACCTCAACCATCTCGCTTCGCCGTACTTCGTCGAGTACATCCGCCAGCTCGCGACGAAGCGCTATGGCAACAACGAGCTGTTCAAGGGCGGCCTGAAGTTCTATTCGACGCTCGATCGCAGCGTCCAGGCCGCCGCCGAAGCGGCGCTCCGCCACGGCCTCGAGGCGCTCGATCGCAAGCTCGGCGTACGCGGCCCGATCGGGACGGTGCCGCTCGCGCAGCGCGGCGCGTGGACCGGCGGACCGGCGCATCCACTGACCGGCGCGTCCGATGACACCAGCGCGCTCGCCGATCAGCTACTGCCCGAGCAGCGCTACGGCGCGATGGTCGTCGAGCTCAAGCCGAGCGGGATCACGCTCGACCTCGGGCCGAAGCGGCTCGCGCTCGATCCCGCCGATGCGAAGGACGTGATCGCGTGGCGCGGCAAGAAGAACGAGCAGGTCCGGCTCGGCGACCTGCTCGCCGTCCGGCTGTCTCCCGACGGCAGCGCGGCGACGCTCGCCCAGCGGCCAGCGCTCCAGGGATCGGTGATCGTGATGGACCCGCACACCGGCCGCGTGCTCGCGCTCGTCGGTGGCTACGACTGGACCGCGTCGCAGTTCGATCGCGCAACGCAGGCGCATCGCCAGGTCGGCTCGTCGATCAAGCCGTTCATCTACTCGGCGTTCCTCGAGAGCGGCCGCACGCCCGTCGAGCACATGCACGACGGCCCGTTCTCGGTCCAGACCGCGACCGGCACGTGGACGCCGGCGAACTACGACAACAAGTACCTCGGTGACGTCACGCTGATGACCGCGCTCGCGTACTCGCTCAACACGATCAGCGTGCAGATCGCGGTGCAGGTCGGCATCGATCGGATCATCGAGATCATGCGTGGCTTCGGGATCACGTCGCCGATCCCGCGCCACATCTCGATCTCGCTCGGCACGCCGGACCTCACGCCGCTCGAGGTCGCGACCGGCTACGCCGGCATCGCGAATGGCGGGCGGCGTGTGACGCCGCGGTTCTACGACCTCGTCACCGACTCGACCGGCAAGGTCATCGACGATCTGCGCAAGCAGCAGATGGGCCCGCAGATCATCTCGCCCGAGGTCGACTACGTGCTGATCAACCTGATGAAGGGCGTCGTCCAGCGCGGCACCGCACAGTGGGCAAAGGGCCTCGGCCGCCCCGTCGCCGGCAAGACCGGCACGTCGGCGAACTACAAGGACGTCTGGTTCAACGGCTTCACGACCGACCTCCTGTGCTCGGTGTGGATCGGCCGCGATGACTCGACGCCGATCGGCGACAAGATCACCGGTGGTGGCGTCGCGGTGCCGATCTGGCTCGAGGTCATGCAGAAGGCGCATCCGCCGACGAAGGTCCGCGACTGGCAGCCGCCGGCGAACATCACGTTCGCGCGGGTCGAGCCGTGGGGCGGCGATCCGGCGTCGCCGAGCTCCAATCCGAACGAGTCGGTGTGGATGCCGTTCGTGCGCGGCACCCTCCCCGGCCGCTTCCTCTCGGGTCCGGTGATCCGCTCGTTCGATGACCTCGTGGCGCCGCCCACAGTCCCGCGGCCACCGGAGAGGTGCGGCGACCTTTCGTGTTTGTGATCGTGCTAGCGTGCGCGGCATGCGAGCTGTCCTCGCGCTGATGGTTTTGACCGTCGCGTGCCGCGTCGATCTCGATCACGCGGTCTACAACGATGCCCAGCCCCGGTTGTGCACGCCGCAGCCGACGTCCGCGACCTGTGTGGCGGCCGTCGGCCACAGCGATCTGACGTACATCCAGGCCAACATCATCCAGCCGAAGTGCGCGCTCAGCGATTCGTGTCACACCAACAAGAACCCGCAGGACATGCTCGACCTGTCGACCAAGGACAAGACGTACATGCTGCTCGTGAACCAGGCGTCGGTCCTGGACACGTCGCGCCAGCTCGTCGTGCCCAATAACGTCAACGCGAGCCTCATGGCCGCGTTCATCGGGGCGATCAAGCCGTCGGAAGCCGATCCGCCGATGACCGAGCTCCCGCACAGCAAGAACGGCGACCCGATCGGAACGATGCCCTACAACAGCACGACGATGTGTTGCGAGAAGATCGATGCCGTGACCGCTTGGATCGCCAACGGCGCACTGGATAATTAAATGATAAGTGACCGTTCACGCAGGCGATTTCACCAGCGGTTTGCTTGACGCACCCGCTCGTTGGTCGCTACAACATTTGGGAACGCAGCGCGCGGCGGAGCCGCCCTTTTTGGGCAAGTGAGGCAAGTGATCGATGAGCTGGCTAAGTGATGTCTTCCAAAAAGGCGGACCGTTCTTCATCGTCAACACCTTCTTCTTGGCGGTGGTGATCGGGCTCATCGTCGAGCGCTCGATCTACTTCCTGGGCCGCGGCCACCTGAACGCGAAGGCGTTCCTCGAGCAGCTCCGCAAGCTGCTCTCGGCGAACAACGTCGACCGCGCGAAGAAGCTGTGCGATGCGACCACGGCGCCGGTCGCCCGTGTCGCAAAGGCCGGCCTCAACCGCCTCCACCGCGGTGAAGCTGCCGTTGCTCAGGCGATGGAAGAGACCATGACCGACACGCTGCCCGAGGTGAAGACTCGCATCGGCGCACTGTGGTCGCTCGCGAACATCTGCACCCTGATCGGTCTCCTCGGCACCATCACCGGCCTCATCCGTACGTTCAAGGCGATCGGTGACCTGTCCCCGCAGGAGCAGAAAGAGAAGCTCTCGCAGGGCATCTCCGAAGCTATGTACAACACCGCGTTCGGTCTCTCGATCGCGCTCATCTGCATGATCGGCCACCTGCTGTTGTCGGCTGCGATGAAGAAGGTCGTCGCCGATCTCGAGGCGTTCAGCCTGCGCTTCGAGAACCTCCTGGCCGAGGGTGGAAGCGCCGCCGCGAGCCGCGCTCCCGCTGCACCCACCGAGGATCTCGAGTAGCGATCCGTGGAGTACTCCGCACAGCGAGTACGCTCGAAGATGCGCAACGCCGTCAGGCGTCGCGAAGATCAGATCGAGCAAGACGAGATGGAGAGCGGTGAGCTCAACCTCATCCCTTATCTCGACATGGTCACGAACCTGATGCTGTTCCTGCTCGCGAGCGTCGCGGCCGGCATCGTGTTCACCCAGATCGATACCCAGCTGCCCGACAAGGCGCCGCCGTCGACCAGCACTGCTTCGACGAACACGAACCCCGACGACCAGCCGCTCAAGATGATCGTGTCGGTGACGCGCGATCGCATGGTGCTGTGGTCGATCTCGGGCCTCGAAGGCACGCTGACCCAGCCGAAGGCCGTGTTCCCGCGCACCGGCCGCGATGGCGAGTCGTGCGACGGCGCGTACATGTGCGAGAGCGGATTCTGCGCCGAGACGAACCGCTGCTCGAACCCGCCGATCAATCAGGCGGTGATCATGCCGACGCCGGTGTTCGATTTCCGCGGCCTCTCGAACGCGCTGTTCGAGATCGCGAATCGCCGGTACACCGGCAAGGCCCGCAAGCAGGAGACCTATCAGATCATCCTGCAGGCCGACGGCGCGATCCCGTACAACACGATCGCGTCGGTGATGGCGGCGATGCGCTGCCGGATGCCGGAGTTCGGCAAGGAGCCGACCGGCTGCGCGCTCCCGACCGACGATCCGCAGCTCCACGCGGCGAAGGATCCGGTCTCGCCGGATCACACGCTGTTCGATACGACCCGCGCGTCGTACGATCCCAAGACGATGGCGCTGTTCAGCGACATCCTGTTCTCATCGGGATTCGAGTGAACTCATGAGCTTTACGCAACGCGAAGCGCGCAGGCTCATCCGCAAGGCGGTCGGTCGTGTCCCCGAGGGCGAGAACATCACGCACCTCAACATCATGCCGATGATGGACATGATGACGATCCTCCTGGTCGCCTTCATCTTCCAGCTGTCGACCAACGCGCTCGACGTCATCGCCGGCACGGTGAACCTGCCGCGGACCGAGACCGACGCGCCACTGCCGCAGAAGTCGTGGACGCTCGTGATCACCCCCACCGGCGTGGTGGTCGAGGGCAACCCGATCGTGTCGGTCGCGAACGGCGACGTCGATCCCGCCGAGAAAGAGGGCGGCGCGCTCGGCATCAAGATCCCGCGCCTGTCGACCTACCTCGGCGCGCTCCACAACGAAGAGGTCAAGAAGCTCGTCAACCAGGGCAAGGATCCGAGCAAGGAACCGCCCCCCGAGCTGCTGCTGATCGCCGACCGGACCACGCCTTACCGCCTGCTCGTCGAGGTCATGTACTCGGCGAAGCAGAAGGAAGCCGGGTTCAAGCACTTCCGGCTGATCGTCCAGAAGAACTTCCCGGTCCACCCGGCGAAGTAGGTCTTTTTCGGGCCTCGCTCCGGTGCGCGGTCCGCGCGCCTCGCGGGCAATTTCGGAGCATGCGCGCCGGCTTGGCCGCGCTATAGTGAAGGTATGAAGTTCGCCGGCGAACGTCGTGCCTTGGCCGCTATCGTCTTCGTCTTTTACGCGATCGCCTATCTAGGCCTCGCACTGTGGGCGCCACAGCCGGCGCTGACTCCGTCGTTGTACGCACTCGGTGGCGTCTACGGCCTCGCGTTCTTCGCGCTCGTCGCCGGTTACTTCTGGGCGCGCTGGTACGCGATCGGCGTCGGCATCTACGGCGTGATCGTCGGCGCGCTCGGCATGTGGCAGGTCGGTGCCGAGCCGATCATCGTGTTCATCGGCGCGACCCACGTCGTCGCCGTGGTGATGCTGTGGGGCCAGGGCATGAGCGTCGGCTTCGACGGCAAGACCCAGTGGCGCGAGAAGTTCCACATGGACGAGAACGCGGTCCAGCGCCTCGGTCGCTCGGTGATCCGCGCCGGCGTGTCGCTCCCGATCGTGCTGCTCTACGCGCTCGCGCCGAAGCAGCCGGCCGAAGCCGCGCTCGGCCTCGCCGCCCTCGTCTGCGCGGGCTTCGGCATGCGCGCCATCGTCAAGATGAAGACCTGGGGCGTGCTCGCCCTCGCCGCTTCCGGCGCGATGATGATCTCGATGGGCGTCGCGCACACCCAGATGTTCCCGATGCTGTCTGGCGCGCTGCTGCTCTCGGCCGCCGCGCCGTTCGCGCTGCCGATGCTCCGCTTCGTTCGGGCGTAGGCCGGGCGTAGGCACCGTAGGCGTTTGATCGCCTGACTCGGGCGCGTTACCGTACGGGCATGCGACTCGGGACGCGTCTGTTGGTGTGCCTTGGCCTCGGGCTTGGCTTGACCGCTTGCCAGCCGCTCTACGGCGGCGCGCCGGAACGCCTGCACAACCCCGAGAAGAAGAAGCGTCCGCCGGAGCCGCCAGGCCAGGAAGACAAGATTATCTACATCGAGGACTGCACGGCGTCGTTCCAGGACGATCCGCGCAAGTGGCATCCGCAGCCGGCGCTCGCGCATCCGCTCATCGATACCGCGGACACCGCGCTGCAGAGCGCCGACAAGACGGCCGAGCCGAACGCGAAGGTCGGCCTCATCCGCGAGGCGATCGACAAGTATCGGCTCGCGCTCGTCAAGGATCCGTACAGCTCCGACGCGACGCTCAAGCTCGCGGTCGCGTACGACAAGGTGCTCCGCAAGGGCTGTGCGATCGCGATGCTGAAGCGCCTCGCCGCGCTCGCTGCGAATCCGAAGTTCGCGAACGAAGCGAATCGCCAGATCGACGCGGTCGGCGACAACGGGGTCTGGTTCAAGGGCTATCGCAAGGACGCGATGCAGGCGGTGGGACGCTGATGCGTCGCGCGTTCCTCGCCGTGATGCTCGTGGCCTCGGCCTGGGGCTGTCACCCGAAGCAGGAGCTCACCGCGCCGCCGCCGCCGCTGCGGCCCGATCCGGAGCCCGCACCGCCCGCGGTCAAGGAGCAGAAGGATTGCGAGCCGACCGATCCGCAGGCCGAGCTCAAGCCGCTGACGTTCGATGCGCGCTCGATCCCCGAGGGCATGCGCCTCGCCGATCAAGGCTCCGTGCTGCTCGGCTCGTCGCGCTCGGCAGAGATCGACCGGACTACGCGCGAGTCGCAGATCACCGACGCGGTCAACGCGTTCATCACGTCGCTCGCGGCAGATCCGTACAACGTGAAGGCGACCTACGGGCTCGCCGCCGCGTACGCGCGCATCGGCCGCAAGCAGTGCTCGATCAATCTCTTGACCCGCATCCTCCAGATGCGGCCGCACTACTCGAAGCACGCGGAGGTCGAGTCCGCGATCGACCACCTGCTCGGCCGCAAGCAAGCGCTCGATCCTGACTTCGCGGACATGCGCCGCGACGACCGCTTCCGCACGCTGATCCAGAAGATGTGTGAGGGGACGAACGACGCGAACTGCGTGTACGGCGCACAAAAAGAGGGTCGCGAGCGCTAATTCCGCGCAGCGCCCTGACAGTGGTCGCAGCTCGAATGGCTTGAGCGAGCGCTGGGGGGGCGGTATGACACCGGGACCGATGCGTACTATCCATGCCGGTCTGCTCGCCGCACTTGTCGCCATGATGCCCGCCGCGGCGTCCGCCGGCCCCAAGGCCAAGAAGGCGCCGCACCAGATGCTCGACACCTCGCCGAGCGGCGCGGGCCCCACCGGCAAGACCTCGGTGTGCGGCGTGAAGGTGTTCCCGCTCGCGGTCGGCAACTCGTGGACCTACGTGATGGTCCCGTCGCCGCTGCCGCCCGATGATCAGATCAAGCGGATCTCGCCGACCCAGGCCAAGCAGATCGACATCACCGTGAAGTCGATCGACGTCCCGAAGAAGGGCGGCGACACCGTCGTCACGCTCGAAGAGAAGACGACGCTCGACCTGACGAAGGACCCGAAGAAGCCGCAGCTCGACGAGCACACCGTCACCACGACGATCACGTGCAACGCGAAGAAGTTCGAGATCTCGCCCGATAGCTTCTTCTTCTCCGGCGAGCCCGGTGGCTACATCGGCATGAAGCTCGACGACGTCCAGCACCTCAAGGGAACCAGCTGGCAGCTCACGAACGGCGGCATCGGCGAAGGCGAGTGGCGCGAGGATCTCTCCGCCAAGTTCACGCGCATGCCGCACGAGGGCTCCGAGGCCAAGCTCGGCAGCGGCAAGATCGAGCTCGAGCGCCGGTTCACGCCGCAGCCGCAGGAGTCGATCTCGGCGAAGGCCGGCGTCTACACCGCCGAGAAGCTCGGCCTGATCACCACCGGCCGCGTCACGCTCGACACGCCCGCCAGCCCGGACACCAAGCCGTTCGAGCTGCCCGCGAACTGGATCTCGACCATCTGGGTCGCGCCCGGCGCCGGCATCGTCCAGACGCTGAACCCGTACGCGCACATGTACCAGCTCAGCGCCGCGACCCTGAAGTAGTCCCCGAAAGGGGACGTACTACAGTTTCACAAGCTCGCGCTCGGAACATCGCGAGATCGTTCGCGTGAAAATGGGGACGTACTACAGTTTCACAAGCTCGCGCGTCGAGACTCGCGCGCTTTGCGACTACGTTGCTCGCTCGTGAAGACCTGGCGCGTGACGAAGCCGCTGCGCGACGCAATCGCGGCCGGCCACCCGTGGATCTACGACCGCGCGCTCGCGCCTCCCAAAGATCTCCGCGCGGGTGAGGTCGTCACCGCCGTCGACGAGCGCGGCCCGCTCGCGACCGTGCTCGCCGATCCGACCTCCCCCATCCGCGCGCGCGTCCTCGATCGCGAACCGGACACGAACTGCGACGGCCGCTGGGCCGCCGCACGCGCCGAACGCGCCGCGCGCTGGCGCACCCGCGACCCGTTGCTGCTCGGCTGCACCGGCATCCGCCTCGTCCACGGCGAGGCCGATGGTTGCCCCGGGCTCGTCATC
>Ga0207652_10003428_pt1 | contig 13086 bp, 6 predicted proteins | sample KBSC63BmetaG_FD_184334 | JGI IMG/M metagenome (GOLD analysis project Ga0207652, IMG submission 184334) | Corn rhizosphere microbial communities from Kellogg Biological Station, Michigan, USA - KBS C6-3B metaG (SPAdes) (version 2) | ecosystem: Host-associated > Plants > Roots > Rhizosphere ... | reverse complement strand
AAACAGTCAGTCAGGTCGTGATGGCGCCTTCATAGGCGCCACCCTGAGGACATAGGAGTCCTCGAACTCATGGGTATGGGTTTCTGGCTACAAATCCTTCACCGGAGATTTACGAATCTCTGATTTCCTGACGCGGGCATCTGTCACACATGTGACAGACGAGCCGCGCCCCTGCGACATGTGCGACAAGCAGGGGACGAGTACGTACCTGGAGCCTTGCGGGGGGTGCTCCAGCGACGAGACCAGGGGGGGAGTCCTGGTGATCGTCGAGCGGTCGAGGGAGGTACCGTGCCACCACCCCCTGCCGCGGGTTGCGACCTGGCGCACGAATCGTTCAAAAAGATCGGTCGCCCAAGAAAATCAGCAAACGATGTTACGCTCCGCCGCCATGTCTCCCTGCTTGCCGGGCCTGCGGTCACCCGGAGCTGGCCGCTTCGCCGGTTTCCCGCTGGCGCTGCTCGCGGCGGCGATCTCGGTCGTCACTTCATGTGGCGGTACGAAGGGCGCCCCGGCGGGGGGTGGCATGGGCGGTGCCGGGGGCCCGTCGGACAGCGGGGGCATGGGCGGGGGAGGAATCGGCGGGGGCGCGGGAGGAATCGGCGGCGCCGGCGGCGATTCCATGGCGGCCGCGCACGCCATCACCGCGTTCACGGCGGCCTTCTGCGCGGCGGCACGGACCTGCTGCGCGCCGGTCCCCGGCGCCGAGGGTCTGCTGGCCGATTGCGAGACGAATCTGTCGTCGACGTCGATGCGCTACGCGGCCATCGTGAGCGGAACGATTGTCCCCGACCTGGCCAGGCTTCCCGCCTGCACCGCCGCGCTCCAGCAGGTCACGGCCGCGACCTGTCTGGTCCCGGACGCTTGCCAGAACATCTGGCTGGGCACGAAGGGCGCGGGCGAGTCTTGCTCCCAGACGCTACAGGCCCTGGAGTGCCGCGCCGACGCGGGAGACACCTTGTGCTATCGGACCACGGGGGGAATGCCGGGGGTGTTCACCGGCGTGTGCCAGCCCGTCGTGCGCGGCGTGCTGGGGACGCCCTGTGTGGCCAGTTGCGGGCCGGGCATCACCTGTTCGCAGGCGTTGTACGCGACGCCCGACAATCCCATGGCGATCTGTTACACGCAGGACGGCCTGTACTGCGAATCGGCCGCCTGCGCGCCCATCCGGCCCACCGGGGCGGCCTGCACGGCGAATCCCCAGTGCGGCACCGAGTCCTACTGCGCGACGACCTGCATGCCGCGGAAGGCGGCCGGCCAGCCTTGCCTGCAGGACAACGAATGCTCGCAGGTGAATCATCTATATTGTGTGAACGACGTCTGCAGCGCCGCCTCCCTGGCCAGCGACGTCGTGTGCGGCGGCGACCTGTTCTAGAACACCGCCGTCGTACTGCCTTCGTCCGACTTGCCTTCGGGCGACTTGCCTTCGTCCTACTTGCCTTCGGGCGCGAATCCCCTAAGCCATGGGGGTGACCGCCGCCCCGCCCCTGGCCCTCGATCAGCTGCGCTTCGACAACCGCTTCACGCAGGCGCTCCCGTGCGACGCCGAGCCGGCGAATCGGATCCGGCAAGTTCACCGGGCGGCGTTCAGCCGGGTGGCGCCCACGCCCGTCGCCCGGCCGGTCACGCTGGCTTACGCGCGCGAGGTGGCGGCGCTGCTGGGCATCGACGAGCAGACCTGCCGCTCGGACGACTTCGCGCTGGTGTTCAGCGGCAACCGCATCCCGACCGGCGCCGATCCGTTCGCCGCCTGCTACGGCGGCCACCAGTTCGGAAGCTGGGCCGGCCAGCTGGGTGACGGGCGCGCCATCGCGCTCGGCGAGGTCATCGATCGCGACGGGCACCATCAGACGCTGCAGCTGAAGGGCGCCGGGCTGACGCCGTACTCGCGCCACGCGGACGGGCGCGCGGTGCTGCGCTCGTCGGTGCGCGAGTTCCTGTGCAGCGAGGCGATGCACCACCTGGGCATCCCCACCACCCGGGCGCTGTCGCTGGTGGCGACGGGCGACGCCGTGGTGCGCGACATGCTCTACGACGGCAACCCGGGCCCCGAGCCCGGTGCGGTGGTGTGTCGGGTGGCGCCATCCTTCACCCGCTTTGGCACCTTCGAGCTGCCCGCCGCGCGCGCGGATCAGGCGCTGCTGCGCCACCTGGTCGATTTCACCGTTCGGACAGAGTTTCCCGAGCTGGTGCCTGCGACCGAAGGCGAGGGTCCCCTGTCGAACGAGACCATCGGCCGGTTCTTCGACGAGGTGTGCGCCCGCACGGCGCGCCTGCTGGCCGGCTGGATGCGCGTCGGCTTCGTCCATGGGGTTCTGAACACGGACAACATGTCGATCCTGGGGCTGACCATCGACTACGGCCCCTACGGCTGGCTGGAGAGCTTCGACGCCGGGTGGACGCCGAACACCACCGACGCCGGCACCCGCCGCTATCGGTACGGCGCCCAGCCCGAGGTGGCGGGGTGGAACCTGATGCAGCTGGCGCGGGCGCTGCTGCCGCTGACCGGCGATCCGGCACCGTTCCAGGCGGGCCTGGATCGCTACGGGCAGATCTACTTCGACGACTTTCACGCGGCGATGGTGCGGCGACTGGGCTGGGGCACGCCCCGCGACGACGCGGACGAGCGCCTGATCGGCGATCTGTTCCGGCTGCTGGGCCGCACCGAGACCGATCAGGTGCTGTTCTTCCGCGAACTGGCCGGCGTGCCCGTCGATCCCGACGGCCGCTTGCCCGACGACGACCTGCTGGCGCCCCTCGCGGTCGCCTGGTACCAGCCCGACGAGGTCACGGGCGAGACCCGCGCCGCGTACCTGACCTGGCTGCGCGCCTGGGCGCGCCGCGCGGTCGACGGCGGACTGTCGGAAGGGGAGCGCCGCCGGCAGATGGACGCGCTGAACCCGCGCTTCGTCCTGCGCAACTATCTGGCGCAGGAGGCGATCGACGCCGCCGCGCAGGGCGATCCGTCGCTGATCGGCGAGCTGCTCGAGGTGCTGCGGCACCCGTACGACGAGCAGCCGGCCCATGCCCACTTCGCGGCGCGCCGGCCCGAGTGGGCCCGCCACCGCGTGGGCTGCTCGATGCTGTCCTGCAGCTCGTGACGACCTAGCCCGGCGCGACCGTGGCGGCGCGCGCCGGCTTGAACAGGTGGTGCTTCTTGCGGCTGCGCAGGCCGTCCAGGCAGACGTAGACGGCCGGCGTCGAGAACAGGTTCAGCAACTGGGACACGCCCAGACCGCCCACGATCGCCACCCCCAGGGGCTGTCGCAGCTCGGACCCCGCGCCCATGCCGATCGCCAGGGGCAGCGCGCCGAACAGCGCCGCCACCGTCGTCATCAGGATGGGCCGCAACCGCAGCAGGCAAGCGCGGCGGATCGCCTCGCGCGGGTCCAGATCCTCGGCGCGCTCCGCCTCCAGCGCGAAGTCGATCATCATGATGGCGTTCTTCTTCACGATGCCCAGCAGCAGCACCACGCCGATCAGCGCGATGATGCTGAAGTCGAAGCCCAGCAGAAACAGCGCGATCAGCGCGCCCAGCGCCGCCGACGGCAGCGTGGACAGGATCGTGATGGGGTGGATCAGGCTCTCGTACAGGACGCCCAGCACGATGTACACGGTGATGAGCGCCGCCAGGATCAGCAACGGCTCGCTCTTCAGCGAGTCGCCGAACGCCTGGGCCGTCCCCTTGAAGCCGGCGTGCAGGCTGGCCGGCAGACCGATCTCCTGCTCGATCTTGTCGATGGCCTGCACCGCCTGACCCAGCGACGCGCCCGGGGCCAGGTTGAAGGACAGCGTGATCGACGGGAACTGCCCCTGGTGGTTCACGGCCAGCGGCGTGTTCGACACCTCGAAGTGCGCCACCTGCGACAGCGGCACCAGACCACCCATTTTATCGCGCACATACAGGTGCTGCAGCTGATCGGGCCCTGACTGGCGCTCCGGCGTCGCCTCCAGCACCACACGGTAATAGTTCAGCTGCGTGAACGAAGTCGACACCTGGCGCTGGCCGTAAGCGTCGTACAGCGTGTCGTCGATGGCCTGCGCCGTCACTCCCAGCCGGGACGCCGTGTCGCGATCGATGACGACCGACAGCTGCAGGCCCGCCGTCTGCTGATCGGTGTTCACGTCCTTCAGGATGGAGAGCTTCTTCATGCGCTCCATCAGGCGCGGCACCCACAGCTGCAGCTCGTCCAGGCGGGGCCCCTCGATGGTGTACTGGTACTGCGTGCGCGAGCTGCGGCCGCCGAGCCGCAGATCCTGCACCGATTGAAGGAACAGGGTCACGCCCGGCACCTGCGCCAGCTTGGGCCGCAGCCGCGCGATCACTTGATCGGGCGTCGCCTTTCGCTTCGCATAGGGCTTCAGCGCCACGAACACGGTGCCCGTGTTGCCCGTGGAACCGTTCGAGGCGCCCACGAACGACACCGCATGATCGACGTCGGGGTCGGCGTTGACGATGGCGTTGACCGCCTCTTGCCGCTGGCGCATGGCCGGCGACGAGATGTCCTGCGACGCCTGCGCGAACCCGGACAGCAGGCCCGTGTCCTGCTGGGGGAACAGCCCCTTGGGGATGCGGATGGCCAGCAACACGGTCAGCCCCACCGTCAGGACCACCGTGATCAGCGCCGTCAGGCCTGCGTGGCGCAGGGTCACCCGCAGCGCCCGATCATAGCTGCGCGCGAGCGCGTCGAAGCCGGCCTCCGACCAGCGATAGAACCGGCCCCGCTGCGACGGTTCCTGATGGCGCAGGATCTTCGCCGACATGGTGGGGGTCAGGGTCAACGACACCAGGGCCGAGATGGCGATGGCGATGGCCAGCGTCACCGAGAACTCGCGGAACAGGCGCCCGATCACGCCGCCCATCAACAGGATGGGGATGAACACGGCGATCAGTGACGTCGTGATCGACACGATGGTGAAGCCGATCTGGCGCGACCCCTCCAGCGCCGCCTTCAGCGGCGGCAGGCCGTCCTCGATCAGGCGGGCGATGTTCTCGGTGACGACGATGGCGTCGTCGATGACGAACCCGGTGCTGATGGTCAGCGCCATCAGCGACAGGTTGTCCAGGCTGTAGCCGAGCAGATACATCACCCCGAACGTGCCCAGCAGCGACAGCGGCACGGCCACGCTGGGGATCAGGGTGGCCCGCCCGCTGCGCAGGAACAGGAACACCACCAGCGTCACCAGGGCCACCCCCAGCAGCAACGTCATCTCGACGTCGTGCACCGACGCGCGGATGGTCTGCGTGCGATCGACCGCCACCGCGATGTCGATGGCCGGCGAGATCGACTCGGTCAGGTGCGGCAGCGCCGCCTTCACGCGGGCGATGGTGTCCAGGATGTTCGCGCCTGGCGCGCGGCGGATGATCATCAGCACCGAGCGCTGGCCGTCGATCCAGGCGGCCAGGCGGTTGTTTTCCACGTCGTCGAACACGTTGGCGACGTCGCCCAGCCGTACCGGCGAACCCGCCTGATAGTTGATGATCAGCTTCTTGTAAGGATCGGCGGTGAACAGCTGGTTGTCCGCGTCGATGACGAACGACCGGCGCGCGTCCGAGACGGCGCCCTTGGGCTGGTTCGACGTCGCCGTCCCCAGCGCGGTCCGCACGTCCTCGAGCGACAGGTTCCGCCCCGCCAGGGTCTCGGGATCGACCTGCACGCGCACGGCGGGCTGCTGGCCGCCGCCCACGAACACCTGCCCGACCCCGTCGATGCGCGAGAACTTCTGCGCCAGCACGCTGTTCGCCGCGTCGAACACCTGCGCCAGGGGCAGCGTCTTCGAGCTGAGCGACAGGATCAGGATCGGCGAGTCCGCCGGGTTGGCCTTGCGGTAGTTGGGCAGGCTGGGCAGGTTGGGCGGCAGCTCGCCCGCGGCGGCGTTGATGGCGGCCTGCACGTCGCGCGCGGCGCCGGTCACGTCGCGATCCAGATCGAACTGCATCGTGATGGTCGTCGAGCCGAGCGCGCTCGCCGACGTCAGCTCGCTGAGACCGGCGATACGGCCGAACCGGCGCTCGAGCGGGGTCGCGACGGAGGACGCCATCGTCTCGGGGCTGGCCCCCGGCAGCGCCGCCGACACCGAGATGGTGGGGAAGTCCATCCGCGGCAGCGGCGCGATGGGCAGCTCGAAGTAGGCGGCCACGCCCGCCAGCAGCACGGCGGCGGCCAGCAGCGAGGTCGCCACCGGATGGCGGATGAAGGGGGCCGAGATGTTCATTCGGCGTTCCGCACGGGCACCAGGCCTCCCAGCGCGGGCGGCGCCGGCTGGGGATCACCGGCCGCCGCGCTGGGCGGAGGGCCCTCTTCGGGCGAAGGCTTGCCGCGGAAGCGCACCGCGATCCGCTCCATGAACAGGTAGATGACCGGCGTCGTGTACAGCGTCAGCACCTGCGACACCAGCAGTCCGCCCACGATCGAGATGCCGAGGGGGCGGCGCATCTCGGATCCGGTGCCGGTCCCCAGCGCCAGGGGCAGGCCGCCCAGCAGCGCCGCCAGCGTCGTCATCATGATGGGGCGGAAGCGCAGCCGGCACGCCTCGCGGATCGCGTCGAGCGGCGACAGCCCCCGGTCGCGCTCGGCCTCGAGCGCGAAGTCGATCATCATGATGGCGTTCTTCTTCACGATGCCTATCAGCAGCACGATGCCGATCAGCGCGATGATGCTGAACTCGGAGCGGCAGACGATCAGCGCCAGAAAGGCGCCCACCCCCGCCGACGGCAGCGTCGACAGGATGGTGATGGGGTGGATGTAGCTCTCGTACAGCACGCCCAGCACGATGTAGACCATCACGATCGCGGCCAGGATCAGGATCGGCTCGGTGGCCAGCGAGTCGCCGAAGGCGGCCGCCGCGCCCTGGAAGGCGCCGTGCAAGCTGGCGGGCGGCCCTAGGGCGGCCACCGCCTCGTTCACGGCGCGGACGGCGTCGCCCAGCGAGGCCCGATCGGCCAGGTTGAAAGACAGGGTGACCGCCGGAAATTGCCCCTCGTGTGCGATGGACAGCGCCGAGTACGACTTCTCGAAGTGGGCGAAGGCGGTCAGCGGCACCTGGCCCCCGTTGGTGGCCCGCACGTAGATCTGCTCCAGCGCGTCGGGGTTGTCGCGGTACTGGGGCGCGACCTCCAGGATCACCCGGTACAGGTTCAGCTGCGTGAAGATGATCGACACGGGCCGCTGGCCGAAGGCGTCGTACAGCGTGTCGTCGATGGCCTGCGCCGTCACCCCCAGGCGCGACGCCGTGTCGCGGTCGACCGACAGTGACAGGCGCAGCGAGCCCTGCTGCTCGTCGGTGGCCACGTCGGCCAGCTCCGGGAGCTGGCGCATGCGCGCCAGCACGCGCGGCGCCCATTCGGCCAGCTCGGTGGGGTTCGCGTCCTCGAGAGAGTACTGGTACTGGGTGCGGCTTTGCCGGCTGTCGAGCTGCAGGTCCTGAACGGCGCGCAGGTAGACCTCGACGCCCACGATCTTCTCGAGCTGGGGTTGCAGGCGCGCGATGATCTGGTCGGCGCTGTCCTTGCGTTCGCCGTGCGGCTTCAGCGTGATCGACAGACGGCCGCTGTTCAGCGTGGGGTTGCTGCCGTCGGCGCCGATGAAGGACGAGACCGACTGCACGCCCGGATCGCCCTGGATCGCCTGCGCCACGGCGCGCTGCCGGTCCAGCATGGCGTCGAACGAGACGTCGGGCGGCGCCTGCGTCACCCCCAGCAACAGGCCCGTGTCCTGCTGCGGGAACAGGCCCTTCGGGATCCAGAGGGCGAGGATGGCCGTCAGGGCCACCGTGCCCAGCGTGATCAACAGCGTCAGCGTCTGGTGGCGCAGCACCACGCCCAGCGAGCGGTCGTAGGCGGCGATGGCCCTATCCAGCCAGCGCCCGAACACGCGCGCCGCCACGCTCTCCTTCTCGGCCTCGTGCGGGCGCAAGATGTGGGCGCACATCATCGCCGTCAGGGTCAGCGACACGATGGCCGACACGACGATGGCCGTGCTCAGCGTGACCGCGAACTCGCGGAACAGCCGGCCGATGATGCCCCCCATGAACAGCAGCGGGATCAGCACCGCCACCAGCGACACCGTCAATGACACGATGGTGAAGCCGATCTGCTTGGCGCCCTTCAGCGCCGCCTGGAACGGCTGCTCGCCGTGCTCGATGTAGCGCGAGACGTTCTCGATCATGACGATGGCGTCGTCGACCACGAAGCCGGTGCTGATGGTCAGCGCCATCAGCGTCAGATTGTTCAGGCTGTAGCCCAGGAACAGCATCACGCCGAACGTGGCCAGCAGCGACAGCGGCACCGCCACGCCCGGGATGATGGTGGCGCGCAGGTTGCGCAGGAAGAAGTAGATGACGCCCACCACCAGCAGGATGGTCAGCGCCAGCGTCATCTCCACGTCCTCGACCGAGGCGCGGACGGTCTCGGTGCGATCGCTCAGCACGCGCACGTCGATCCCCTTGGGCAGCGAGGCCGACAGCTCCGGCAACAGCGTCCGGATGCGGTCCGCGACCTGGATCAGGTTGGCGCCCGGCTGGCGCTGCACGTTCAGGATCACGGCGCGGTGATCGTTCGACCACCCGGCCAGCTCGGCGTTCTCGACGCCCGACACGATCTTCGCCACGTCCGACAGGCGCACCTGCGCGCCGTTCTGGTAGGCGATCACCAGCGGGCCGTACTGGGCGGCGTCCTCGAGCTGGTCGTTGGTCGCCAGCGTGTAGTTCTGGCGCGCGCCGTCCAGGTTGCCCTTGGGCTGGTTGACGTTCGCCTGCGCCAGGATGGTGCGGACGTCCTCCAGCGACAGGCCACGGCCCGCCAGCGCCACCGGGTCGACCTGCACGCGCACCGCCGGGCGCTGGCCACCCGCCAGCGTCACCAGGCCCACGCCCGACACCTGCGACAGCTTCTGGGCCAGGATCGAGTCGGCGTAGTCGTCGACCACGTTCAACGGCACCGTGTCCGAGCTGATCGACAGCGAGATGACCGGCACGTCGGCGGGGTTGCTCTTGCTGTACGTGGGCGGGGTGGGCAGCGTGCGGGGAAGCAGGTTCGACGCCGCGTTGAGCGCCGCCTGCACGTCCTGCTCGGCCGAGTCGATGTCGCGGTCCAGGTTGAACTGCAGCGTGATCTGCGAGGTGGAGGCGCTGCTGACCGAGGTGATCTCTCCAAGCGACGGGATCTGGCCGAGCTGCCTCTCGAGCGGCGTGGTCACCGCGGAGACCATCGTCTCGGCGCTGGCGCCCGGCAGCGACGTCGACACCACGATGGTCGGGTAATCGACCTGCGGCAGCGCCGACACGGGCAGCAAGCGGAACGCCGCCACGCCCCCCAGCAGCACGCCCGCCATCAACAGCGAGGTGCCGACCGGACGGCGAATGAACGGCTCGGAGATGTTCACTACTCGGCCCCCGTGCCCCGGAAGCCAGGGCCGTCACCCTTGCGATGACCGGCGCCGCCGCCGGCGCCGGCGGCGCCTTTCCCGTCGCGTTTCCCGTCGCCTTTCGGGCCCGCAGCGGCGCCGCGGCCCGCGTTCTGATCGCGCAGCACCACCTTGGCGCCCGCCCGCAGCTGCGACTGCCCCTCGATGACGACCTTGGTGCCGGCGGTGACGCCGCCCTTCAGGATGGCCTGGTCCCCCTCGGTCGACTCCAGCACCACGTTCTGCTGATCGGCATGCCCGTCGGGCGTCACCACGTACACGAAGGTGCCTTGTGGGCCGCGCTGCACCGCCACCGCCGGCACCACCAGCACGTTCTTGCGCACGTCGACCAGCAGCCGCGTCTTCACGAACTGGTTCGGCCACAACGCCCGGCCCGGGTTGTCGAACACCGCTTTCAACCTCATGGTGGCGGTGGCCTGGTTGATCTGATTGTCGATCACCTCCAGCTTCCCCTTGGCCAGCGACTGGTTGCCGTCGCGGCCCATCGCCTCGACCACCAGCGGCCCGTTCGCCTGCTGCCTCACCACCTGCGGCAGATCGTCCTGCGGCAGCGTGAAGATCACGGCGATGGGATCCATCTGCGTCACCAGCACGATGCCGCTGGCGTCGGCGACGTGAACGATGTTGCCCGGGTCGACCAGCCGCACCCCCACCACGCCATCGATGGGCGAGGTGATGCGCGCGTAATCGAGCATCAGCCTGGCGTTCTCGATCTGGGCGCGGTCGTTCGCCGTGGTGCCGCGCAGCTGCTCGACCAGCGCGCGCTGATCGTCGGTCTGCTGCTGCGGGATCAGCCGCTCGGCGCTGACGGCGGCGTAACGCTCCAGGTTCTTCTCGGCGCCCTTCAGCTGCGCGTCGTCGCGCGCCAGCGCCGCCTCGGCTTGATGTAGCTGGATGGTGAACGGCCTGGGGTCCACCTCTGCCAGCAGGTCGCCGCGCTTCACGGCCTGGCCTTCTTTGAAGGCGACGCGCATCAGCCGGCCGTCGACCAGCGTGTGCACGTTGACGGACTTGTAGGCGACGACGCTGCCCAGACCTTCCAGGTAGATGGGCACGTCGCGCTGCTCCGCCGCCGCCACCAGCACGGGCACGGGGCGATCGGCGGCGCTCTTCGCGGCGGCGCCTCCCGCTGCCTTCTCGGCGTGGTCCTTGGCGCGCCAGCGGTACGCCCCCAGCGCCACCACCGCCACGCCGATCGCCGCCAGGATCCAGCGCGCCCGGTGGCTGCCGCCGGGCGGTGGCTCGTCGGGCACCGGGGCCAGCGGCGCATCCTTCTTCGAATTGGCGTTGCCGTTGCCGTCGCGAACCACCGGCTTCGATCGAAGCTGACTCTCCCGGACCGACTCTTCGGACTTCGTGCTCATGCGACCCCCAAAGCGGCCAGAAGCTGCGCGCGCGCCGTGCCCAGACTGAAGCGAGCGGTCACTTCCTGCGCCGCGGCTGCCGTGGCCGCGACCTGCGCATCACCGAGCTCGATCGCGCTGCCCAGCCCGGTCTCGTAGCGTCGTTCCGCCAGGCGCAGCTGCTCGCGTGCGTTCGCCAGCGCCTCGCTGGCGGCGGCGATGGTCGACTTCGCGGCCATCACCGCCAGCTGCGCCTGCTCGACGTCGATCCTGATCTGCAGCAGCTCCGCCTGCTCGGACGCCGTCAGGGTGACCAGCGTGCCGTTCGCCTCGCGCACCTGACCGCGTGTCAGGCCACCCTGCAGGATGGGCCACGTCAACGACAGGCCCAGGTACCAGTTCGGGACCAGGTTGTCCGTCTGCGTGCCGGCCTCGGTTCCGCCCGCGGTGGCGGCCAGCGCCGGGCCGTAGCTGCCCTTCAAGGCGCGCACGGTCAATTCCTGCGCGCGCCGTTGATTGGCCAGGTTCGCCAGCTCGGGGCGCCCCTTGATGGCCTGGTTCATCAGGTCGTCGATCGCAGATTCCTCGCCCTGGACGGGCGCCAGGTCGTCGTCGGCCAGCTCGTAGCGCGTCGTCGCGGGCAGCCCCATCGACTGGTTCAGGGTCGCCCGCGCCAGCACCAGGTTGTTGCTGGCGGTCACCAGCTGCACCTTCGCGTTCGCCAGCTCCGTGCGCACGGTCGCCAGATCGATGTCGGGGCGCATGCCGGCCCGTACGAAGCCCTGCGTCTGCGTGACGTGCTTCTCCTGGTTGTTGACGGTGTCCTGGGCCACCAGCAGCAGTTCGGCCTGGGCGCGCGCCTGCAGGTAGGCGCGCCGCACGCCGAACAGGGTCTGCACGCGCACGGTGCGCTCGTTGTCACGCGCGGCGTCCCGGCTGGCCTGGGCGGCGTGCCACCGGCCGTTCGTCTGCCCGAAGTCGTAGATCAGCTGCGACGCGCTGGCGCCGAAGTTGAAGTAGTTGTACGTCCGCGACGACCAGGTCGGCGACGCCGCGATGATCGGCATCCCCGTCGTCGTGTTCACCGCGCTGGATGGCAGCCCCCCCGGCCGCACCGCGAAGTTACCCGTCGTCCGCTGGTACACCCCGGTGATCGACGCCTGCGGCAGATAGCCGGCGCGCGCCTCCTCGACCCGACCCTCGGACGCTTCCGTCTGTCCGGCCGCCGCGCTCACGTTCGGCTGGTGCTGGATCGCCAGCGCCTCCGCGCGCGACAGCGACAGCTTGCCCCCGGGCTCGACGGCTGGCGCCGGCTGGTCGGCCCGCGCCGACGGGGCAAAGGGAAAGAACGTGCCGGCCGTGACCAGCGCCACCAGAGTTCGCGTCGGGCCGGACTTGCACGTCCGACCGCATGACCCGCGCGTGAGGGAATGGGGCATCGATTTCGCCATGGCTTTGGGAACGCGAATCGCGCCCGCCGCAAATCCCGGGCCACCACGGTCCCGGAGCGCGGCGCCGCGTCCGCGTTCTTGCAAGGCTCCCATCTGTCGCGATTCGAGACAACTGTCGCGAAGCGTGGCATCTTTCCGGGCGAATTCGCGGCGATCTGGACCGCTGGGAAGGGGGATCGGCAGCGGCACCGGCCTTGCTGGCGGCAAGGAGGTCCGACGCCGGACATCTCTGGACCCGCTCGTGCCCACCCGACGTCCCATACGTTCGCGCCTGCTGCTGGTCGCCGCGCTTGGCGTGGGGACGGCCGCGCTGTCGGCGGCCGCGCTGTACCGGGCCATCAACACCACGACGTTTCAGCGCATCGAGCGCGCGCACGAGGCCATTCAGGAAGAGCTGGCCCACCTGAAGGCGGAGGGACCGGACGGTCCAGACAAGGGACTGCCCGGCGCTTCGTACGTCGTGGGCATGCGCTCGGGGGTCACCGGCAGCCTGGACGACATCGCGCCGCACGTCCCCGCGATCTGGCAGCCGTTCATGAACGCGATGGCGGTGCGCGCGGCGGCGGGCGCCGCCGACGGCGAGATCAGCCTGCCCGGCGGACATCTGGTGGCCCGCATCGAGCCGGCGCCCCAGGACCGCTATGCGTGGGCCGCCATGGCGGTGAAGCCATCGCCGACGCTGCAAGTGTGGCGCTGGCTGGTCGGGGCGCTGACGGTGTCGGCGCTGCTGCTGGTGCTGTGCGCCGCCGACGCCCTGATCACCGTCAAGCGCGGCACCGGCGCGCTGCAGGGCGCGCTGAACGCGCTGGCCCGCGATCTGTCCGCTTCCATCCCGGCCACGTCGGTGCGGGAGTTCGGGGACATCGCCGA
>Ga0207652_10003427_pt1 | contig 13087 bp, 12 predicted proteins | sample KBSC63BmetaG_FD_184334 | JGI IMG/M metagenome (GOLD analysis project Ga0207652, IMG submission 184334) | Corn rhizosphere microbial communities from Kellogg Biological Station, Michigan, USA - KBS C6-3B metaG (SPAdes) (version 2) | ecosystem: Host-associated > Plants > Roots > Rhizosphere ... | reverse complement strand
AGCGAGAGCTTGTCCAGCAGCGGCGCCAAGCTGGGGTGGTCGCGGTAGAACTGCGCGACGTTCACCGGGTTGAGCCCGCGCTGTGGCAGCAACGTGCCCGGCACCGCGGCGAGCGCGAGCAGGGCCAGCAGCAGCAACGCGGTCCGCATGCTGGTCAGCTGCCGCCAGGCGCGCAGCAGAGGTCGCCGTCGGTTCGACGGCGCGGGCGGCGCCGGTGCCGTTGACAGCTGCTCGGTGGCCGCGGTCTCGGTTGTGGCGCTGTCGGTTGCGAGGTCGGTCATCGCGTCACACCGGAGCCGTGTAGTTGGTGCCGACATGGCGCAGGTCGTTGGCGATGGTGTTCCACGTGCCGGTGAGCAGCAGCACACCGACCGCGATGAGCAGCAGGCCACCGCCCCAGACGATGACGCCGTAGTGGCGCTTGACCAGCGCGAACGCGCCGAGCGCGTGCCGGAAGGCCAGTCCGGCCACGATGAACGGGATGCCCAGGCCCAGGCAGTAGACGAAGGTCAGCAGCGCACCGCGGGCAGCGGTCGCGGTGTGGTCGTTGACGGCGAGACCGAGCACGACACCGAGCGTCGGTCCGGTGCACGGTGTCCATCCGACGGCAAAGAGCATGCCGAGGAGCGGAGCGCCGATCAGGCCGGCCTGCGGCAGCCGGTGCACGCGCCACTCCCGCTGGGTGCGCGGCAGCACACCGATGAACACGATGCCCATGAGGATCGCGATGATGCCGCCGATCCGGTTGACGGCCGTCGGGTGCGCGAGCAGCCGGTTGCCGATGTTGCCGAACAGCGCGCCCTCGCTGACATAGACGACGGCGAGGCCGAGGACGAACAGCACCGAACCGAGCAGGACCCGGCCGGACACCCGGCGCAACCGGCTCTCGTGTTCGGCGAGATCGGCGCCGGAGAGTCCCGTGACGTAAGACAGGTAGCCCGGCACCAGCGGCAGCACACAGGGAGAGAGGAACGACACCAGGCCGGCGACCAGCGCAACCGGCATCGCCAGCAGGAGCGACCCGTTGGCCGCGTGCTGGAACGAGGTGCCGACGTCGGCGACGACTGTCATGCGGGTTCCGCGAGGACGCGGTCGACAAGGTCACGCAGCTGGCTGTAGAGGATCTCGCCGCTCTGCCGCGCGGCGATGCGCCCGCGCCGGTCGAGCACGAGCGTCGTCGGCGTCGCGTTGGGTGGCACCCCCCGGAACTGCAGGGCGACGACGTTGTCGGGGTCGCTGAGGCTCGGGTAGGTGACGCCGTACTTGCGGTCGAACGCTGTTGCGGATGGGACGTCGTCGCGGATGTCGACGCCGAGAAACTCCACGCCCTTCGTCTTGTCGTCGGCATAGACCTGTTGCAGTGCCTGCGCCTCCGCGTGGCACTCGGCGCACCAGCTTCCCCAGAAGTTGACGACGACGACCTTGCCGCGCCAGGCGGCGAGGTCGAAGTGCGATCCGTCGAGGAGCGTGCCGGTCACGGTGCCGGGCGTGTGGCGGTGCGCGGCGGAGACGTAGTCGAGGGCGAGGTTGCCGCCGACGTAGCCGTTGGTGCCGCTCACGTCCTGCTTCACAGCGCCGTGCCCTGTGCAGCCCGTTACCGCGAGGATGGCGACGAGGGGAAGCAGCAGCAGAGCGCGACGGAGCATCGCTGCCATTGTCGCTCAGGCGCCGCCGACGGTTCGCCGCCCGATGGGGCCGGCCGGCTCCTGGTAGCCGATCTGCACGATTTGGTCGTCGTCGTACGTGAACGACGTGATCGAGGCCAACGCGCACATCCGCCGGTCCGGGCGGTGCCACAGCCGCTCCTGCGCCGCGGCCAGCCGCGCCAGCCAGATCGGGAGCTGGTGGCTGACCAGCACCGCCTCGTGGCCGCCGGCCGCGTCGCGCGCGTCGGCGCAGGCGGCGAGCATCCGCTGGGCGACATGGCGATAGGGCTCGCCCCAGGACGGCCGGAACGGGTTGTAGAGGTGCCGCCAGTTCGCCGGCCGGCGCCAGCCGCCGCGGCTGCCTTCGAAGACGTTGTCGCTCTCGATCAGCCGCTGGTCGACCTCGGCGTCGAGGCCGAGCGTCTCCCCGATCGGGCCGGCCGTCTGCCGCGCCCGTTCCAGCGGGGAGGATCGCAGCACCGTGATGTCGCGACCGGCGAGAGCCTTTGCGGCGTGCAGCGCCATCTGCTCGCCCAGGTCGGACAGCCGGAAGCCGGGGAGCCGCCCGTAGAGCACCTTGTCAGGGTTGTGCACCTCACCGTGGCGGACGAGGTGGACGACGGTGCGCGTCACGTGCCGGCCTGTGCAGCCGCCGCCGCGTGAGCTGCTCCGGGCGCCGCGTCGGCGATCCGCTGCAGTGCCGACTCGTCGTGCGAGGCGCCGACGAACCACGCCTCGAAGGCCGACGGCGGCAGGTAGACACCCGCGTCGAGCATCGCGTGGAAGAACGCGCGGTAGGCACCGGTGTCCTGCCGCTTCGCCGTCGCGTAGTCGAACACCTCGGCGTCGGTGAAGAAGACGCTGAACAGGTTGCCGGCGCTGTTGACGCGGTGCGCCACGCCGGCGGCGGACAGCGCGTCGGCGACGATGCCGGCGACGACGAGCGCCGTCTTGTCGAGCGTCGCGTAGACGTCGTCGGTGCACTCACGCAGCTGCGCGAGCCCCGCTGCCACCGCGATCGGGTTCCCGGAAAGGGTGCCCGCCTGGTAGACCGGGCCGGCCGGCGCGAGCTGCGCCATCACGTCGGCTCGGCCGCCGAAGGCCGCGGCCGGCAGGCCGCCGCTCATCACCTTGCCGAAGGTGAACAGGTCGGCGTCCACGCCTTCGAGCCCCCACCACCCTGCGCGGCTGACGCGGAACCCGGTCATCACCTCGTCGAGGATGAGCAGCGCGCCGTGCGCGTGCGCGAGGTCGCGCAACGTGGCGTTGAATCCGGCCAGCGGCGGGACCACGCCCATGTTGGCCGCTGCGGCTTCGGTGATGACGCAGGCGATGTCGGCACCGTGCTCGTCGAACGCGGTGCGCAGCGCGGCGACGTCGTTGTAGGGCAGGACGATCGTGTCGGCGGCGCTCGCACCCGTGACGCCGGGCGTGTCCGGCAGGGCGAAAGTCGCGACGCCGCTGCCCGCGCTCGCGAGCAGCGCGTCGACGTGACCGTGGTAGCAGCCGGCGAACTTCACGACCTTGCTGCGCCCGGTGAAGCCGCGAGCGAGGCGTACGGCGCTCATCGTCGCCTCGGTCCCGGAGTTGACCAGGCGAACCTGCTCGACAGGGCCGACCCGCTGGACGATCTCCTCGGCGAGATCGACCTCGCCCGGGGACGGCGTACCGAACGACAGCCCGCGCGACGCCGCCTCGCGCACGGCCTCGACGACCGCGGGATGTGCGTGGCCGAGGATGGTCGGCCCCCAGGAGCACACGAGGTCGACGTAGGAGTTGCCGTCGGCGTCGTACAGGTAAGGCCCTTCGCCGCGCACCATGAAGCGCGGGGTGCCCCCGACGGCACCGAAGGCGCGCACCGGCGAGTTGACGCCGCCGGGGGTCACGGCCTGCGCCCGGGCGAACAGCCGGGCAGAGGCGTCGTCGGTCACGAACCCATCTTCGCAAGGTCCCGAGAAACGCGGCCGTTCGGGTGATCTTTGCGTTTGCCATCAATCTCTGGCTCCGAACGGACGATTCCATCTACGCCAGGCGTACCAACAGGAGGCAAAAGTGCAGACCCAGCTGATCGGGGTCGAGCAGTTCACCGACGGTGCGCTGTCCGAGATCATCCGACCCGCGGCGATCGTGCCCGAAGAAGCGGCCCGCGAAATTCTCAAAGAGCTCGAGTCCCGCTCGATCAAGCGCGGCGGCTGCTGGTCGGCCAACGCGCGGCAGTGGGCTCGCTACGACGGCCCCGGTGTCGACTCGCTCGGCACTCCCGTCGGGCAGCTGCTCGGCACCATCGAAGCGGTGTACGGCGCGACGACCCGGTTCGAGGTGACGCTCTACCGCGTAACCGTCACGCAGGCCGGGACGACGGCCGGCTGGACCGTCGAGTCGCTGTGCAACGAGCCGCTCGGCTACGGCGGCCTGACGCTCGGCACCTGCCCGCGCGCTCAGATGCAGCCGCCGCCGAAGCCGTTCCGGCAGAGCTACCTCTCCCTTCCACAGCAGCAGCAGTAGGTCACGGGGCCCCTGCCGCACGACCGCCGCCCGCGCCACCTCACACGACAGCGCGGCCGGCCGTGCGGCAGGATCGCGTCATGGCGGACTTCGGCATCGACGTCGACCCCGGCGAGGTCGGGCTCGACGAGCAGCGGCTTGCGCGCATCGACACTCACTTCCGGCGCTACGTCGACGACGGGCGGCTACCTGGCTGGCAGGTGATGGTGAGCCGGCGCGGGAAAGTCGCGCATCTGTCGTCGTACGGTCTCGCCGACGTCGAAGCCGGTCGCGCGGTGGAGCCGGACACCATCTTCCGGATCTACTCGATGAGCAAGCCGATCACGTCGGTCGCGGCGATGATGCTGTGGGAGCAGGGCGCGTTCGAGCTCAACGACCCGATCAGCAAGTGGCTGCCCGAGTTCGCCGACATGCGCGTCTACGTCGGCGGCCCGGCGGCGAAGGCTTCGACGCGTCCGGCCAACGAGCCGATCCGCGTCTGGCACCTGCTCACGCACACGGCTGGCCTCACCTACGGCTTCCACCGGGTGCACGTGACGGATGAGATCTATCGCAACGCCGGGTTCGAGTTCGGCAACCCGCGCGGGTTCAACCTCGCGCAGTGCGTCGAGGCGTGGGCCGGGCTGCCGCTGGCGTTCGATCCCGGCACGGAGTGGCTCTATTCCGTCGCGACCGACGTCCTCGGGCGGCTGGTGGAGGTCGTCAGCGGGCAGCCGCTCGACCAGTTCTTCGACGAGCACATCTTCACTCCGCTCGCGATGACCGACACAGCGTTCACGGTCGCGCCCGACCAACAGGACCGGCTGGCCGCGCTGTATGCGGTGGCCGCCGGCAACCCGACGCCCGTCCGTTACGACCAGATGGGCGACGTCATCAAACGTGAGCCGCAGTGGTTCTCCGGCGGCGGTGGTCTCGCCAGCACGACGCGGGACTACACCCGGTTCACGTGGATGCTGCTGCGCGGCGGGGAGCTCGACGGCAACCGCCTGCTGTCCCCTCGCACGATCCGCTACATGACCCGCAACCACCTGCCGGGCAACCAGGACCTGCAGACGTTCGGCCGGCCGGTGTTCGCGGAGACGAGGTATGACGGTCTCGGTTTCGGGCTCGGTTTCGCAGTGATGGTCGATGCCACGAAGGGCAAGGTCATCGCGAGCGAGGGTGAGTTCAACTGGGGCGGGCTCGCGAGCACGACGTTCTGGGTCGACCCGGTCGAGGATCTCAGTGTCGTCTTCATGACGCAGCTGATGCCGTCGAGCACCTACAACATCCGCCCGCAGCTTCGCCAGCTCGTCTACCAGTCGATCGTCGACTGACCCATCCCGCTCCATGGCGACGAGCACAGCGCGGCCGTTCACGGCCCGGGTTCCCGACGAGTCCCTCGACGACCTGCGCGATCGACTCGGTCGAACACGGTGGCCGGAACGGGAAGCCGTCGATGACTGGTCGCAGGGTGTGCCGCTCACTTACGTGCAGGAACTATGCGCCTACTGGGCGAGCAGCTACGACTGGCGGGCGGCGGAGAAGCGGCTCAACGCCTATCCGCAGTTCGTCGTAGAACTGATGGACCTCGACATCCACTTCCTTCACGTCCGCTCCCCGGTCCCGGATGCCCTACCGCTGGTCATCACTCACGGCTGGCCCGGGTCTGTCTTCGAGTTCCTGAACGTTCTCGACCGGCTGACGAACCCGAAGGCACACGGCGGCACCGACGCAGACGCCTTCCATGTCGTCTGCCCCTCGCTACCGGGCTACGGGTTCAGCGGGAAGCCGGCCACGACCGGTTGGAGCGTGGAGCGGATCGCCGACGCCTGGGCAGAGCTGATGGCGAGCCTCGGTTACGACAGGTACGGCGCGCAGGGCGGCGACTGGGGCGCGGCGGTGACGACCGCGATCGGTCACCGCGACCCGAAGCATGTCGCCGGCATCCACCTGAACATGCCGATGGTGGGTCCGGATCCGGCGACCATGAACGACCTCACCGACGCCGAACGCTCCGCCCTCGACGCGCTGGCCCACTACCAGGAGTGGGACTCCGGCTACTCGAAACAGCAGTCGACGCGGCCGCAGACCATCGGCTACGGCCTCGCCGACTCTCCAGCCGGGCAGTGCGCATGGATCATCGAGAAGTTCTGGGCTTGGACGGACTGCGACGGCCACCCGGAGAACGCACTGTCACGCGACGAGCTACTCGACAACGTGTCCCTCTACTGGTTCACGAACTCGAGCGCCTCTTCCGCGCGGCTCTACTGGGAAAGCTTCAACCGGCCGTCGCGAGACCGCGTCGAAGTGCCGGTCGGATGCTCGATCTTCCCCAAAGAGATCTTCCGCAGCTCGCGCCGCTGGGCGCAGCGGCGGTTCAGCGACCTCCGCTACTGGAACGAGCTCGAGAAGGGCGGTCACTTCGCAGCCTTCGAGCAGCCCGAGCTCTACGTCGACGAGCTGCGCTCCTTCTTCCGCCTGGTGAGATAGCACCGCGGGAACGTCGGCGCGTCAGTCGCGCAAGAGCCGGGTTGCCGCTTCGGTCGCCCAGTAGGTCAGCACGATGTCGGCGCCGGCTCGCTTGATCGAGGTCAGCGTCTCGCGGATCGCGCGGTCGCGGTCGAGCCAGCCGTTCGCAGCGGCGGCTTCGACCATCGCGTACTCCCCGGACACGTTGTAGGCCGCGACCGGCACCGACACGGCGTCGCGCACCCGGCGTACGACGTCGAGGTAGCCGACAGCAGGCTTGACCATCACGATGTCCGCGCCCTCGTCGACGTCGAGCTCGGCCTCACGAACGGCCTCGTCCACCGCCCGACCGGGGTCTTCCTGGTACGCCGCTCGATCGCCGAACTGCGGCGCGCACTCGGCGGCATCCCGGAAGGGACCGTAGAACGCAGACGCGTACTTCGCGGAGTAGGCGATGATCCCGACGTCGGCGAAGCCATTGCTGTCGAGCGCGGAACGGATGGCGGCCACCTGCCCGTCCATCATGCCGCTCGGGCCGACCATGTGCGCGCCGGCCGAGGCTTGCGCCATCGCGATCGACGCATAACGCTCGAGCGTCGCGTCGTTGTCGACGTCGCCCGTCTCCGTCAGAAGACCGCAGTGTCCGTGGTCGGTGTATTCGTCGAGACACAGGTCGGCCATCACGACGGTGCGGTCCCCGACCTCGGCGACCAGGTCCCGCAAACCGAGCTGGACGATGCCGTCGGGATCGTCCGCAGCGGAACCGCGCGCGTCCTTGTGCGCGGGGATCCCGAACAGGATCAGCCCGCCGACGCCCGCTGCGACCGCCTCGACAGCGGCCTTGCGCAGCGACTCACGGGTGTGCTGCACGACGCCGGGCATCGACGCGATCGGTGCGGGTGCGTCGATGCCCTCCTTGACGAACAGCGGCAGCACCAGGTCAGCGGGCTCGACACGCACCTGCGTCGTCAGCCGGCGCAGCGGCGCCGTGCGACGCAGTCGCCGGGGACGCGCGGTCGGGAACCCGCTGTCGCTCACCGCGACTTCTTCAACCGTGCGGTCGCCTTGGCGCGATTCGCCTTGCCCGGCGGCAGCGGATCGTCGTTGTCACGGCGGTCACGACCGAACTCGGCGAGCGCCTCCGCGAGCAGCGCCGCCGACGGCTTGGGCGCGGTGACGTCGACACGCAGGCCGAGCTCCTTCGCCGTGTCGGCGGTCTGCGGCCCGATGACAGCGATGATCGAGGAGGTGTGCGGCTTGCCGGCGATGCCGACGAGATTGCGCACCGTCGAAGACGACGTGAACAGGACGGCGTCGAAACCGCCCGTTTTGATCGCCTCGCGGATGTCTGCCGGCGGCGGCGCTGCGCGGACGGTTCGGTAGGCGGTGACGTCGTCGACCTGCCAACCGCGCTCGATCAGACCGGCGGACAGCGTCTCCGTCGCGATGTCCGCGCGCGGCAGGAACACGCGGTCGAGCGCGTCGTAACCAGGCTCGTGGCCCGGGAACTCGGCGAGCAGACCCTCGCTGCTCTGCGCTCCCGTCGGCACCAGCTCGGGCCGGATCCCCCAGGCCCGAACGGCCGCCGCCGTCTGCTCACCAACACACGCGACCTTGACTCCGGCGAGTGCGCGGGCATCGAGCGACAGCTCCTCCAGCTTCTCCCGCACAGCTTTGACCGCGTTGGTCGACGTGAACGCGACCCACGCGTAGCGACCGCTGACGAGGCCGCGGATCGCACGGTCCATCGCCTGCGGGGTGCGCGGCGGCTCCACCGCGATCGTGGGCACCTCGACCGGCACGGCGCCGTACGCCGACAGCTGCTCGGACAGCGCTCCGGCCTGGTCCTTCGTCCGCGGCACCAGCACGCGCCAGCCGAACAGCGGCTTGGTCTCCCACCACGACAGCTTGTCGCGCAGCTTGACGACATCACCGACGACGACGGTCGCGTTGTCGCTGACGCCGGCGGCATCGCGCTCGACGTTGTCGAGCGTGGACACGACAGTGAACTGCTGCGTCGAGGTCCCGTCGACGGTCACCGCGACAGGAGTGTCCGCGCGCCGGCCGTGCTCGATCAGTGCGTTCGCGACCTTGCCGATCGACCGCGCGCAGTTCAGCAGCACGACCGTGCCGGTCGCGGCCGCGAGCGCCGACCACTCGGGCTCCTTCGCGTCCGGCCCGGCGTCGACGATGTGCAGCGCGGTTGTCTTCTTGTCGGTGACGGGGATCCCGGCGTACGCCGGCACACCCACCGTCGAGGAGATCCCTGGCACGAGCTCGAAGGGCACCTTCGCCTTGGCACACGCGTCGGCCTCGGTCGCGAAGCCGCAGAAGACGGTGGGGTCGCCGACGAACACGCGCGCGACGTTCTTGCCGTCCTTGGCGGCGGCGACGTAGCTCTTGACGACCTCGGTCGACTCGGCACCGCTGATGGCGACCGGCTCCACGTCGACACGGCACAGCGGCAGCAGCCGCTCGTGCAACGTGGCCGGCGCCACGAGGACATCGGCGTCGGCAAGGGTCTCCGCCGCGCGCACCGTGAGCAGACCCGGATCGCCGGGCCCGCCACCGATGAACGTCACGGTGCCGAACTTCTTCTTGCTTCGCGAGGTGCTCACGGGTTCTCCCCGATCAGGCCTGCGGCGCCTGCGTCGAGCAGGTCGCCGGCCAGGCGACGGCCGAGCCCCTCCGGATCGGAGCGGGGCCCGGTAGCGGACAGACGGATGGTGTTCGAGCCGTCGACGGAGGCGACGACGGCTCGCAGGTAGATCTCCTCCTCGTCGTCGTCGCCGATGGCGACGTCGGCGAGAGCACCCAGAGGGGCCGTGCAGCCGGCTTCGAGCGCGCGCAGCAACACGCGCTCCGCGGCGACTGCGTCGCGAGTGGTGGGGTCGTCGAGTGCGGCGACGGCGGCGACGACCGAGTCGTCGTTGCTGCGGCACTCCACGGCGAGCGCGCCCTGGCCGGGGGCGGGCAGCATCTGGACGGGGTCGAGGATCTCCGCCGCCTCGTCGATGCGCCCCAGCCGCGCCAGCCCTGCCGCCGCGACGACCACGGCGTCGAGCTCTCCGTCGCGCACTCGGCGCAGCCGGGTGTCGACGTTGCCGCGGATCGCGATGACGTCGAGACCCAGACCGAGAGCGCGCAGCTGCGCCGTACGCCGCGGCGAGCCGGTCCCGACCCGCGCGCCCGGGAGCAGCTCGCCCAGGGTGACGCCGTCGTGAGTGACGAGCGCGTCGCGCGGATCCTCGCGCCGCGGCACTGCCGCCACGACGAGCCCCTCGGCCGGCTGGGTCGGCAGGTCCTTCAACGAGTGCACCGCGAGGTCGATGTCGCCGTCGAGCAGGCGACGACGCAGCTCGGTCACGAAGACGCCCGTGCCACCCATCGACGCGATGGCCGCTGCGGACCGGTCGCCCTCTGTGACCACCTCCACCAGCTCCACCTCATGCCCGGCGGCGCGTAGCGCATCGGCGACCGTCGTCGACTGCGCCAGGGCCAGCGCCGAGCGACGGGTGCCGAGCCGCAGCGCGGTCGTCAGAGCAGGGGCGGTCACAACGCACCGCCCTCGTCCTCGACCACGACGTCGGCGCGCGCGACTGCCTCGGGCAGCGCCGGGTCGAGCGCGAACAGGTCGCGGACGACGTCGGCGTAGGACTCCCCGGGCGAGGACTCGGCAAGCTCCTTGATGCGCACCGTCGGCGTGTGCAGCAGCTTGTCGACGACTCGTGCGACCGTCGCCTCGACCTCGCGGGACGCCTTCTCGTCGAGCTCGGGCAGCCGCCCGCGCAGCCGGGCCAGCTCGCCGTCGACCACCTCTTGCGCGCGAGCGCGCAGTGCGACGACGGTCGGCGCAACGCGTTCCGAACGCTGCCGCGCGATGAAAGCCCCGACTTCGTCGGTGACGATGCGGCGCGCGTTCTCCACGTCCTCGGCGAGCTCCGCATCCTGGAGCACCGATCGCAGCGACTCGAGGTCGACGACGGTCACACCCGGCACCGAGCGCGCAGCCGGATCGACGTCACGCGGCAGCGCCAGGTCGAGGACGAACAGCGGCCGGTCAGGACGCGACTGCATCGCGGCGCGCACGATGTCGGCGGCGACGACGGTTCCGACCGCACCGGTGCACGAGATCAGCAGATCCGCTTCCCGCAGCTCCACCTCGAGGTCCTGTGGGCGCGCGGCACGTGCGTCGATCTGCGCAGCCAGCCGCTCACCGCGCTCGTGCGTGCGGTTGACGATGGTGATCGCGCCCGCGCCCGTTCGGCGCAGCATGGTGCCGGCGAGCGAGCTCATCGCTCCCGCACCGACGAGCAGCGCACTCACTCCCGACATCGCCCCGACAGCGCGGCTGGCGAGGTCCAACCCGACCGAGACGAGCGAGCGGCCGGCGGCGTCGAGCCCGGTCTCCGTGTGCACCCGCTTGCCGGTGCGCAAGGCGTGCTCCGCGAGCTGGCCGAGCGACCGCCCGATGCAGTCTTCTTCGCGCGCAGTCTGCACGGCTGCGCGCAGCTGGCCGAGGATCTGCTGCTCGCCCACCACCATCGAGTCGAGACCCGATGCGACGGAGAACAGGTGCTGCACCGCGCGGTCCTCGTAGTGCACGTAGAGGTGCTCGGTCAGCTCGTCGATCTCGACGCCGGTCCGTGCGGCGATCCGCTCGGTGACCTCTTGCACACCGCCGTGGAACTTCGTGACGTCGGCGTAGACCTCGAGGCGGTTGCACGTGGAGAGGACGAGCGCCTCCTGCACGTGCTCGGCGGTCATCAGGTCAGCGAGAAGCTTGACGACGCCGTCATCGGTCTGCGCAGTGCGCTCCAGCAACGCAACCGTCGCCGACCGATGCGAAAGACCAACAGTGAGAACGCTCATGAGCCGACCACCGTGCCTCGAACATCGTCGGGTACGGCGGCGCCGGGGCCGGAGTCCACACCGGCGGCCTTGCGTTGCTCGTGAAAGGCGAGAATCTGCAGCTCGATCGACAGGTCGACCTTGCGTACGTCGACCGCGTCGGGGACGGAGAGCACCGTCGGCGCGAAGTTCAGCACGCTGGTGACCCCGCAGGCGACGAGGCGGTCGCACACGTCCTGCGCCGATCCGGCCGGTGTCGCGATCACGCCGATCGAGACCTCGTGCTCCTTGATGACGGTCTCGAGCTCATCGAGGTGGCGGACCTCGAGCCCGTTGACCGCCTCGCCCACCCGCCGCGGGTCGGCGTCGACCAGCGCCGCGATGCGGAACCCGCGGGTGGCGAACCCCGCGTAGTTGGCGAGCGCGTGGCCCAGGTTGCCGACTCCGACGATGACGACGGTGTAGTGCTGGGTCAGGCCGAGGACGCGCGAGATCTGGTAGATGAGGTACTCGACGTCGTAGCCCACACCGCGGGTGCCGTAGGAGCCGAGATGCGAGAGGTCCTTGCGCAGCTTCGCCGAGCCGACGCCGGCGGCGGCGGCGAGGGACTCCGACGACACCGTCGCGGTCCCGCCGTCGGCGAGCGCGGAAAGGACGCGCAGGTAGACCGGTAGTCGTGCAACGGTCGCCTCGGGAATACCGCTGCGGCGACGCGGGGCAGCAGCGTGCGACGCCGGCATGCCGTCTCCATCACTCGGGTGCGGCGCCCACTTTACGACGCTTGTGAACGGATGCACAAAGCGGTCGTGAACTTGTGACCATCTAAGATGCGGCCTATGTCGGACAGTGCAGTCGGTGCAGGCGAGCTGCCCTGGGGCCGCATCGACGACGACGGCACCGTCTACGTGCGCACCGCGAGCGGGGAGCGGCCGATCGGCTCGTGGCAGGCCGGCACCCCTGAGGAGGGCCTCGCCTACTACCAGCGCCGCTACGAGGACCTCGCCGCCGAGGTGGCCGTCCTCGAGGCGCGGGCCGGCACCGCCGACCCCAAGCAGGTGGCTGCGGCAGTGGCGAAGCTGCGGGCGGGATTGCCGGCGGCGAGCGCACTCGGCGACCTCGACGCCCTGGACACCCGGCTCATCGCCGTCGAGCAGGTGCTCGAGCGCCGCGCGGCGGAGCGGGCCGAGCAGCGGGTGGCTGCGGCGGCCGCGGCCGCCGATGCGAAGCGCGCGCTCGTCGCCGAGGCGCAGCGGCTGTCGACGAGTGAGGACTGGCGTGCCACGGGCGACCGGTTCCGCGCGATCGTCGACGAGTGGAAGGCCATCCGCGGGGTGGACCGCAAGACCGACAGCGAGCTCTGGGAACAGCTGTCGACGGCGCGGCGCGAGTTCGACCGCCGTCGTCGTACGCACTTCGCCGAGATGGAGAAGGGCCGCGAGGCGGCCGCGGAGGCCAAGCGACGGCTGGTCGGCGAGGCGACCAAGCTGACCGACTCGACGGAGTGGGCGCCGACCGCGCGGCGGTTCAAGGACCTCATGACGGAGTGGAAGCAGGCCGGCCGCGCCTCGCGTGAGGTCGACGATGCTCTCTGGTCGGAGTTCAAGGCCGCGCAGGACACCTTCTTCGCGCGTCGC
>Ga0207652_10003426_pt1 | contig 13089 bp, 10 predicted proteins | sample KBSC63BmetaG_FD_184334 | JGI IMG/M metagenome (GOLD analysis project Ga0207652, IMG submission 184334) | Corn rhizosphere microbial communities from Kellogg Biological Station, Michigan, USA - KBS C6-3B metaG (SPAdes) (version 2) | ecosystem: Host-associated > Plants > Roots > Rhizosphere ... | reverse complement strand
GCTTGTTTGAGCAGTGGCAAATTGTATCATGCCTGACAGTAATAAAAGAGAGCACAATGCTTTGAGTTTATTCATTGATCGGAGTTATTGGGTTGTTTATAAATAATTCCACGCAATAATTTTTTTTATTGATATTTTATTAAAAAATGTAGCGTAGATTTCTTTACAAACGAAAAAGTTTAATAATTATTTTCTCAAGCATAGCGAAGATAGGGTTCTGATTATAAAAATGCAAAAAAATAATAGTTAATTTACTTGTGCATGCTCCTTATAGTCACAGAAAGTTTTGCAGTATTTGTGAGTAAGTTAGAAAAACACTGCCACCGGTTTTTACGATATTTGCAGACCAGTTTTCTTTTATATTTATGAAGTTTTCTCATCTCCATGTGCATACGCAGTTTTCATTATTGGATGGCGCTGCATCTATCAAAGCTCTTTATAATAAAGCAATAGCTGATGGCATGCCGGCGCTTGCTATATCTGATCATGGTAATATGTTTGGAGTATTTGAATTTGTAAAACATGCCCATACATTGAAAAATGAAGATGGCTCTCTAAAAGTAAAACCGATTGTTGGCTGCGAATTTTATATTACTGAAAACAGGTTTCAAAAACAATTTACAAAAGAGCAAAGAGATCCCCGTCATCACCAAATCTTATTGGCAAAAAATAACACAGGTTACAAAAATCTTGTAAAGCTTACTTCGCTCGGATACATTGAAGGAATGTATTCAAAATATCCGCGTATCGATAAAGAACTCATACATAAATATCATGAAGGATTGATTGCAACAACCTGCTGCCTAGGTGCTTTAGTTCCGCAATTAATTTTAAAGAAAGGAGAAGCGGAAGCAGAAAATGAATTCAAATGGTGGCTTAATATTTTTCAAAAAGATTATTATGTGGAATTGCAACGGCATGGCATACCCGAACAGGAAAAGGTAAATAAAGTACTATTAAAATTCGCGAAAAAATATAATGTAAATGTTATAGCAAGCAACGACTCGCATTATGTAGATGAGCAGGATTTTAATGCACATGATATTTTATTATGCATCAATACCGGTGAAAAACAAGCAACACCTGCTATACGCGAATTTGCCGATGATGATATAACGATAAAGAACAAACGCTTTGCATTTCCCAACAGCCAGTTCTATTTAAAGAACACTGCTGAAATGACAAATGCGTTTGACGACTTGCAACATGCATTGGATAATACGAATGAAATAATAGATAAGATTGAAGTGCTTGATTTAAAAAGAGATATTTTATTGCCGCACTTTACAGTTCCAAAAGAGTTTGAAAGCCAGGAGGCTTATCTGGAACATTTAACATGGACAGGAGCTAAAGAAAGATACAAAGAAATTACAGCTAAAATAGAAGAGCGCATCAATTTTGAATTGTTCACAATTAAAACAATGGGCTTTGCCGGTTACTTTTTAATTGTAAGCGATTTTATTATAGCAGGTAAAAAAATGAATGTATTTGTGGGGCCGGGAAGAGGTTCTGCTGCCGGCTCCGTCGTTGCTTATTGCATTGGCATTACCAATATTGATCCTATAAAATATAATTTGCTTTTTGAAAGATTTTTAAATCCTGATCGCAAATCCATGCCGGATATAGATACCGATTTTGACGATGAAGGAAGGCAAAAAGTATTGAACTATGTAGTAGAAAAATATGGTAAAAACCAGGTGGCGCAAATTATTACATATGGAACGATGGCCGCCAAAATGAGCATTAAAGATGTTGCCCGTGTAATGGATTTACCTTTAGCAGAAAGCAATGCATTAGCCAAATTAATTCCTGAGCGACCCGGCACATCTTTAAGAAAAGTGCTGAAAGCTCCGCTTACAGGATTAAAATCTTTAACTGAAGAAGGCACTGGAGCCGATGATATTGATAATATAAAAAAACTGCGTGATATATATAACGGTGATGATATACGCAGCAAAGTATTGCATGAAGCAGAAATTCTTGAAGGTTCTGTAAGAAATACCGGAATACATGCATCAGCCATTATTATTGCGCCGCAAGATTTAATGGAATTAATTCCTGTAGCTTCTTCAAAAGATTCCGATTTATGGCTTACACAGATAGATGGAAGCAATATAGAAAGCGCCGGCGTTCTGAAAATGGACTTTTTAGGATTAAAAACACTAAGTATTTTAAAAACTGCCTTGCATTTAATTAAACAAAATCATGGAGTAACAATTGACCTTGATGCATTGCCGTTGGATGATGAAGAAACATACAAACTTTATCAAAGAGCCGATACAAATGCCACTTTTCAATTTGAAAGCGGAGGTATGCAAAAGCATCTTCGCGATTTAAAACCCGATAAATTTGATGACCTTATTGCAATGAATGCGCTCTTTCGCCCAGGCCCAATGGCGTACATTCCTGACTATATAGAAAGAAAACATGGGCGGCAGGAAATTCATTATGATCTTCCTGAAATGGAAGAAATTTTAAAAGATACTTATGGCATCACCGTTTACCAGGAACAAGTAATGCTACTGTCTCAAAAGCTTGCAGAATTTAGTAAAGGCGATGCAGATATATTGCGAAAAGCAATGGGTAAAAAGCAGCGTGCAGTACTTGATAAAATGAAAGAACAGTTTATTGAAGGCGCCAAAAAAAATAATCATCCGGTAAATAAATTAGAAAAAATTTGGAGTGACTGGGAATCGTTTGCACAGTATGCATTTAATAAATCGCACTCTACTTGTTATGCATTTGTTGCATACCAAACCGCTTATTTGAAGGCGCATTACCCAAGTGAGTATATGGCTGCGGTTTTGAATCATGCGGGCTCCATTGAAAAGATTACTTTCTTTATGGAGGAATGTAAAAGAATGGGATTAACAGTATTGGGTCCGGATATTAATGAATCACAAAAAGGATTTGCAGTGAACAAAAAAGGCGAAATACGTTTTGGATTCAGCGGCATGAAAGGCGTTGGCGAAGCTGCGCTTGAAAATATTATAGAAGACAGAGAGAAGCATGGAACATTCGCATCTATTTATGATCTCATTAAAAGAGTTAATCAAAGAACCGTGAATAAGAAATCGCTTGAAAGCCTTGCTTATGCAGGCGCTTTTGATTGCTTTAAAAATATTCACAGAGCCCAGTATTTTTTTATGGCTCCTGGCGATACCATTAACGGCCTCGAAAAAATTATTCGTTTTGGAAATCAATACCAGGCGCAGCTTTCAAACAATACAAATACCTTGTTTGGCGACCTGCAAATGGCAGAAGTAGTAGCGCCGTCTCTTCCCGAATGTGAGCCGTGGGCGCTGGTAAAATTGCTTGACTATGAAAAAGACGTTACGGGGATGTTTCTTAGCGGCCACCCGCTTGATAATTTTGCTTTTCAGCTAAAATATTATGGTCTTACTTCAATAGCAGAATTTAATGAATTTAAAGAAGCTGTAAATCTTCATCCCAATCCAGGCAGAAATTTTCGCATAGCCGGCCTTGTTACCGAAGCCCAACATCGCATTTCAAAATCTGGAAATAAGTATGGTGTTTTTCATATTGAAGATTATACATCCAAAATGGAATTGATGCTGTTTAGTGATGATTATGTAAAATTCAGTAATTACCTTGAAGCGGGTATGGTGATATTTATAACAGGCAATTTCCGACAACGTTATAATAAATCGGAATTTGAATTTAAAGTTATGCAAATTTCCCTGCTGGAAACTTTAATGCGGGCCTGCACAAAAAAACTGCAAATAGAAACAGATGCTCAAAATATTTCCAGGGAAATTATTGAGTTTATGGATGAAAACTTGCAACGATATCCAGGCAAATCATCCTTAAAATTTTGCATAAGTGACACGAAATCTAAATTAAAATTTGGAATGTATTCCCTTGAAAAAGGCTTTGAAATGAATGACGAAATGGCTAATTACCTGCAACAAAACCCTCAACTTGGCGTTCAAGTGGAATTAACATAATGTGGATATGCCAAATCATCACATTATAAAGATTGGATGTAACTTTGCAATTAACAGGTAAAAAATTATCAAAAAATAAAAATTTAATTATGGCAGTAGAATATACAGATTCGAACTTTAAAGAAAAAGTTCTCGATTCAGAAAAGCTTACAATGGTCGATTTTTGGGCAGAGTGGTGTGGCCCTTGCCGTGCAATTGGCCCCGTAGTAGAAGAACTTTCAAAAGAATATGATGGCTCAGTAAACATTGGAAAAGTAAATGTGGATCAGAATCCTCAGTTAAGCATTAATTATGGCATTACCAGCATACCAGCTATTATTTTTGTAAAAGGCGGTAAAGTGGTTGATAAATTAGTAGGTGCTCAGCCAAAATCAAATTTTGTAAAAAAGATTGAAGCATTAAAATAATTCTTTAAATGTTGATAGATACAAAACCCGGCTCCAAGTCGGGTTTTTTTGTTTAACTACTTATGCCGTGGCCTTATTATTTTTAATGTTATCATTGCAAGGCTTAATTTATAAAAAACATCTGGCAGTTATTTTATTTTTTACAATAATTCAAGATGAAGAAAAATTCCAGGCTCATTTTTATTCTAGCAATCGTTAAATTCATTCTCCCTTATCTTTTACAAAATACCATTTATGAACCTCACCGGGATGAATTTTTATATTTAGCCGAAGGCCATCACCTTGCGTGGGGATTTAACGAAATACCGCCGCTGCTTTCTGTTTTTGCATGGCTTACTCATGTATTCGGTGATGGTATATTCTGGATAAAATTCTGGCCTAATCTTTTTGGTACTCTTACTTTCATTATTACTGCAAAAATCGTCCGTTCGTTAGGTGGTAAATCTTTTGCAATCTTTCTTGTATTTCTTCCTTTTATTTTCGGTGCTTATCTACGTGTGTTTTTTTTATTTCAACCAAATGCACCGGAAGTCTTTTTCTGGACAATGATTGCTTATAGCGTACTTCGTTACATTCAAACAGAAAAGGAAAAATATTTATATATTCTCGGGGTTAGTATTGGACTTGGTATGTTGAGTAAATATTCAGTCGCATTTTTTGTTGTAAGCATTCTTATCGGTTTATTACTTACTCCTCAGAGAAAAGTATTTTTAAATAAACATTTGTATTACGCCGGAGGTATTGCATTGCTGATTTTTCTGCCAACAATTTTATGGGAATACAACCATCACTTTCCAATAGTGGTTCACATGAAAGAACTTAACGAAACACAACTGCAATATGTAACTCCCGCAGACTTTTTGAAGGGACAACTTTTAATGAATATTCCTTGTCTGATTATATGGCTGGCGGGCCTGTTTTTTACAGCTATTTCTTCCAAAGGAAAAAGATACCGATCTTTTGCATGGGCATATTTATTCGTTATCATTTTACTTATAACTTTTCATGGAAAAGATTATTATTCACTTGGTGTGTACCCCATGCTTTTTGCATTTGGCGCATATCACCTTGAAAAATTTTCGGAAAGCCGTTTACGAATATGGAGATTTGTTTTTGTAATAGTTCCATTTTTACTCGGTATTATATCAGTCCCAATTTTATTACCTATGCTTAAACCAGCGCCATTAGCTGATCTGTATATAAAAATGCACACGGCAAGTACCGGCGCCTTGAAATGGGAAGACTTAAAAAACCATCCGTTGCCACAGGATTTTGCGGATATGCTTGGATGGGAAGAGATGACACAAAAAATGGCAAAAGCATACAATAGCTTAGATTCTAACGATAAAGCACACACGTTTTTATTTTGCGACAATTATGGGGAAGCAGGCGCCGTAAATTATTACCGATATAAATATAATTTACCTGAAGTGCATAGTGATAACGGCAGCTTTTTATATTGGATGCCCCGCAATATTCAAATAGATAATTTAATATTAATAACTGATGATAAAGAAGAAATGAGCCACCCGTTTATAAAGATGTTTACATCTGCTGTTATTGCGGATAGTGTAACAAATAAATATTCCAGAGAATATGGTTCGCTTATTATTGTATTTAAAGGAGCTAATGAAACGTTTAATAAAATGTTCAGGCAAAAAATTGATGCAGATTATAATAAGTTTAAATAAGAAGCTCGTTAGAATTCGCAATTAATATCTTTTTCTATAACTTAAAACAGCCCAGCCATTTAATAAAATAGCAAAGCCAAATACAATGAGCAATTGATTTTTAATATCGATCCATCCACTTCCTTTTAAAACAACCATTCGCATTACTTCTATAAAATAAGAAACAGGATTTACTTTGGTAATCATTTGCGCCCAATGCGGCATACTATCAATTGAAGTATATAATCCGCCCAATAAAATAAAGATCATCATTAAGAAAAATGAAATAAGCATTGCCTGTTGTTGCGTTGAAGTGTAGGTGGAAATTAATAATCCCAGGCCCAGCACGGCAAGTAAATACACAGCCGCAAATCCGAATATCACTAATAAATTTCCTACCGGAACTATGCCATAAAAAAGCCATGAAATAGCCAATCCTATTGCTAATACAATTAAACCCAAAACCCAAAATGGAATAAGCTTACCCAATATAAATTGATACTTTTTTATTGGTGTTACATTAATCTGCTCAATTGTTCCGACTTCTTTTTCCTTCACAATATTTAATGAAGCAAGGAAAGAACCAACCATAGTTACCAATATTACAAGAATGCCCGGCACCATAAAATATTTATAATTCATCAAAGGATTATACTTATTGAACAATATTATATCTATATTTAAAACAGGATTAAAACGGGGAAGCTGAACCCAATCCGAGCGAACCTGCTGGTTAAAATTTTGTATGATGGTGCTTAGATAAACGCCGCCAAGGTTTGCTTTTACTCCATTAATAGCATTAACGGCAATAAATAATTTCGATTCATTTTGCTTAATTAAATTCTTTTCAAACGAAGCGGGTATTTCCAGAATAAGATCTGATTTATCCTTTTCAATATCAATCAATGCCTGGTTATAAGATGGTGTATAATCCTCTAAAATGAAATATCCCGAAGCAGTTATTTTCGAAATTAATTGCCGTGAATAAGGCGAATGGTCATGATCAATAACACTGATATTAATATTCTTCATTTCGTAATCAGCTGCCCATGGCAATACTAATAATTGGATGATAGGCATAATGAAAATGATTCGCAGAATGGCAGTATCGCGGAATATTTGCCTGAATTCTTTCTGTAATAAAAATAGTAAAGACCTCATGCAAGCCGGATTTTAAATTTCTTAATACTCACTACAAGAAAGAAAAACATCATGCCGGTAAGCACCACCACTTCCTTCCAAATTAATGAAAAGCCAACACCTTTTATCATTACAGATTTTACAATTGTATAAAACCATTTTGCCGGAACTATATTTGAAATGATGCGTAAAGGCAAAGGCATATTTTCAATAGGAAACATAAAACCGCTAAGCATCACCGTTGGTAAGAACAAGCCAACCAATGCAACAAACATGGCTGTTTGCTGTGTATCAGTCACAGATGATATTAGTAACCCCAAGGCAAGCGATGTAAGTGTAAATAAAATGCTTACTGCAATTAATAGTAACAAGCTGCCATTAACTGGGACATCTAAAACAAATACACTCAGCAATAAAATGCTTATAATATTTATCATTGATAGCAACAGGTAAGGGATTGCTTTTGCCACTATAATTTTTAAAGGTTGCACAGGCGATACCAGCAATACTTCCATTGTGCCTGTTTCTTTTTCACGAACAATCGTAATGGCCGTCATCATTGTACAAACAAGCATTAATACCATAGCCATAACGCCGGGAACAAAGCTATAAGCACCTTTCAATTGTGGGTTATAAAGCATTTTTATTTCTGTATTAATTGTGTAGGGAAGTTTCATTTCATTGGTGATCCGCTTTTGATAATCCATTATGATTGCAGTGGCATAATTTGTGAGTGTATTGGCCACGTTAGGATCTGACGCATCAGCAATTAACTGAACCTGCGCTTTATTAAAATGAAGGAGATCGTTGTTAAAATTTTGGGGAAAGACAATAACAATTTTTATCTTTCCTGATTTAAATTCTTTTTCAATATCCCTGTAGCCGGAAAGGTTTTTCTCAATTTCAAAATAGCGGCTGGCACTTATTTCCCTGATGATTGAAGTTGTAGCAACATCTTTAGAGTTATCAAGTACTGCTATTTTTGAATTTTTCACTTCATTGGTTAATGCAAAGCCGAAAATTATTATTTGAACAACAGGCATTCCGAGAAGAATCAGCATCGTTCTTCTATCGCGTAAAATGTGATAGAACTCTTTTTTTATAAACGAAAAAAATTGTTTCATATTTTAGAGTTGTCAATTCTCAATTGTCACTTCTCTGCGCTTTCCTTGCCAATTTCAGAAATACTTCGTCCATTGTTTCAACGTTGTAAGTCTTTTTCAGTCGCTGAGGTGTATCCATTGCATCAATTCGGCCGTCAACCATTATGGAAACACGATTACAATATTCAGCTTCATCCATGTAATGTGTCGTAACAAAAACTGTTATTCCGGAATCTGCAGCTGTATAAATCATGCTCCAGAACTCTCTCCTCGTTACAGGATCGACACCGCCGGTTGGTTCATCTAAAAAAACAATTTGAGGCTCATGAAAAATAGCCACCGAAAAGGCAAGCTTCTGTTTCCAGCCTAAAGGCAATGATTTTACCAATTTGTTTTCTTCATTTTTAAGATGCAGATTATTAAGCACAACATCAGTTTTATCTTTTATAAATTCATTGCTCTTTCCATAAATCCCGGCATAAAATCGAATATTTTCTTTTACTGTAAGATCTTCATATAAGGAAAACTTTTGGCTCATGTAACCAATATTTTTTTTAATCTTTTCAGGTTCGTGGTACACATCAAAACCCGCCACCACGGCTTTCCCTCCAGTAGGTTTAGAAAGAGCACAAAGCATACGCATCGCTGTTGTTTTACCGGCACCGTTAGCTCCAAGGAATCCGAAAATTTCACCTTTGTTTACTTCAAATGAGATATTATCCACGGCTGTAAAGCCTCCAAATTTTTTTGTAAGACGATCAACTGATATGGCTTTGTCTTCATTCATTTTTATCTTTTTATCACTCTTATTTTTTTATCACACGAGTTATAACTAACAAGTATAATCACGAAGTATTTTTCATTAGCGATATAAAACAATCCTCAATATCCGGTTCCACTTTTTTTATTTCAAGTTGATCGTCCGCATACTTTGATAAATAATTTTTTAATTCGTTTTCTTTATTAAAATGTTTCAATACAACATGATGATAAGCGCCAAAAAAATAGGCATCTTCTGCTTCATTGAAATTTTTTAAATCATTTAGCAATGGCAACATTTTAGCTGCTTTTACCGCAAACAATTCATTTTTAAATTCTTTAATAATACTATCGGGTGTGTTAATTGATAATACTTTACCTGATTGCATCAGTGCAATACGGTCGCACAATCCTGCCTCATTCATATAAGGTGTACTTACCAAAATAGTAATTTGCCGCTCCTTCAATTTCTTAAGCATATCCCAAAATTCCTTTCTCGAAACCGCATCTACGCCTGTTGTTGGCTCATCTAAAAATAAAACTGAAGGCTTGTGAATAAGCGCACAACATAATGCCAGCTTTTGTTTCATGCCTCCAGATAATTTTCCTGCTCTTCTTTTTTTAAAAGGTTCTATCTGCAGATAGATATCTTTTATGAGATGATAGTTTTCTTCAATTGTTGTGTTAAATGTGGTAGCAAAAAAATCAAGATTTTCCGCGACTGTTAAATCCTGGTATAGCGAAAATTTTCCCGGCATGTAACCCACTCTGTTCCTTATCTCTTTATATTCTTTCACTACATCAAAACCATCTACTGCTGCATCGCCTTCATCAGCAAGTAATAACGTTGTAAGTATTCTGAACAATGAAGTTTTACCAGCGCCATCAGGCCCGATAATTCCAAACAATTCGCCTTTGTTTACTTCAAACGAGATACCTGATAGCGCCTCTATCTTTTCTTTTTTTGTTCCGTAATGCTTTACAATATTCTTTGCAGTAACTGCCGTCATCACATCAGGATTTAGGATTTAATATTACTTCTCCATACATTCCTATTTTTAAATAACCGTCATTCTTAACTTTTATCTTTATCGCGTAAACAAGATTAGCTCTTTCATCTTTTGTCTGGATTGTTTTAGGAGTAAACTCAGCCTTGTCAGAAATCCAGGTTATAACTCCATTCATTTCTCTATAAGCATCTGCGCCATTATCCACTAGAACTTTTACAGTTTGATTCAATTTAACCTGTGGCAATTGAGCTCCTGAAATATAGGCCCGGAGCGTCATTTCAGACAAGTCGGCAATTTCATATAGTGCTTTGCCCGTACTCGTTAACTCGCCCGCTTCTGCATATTTTGTAATAACAGTTCCGGAAATTGGATTCACAATATTTGCTTTTTGAATCTGGTTATTCAATTGTGCAATTTGTTTTTCCAAAGGTTTTCCTTCGCTCATAATACTCCGGTTTTGTGTGTGTATATTGTTCTGTTGAACATCAATCTGCTGCTCCATTACAGCAAGTTGTTTTTTTGCAACATCAATTTGCGCATTTATATCATCTACCTGCTTGCCAGTTGCAGCATCTTGTTTTAGTAAATTTTCAAATCGAGCTTTTTCATGCAATAAATTTTGTAATTGTGATTGCTGAACTGCCAATTGTTTTTGCAGCAATTCAACCTGCGGATTTACGTTAGCTTTTTTTTCACTTAGCGATTGTATAGAAGCTTGCACCCGAGCCTTCTCAAGCGTTAGACTAGTTGAATCAATCTCTCCAACAATTTTGCCTTTTTGAATTGTATCTCCTTCGTTAACATCAAGAGTTAATATTTTACCGGGAACTTCCGCTGAAACAATTACCTCATCAACTTCAAAAGTGCCGGATGCATCGAACTCATGCTTATTGTTATTACAGGCGATTAAAGAAAAAATAAAAGCAGTTGTTGTTAATATTAACGATTTCATGAAAGATGATTTATTGATTTCCTGATATGATTTGGTAATTAATCTGCGCCTGCAACAATTGAACCTGGTGCGTTACAAGTGTCTGCCTGGCCTGGTCCTCGTCATTTACTTCTTTTAAAAAATCGTTTGACGAAAGCACACCGTTTTGCAATTGCGCTTTTGCAGCTTCGGTTACACTTGCACGAAGTGCTATAATTTCTTCATCGCTTGTAATAAGCAATTTCAATTTATTAATTTCAGATTGCTGCTGTTTTAATTGCGTATTAGTATTAAGCAAAAAAGTTTCCTTTTGAATATCTAATGTTCGTTTGTTGATATTAACCAATTCATTTTCTGTTTTTCGTGTATACAAGCCAGATAGAGACCAGTTGAACCTGATACCGCCGATATAAAAAAAAGCAAATTGATCTTTTAGTAAATCAAGTGTCGGCCTGCCATAGCCTCCTTGCAAAAAAATGCTGGCCTTTGGTTGATTTTTTGCTTTAATTATTTTTGTCTGATGATCAAATAATTTTGCCTGATCAGCGTATAATTTTATTTCGGGTCGACCGATTGCACTATTGAAATTATATGGCTGCACGAAAGGTTGTTCAAATATCACATCATCCGCCAAAGGATTGTTGATAAATAATTCCAGGGTTTCTATTATTCCTTTCCTTGAAGCATCTAATTCAATAATACGCTGCCTGGTTTTCAGTAATTCAGCTTTCAATAAATCTAAATTTGATTTGAATGCCACACCGTTTTGCACCTGTGCCTGCACATTTTTAACTGCTATTTGTATATTATTTTCAACTAAAAGAATTTGCTTTCTTTGCGCATCTAAATATAAAACACCAAGGTATAATTGATCTATTTGCTGTTTTAATTTATACAATTCTACTTCTATTTTTTGTTGCTCCACTTCGGCGTTTAATTGCTGTAATTCACTCTGCTGTTTTATAGCGCCGCCATCATAGATAAGCTGGCTCACATCACCTAATACTTTATACTGATCTTTTGACTGGGACTCAATTTTTACATTTGGTATAGGTATATTTATTTGCGTTACATCACTTTGGTAAGAAGCTTGTCCGCTCAATGAAAATTGCGGAAGATACTCTTTACTTAAATTCTCAATATTCAGGTTAGCCTTCTGGCTTATCAAGTTTTTTTGTTTAATAACCGGATAATTTTCTCTTGCCATGGCATTGGCCTGTACAAGTGTAATATGAGTAATGGGTTGGGCATTTACCGCAGCAATTAAAATAAAACTAATCATCATTAGATTAACTATCTTATTTAACCATTTAGTCAAAATATGCATAAAAAAATTTATTTTTTTATAGAATCAATGATAAATTTGGGTATCTCCTTTTTTCTTTGATGCATTATATTTCTAAACTGTAACTCATCCAGCCCCATTGTAAACTGGATCATCGCCTTACCTACAAAAGGAAAAATAGACATAGAAATAAGATTGATGAGCAAATGCAAAGGGCTTATTTTCTTAATAATCCCTTTTTTAATTTCTTTTTCTATTTGCTCAAGAAATTTTTGTGGCCTCGGAAACTTCTGTTTATCCCATATTTTACCAAGAAAATTTTCCGGATCCCGACTGATTTCATTTAATACGAACAAGGGGAGGTAGGGATTCTCAGACATTACCGTAATATACTCACTGCAGAAATCTTCAATTTTTTCAAACAAGGATTTATCCGATTCAAAAATAGAATTGATCTTAGGAAATAACTTTTGAGCAGCTTCCAAAAAAATAACCTCAAATAATTTTTCTTTACTTCTGAAATAATAATGTAATAATGCTTTATTAATTCCTGCCTCATCGGCAATATCCTGCATGCGGGCGCCAGCCATTCCTTTTAAAACAAAAACCTTTTTGGCAGCTTCAAGAATTTTTTCTTCAGTGGATCTCTCTATTTTTATTTTAGTCATTTGATTTAACCAAACGGTTAACAAAGAAACAAAAAATTATTATATATGCCAACTTTTAAAAAAAATTACTGTTGTATTTTAGATATCGTGTATGATAACCATTGACTATTGAGGATTCACTCCTTTATTGGTATCTCCGTTTCGGATT
>Ga0207652_10003422_pt1 | contig 13094 bp, 9 predicted proteins | sample KBSC63BmetaG_FD_184334 | JGI IMG/M metagenome (GOLD analysis project Ga0207652, IMG submission 184334) | Corn rhizosphere microbial communities from Kellogg Biological Station, Michigan, USA - KBS C6-3B metaG (SPAdes) (version 2) | ecosystem: Host-associated > Plants > Roots > Rhizosphere ... | reverse complement strand
AAGGTGCCGGGCGTGCTGGAGACGCGGGTCGGTTACACGGGTGGTCAGACCAAGAATCCCAGCTACGAGGACACCAGCTCGGGCACCACCGGTCACGCGGAGAGCCTGGAGCTGAAGTTCGATCCCAGGAAGGTCAGCTACGAGCAACTGCTGACGCTGTTCTTCAAGATGCACGACCCCACCACGCTGAACCGGCAAGGCAACGACCGGGGGACGCAGTACCGGTCGGCCATCTTCTTCCACGGCGACCAGCAGAAGCAGACGGCGCTGGCGCTGATGCAGCGGATCGAGAAGTCGGGCGCCTGGCACGGCAAGCTGACCACCGAGGTGGCGCCCGCCGGCGTCTTCTATCCGGCCGAGGACTATCACCAGAAGTATCTGGTGAAGCATCCTGGCGGGTACGACAACCACTACCTGCGCAACCTCTCGTTCTGAGGGCGTCGTCAGCGGTTCAGCCAGGCGGCGATGGCGCGCACCAGCGACCGCGGAGCGAGGCGCTGCGACTGGATCAGGAGCCAGTTCTTGGCGCCGTGGATGATCATCGTGCGGCCCTGCAGCATCGCCCGGTAGGCCTGGCGGCAGACCGTCTGGGCGGACGCGGCGCCCAGCTTGAACAGCCACGACTTGCTGGTGCCGGCGACCGCGGCGAACTCGGTGGCGGACGCGCCCGGGCAGCTGACGGTGGCGGTGACGCCGGTGCCGCGTAGCTCGTAGGCCAGCGCCTCGGTGAACACGTTCACGAAGGCCTTCGACGCGTAGTAGGTCGCCATGTCCGGCCCGGCCTGGAAGCCCGCCGTCGAGCCGATGTTCAGGATGCGCCCGCGCCGGCGCGCCAGCATGCCGGGCAGCACCGCCCGCGTCAGCGCCGACAGCGCCGCCACGTTCACCTGGAGCATCTGCGCCTCGGCCGCGGGATCGCTCTGGGCGAACGGCCCGTTCGTGCCGAACCCGGCGTTGTTCACCAGAAACTCGAGCGACGACAGCCCCTGCGCCTCGAGCGTCGCCATCAGCGACTCGACCGCGTCCGGCTTGCCCAGGTCCAGCTCGATGACGTGGGCATGAATCTGCCGTGCGGCCTCCAGCTCCTTCGCCAGCGCCTCCAGCCGATCGCGCCGGCGCGCCACCAGCACCACGTCGTGACCATCGGCGGCGAACAGCCGCGCGAACTCGGCGCCGAAACCCGACGACGCCCCGGTGATCAAGGCAAGCCCCACGACCCGCTGTTACCACGGGCCCAGGTCCCGATCGAGGGCGGCGCCGTGCTCAGGGCGCCGTCGCCGGGGAGCGCAGGCGGCCCGACGTCCCCTCGGACGCCTTCTCTCGCGCCTTCAACGACGCCTTCTCATGGGCGACGAAACGGGGCAAGTGCATCAACGCGATGCTGGCCCAGACCACTATGCTGAAGTACAGGGTCATCCAGGGCATCTCGTTCTTCCACTCGTCCCAGTTGGCGGTGGTCACCCAGCGCAGCGAGGCGTCGCGCAGCCCCTGCCCCAGCGTCAGGTACTGGCGACCCTGCGCCTGATCCTGCAGGAAGCGGCCGATGTACATGGGGACGTCGACCGTGCACATGAAGATGACGTAGGCGGCGCCCAGCACGATGGCCGGGCTCAGCAGCCAGCGATGGCGGGGTGACAGGCGCGGCCAGGCCGCGATCGCGCTCAGCGTTCCCAGCGTGGCCGACAGCGCCCAGATCGACTCCTCGATCGAGTTGCCGGCGTAGTTGGTGGTCAGCACCGCGTACCACGAGAAGCACTCGGCGATGGCGATCATCGGCACCAGCATCCTCGAGACGGTGATGGCGATCCGCGTGCCGGTGCGCTCACCCAGCTCGCGCAGCAGGATGGCCCACTGGGCGATGAAGCACAGCTCGGCGATGGTGGCCAGCGAGCGGCCCACGCCCACGCTGGACAGCCACGAATCGAGCAAGCAGATCCGCTGCACGTCCGCGCGCGGGAACACCGAGCGGAAGCCGCACACGATCACGAACACGGCCGACAGGACCAGCTGCGTCCGCCGGCGGGTGTAGGTCTCGGGATCGGTGCTCCCGCGGCGGCGGCGGAACACCAGGGCCGCGACGGACCAGGCGGCGACGTTTACGGCCGTGGCCAGGCATAGACCCACCCACCAGCGGAAGGCGCCCGGTGAAGTCTCTGCGAGCAAATGCAGGAGCATGTGAGGATCGCGCCTTTCTCCCCAGCAGGGGGACACCGCGGCGCGGCCTCTGGGCCCGGAGCTCGGGGATTCGCGACAACGCCGTGACGACAGGTCGTCGTCTCGATGGCAATCGTGAAACTTTTCGCTGGAGATGTCAGCGGATCCGGGTCTGTGTTTGCGAAATTGTAACAATCGTGTCCCGGGCGCGGCCCTCTCAGTCACTCCTCAGACGCAGGCCCTTCGGAACGATCGACCGCTCGACGAGCTCGAAGAAGCCCTGCACCAGCAGCGCCAGCGCCGACGCGGGAATGGCGCCCTCCATGATCAGCGCCAGATCATCGAGCCGGATCCCCGCGAAGATCGGTTCACCCAGGCCGCCCGCCCCCACCAGCGCGCCCAGGGTGGCGGTCCCCACGTTGATGACGGCGGCGCTCTTGATGCCCGCCAGGATCAGCGGACTGGCCAGGGGCAGCTCGATCCGGTGCAGGATGGCGCCGCGGGGTAACCCCAGCGCCGCGGCTGACTCGCGCAGCGCGGGCGAGATGCCGCACAGGCCGGCGTGGGTGTTCCGCACGATGGGGAGCAGGCTGTAAAGAAAGAGCGCCACCAGCGCCGGCGCCGGCCCGATGCCCAGCAGCGGGATCATGAAGACCAGCAGCGCCAGCGAGGGGATCGTCTGCACGATGCCGACGACGGCCAGCAACCCCTGCCCGAGGCGCCGCCAGCGCGCCGCCAGGATGCCCAGCGGGACGGCCACCAGGATCGCGGCCAGCAGGGACAACCCCACCAGCAGCAGGTGTCGTCCCGTGAAGCGCAGGACGGCGCGCCAGCGGGCCGGCGGCGGCGCCGACGCGGGCGCCAGGCCGAACGTGGCGCGCAAGAACGCGGCGCCGACGTCGCGCTCGGGCACGCGGTCGATCTTCACCTGGGCGTTCATCGCCGCCATCGTCGCCGCGTCGATGCGGCCGCGCAGCCTCCGCCAGGCCGCGAGCACCGCGGGCGCGCTCCGGGCGCTGTCCAGGCGGTACAGCAGCACGGCGTCGTACCGCGGGAACACCCCGCGGTCGTCCCGCAGCACCACCAGGTCGTCCCGCTGGATCTCCGGATCGGTCGAATACAGGTCCGTCACGTCCAGCGCGCCGGTGGCCAGTCCCCGATACGCGAGATCGTGGTCCAGGCCCTTCACGTCGGCGGGGGCCAGCGCGTAACGCGCGCGCAGCAGCGGCCACCCGTCGGCGCGGCTCATGAACTCGCTGCTGAAGCCGAAGCGTAGCTCCGGGTGGGCGCGCAGGTCCGAGATCGTCCGCACGCCCAGTCGCTGCGCCACCGCGCGCTTCACGCCCAGCGCGTAGGTGTTGTTGAAGCCCAGCGGCCCCACCACGCCCACGCCGCGCGCCTCGAGCGCGGCCGCCAGCCAGTCTTGCCCGGTGCTGCCGGCCGGGCGCGCACCCGCCAGCACCTCCTCGGCGAGCGTGCCGGTGTACTCGGGATAGCCGTCCAGCTCGTCGTTCAGCAGGGCGTCCCACAGCAGGCGCGTCCCGCCCAGGGCGGGTCGATGGTTGGCCTCGTGCCCGGTGGATCGGGCCAACTGAACGGCGATCTCCGCCAGGACGACCGACTCGGTGAAGGCCTTCGATCCCACGCGCCACGGGCGCCCATGGGCGTCCGCGGCGCTCGACAGCACCAAGAACAGCGCGATCGCCAGCGACGCAGCCTTGTCCATCAGCGAACCGGTTGTCCTCGCCCAGCGAAGCTGGGAAAGGATAGAGGTGGGGGGAAGCCGATCGGCCGCGGCGCCCGCGGGCCCTCTCCCTTACCCTCTCCCGCTTCGCGGGCGAGGGCAATCGGTTGGCTGGGCGGCGTAGGTAGAATTCTCGAGCGCGGCGCCCGCGGGCCCTCTCCCTTACCCTCTCCCGCTTCGCGGGCGAGGGCAATCGGTTGGCTCAGGATCGGGGGTGACACTGTCGGCGGGCTCATGGGGTGGCAGTGGGTTCTGGGGCGGCGAGATGTCGCTGGGCGCGGACGAAGCGGGTGACGAAGGGGTCGGCGGGGCGGCGCACCAGATCGTCGACGGTGCCCTGCTGGACGATGTGGCCCTCTTGCAGCAGGACCAGCGTGTGTCCCAGCAGCGCGGCCTCGGCCAGGTCGTGCGTCACCAGCACCACCGAGGCGCCGACCTTCGCGAACACCGCCGCCAGGTCGTCCTGCAGCTCGGCCCGCACCAGCGGATCCAGCGCGCCCAGCGGCTCGTCCAGCAGCAGCAGCTCGGGCTGCAGCATCAGCGCCCGCATCAAGCCCACGCGCTGCCGCTGTCCGCCCGACATCTGGATGGGGTGGCGATCCAGCAGCGCCGCCGGCAGCCGCACCAGCTCGGCCAGCTCGTTCATGCGGGTGGCGACTCGCTCGCGCCCCCAACCCAGGTGGCGCGCCATCAGCGCCACGTTGTCGCGCGCGTTCAGGTGAGGAAACAGCCCGCCATCCTGCACCACGTAGCCCATGCGCGCGCGCAGCGCGCGGACGTTCTGGACGGTCAGCGGGGTCCCGTCGAACACCACTTTCCCCGCGTCCGGCCAGATTAAACCGATCATCAGCCGCAGCAGCGTCGTCTTGCCGCAGCCGCTCGGCCCCAGCAGCACCGTGGTGCGCCCGGTGGCGATCTCCAGCGTGGTCTCGGTCAGCGCCCGCGTGGCGCCATAGCGCTTGCTGACCGCCTCCAGCCGGACGATCGTACGCTCTGCACCCTGGGGCGGGTGCGGCGCCGCTTCGGTCACGACAGCGCGTAGCGGGGCAGCTTCATCACCGCCGTCTGCAGCCCCTCGGCGAAGGTGGGGTGGACGAACTCGCCGTCGACGATGGCGCGCGCCGACGCCTTCGCCTGCATCAACACGCTGAAGACGTGGATCAGCTCGCCGGCATCGACGCCCACGATGCGCGCGCCCAGGATCCGGTCGGTGGCGGGATCGATCAGCACCTTGACGACCCCCGCCGTCTCGTCGGTCTCGATGGCGCGGGCGATGTTGCCGAACGGCATGGTCGCCACCTCGACGGCGATGCCCTGAGCCCGCGCTTGCCCCTCGGACGACCCCACGCCGGCCACCTGGGGGTCGGTGAACACCGTGTAGGGGACCAGACGATCGCCGCGCGCCCGGGCGTCACGCCCCGACAGGATCTCGAACAGCACGCGGTGATCGTCCCAGGACACATGGGTGAACGCGGGCCCTGGCGTGCAGTCGCCGACGGCGAACGTCCCCCGCGCGCTGGTCTCGTACCGCTCGTCGACCTGGATGTGACCGTCGGAGGTCAGCGCGATGCCCGCTTGCTCGCAGCCGAGGTCGTCCGTGTTGGGGCGCCGCCCCGTCGCCACCAGCAGGTGCGAGCCGCGCAGCACCTCGCCGCCGGCCAGCGACAGCACCACGCCGTCGTCCTGGCGTGACACCCGCTCCACCTTCTTCCCCAGCGCCAGCGTGATCTCCTCGGCGCGGAACGCGTCCGCCAGCGCGTCGGAGACGTCGGGGTCCTCGTGCGACAGCAGGCGCTCCGACGGCGCCACGATGGTCACCGCCGCGCCCAGCCGCCGCATCATCTGTCCCAGCTCGCACCCGATGTAGCCGCTGCCCAGCACCAACAGGTGGCGGGGCAGCGTGCGCAGCGCCAGCACCCCCGAGCTGTCGAGATAGGGAACCTCGTTCAATCCAGGGATGGCCGGCACCTGCGCCCGGGCGCCGACGTTGATGACGATCCGCTCGGCCTCGTACCGCTCGGGGCGGGCCAGCCCGCCGGCGCTCGCCGAAGCCGCAATCTCGACGGTCCGTGGGGCGACGAAGCGCGCCTGGCCGCGCACGAAGCGCAGGTTCTCGCCACCGCCGTTCAGCCGCCGCTCGACGCCCGAGCGCCAGCGGGCCACCACGGCGTCCTTGCGCGCCATCACCGCCCCGAAGTCGACGGAGACCTCGCGCGCGTGCACGCCCAGCCGCGCCGCCGTGCGGGCCACATGCGCGGCGCGGGCGCTCGCCACCAGCGTCTTCGTGGGCGTGCAGCCGATGTTGACGCACGAGCCACCGGGCGAGGCTCGTTCAGCGATCAGCACGCGCGTGCCGGCCGCCGCCAGCCGTGTCGCCAGCGGCACCGCGGCCTGGCCCGTCCCGATCAAGATGACGTCGATCTTCATGGTGACCTCGCCGCGTGGTCGATCAGTGAAAAGGCCCGGGGACTGGCCAGCCCGTGCCTCAGCGTCCGGTCGTCCAGGCCGGCGGGTCGCTGGCGGGAAAGCTCTCCTCCCCCGCCTCGTCGACGACCCGATCGTTGTCGACCAGACGCGCGTCGATGGCGATGTGACCCCGCAAGGTCTGCGAGACCGGGCAGCGGTCGACCGCCCGCAGCAGCTCTTGCCGCTGCGCGTCCGTCAGGTCCCCCTGCAGCTGGATCGACCGACGGAACAGGTGCCCCTCCGTGGTGCGGGACTGGGTCACCCGCACGTCGACGTGCCGCAAGGGGATGCCCCGCTTCTTCGCCGTCCACTCCAGCGTCATGGACGTGCACGCGCCCAGCGCCGCCAGCAGGAACTCGTGCGGGCTGGGCCCGGTGTCCTGGCCCTCCTCCTCGGGCGGCAGGTCCGCGACCAGTTCGTGCGGCCCCACGGTCAGCACCTGCCGCGGGCCCTGGTCGACGCTGCTGACGTTCAGCTCGCGGAAGATCGCGTGCGTCGCCGCCACCTGGCGCAGCGCCTGCGACACCGCCGCCGGCAACGTGCTGGGGGCGTCGTCCAGGCGTACCCCGTTCACGAAGAAGGTGGGCGTCGACAGCACGTGGCTGTGCCAGCCGGAGATCTCCTGCTCGTGAACGACCCCCTTGTAGGCGCCCGATTGCAGCTCGCTCTCGAAGCGCTTCATGTCCAGGTCCAGCGCGCGTGCTTGCTCGCGGATCGTCTGGGGCGACAGGGTGTCCTGGTTCTGGAACAGCAGATCGTGCATCTCCCAGAACTTTCCCTGCGCGCCGGCCGCCTCCGCCGCTTCGGCCGCCTCCAGCGCGTGCGGGAACAGGTGGCTGCGCGGGTTGGCGCGGAAGACCAGCCGCACGTCGGGGAAGCGCGCCAGCAGCGCCTTCACGATCGGGAAGGCAGCCCCGCAGGACGGGCACGCGAAGTCGCCGTACTCGACCACGGTGACGGCGGCGCCGGCCTGACCACGCACGTGATCGCGCTCGGTGACCGGGTCAGCCAGCAAGGTTGGATGTTCAGTGTCGAAATATCCCATTCGGGCAGCCTCTCCCTGCGCGTCTACCACGGGCCAGAATCGTCGGCGAGCGACGTCACGTCGTTCGCCAAACGGAAACGAACGCGTGACACCGCGATCTGGTGATCGATCCGGCGCAGCGCAAGCCGCCCCGCCGTGGCAAAGTGCCCCCATGGCGAACACGACTTGCTCTCACATGGGGACCATCGCTCCGCACGTCCGCCCGCACAGCCGGGGGTGCGAGGAGTGTCTGAAGATGGGCGACGGCTGGGTTCATTTGCGCCTGTGCATGCAGTGCGGGCACGTCGGCTGCTGCGACGATTCGAAGAACAAGCACGCCACCAAGCATTTTCATGCCACGAAGCACCCGCTGATCCGCTCGCTGGAGCCTGGCGAGGAGTGGGGCTGGTGTTACCCGGACGAGCTCTTCATCGACGAGCTCCCCATCCCGCGCTGAGCGGGCCCGGCCGGGCAGGACCTTCACAGCTCGGCGAGAGTCTTGTGAATGAGCTGGACACAGATCGAACCTTCGCCGACGGCCGACGCCACCCGCTTCACGCTGCTCGACCTCACGTCGCCCACGGCGAAGATGCCGGGGAGGCTGGTCTCCATCAGCCTGGGGCTTCGGTCCAGGGACCAGCGGGCGGCCTTCAGCTCGTCGGCGGTTAGATCGGTGCCGGTCTTGATGAAGCCCTTCGGGTCGAGCGCCAGGCAGCCGGCGAGCCAGTGGGTGTTCGGCGAGGCGCCGGTCATCATGAACGCGTGGCGAATTCCGTTGTCCTGCTGCTCGCCGGTGTCCAGGTTCTTCCAGCGAATCCGCTCCAGGTGATCAGTGCCGTCCAGCGACTCGATCACGGTCCGTGTGTGCAGGCGGATGTTGTCGTTGTTGGTGATGCGCTCGATCAGGTACTGCGACATCGTCTCTGACAGCTGGTGGCGCACCAGCATGTGCACGCGGCGGGTCAACTGCGACAGGAACACGGCCGCCTGCCCGGCCGAGTTCGCGCCGCCCACCACCACCGCCTCCTCGCCCCCGCACATCTGCCCTTCGAGAAAAGACGCGGCGTAGTAGACGCCCACCCCCTCGAACTTTCCCAGGTTGGGCAGGTCGGGCTTGCGGTACTCGGCGCCGGTGGCGACGATGACCGTCCGGCCGCGCACCACGTCGCCGTTCGCCAGCTTGACGGCGTACGGCCGGCTCGAGCAGTCGATCCCGACGGCCGTGCGGGCGATGGCGATCTCGGCGCCGAACTTCTCGGCCTGGGTGCGCGCTCGGCCGGCCAGGGCGCCGCCCGAGATCCCCGTCGGAAAGCCCAGGTAGTTCTCGATCTTCGAGCTCGACCCGGCCTGCCCCCCCGGGGCGTTCCCCTCCAGCACCAGCACGTCCAGTCCCTCCGACGCGGCGTACACGGCCGCCGCCAGGCCGGCCGGGCCGGCGCCCACCACCACCACGTCGCGGACCTTGTCGGGCGACAGCGCGCCGTTCAGCCCCAGGCAGTCCGCCAGCTCCTCGATGGTCGGGTTGCGCAGCACGAACTGATAACGGCAGATGGTGATGGGGACGTCCTTCACGCCGACGTGGAAGCGGTCCAGCAACGCCTGCACCTCGTGATCGGTCTCGACGTCGAAGTAGGTGTAGGGGTGGTTGTTGCGGGTCAGGAACTCCTTGATGCGCAGCGTGTTCCCCGAGTGGCGCGACCCGATGACGATGGTGTCGCCCTGGTGGTGCTCGATCAGGCCCATGCGTCGCAAGATGAACGCGCGCATGACGATCTCGCTCAGCTCGGCATCCCGCTGGACCAGCTGCCGGAAGGCCTCGCGATCCAGCGCGATCAGCTCGCCGGCGTCACGCATGCGCCCGCGCACCTGGCTGCGGCGGCCGGACAGCATGTTGATCTCGCCGGTGAACTCGCCGGCGTCGTGAACGGTGATGGGGACCTCGTGACCGTCGACGGGCTGTACCACCTCGATGGCGCCGCTGACCACCACCATGAACTGACTGTTCTGGTCCCCCTGCTCGAACAGGATCTCGCCCGCCGGCACCTGCCGCCGCTGGCCCAGGGCCGCCACGCGCGACAGCTGCGCCGGCGTCAGGTGCGGAAACATCTGCTTTTTACGGTCTTCGTAGAGATCACTCATCGTCGCCTCCCACGCTAGCGCGAACAGGCGGGGCTGGCGACCGCTTCCGTCCCGAGCGGCCGACGCGCGAGCCATCAAGATCGACCTTGCTGTTTCCCTTTGGCGATCCGCCCGAGGGGGATCATATTGGGCGCCATGGCCGCGACGGGTGGACGCCAGGGGTATTCGCGAAGGCCGCGCGAGCGGCAAACGGGGGACAAGGCGGAGACGGTGACGGAAGGCGGTTCGGCGCCGTCGAACCGGCGCGGCCCCGCGTGGCCGCCCTGGTCGGCGTCCGGCCCGGCGCTGTTCGCGGTGGGCGAACCCGCGCGCCGCCTGGATCTCGACGCCGGCGTGGTGGCCGCCCCCGCGGACTGGAAGCGCGCCGCTGGCCCCGGCTTCGTGGTGCACGTCGATCCGGTGCAAGAGTCCCCGCTGGCGTTCGCGCTGTCGGTCGCGGCGGGGCTGGACAGCCGGCCGCGCCGCCTGGACGCGCGCTACCTGTACGACGCCACCGGGTCGGACCTGTTCGACCGCATCACGGCGCAGCCCGAGTACTACCTGACCCGCGCCGAGGATCGGCTGCTGGCGGCCGGAGCGCGCGCCATCCGCGCCAGCGCCGGCTTCGGCACGCTGGTCGAGCTGGGGTCGGGCACATCGACGAAGACGCGCCGGCTGCTGGATGCGTGGTGCGCCGCGGGCCCCGCGGCCTACGTCCCCGTCGACGTCGATCTGCAGTTCCTGACCCAGGCCTGCGCCACGCTGCGGGCCGACTACCCGATGCTGGCCATCGAGGGGCTGGGCGCCAGCTACGATCGGGCCATGCCGGTGCTGGCCGAGCTGACGCCGAAGACCGTGGCGTTCCTGGGATCCAGCCTGGGCAACCTGGGCTGGCGCGCCCACACCGAGTTCTGCGCCAGCGTTGCCGGCGCTCTATCGCCGGGCGATCACTTCCTGGTGGGCGTCGATCTGGTGAAGGACGCCGCCCGGCTGGAGGCGGCGTACGACGACGCTGCCGGCGTGACGGCGGCCTTCACGCGCAACCTGTTCGCGCGCATGAACCGTGAGCTGGGGACGGACGTCCCGCTCGACGCCGTCCGACACGTCGCCTTCTACGACGTCGAGCGCGAGCGGGTCGAGATCTTCGCCGAGGCGCTGCGCCCCTGGGAGATCCGCGTGCCCTCCCTCGATCGCACGTTCCGGATCGCCCGCGGCGAGCGGATCCTGACGGAGGTCAGCCACAAGTTCCGCCCCGAGGCGCTGGTGGCCATGGTCGAACGGCTGGGGTTCCGGCGCGTGTGGAGCGACGCCGGTGATGGTGACTTCGGCCTGTTCTTGTTCCGCCGGATCGCGACCCCGGCGCTGGCCGCGCGCGTAGCGGTGCCGGATCCCGCCGTGCTGGCCGCGGCCACGCCGCTGGCGCTGCTGGGCGACATGCGCGCCCGCACCCAGGAGCTGGTGGCCCCGCTGGGTGAGGGCGATCTGCAGCGGCAGCACAGCCGGCTGATGAGCCCCATCGCCTGGGACCTGGGCCACATCGCGCAGTTCGAGGAGCAGTGGCTGCTGCGGAACGGCGCGCCGGACGGAGGTGAAGCGGCGCTGTATGACCCGCAAAGCACCCCGCGCGCGCGGCGAGACCAGCTGGCCCTGCCCTCCACCGCCGCCGTCCGGCGCCGCATGCGCGAGGTGCGCCACGCGGTCGAGGAGCGGCTGGTGGCGAAGCCCTGCGGCCCCGGCACGCCGGTGGTCGCCCCCCACCTGATCGCGCTGGTCGCGCAGCACGAGGCGCAACACCAGGAGACAATGCTGCAGGCCCTGGCGTTGCGCGACGACCTGCCCTATCGACCGGCCTTCGTGGCGCCGGCGGCGGCCGCGACCGGCGCGCGCCCCTCCACGGGCAGCGTGCTGATCCCCGCCGGTCCCTTCGTGATGGGCACGGACGACCGCACCTGGGCCTACGACAACGAACGCCCCGCGCACGAGGTGCACGTCCCCGCCTTCCGGCTGGACCGCGAGCCGGTGACGAACCGGCATTACCTGGCGTTCGTGCAGGACGGCGGCTACCGGCGGCGCGAGCTGTGGACCGACGAGGGATGGCGCTGGCTGGAAGAGTCGCAGGCCCGCGCGCCCCAGCACTGGCGCCCCGGCCCTGTCGAGCGCGGGCGCGCCAGCCGGCAGGAATCGCCAACCGAGTGGCACGCCGTCGTGTTCGGCCGCCCCACGCCGCTCCACCCCGACGCGCCCGTCGTGCACGTGTCGTGGTTCGAGGCCGACGCCTACGCGCGCTGGTCGGGGGGCCGCCTGCCCACCGAGGCCGAATGGGAGAAGGCAGCGGCCTGGGATCCGGCCCGCGGCGCCGGGCGGCGCTATCCCTGGGGCGACGACGCCTGGAGCGCGGGGCGGGCGAACCTGGATCAGGGACACCTGGAGCCGATGCCGGCGGGGGCGTTCGCCGCCGGCGCCAGCGCCTACGGCTGCCAGCAGATGGCGGGCGACGTCTGGGAGTGGACCGACACCTGGTTCGACGGCTACCCGGGCTACCAGAGCTTCCCTTACAAGGAGTACTCGGAGATCTTCTTCGGCCAGACCTATCGCGTGCTGCGGGGCGGTTCGTTTGCCACCCGGGCGGTGGTGGCGCGCGCGACGTTCCGCAACTGGGACTACCCCCAGCGACGGCAGATCTTCGCCGGCATCCGCTGCGCGAGACCGGCGTGACGCTGGGACCGGGCGCCCTGGCGGACACGCTGGGGGCGCTGCCGGTGCGCGTGGAAGCGGTCCAGGTCCAGCGGCGCCCGGTGACGGTCGGCGACTATCCCGGCGCGCGCCCCTCCAGCGTGGTGCGGCTGTCGGGGCGCGGTCAGGTGGGGCGCGGCGAGAACGTGGCGTTCAGCGACGAGGACCAGGCGCGCTTCGAAGCCCGGGCACCGTCGCTGCTGTCGGCGAGGTCCACCGGCGACGTCTGGAGCGGAACCGTGGCGTCGCTGCTCGACGGAAGCGCGCGCGACTACGAGCGCGCCGCGCTGGAGGCGGCGCTGATCGATCTCGCGCTGCGACAGGCCGAGCGGTCGCTCGGGGCGCTGGCCGGCGTGTCCGAAGCGTCAGTGCGGGTGGTCCTGTCGTTCGCGGCGCGCCCGGACGCGGCCGCGTACGCCCGCGCGTTGCGCGCCGCTGGGCGCCGCGAAGCGCTGAAGATCGACGTCGATCCCGCGTGGACCGCCGCCGCCGTGGAGGCGCTGGCCGTCGAGCCGGACGTCGCCGTGCTGGACTTCAAAGGTCGCGGTGACGCGCGGCTGGCGACCATGCTGTCGCCCCGGTTCCCGGCAGCGCTGTTCGAGGATCCACCCCCGGGCACGGCCCACCAGCACATCGCGCGCGACGCCCCGCTCGGCGACGCCGCGGCCGTGGGCGCGACGCTGGCGCGCGGCGAGGCTGCGAACCTGAAGGCGCCCCGCATGGGCGGCCCGCTGGAGGTGCTGCGCGCGCTGGAGCTGGCCCGACGAACCACGCCGGCGGCCGTCGTCTATCTGGGCGGGATGTTCGAGGTGGATGTCGGCCGCACCCAGGCCCGCCAGCTGGCCGCGCTGTTCT
>Ga0207652_10003421_pt1 | contig 13098 bp, 8 predicted proteins | sample KBSC63BmetaG_FD_184334 | JGI IMG/M metagenome (GOLD analysis project Ga0207652, IMG submission 184334) | Corn rhizosphere microbial communities from Kellogg Biological Station, Michigan, USA - KBS C6-3B metaG (SPAdes) (version 2) | ecosystem: Host-associated > Plants > Roots > Rhizosphere ... | reverse complement strand
CAGGCGTTCGCCCAGCGTCTCGCCCTCCAGCATCTCCATCACCACGAACGTCAGCTCGCGCGAGCCGTTCGGGAACGCCGGATCGGGCATGCGCCCCACGTCCAGCACGTCGACGATGTTGGGGTGGCGGATGCCGCTGACGATCTTCAGGTGGGTCAGGAAGCGGTCGAGGCGCGGTCCTTCGCCCAGGTCAGAGGCCAGGACCTTGATCGCCGCGCGGCGCCCGATCATCGGGTGCTCGGCGTAAAAGACGATCCCGGTCGGCCCGCTGCCTAGCTCCGTGACGACGCGGTATCCCCCGATCAGCTGTCCGACCACCTGTGGAACATCGGCGGCATCGCGCGAAACTTGACGATTTGGCTGCGGTTTTCGGGGATCGGTGGGGTAGCGGCGGCGAAACGTTCACGGCAGGTTACCGCCCACGCCGAACACGGGGACGCGGGGACCTGGCTGGTTGGCGGAGGCCGTCACGATGGGCGTCCAGCTGGCCGGCCCGGACGCGACCGGCGTGCTCTCGGGGGGGATGCCGTCCAGGCTGCCGGTGGCCAGGAACGTGATGCCCAACCCGACCAGGGAGCCGACCGTGATGCCGCTCCAGATGCCCCGCGCGCTGTCGCGGCTGGACGCGCCGATCAGGGCGCCCAGCACCGCGCCGCCGTAGCCGCCCCACGTCGTCACGCGCACGCGTTCCAGCGAGATCTCGGTGTTCCGAGCGGCGATCAGCCCGAGCCCCAGTCCGCCATAAAGACCGACCAGGCCGGCCACGGCAACGGTGCGCGCGGCCGGCGCTGTGACCGTGCCATACGCGCTGTGACTGGCGCCGAACCCCTCCGTGCCGGTCACCGACAGCACCAGCCCCCAGAAGGCCGCATCGCGTATTAGCTGCGTGTCGCCGGGATCGAGATCCAGGTGCTGGGCCGCCACCACGGCCAGCGGCAGCGACACGACGCTGCTGACGGTCGTGGCCACTGCCTGATCCTTCGAACTGGCACGGGGATAGGCGGCCGCCGAGAACAGCAGCGTGGTCATCGGCACGTACGACACGATGCCCAGCGCCAGCGGCAGATCGCCCCGGTCGGGGTTCGCCGCAGCGAGAAAAGCCACCGAGGCCCCGGTGTACGCCAGCGCGCCCAGCACCACGGGTCCCGCGTCGTTCGAACGCGTGGCGATGCCCAGCGAAACCCCCAGCGACGCGCCGTAAATGAACGACGTCACGCCGAAGTCCAGCTTCTCCCAGGCGGTCAGCCGCAGCCGCTCGGATGTGCGGAGCGAATAGGGCTCGTTCCGGATCACGATGTCGCGGTTGGGCGGCGCCAGCTTGTACGCGGAAGGTGGCGGCGTCGTGGGCGCGGCGCCGGGCGGCATGGTCGCCGGAAGCGCCAGCGCCTGCAGCAGCCGTCGCGCCTGGATCGCCTCGGCCGACGCGGGAAACTCCGTCACCACGCGCTGGTAGGCCGCCTGCGCCGCCCCGCGATCGCCCGCGTCCAGCGCGGCGTCCCCGGCCTTCAGCAACTCCGCGGCGCCCGTTACGGTGCCGGGCGGATTCCACGCATCCCCCGCGCGTGCCACTCCGGCCGACACCAGGGTGCTCGCCCAGACGTACAACACAACCGCGCCCCAGTTGAACCGTCTCATGCGTGGAAGCCACAGCAACAAGCGAACCAGCCTGATTCTCCTCGTCACCGGCGAAAAAGGAAACGGGCGCCCGAAGGCGCCCGCCTATGCGACCGATTATTTAGCTGCTGAGCCAGAGCGCCGTAAGGCGCGGGTTCAGCGACGAGAGGCTCGGCTTCGCCGAGCCGGCCCCCAACAGAAAAGGGGGGTCTCGTAGGGGGGCAACGCCCCCCTACGCCCGCTTGATCATGTACTGCAGCAGGTCGACGCAGCGGTTCGAATAGCCCCACTCGTTGTCGTACCAGCTGACCAGCTTGAAGAAGTTCTTGTTCAGCCCGACCGACGCGCCCGAGTCGTAGATGCTGCTGCGCGCGTCGTGGATGAAGTCGCTCGAGACGACCTCGTCCTCGGTGTAGCCCAGGATGCCCTTGAGGTAGGTCTCGCTGGCCTTCTTCATGGCCGCGTTGATCTCCTCGATGCTGGTCTCCTTCTCGGTGCGGAAGGTCAGATCGACCACCGAGACGGTCGGCGTCGGCACGCGGAACGACATGCCGGTCAGCTTGCCCTTCACCTGCGGCAGCACCAGGCCCACGGCCTTGGCGGCGCCCGTCGTCGACGGGATGATGTTGATGGCCGCGCTGCGGCCGCCCTTCCAGTCTTTCTTCGACGGGCCGTCGACGGTCTTCTGCGTCGCCGTGTAGCTGTGCACCGTCGTCATCAGGCCCTCGGCCAGGCCGAATCCTTCCTTCAGCACGACGTGGACCACCGGCGCCAGGCAGTTCGTGGTGCACGACGCGTTCGACACGATGTTGTGCTTGGCCGGGTCGTAGTTCTCGTGGTTGACGCCCATCACGATGGTGATGTCCTCGTTCTTGCCGGGCGCCGAGATCATGACCTTCTTCGCGCCCGCGGCGATGTGCCCCTTCGCCTTCTCGGCCTCGGTGAACAGACCCGTCGACTCGATGACGTAGTCGACGCCCAGCGCCTTCCACGGCAGCTCGGCCGGGGTCTTCGCGCTGACGACCTTGACCTCTTTCCCGTCGACCACCAGCACGTCGTCGTCGGTCTTGTCGGGCGACGACTTCTTCGACGTGACGGTCCCCTCGAACTTGCCCTGGATGGAGTCGTACTTCAGCAAGTAGGCGAGGTTGTCGGCCGGGACGATGTCACCGACCGCGACCACCTCCACCTCTTTGCCGAACAGGCCCTGCGTGTAGAGGGCCCGGAACACGAGCCGTCCGATGCGACCGAAACCATTGATGGCGATGCGGGTCATTTGCTGTTTTCTCCCTGTTATTCCGTTCAGACCGGCCAATCTATACCGCCCGGGAGAAATACGGCAAGCGCGACGGCGCGCCGGGCCGGGACGTCCGGGCCCATCAGCGACGCAGCCAGACCAGCGTCGCGCCGCCTCCGCCCAGCGCCGGCGGCGCCGTGACGCAGGCGAGCACCGCCGCCGCATGGGGTCCCTGGATCAGCGCCCTGCGGACGGTCTCGCGCAGCGCGGGGCCATCCGCCCCCGAGTGCAACCCGCGCCCGTGGATCACCAGCAGGCAGCGCTGGCCGTTCGCGCGCGCGCTGTCCAGGAAGCGGTCCAGGGCCCGTTCGGACTCGCTGCGGGAGCGTCCGTGCAGGTCGATGCGCGCCTCGATCTCGATCTTGCCGGCGGCGAGCTTGCGGATGAACCGCCGATCGATCCCGTCAGCCCGCGCCGACCACAGCTCGCCCGCCTCCTCGACCGCCAGCCCGGCGCTGGCGGCGTCGAACACGGGGGACAGCGTGGGGACTGTCCCGCTGCGCCGGGGTGAGGCGCCCGGCCTGGGCGCGTGGGTCACGGGCAGCCGGCGTGAACCCGCCAGCTCGCGCGCGCCGGCCATCGCTTCCCGGAAAGCGCGGGCCTCCTCGTCGTCCTGGGGCGGGCGGGGCATCCTGGTCAGGGGATCTGGTGGCGCGCCATCACGGCCTGCCAGCGGGCCCGGCGGGCGGCGCGGGCGCGCCCGACCTGCTTCATCTGATCATCGGTGGTCCGCGCCAGCGCCGGCGAAGCCGTCGTGGCGGCCGCCACCGGTGGGCCGTCGAACGAGAAGAACAGCGCCGCGCGTGACACGGAGAAGTTCGCGATCAGGCTGCCGACCATCTGCGTGGTCTGGCCCGCGTCCACCAGGGTCGGAACGTCTCGCGACACGTAGGTCCAGCCGGCCGGCACGCCGGCCTCGTCGAGCAAGATCGCCGGCCCCAGCGCCATGCCGTCAGGCGCCACCTGAACGTACGTCTGGCCGCCGTTGCGCGCCCAGACGCGCAGCGAACGGACCGGATCGGGCGTGGGGCAATGACCGACGTCGTACTGGTATGGCCGCACGGAGCCGGCGATCACCCCCGTCGTCGAGGCATCCAGCGTCAGCGCGATCGAGGCGACGGTCGTGTACAGCGCGCCCGTGCCGGCGGGCGACTGGACGTCGAGGAGATAGCCGGTCTCCTGCGGCCCCAGGCAGGTATCGGTGTACGTCCCCGCGCTGGTCAGCCCGACGGCACCGCCCACGTAATCGAAGGTCTGCGGATCGTTCAGAGGCTTTCCGGCGGCGTCGCGCCACAGCAACGGCAGCGCGCGGATGAAGCACTGCACGGTAGCCGACCGGTTCGTGACCGGCAGCACCAGCGACGCGGCCTCGGTCGTGGGATCGGTGCGCGTCACGGAGGCCATGGGTCCCACCACGAAGCCGGTCAGGCTGGTGGTGACCTGCACGGGGATCGCCCGGCGCATCGTGGCCGGCTGGAACGCGATGTCGCCCAGCACGGCGCCCGACAGATCCGCCGAGTCGTTGGTGGTGGGCGCCGGTCCGGCCACGGTCGTGCCCGATCCCAGATCCCACACGCAGCTGGCGAAAGGGTCGACGGCGCCGCCCGCACCGCCGGTCGCGCTGCCGCCCGCGCCCCCGGTGGCACCACCGCCACCACCGGCGCCCGAGGCGCCGCCGGGCGCGGCGACGGTGCCGCCGCGCCCCCCTGCGCTGCTCCCATGTCCACCACCCCCGCCGCAGCCCGCCCCCGCCAGCACCAGCGCGCAGAGCAAGGCTTCTCGGAGCGGGTGCGTGGACGTCGTCATGGCGGGTTCGCCGCCAATTTACCCGACCGGCGAGGTCCCCGTCAGGGGATCGCGTGCACGAGCGGCGGCGTGATGCGGTCGGCGCGGTACACGCCGTAATCGGGCGGGAAGCGGAACTCCCACACCACCTTGCGGTCGTCCTTGGTGACCTCGAAGACGCGGCTCTCGATGGTGGGGCTGCGGATGCCGGCGGCGATCAGGTGATTGCCGTTGGGGAGGCGATCCACATCGCCCCAGAACGGCGTGTACCAGTTCTTGGTGTACCAGGCGTCGGGCACGGTGGCGTCCCCGGGGAACTCCCAGATCAGCGTGGCGGTCTTGGTGGTCTCGTCCAGTTGGTACTCGACGGCGCGCGAGTGGAACATGCTGGTGTCGCCGCCGACGGCGCCGCTGCCGTAGCCGCCGTTGTCGAAGAAGCAGATCGTGCCGTCATCGTGGATCTCGGGATCGTGCGTGTCGTCGAACGCCGAGCTGCTGGGGCTGAAGGTGATGTCGCCGATCTTGGTGGCGATGTACTTCCCCTGCATCAGCCACTGCCGCGCCGGGTTCTGGTAGGTGGTCTTCAGCAGGCCGGCCCAGCGGCAGTTCGCGTAGACGACGTTCTTCGCGATGTCCACGGTGACCGAGTTGGCGTGGCACCAGTCGCCCGTCGACCCCGACGGCGCGGGGACCAGGCTGGCGTAGTCCAGGCTCCACACCACCTGGTTGTTCGCGTCGATCTCGCGGAAGAACGGGTTCTGCAGGCCGTTGGTGGTGATGTACTCGATCACCATGTAGTGCCCGTTCGACAGCTTCGAGGCGTGGTGGGTGTAGTTCTTGTTCGCGCAGGCGGTGCAGGTCCAGATGACGTTGCCGGCGAAGTCGACCTCGACCGGGGGCACGGCGTCGACCGTCGCGTTGGCATCCCACGACGGGCCGATCAGCACGCCCTTGTCGGTCAGCTGCGTCGACACCGCGCCGCCCACGTCGGGCTTGTTGCCATCGACGTAGTACCAGACCGGCTGGCCATCGCTGTCGTACATGACGGCGTAGGGCGGAAAATCCGAACGGGCGCGGGTGTCGCCCTGGCCCTTCTGCACGTTCATCAACGTCCAGCCCGCCTGCGCCCGGGTGGTGTCGTTGATCATCACCTTGCCGACGGGGATCTGCGCCGGCGGCGTGCCCGTCATGAACGTGCCGGTGTCGCTGACCTGGCCGCCGCTGTTCGCGGAGATGGCCTTGATCATGTAGTTCATCTGCTGCTTCATGCCGATCACCAGCACCTTGTGAGTCGTCACCAGGGCGGTGTCGGAGATCTCCCACTCCAGCTTGCTGGCGCCGAACTGCACCACCGAACTGGCCGCCTGGTCGGTCGTCCAGCTGACGAAGCAGGACAGCACGTTGTTCGGGTTGGCGTCGATCTTCAGACCGGTGATCCCCGAGGGCGCGGTGCCCGGATCGCCAGCGCCGCCATTTCCCATACCGCCGCCAGAGCCGGTGGCCATGCCGCCGCCCGAGCCGGCCACGCTGCCGCCCGAGCCCGTCGAGCCGCCCGAGCCGCTGGCGCCGCCCGACCCCTTGCTACCACCGGAGCCGGCCGCGGCACCGCCCGAGCCGCTGGCGCCGCCGGAGCTAGCGCTGCCGCCCGAACCCGTCTTCCCTCCGGAACCGCCGGGGACGCCGCCCGAACCATTGCTGGCGCCGCCCGAACCATTGCTGGTGCCGCCCGAACCGTTACCAGAGCCCTTGCTGGAACCCTGGGATGAACACCCCGCCACCAGCCAGGCCCCGACGACGTAAATCGCAAACGAACGGATCGATGACCGCAACATGACTCCTCCAGACCCCCGTATTCCTCGATCGGCGCCGGGAAGCACCGGTCATGTCGCGCGTCATTCCGTGCCGCACCGGAGCGGGGGAGGACCCCGGCGGGACACGGACCGGTCAGTACGTCAGGCCGTACGCGTAGGGATACTGCGGATCGTAGCCGGCGTCATCAACATTCAGGGGCAACTGCGCCTGGCTGCGCGGCCAGGTGCGCGGCAGGTGGCCCGTGGGGTGAACGTCGCCGAACAGGACGTCGGTAACACCGGCGCCCTCGGTGCCGGGCAGCCAGGCCACCACGATCGCGTCGGCGATGGGCAGGATCGAATCGATGATCAGCGGGCGGCCCGTCACCAGGACCACCACCGTCTTCAGCCCGGCGTCGTGCATCTTCTGGACGACCTTCACGTCGTCCGCGTCCAGGGACAGCGTGGTCGGCCGCTTGATACACAGCTGCTGGTTGGTGGGGGGTGGGATGTCGCCGCAAGTCTCGGCGTAGGGCGTCTCGCCGATGACGGCGACGCCCACCGTGGCCTTGCCGCCGCCGGTGGCGCTGCCGTCCAGCGCGTAGAAGACGCGGTCGGACGAGACGACCGCCTGCAGCGCCTGGCGCACGGTGGTCCCGCCGCTGGTGACGTTGCCGCTCATCCCCTGCCACATCACGGTCCAGCCGCCGCACTGGTTGCCGATGTCGTCGCCCGTCTTGCCGCCGAGCGCGATGCCCGCGACGTCCTTCGACAGCGGCAGCGCGCCGTTGTCGTTCTTCAGCACCACCAGCGACTCGGCCACGGCCTGGCGGGCGATGGCCCGGTGCTCGGCCGAGCCGACCTTCGCGGTCAGGCTCCGGTCGACCAGGTGCATGTTGCCATCCAGCAGGCCCATCTCGCACTTGGCGACCAGGATGCGGCGGGCGGCGTCGTCGATGCGATCCTGCGGCACGGTGCCGGGCACCAGGGCACTGACCGTCTTCTGGAAGTCGGTGGCGTTGTGCTTGAACGTCATCAGCATGTCGACGCCGGCGTTCAGGCAGCCGCCCACGGTGACCGGGCTCATGTAGCAGGCGTTGTAGTCGGAGCCGACGAAGCCCTTGAACCCGAGGTCTCCCTTCAACACGCCCGTGATCATGGACGTGTTCATGTGCATGGCCACGCCCTGCCAGCTGCTGTACGACGCCATGATCGAGCCGACGCCCGCGTTCACCGCCGCCTGGTAAGGCGGCAGATACAGGGCGCGCAGCGTCGCCTCGTCGCCCGAGGTGTCGCCCTGATTGATCCCGTCCTTGGTGCCGCCGTCGCCCAGGTAGTGCTTGGCGTTGCCCAGCACGGTGAACGGTCCGCCGCGGCTCTGCAGGCCGTTCGTGTAGGCGACGCCCATGGCCGAAACGAGATCCGTGTCCTCGCCGAACGATTCATAGGTGCGCCCCCAGCGCGGATCGCGCGCCACCGCCACCACGGGCGCGAACGGGAAGTCGGCGCCGACGCCGGCGGCCTCCTCGGCCACGGCGGCCGCCACGCGCTCGACCAGCGCCGGGTCGCGCGTGGCGCCCAGGCCGATGTTGTGGGGGAAGATGGTGGCCCCGTAGACGGGACCGGCGCCGTGGACGACGTCCAGCCCGTAGATGACCGGGATCTTCAGGCGGCTGGCGTACGAGGCCTTGCGGAAGCCGTCGATCATGTCGGCCCAGGCGGCCGGGTTGTTGGGCACGGGGACCGAGCTGCCCTGGCTGTAGACCGATCCCAACCCGTAGGTGGTGATGTCGGCCGCCGTCGCGTCGACGCGCTCGATCTGCTGCAGCTGCCCGATCTTTTCCTGCGCGGTCATCATGCCGACCAGCGCGCTGGCCTGGTCCAGGCACGATTGCGAAGGGAACACGCGCGCGCCGCCCGCGGCGGCCATGCCCAGCGCGCCGGCGGTGTTGCCGGTGCCGGCGGGGTAGGCGCCGCCCACGCCGCCCGTGGCGGACGCGGGAGCGGGCGGACCACCACCGGTGCTCGACGGGCTGCTGGCGCAGCCGGCCGCGCCGGTCAGCGTCGCGCCGGTCGTGAGCGCGACGATCGAGAGCAGGGCGAACAGGGCGGAGCGACGTCGAGAACGGCGCCCCCCGGGAGGGGAGGACATGGACATCGGGCCAATCTAACAGGCCCGTTGCGTCCGTCGACCCTGTCGAAGCGCTAGGTGGCGGGGGCGCCGGCGGCGGTCCGGGCGCGGGCCAGCTTTCGCAGCTCGTCCACGGTGAACGGCTTGGACAGGATGGTGGCGCTGGTGGTGTCCACGAACGCCCGCGTGGAATCGGTGAACGAGCCGCCCGTCATGAAGACCAGCCGCGGCACCAGATCTGGCCAGCGTTTGGACACGATGGCGAACACGTCCGGTCCGGTGATGTTCGGCATCGTCAGATCGCACAGGATCAGATCGAACGACTCGCCCGCGTCCAGACGCGCCAGGGCGTCCGCCGCGCGCGTCTCGACCACCACCTCGTGCTCGCTCTTCAGCGCGCTCTGGATGACCCGCCCGATCATCGGTTCGTCGTCGATCACCAGGACACGCGAGCGGTGGATCGAGGGTACGGCCTGGGCGGAGGCCGGGAGGGGCGGCTCCGGCGGCGGCGTCAGGTCGCGGGGGATGTTCAGCGCTTCTATGAAAGGCAGGTAGACGCGCGCGGTGGTGCCGGTCCCGGGCGCGCTCTCCACCTCGATCCGCCCGTGATGGTCGTTGACGGTCTGGCGCGCGATGGCCAGCCCCAGGCCGGTCCCGCCGCCCACCGGCTTCGTCGTGTAGAACGGCTCGAAGATGTGGGGCAGGTGCTCGGCGGCGATGCCGGCGCCCGTGTCGCGGATGGTGACAACGATGTCGTCGTCCACCACCTCGACGCTGACGCTGACCTGGTTGTTGTCGGCGTCGCCCTCGGGGATGGCCTGGGCGGCGTTGACCAGCAGGTTCAGGAAGACCTGACCGATGGCCACGGCGTCGCCGTTGACGATGGTCCGCCGGCGACGGTAGTCCTTCGAGAAGCGCGCCCGATGCTGGATCTGCGTCCACGCCATCGCCACCGACTGATCGATGGCCGTCTGCAGATCGAACGGCTCGTGGCGGTTCTGGCTGTCGCGCGACAGCTTTTGCAGGCGGCCCACCGTCTGGCGGATCCGCTCGAGGCCCATCTCCGATTCGGTCAGCATCTCGATCACGTCGGGGACGATGTCCTCGACGGTCAGCCGCCCCGTCGCGGGGCTGGTGTCGTTCGACGGCGTGGTGGCCGAGGCCTCGCGCAGCTCGGTCAGCCGCTTCACCGCCATGCTGACGTTCATCATCACGAACGCCAGCGGGTTGTTGATCTCGTGGCCCACGCCCGCCGCCAGGCGTCCCAGCGAAGCCAGGCGCTCGGCGGACTCCAGGCGCTGGGACATCTGCTTCAGCTCTTGCTGGTGCAGCACCCGCGCCACCGTCTGCACCAGCAGACCGCTGTCGAACGGCTTCTTCAGGTAGGCGTCGGCCGAGATGGCGACGGCCTGCGGGCTGGCGTCGGCCGAGACGGCGATGATGGGGATCGACGTCAGGCGCGGATCGTTCTTCTGCCGGGCGCGGAACTCCCATCCGTCCATCACCGGCATGCGCAGATCCAGCACGATGAGGTCCGGGATGGGACCCGTCTGCAGCTGCTTCAGAGCGGCCCGGCCGTCCTGGGCGCTGATGACGTCGTACTCCTCGTCCTCCAGCACCCCCCGGGACGCCTCCGCCAGCGCGGCGTCGTCCTCGACGACCATGATCATCCAGCGGCGCCCGTCCCAGCGCCGATGCTTCGGCTTGGCCGATTCGGCGTCGTCCGGGAGCTGCCGTGACGACCATACCGACTGCGCCGTCAGCGATTGATACTGCACCACCGAATAGTCTCGTTCCCCGGCGCTGTCCCGCAAGGCCCGAATTTTCCTAGTCTTCGAAAAGTTTTTCGACCCTAGGGTCCGTTGGGTAGATCGACCCCACAGGTGGTGAACTTCGCGACCACCCCACGGGCGCTCAGCGAAGTCACGAACGTTGGAAATGGCCTCGGATTGGACCGGATCAACCCGCCATGCGGCGGACGGCGGTGGCGGGCGGGGCAGCCACGTTCATGACGGTGGGGGGGATCTCGCCCTCGACCACGAAGCCCAGTGTCGCCCGGCGCGACACCTTGACCGGCACCTGCGGCTGCATCGGGATCTGCTCGAAGACCAGCGTCAGCTCCTCGCCGATGCGCAGCTCTTCAGGGGTCTGCACGACGGCGCCACCCTCGGCGACCTCGAAGATGCGAACCGGGCGGATCCCCTCGGGGCCAAGCAGGCTGCCCAGCCAGTCGACCTCGAAGCGGGGCGACCGGCGCATGTAGGGGTCGATCAGCGACGGGACGGCGGCGCGGCCGGCCGTACCGGTCGTGTCCAGGGGGCCGTCGGCGCTGGTGGCCGTCGCTGGACCGGCCACCACCTGCGGCGAGGCCGCAGGGCGGGCGTCGGGCGACGTGATCGGCGTCTTCTCGAACGGATCCTCGGTCACCGGCTCGGTGGCACCTTCCGTCGCGGGCGTGGTCTTGATCTCGTACGGATCGTCGTCCAGGCCGATGTCTTCGCCGGCCAGCAGGTCGTCGATGGCGACGTCCTCGGCCAGCAGCGCCTCGGCCATCTGCTCGAAGGCGCGGCTGTCGTCGTCGCGCGGGCCCAGCATCATCGGCTTGCGCAGGTTGACCGACTCGCGGATGCGGCGGCTGGCCCGCACGGTGCCCAGGATGGGGACCGAGATGCCCAGGAAGTCCTGGATCATGCGCGTGATGGCGTGAAAGATGCCCGTCTGGTTGGCGTCGAAGACCTGATTGCCCACGATCTGCGCGCCGAACTGGGCCAGCGCCCTGTCGATCGAGGCGCCCAGCGCGGGGTCCTGCTCGCGGATGCGGGAAAGGATCTGGCTGACCTTCTCGTTCTCTCCGCTCTTCGTGGCGGGCGCCAGCAGCTCCAGCTCGGACGCCTTCTCGGCCAGGTGATGCAGGCTGCGCATCACGGCGCCCTTCAGGAAGGAATACGCCGTCTGGATCGACGTGACCTGCGGCGTGATGACCAGCAAGCGCTGGCCGCCAATCTCGAAGAAGTCGAGCACGTTGTAGCTGACACCGGCGCCCACGTCGACGATGACGACGTCGGCCTTCAGCGCGCGGATGCGGCGGATGATCCGCTGCTTCTCGCCGTGATTGATGTTGGCCGCGCCGACAGACGCCCCCGTACCCGCCACCAGGTGCAGGTTGGGGTGCTGGGTCGGTGTCAGGCCCTCTTCCAGAGAGGAGATCTTCTTGTCCAGCAGACCCTGGATCCCCGGCTTGGGGCGGTCGATGCCGAACAGAACGTGCTGGTTCGCGGCGCCCAGGTCGCAGTCGACCAGCACGACGCGTGATCCGGCTTGCGCCATGGCCATGGCCAGGTTCGAGGCAACCAGGCTCTTGCCGACGCCGCCCTTACCGCCGCCAATCGTGATGAACCGCTTGGCGGAGTCGTCCTTACCCGGGGTTTTCATGTTCACCCCCCCTATCGTCAGAGGTTTGACGGAGCTTGAGACGATGCGGCGGGCAAACGGACGGGCGCCGGCGGCCGTTCTTGACCTGGGTGTACCATCACCAAAGATGGGATAGTGTCCCACCCCGAATGGATTCCGGGGTTCGGGCCGCCCGTTTCACCGCGGCGCTATTGATCGTCGGCTCGTTCGCGTTTGCGGGGGGTGCGCAGGCCACCGACGCGGACGACCTGATTCGACAGGGGGTCGGCCTGCGGCGCAGCGGCGACGACGCGGGCGCGCTGAAGCGCTTCGAGCAGGCCTTTCATCTAGACCACAGCTCGCGGGCGCTGGCCCAGATCGGGATGGCCGAGCAGGCCCTCGGGCGGTGGGCCGCGGCGTACGAGCACCTGGAGCAGTCCCTGGAGGACACACGCGATCCCTGGATCAACAAGAGTCGCGCCACGCTGCGCGATGCGCTGGCGCTGGTGAGCGACCACGTGGGACAGCTGGAGGTGCTGGGGGGCTCCCCGCAAGCCGATGTCCGCATCGACGGCTCGCCCCGGGGCAAGCTGCCGCTGGCCCGGCCCATTCCGGTGTCGGCCGGGACGGTGACCATCGAGCTGGTGGCGCCCCGCTTCGTTCCCGTCCAGAGGACCACCGTGGTGCGCGCGCATCAGACGGTGCGCGAGTCTTTCGACGCCCTGGTCCCCGTGCTGGTCACGCAGCCGGTCCCCGAGCCCTCCGCTGTGGCGACGCCGCTGGCGCGCCCGGTGCCGGCGGTGCCCGCGCGGACGCCTCCCGCGACGAGCGAGCCTGCACCTGCGGAGCCAGAGAAGCCGGTGACCGATCAGCCCGCCCGCGGGTCGTTTCGACCGGCGCTGAAGTGGATCGCCTGGGGCGCCGGCGCGGCGGCGCTGGGGATCGGGATCGCGGGGATGGTGCGCCAGGACCAGGCGGGGAACGACTTCGATCAGGGCTGCGGCGTCGGTCCCGCACAGACGGTCACGCCCTTGCCCGGCTCGACCCGCACGGCGGGGGACTGCCGCAGCTTGAAAGATCGCGTCGATTCG
>Ga0207652_10003416_pt1 | contig 13103 bp, 9 predicted proteins | sample KBSC63BmetaG_FD_184334 | JGI IMG/M metagenome (GOLD analysis project Ga0207652, IMG submission 184334) | Corn rhizosphere microbial communities from Kellogg Biological Station, Michigan, USA - KBS C6-3B metaG (SPAdes) (version 2) | ecosystem: Host-associated > Plants > Roots > Rhizosphere ... | reverse complement strand
GCGAGAAAGCCGGCCAGAAGACGGAGACGCTGGCGAAGGTCGAGTCACCCAAGGTCGAGCCGAAAGTCGAGGCCCCAAAGAGCCTCGAGGCGGAGCTGAAGCAGGTCGCCGCATCGCCGGTCGCCGCATCGCCGGTCGCCGCATCGCTGGTCGCCGCATCACCGGTCGCGTCATCGCCGGTCGCCTCGTCTTTCCCGGGCGCCACGGCCGGACAGCTACAGTCTGCCATCCTCAAGGCTGGCTCCGAGTCGACGGTGCCGGCCTTCAAGCCGGTAAATACGCAACAGTCGCAAGAGCCGACGTTCACGTGGAGCTGGGAGAATGCGCCGCTGTCCGACGTGCTCGCGATGTTCGCGTCGTACAGCCGTCGCACGATCCTGCCGTCGAAGAACGTGACCGGCTCGATCACTGCCAACATCATCAACCAGCCGTGGGACGTTGCGCTCCGCGCCGTCATGAACGCGAACGGCTATGACATCATCGTCGACGATCGCGGCATCATCATCGTCGACACGTTCGAAGCGATCGCCGCGCGCCAAGCGACGATCCCGCTGCAGACGCGCACGGTTCGCCTGAACTACTCGCGCGCGCTCAGCGTGAAGGACATGGTGTCGGCGCGCCTCACTCGTACGTGCCCGATGACCGCGCAGAACGCCGCGGCGCAGATGAACGCGGGCCAACAGCAGCAGCAGGCGACCGCCGGCATTCAGAGCATCGCGTGCCCGACGCGTGGCATCGTCACCGCGGATACGATCACGAACGCGGTCAGCATCACCGACGTGCCGTCGGCGCTGCCCGAGCTCGAGTCGTATGCGCGCAGCCTCGATCTGCGTCAGCCGCAGGTGAACATCAAGGCGAAGATCATCCTCGTCGACCGCTCCACGCTCGAGGGCCTTGGCCTTCGCTATGACATCGGTACGCAGCAGCAGTTCTTCAACGACATCATTCCGCGACTCGACTCCACGGGTAAGCCGCGCACGGACGCCGGCCAGGTCGCTCTTGGCGGCAACGCGCTGTCGGCGATCGCCGATGCCACGGCCCGCGTGCCCGGCGCCGCGCTCCAGCTGATTTATTCAACGGCTGTCGGCAACTATAACTTCACGACCTTCCTCGAGGCGCTTCAGACCAACACGCTGCTCGACGTTCAAGCCGAGCCGAGCACCACGGTGTTGAACAATCGCACGGCGAACCTCACGGCGGGCACGCAGGTACCGATCCGGGTCGTCGACGCTGGATCCTCGGCGGGCAACGTCAGCAACGCGCCGCGCGCCCAGGTGAACATGCAGCAGACGGGCATCATCCTCACCGTGACGCCGCAGATCACGGCCAACCGTCAGGTTCAGATGAAGATTCACGTCGAGAACTCCGACGTGCAGTTCCAGTCCAATGACGTCGGCGCCGTGTTCCCGACGCAGAAGGTCGACAACGAAGTGCTCGTCGCCGATGGCGAGACGGCGGTCATGGGTGGATTGACGCAGACGACGGTGAGCGCGAGCCGCTCGGGCATTCCGGTTCTCGTCGATCTGCCGATCATCGGCCGGCTCTTCGGTGTGACCAACAGGACCCAGACGAAGCGCGATCTGTTGATCCTGATCACGCCGCACATCGTCGATGACGGGCAGCGGCCCGGTAACCAATAAATCGGGCACCCCGGGAGCAATACAATGCGATCTGTCCTACTTCGGTTAGCCGCTGTTGCGGCAGGTGTCGCGCTCGTCGCGAGCTGCGACACCTCGATGCCGACTGCCACGTCCCTCCCCGGTGCTGGTGGCGGTGGTGGCGGCGGTGGCGGTGGCGGTGGCGGGTCGACGTCGCCGTCGAGGGGCGGGAGCGGCAATGCGCCCTCGATTGTCATCGACTCACCGTCCGTTGGAACGCTGATCAACGTTGGCGATTCAGTGCTCGTGACCGTCGGCCTGCACGACAGCAAATCGTCGCTCAAAACGGCCAGCATCGTGGGCATGACGCAAAAGGGAAGCGTCGACCTCGGCACATTCCAGCAGCTCGCGCGTTACAAGCTGACGCCGGTCCCCGCGACGGGCACGTTCCGTGGTGGGCTTCGTGACACCACGATCCGGCGCTATCTGCAGCCGCTCAGTGCCGCGGATACCTCGATCGACAGCCTCATCATCGTCGTCATCGCCACCGACTCTGCCGGCGCGGCCGACACGCTGACGCGTCGTATCAATCTCGTCGCTGGCCCCAAGGTGAACATCGTCGCGCCGTCGATGGGCGACAGCATTCCCGCGGGCGTCGGTCTGACCGTCGCCGCGCGCGCGCAGCACTCGGATGGCGTGCAGCGCATCGATATTCGCGTGCAGGGCGAAGCGAACTGGCCGACGAAGCTCGATACGTCGTTCAGTCAAGTGTATACGACGAATCCGCGCGACATCACATTCGCCGCCGCAGCGACGATTCCGATCAACGCGCCGCTGCGCGGCCGCATCACGGTCACGGCGACCGCTGTCGATGTGAACCGCCAGCCCGGCTCCGCAACGCCGGTGGCGGCATTCGTCCGCAGCTCGAGCGCGGCCATTCCGCGCGTCACGCAAACGGTTCCGCCGAAGACCGAGTATTCCGATTCGGTTCAGGTGCGTGCGACCGGCGAAGCGATCAAGGTGCTCGGCCTGATCATTCGCGACAGCACCAACGCGATCATTCAGCGCGACAGCATCATGCTCTCCGCGCCCTTTACCGCGAACGCGCAGGGCACGGTTGCGCTGGCGCTTCCGCCGTCGCAGCAGGGTAAGAAGCTGAGCATCACCGCGTTCGCGACCGACCAGGCGAACCGCGTTGGGTACGCGGTCGCGACGACTCGCCTCTCACCCGAGGGCAACATCAACAACGCGCTTCGGGATTCTACGCTCGTCGCCTATGGCCGCACCTATCCCTACCCGCAGCAGGGTATCATCGGCGATCTGGCCATCGACGCGACGCACGGCAACGTGTTCCTCTCGAACACGCAGTTCAACCTGCTCAACGTGTGGCAGACCTCCGGAGCGAGCCGAGGCTTCTCGAGCTCGAACATCGCGGTCGGTTCACTGCCATGGGGTCTCTTCATCTCGAACAACCCGGATACGCTGCTCGTTGCGAACTCCGGCGGCACGAACATCAGCCGTGTCTACATCGGTGCGCAGGACGTGGCGTCGATGCGCGAGGATCTCCCGAACCGCATCCTGACGCGCAACACGTATGTCTACACGGTCACGGTGCAGAAGGACGAGAACACCGGCAAGATCCGTCTCAACGCGCAGGGGCCGTTCAGCTACTCGGATCGACCGCAATATCTCGTGCAGTCGAAGGGCGGCCGCATCTTCTTCTCGACTCGGCCGACGGCAGCGTCGCCGGTGGGTTCGGTGCGCTGGATCGATCCGAGCCTGCCGGTTCCGGATCCGCGCCAGGTGTGGCAGTACGGCACGTTCTTGCAGGGGACCGATCAGACCTACGCGCTCTTCAACGTCGACTCGATTGCCATCGGCGCGTCGCTGCCATCGTCATCGTCATCGGACACGCTGTTCATCTGGGATCACCCGTACGGCCAGAAGACCGGCTCGATCGCGGTGTTCGACACGATTCCGTTGAACGCCGTCGCACAGGCCGTCGCTGGCGGCAGCGACGCCGAAGCGGTGTTGCGCCTCAACGTCAATTCGCTCCCGCTCACGGATACGACCTTCGCGGCGGCCAGCGGCGATCGCCATTGGGTGGCGTTCGGCGAAGGTCACACGAGTGGCGCGGGCCGAATCGTCATGGTCGCTGACTCGGCGGGTCTGGTACCAAACTTCTTCTCGCCGCTCGTCACGATCGCTGACCTCACGGACAACGCATCAGAAGAGGTGTTCGGTCTCGCGCTGGATCTCACGGGCGCTACGGTGGCGTCGCACGGATTGCAATCGTTCTTCGCGACCGTGAGCGATCCGTTCCACCTTCGTCTCCAGGGCAAATACGATTCCTTCGACAACGGCGCCGGCATCGCATTCGGTCCGCAGGCGAACGGCACGCTGACCGCGTCGAACCAACGTCTCGCGTTCGTCGGCGCGCAAAGCGGCATCATCGAAGTCGTCGACATCGCCTACTACATCAATCGCGGCAAGCTGCAGCTGAAATACCCAATCTATGGACCGCTCCGCGCGAGTCCGCCGATGCCAGGCGACTCACCGGACGTCGTCATGAAGCTGTTCGCGGTGAGCCAGCAAGGCCTGATCGTCATCGACCTCACTGCGGCGGACATCAAGCCGGGACCCTGAGCGGGAAGCACTCGCGGGAAGCGGGAAGAGGGAAGCGGGGAATGAAATGAACGGTTCACGTCTCACTAGAGAGATGAGAACGAGGGGTCTGCTGGCCGAAACGGCAGCAGATCCCTCGTTTTGCTTGTGACAGTGTCTCAGAAGGCACGCAGCTATCTTGTCACTAGTCGCCGGTACGGCGGTTTCGAATTCGTACGCCGAGTTTCCCGCTTCCCTCTTCCCGCTTCCCGATGTCCCTTCGCTTCACCACCGCTGGCGAGTCGCACGGTCCGGCTCTTGTGAGCATTCTGGAAGGAATGCCCGCGGGGCTGCCGCTCGTCGCGGAGGACGTCAACACCGAGCTCGCGCGGCGCCAGCAAGGCTATGGGCGCGGCCGCCGCATGCAGATCGAGAAGGATACGATCGAGTTTCTCTCCGGCGTTCGCGCCGGCGAGACGCTTGGCTCTCCCATCGCCATGCTGATTCACAACCGCGACTGGAAGAACTGGCAGGAGATCATGAGCGCGGCGCCCGACGCGGCGCCCGCCGACGGCGACTCCTCGAGCTCCGGCGGCTTACGCAAGCGCGCCGTGACTCGCGTTCGCCCTGGACACGCGGACCTCACGGGCGTTCTCAAATACGATCGCGACGACGCGCGAGACATTCTCGAGCGCGCGTCGGCGCGCGAAACCACCGCGCGCGTCGCGGCGGCGGCGGTCTGTAAGCGTTTGCTCAAAGAGTTCGACGTGTGCATCGGCAGTCATCTCGTGCATCTGGGCGGCATCGATGCCGTCCGGCCGCAAGAGATGCCGCAGGACATCAACGCTGCCGCGGACGCGTCGCAGCTCCGCACACTCGATACGGATGCCGAGCAGCGCATGGTCACGTACATCGACGAGATCAAGCGCGCCGGCAACACGCTCGGCGGAATCTGCGAAGTCGTCGTCGACGGTCTGCCGGTGGGCCTCGGCTCGCACGTGTCGTGGGATCGGAAGCTCGACGGCCGCATCGGCGCGGCGATCATGTCGATTCCCGCGGTGAAAGGCGTGGAGATCGGGATCGGCTTTCAGGCCGCTCGCGTGACCGGCGCCGAAGTGCACGACGAAATCGAGATGGCACCCGGAAATCCACGGACCGGTAACGTCAAACGAAAAACGAATCGCGCTGGCGGCCTGGAGGGCGGAATGACTACAGGCGAGCCGCTCGTAGTTCGCGTGGCCATGAAACCGATCAGCACGCTCATGCGGCCACTCGGCACGATCGACGTCGCAACCGGTGAAGCAGCCGCGGCCGTTGCTGAACGAAGTGACGTGACCGCTGTACCAGCAATGGGAGTCATCGCAGAGGGCATGCTCGCCCTCGTGCTCGCTGACGCGTTCCTCGAGAAATTCGGCGGCGACTCGCTCGGCGAAACCAAACGGAACTATGACGCCTATCTTTCGCACATCGCAGCCCGGCTCGGCGGCTGATCCGTCTAAACCGCACCTGATCCTCGTCGGACTGCCCGGCTCGGGCAAAACCACGGTGGGCCAGGCCGTCGCCGAGCGCACGGGGCGTACTTTCCTCGACCTCGACCAGGAGATCGAACGCCGGGAGGCGCGGTCCATCGGAGCGCTGTTCGCAGAGAAGGGAGAGGCGTACTTCAGGGACAAGGAGCGCGAGCTTACCGAGGAGCTGACGCTCGTCGGGAACATGATCATTGCCCCGGGGGGCGGCTGGGTAGCGAACCCAAAGGTGGTCGCGCTCCTGAGGCCCCCTGGCCAGCTCGTATACCTTAAAGTGCTTCCAGGCACGGCGCTGAAGCGCCTGGGCCCAATGCGTGCCATGCGGCCCTTGTTAGTGCGGCCGGACCCCCTTGCCGAGCTGAATAAGCTTTTGGAGGCTCGGAAGGCCGCTTACGAGGCAGCAGATCACGTCATCAACACGGAACTCTATAACCTACAAAGGGTTATAGAGAAGGTGATGGAGCTTGCTTCCCCGAAAGGGTAGAAATTAGGTTACTCCGGCTTGGGCAGAAGTCGCCTAGAACTAGGCCCGAAGTCCGAAATAGACGGGTTCGACAGGGCGAGGATCGATGCCACGCGCATTCGACTTCCTCCCCTTCTTGCTTTGGGCCCGGTTCAAGCGTCAGAGGATAGAAGGATGACGGCTTTTCGCGTTTTGGGACCTCATGAGCGGGGGCGATTCGCTCCCGACGCCTGGGGACATTTGCTGGCACTGACAGGCTCCGGGGCGCTGAGCTCCGCCGAGCTGGAACACATAATCGAACGAGCGCTCATGCAGATCGACGGACGCATTGCGCTGGACGACCTCCGATCACTGATGGAGGGCGCCGGCTTCGTCGAGCCGAATGAGGGCGATCAAAACCAGACGGTACACTGAGCATGGCAACACGAAAGAAAGTCTCGAGCGCCAAGCGCGGGACGAAGGCCTCCGAAAATGGGGCGGTGGCTGTCGCACCGCCGCGGAAGCGCGTGGCCAAGAAGGCTTCGGCAAAGACGAAAGCCGCGACGAAAGCCGCGGCTCGTCGTGGTGGCGCCAAGGTCGAGTACGGAGAGCCAGCGGAGCAGGGCGGGTCGAGCACGCTCGTCATCGTCGAGTCGCCCGCAAAGGCAAAGACGATCGGCAAATACCTCGGCCGCGGCTACCGCGTTCGGGCGACGGTCGGGCACATCATGGACCTCCCCGAGAAGAAGCTCGGCATCGATGTCGACAACGGCTTCACGCCAGACCTGGTGCCGATTCCTGGAAAGGAGAAGACCATCGCGGAGCTCAAGAGCGCCGCGAAAGATTCGCGCGAAGTACTGATCGCGACCGACCCTGATCGCGAAGGCGAAGCGATCGCGGCGCACGTCGCTACGCAGATCACCCCCAAGCGGGGTGAAGCTCGCGTACCCGTGAAGCGCGTGCTCTTCCACGAGATCACCAAGGACGCTGTTCAGCGCGCCATTCAGAATGCTGGCAAGATCGACAGCAAAAAGGTCGAGGCCCAGCAAGCGCGCCGCGTGCTCGATCGTCTCGTGGGCTACAAAGCGAGCCCGGTGCTCTGGAAAACGGTGAAGAAGGGCCTCTCGGCCGGTCGTGTGCAGACCGTGGCGCTGCGCCTCATCGTCGAGCGTGAGCGAGAGATTCGCGCGTTCAAGCCGGTCGAGTATTGGACCATCGAAGCGCTGCTCGAGAAGGATGGGCAGCAGTTCACGGCCAAGCTGCACCACATCGACGGCAAGAAAGCCGAGATTCATTCACAGGCCGAAGCGCAGCGGATTCTCGACGAGCTGGCGAGCCGCGCGACGTTCGACGTCACCGAGGTCAAGCGCCGTGAGCGGCGCAAGAATCCGTCGGCGCCGTTCACGACGTCCACGCTCCAGCAGGAAGCCGCCAAGAAGCTGTCGTTCGGCTCGAAGCGCACGATGCGCGTCGCGCAGGATCTCTACGAAGGTATCGAGATCGGCGACGACGGCGCGGTGGGTCTCATCACGTACATGCGTACCGACTCGACGCGTGTCGCGGAGAGTGCGGCAATCCAGGCGCGCGACTATCTGCGCGTGCTGTTCGGCGAGGAGTTCGTCTGCAAGACGCCGCAGCTGTACGGCACGTCGGACAAGAAGAACACGCAGGACGCGCACGAGAGCATCCGGCCTACCGATCCTACGCGTCGTCCGGACGCGATGAAGCGTTATCTGACGCCGGATCAGCTCAAGCTGTACACGCTCGTGTGGCAGCGCTTCATGGCGAGCCAGATGACGCCGGCCGTTTTCGACACGACGACGGTCGATTTCGACATTCCGGCCACGTCGCAGCCGGATATCGGCCGGCGCGGCTATCTGTTCCGCGCCACTGGATCGATCGTGAAGTTCCAGGGCTTCCTCGCGCTCTATCGTGAGGCGCGCGAAGAGGGCGAGCATCGTACGCTCGAGGACGAGCAGGCGCTGCCGGTCGTCGAGAAGGGGGAGAGTGTCCCGTGCAAGTCGGTGACGCCGAGTCAGCATTTCACTGAACCGCCGCCGCGCTTCTCGGAGGCGAGCCTCGTGAAAGAGCTCGAGCGACTCGGCATCGGCCGGCCGTCGACGTACGCGTCGATCATCTCGGTGTTGGCGGATCGCCGCTACGTCGAGCTGAACCAGCGTCGCTTCTTCCCGACCGAGCTCGGCGAGTCGGTGGAGAAGGTCATGGTCAAGCAGTTCCCCGACATCTTCAACGTGGACTTCACGAGCGAGATGGAAGAGGAGCTCGACAAGGTCGAAGACGGCGATCTCGGTTGGCAGAAGGTGCTCAAGAACTTCTGGTCGCCGTTCAATTCGCGGCTGGCCAAGGTCGACGCGCCTACGCTCATCGCTGAGGCGTACGATCTATCGCAGGTGCATGAGCTGCGCTGCCCGGACTGCGGCGGCAAGCTCGAGCCGCGTGGGGGATTCTTCGGGCCGTTCCTCGCGTGCGAGAATCATCCGAAAACGTGCAAGTACACGCGTCCAATCAAGGGCGAGAAGGCGAAGCCCGTGATGACCGAGTACAAGTGTCATCTCTGCAGCGCACCGATGGTGATCCGTCAGGGTCGCAGTGGGCAGTTCCTTGGCTGCAGTACCTTCCCGAAATGCCGTGGCACGCGGTCGCTGCCGACGGGCGTCTTCTGTCCGAAGGACGGCGGCGAGCTGGTCGAGCGACGCTCCCGCAAGCGCGGCACCGCGTTCTATGCCTGCTCCAACGAGACGTGTGATTTCGTCGCGTGGAACAAGCCTGTGAACGAGAAGTGTCCCGAGTGCGGGTTCGTCGGCGCCGAGATGAAGTTCACGAAGGCGCGCGGCGACTTCCGCAAATGCCTGAAGTGTGGCAACGAGTGGGATGCGCCGAACGCCGAGGAAGCGCCGGACGAGGCGGTCGCGGTGTAGGCGAGAACGCCGCGGTAGCGATCAGCTGCCGCGGCGTTTGTGTAGCACCAGGAGACCGCATCGCGCGTTGTTCGCAGGATACGGCGAAGGCACCTGCGAGTCCGACTCGTACCATTCGACCGCCTCGATCTGCGACGGCAGGAATGTGTTGACGTCGAACGGCATTGTCGGATGCGTGGCGTTGAGCGGTGCCCGGTCGAGATAGACCAGCGCATAGCACGCTCGCTTGACCCCCGTGCCGGCCTCGAAGTCTTCGGGAACGTAGTATAGGCGCTCTGAACGCAGACAGGCGTCAGTCGTGCGCTGCGCGGCGATCGCGTCATTGAGGCCGGTTCCCGGCCGCACGGGTGGGCACCGAGTGGCTGCCGGACGCTTCGAGACCACCCACGACTGAGTGCTGGAGCCGCTGATGAATGCGATACCTTGAAGGCCTCCGAGAGCGCCGGCCAGGGTCGTGCCTGCCGTTTTCTCCAACTGCTCCCGAGTGACGAACCTGCCGAAGCCGAGCTTTCGGTGCTCCTCGAATGACGTCATGTCGAGGTCGAGACTTTTGCCTTGTACGACGACGGAATCGAGACGAACGATGCGCCCCAGCGTGATGCGGCGAAGCACGGTTTGACTGTCCGCGAAAACGATCGATGTGTCGAGCTGTCCGAACCCAATTCGGCGTACGACGACACGCTGCGGCCCGCCTGGCAGGCCGGTCAGCCGAAAATTTCCGTTCGTGTCAGTGAGTCGGCTGAGCGTGAGACCTGGGAGCGATACTTCGGCTTCGGCGATCGGGTGCTGTAACGAATCGACGACCGTTCCAGCGAACACCGCGCTACCGGTGGTCTGCGCGGCGAGGAGCATCGGGAAGAGAAGGGCACAACTACTCAGGGCAAGTCGCAAAGGCACGCTCGCGTCCAGGTCGCGCTAACCAACGCCAATTGATGGGCGTCGTCAAGAATCCCCTGTCATCCCGAGCCACAGGCGAGGGATCTGCACTTCCGTCGTTATGGAAACTGAAACACCCCTTTGATCAACACCGGCGCGGGCTGTGACTGTCCGCTGCCGTCGCCAAGCTCGCCATACGCGTTGTCACCCCAGCAGTAGACCTGTCGTCCGGCGAGTGCGCACGTGTGCTCGAGACCAGCATCCAGTCCTGACACACCGGACAAGCCAGTGACGCGCACCGGCGCATATGAACACACGAACGTCGAGTTTCCGGCGATATTCGTGCACGCGTCTGTCGTACCCGTGGCGCCGAGCTGCGTTTTCGAATTCCATCCCCAGCAATAGACCTCGCCGGCTACTGTCACGCCGCACGTGTGCGTGAAGATCGAGTTCGCGCGCTCGGCGTGCACGCTCGCGAAGCTCAGTCCCGGAGCAGCTTCGACCGGCGCAAGGCGCCGTGTTTGCGTACCGTCGCCCAGCTGTCCGGAGAAGTTCGCCCCCCAGCAGAGCGTGTGTCCGTTGGTCGCGATTGCGCACGAATGAATCGACCCAGACGAAATGAAGCGATACGTATCGTTCCCGGAGATCTGCTTCGGTGTTGCCGACATGGCCGTGTCGCCGCTCGCGAGCTCACCGAACGTGTTGTCGCCCCAGCAATAAATGCTGCCGTTCGTCGCGAGACCGCAGACGTGCCAGTAGCCCGCCGCCACCGATGTGAATCGCACGGATCCGGCGACGCGCGTCGCGACGGACCGCGCAACCGTATCCGCGACGCCGAGTTGCCCGCGCTGGTTTTGCCCCCAGCAGTACGCGACGCCACCGTTGTCGATGCCACACGCGAACTTCCGCCCGACGGTGATCGAGGACAGCGGGCGCGGTGCTGAAACCGAGACGCCAACGCTCTGAAAGCTGAGCTCGGGGTTCAGTTGCGTGGGATCGTCGCCCCAACACCAGACGACACCGCCGCGGTCGAGCGCGCACGCCGTTTCGCTCGCCGCCGCGATTGCCACGTAGGTGTGCGCGCCAGCAATCGCCGTCGGGACGATTTTCGGAGCGTACGTCGAATCCCCGATTTGCCCAGCGAGACCGTCACCCCAGCAATAGGCTTTGCCTGCGGTCGTCAGCGCGCACGAGAAGCGCGCTCCGGATGCCAGGGCAGTCGACGCGGTGGGATCCACCGGAACGTGCGGTGCCACGATCTCGCTGGCGCCACACGCCACGATCGTAAGCGCCGAGAGAACACGAATCGACTTCCCCACAGACCACCTCCCCCCAGAGTGGACTGCCGCCGCGGAGCACGAGCGTTGTTTCACGACGCGTGCCCGGTCTGCCTTCTCGCGGCCCTATGACAACCTCGTCGGGGGCTGGATCGTCACGCCGGATCAGAGGGGTTTGTCCCCGTCTCCCCTGAGAAAGAGCACGCTGCGCCGCTTTGGTCCGTCGCCGATCTGGACGATGTTGACCTGGTCGCTGAACGCCTCCAGAAGCAACGGATTTCGGACGCGCAATTGGACTGGCTCGGCCGAGATTCTGGTTTCGAGACAGACCCAGAGCAGATCGCCACTTTGCCGAACGCCGCAGGATTGCATGGCAATCGAGCGGCCGGCGCTCGAGAGAATCAAATTGCGGGCGACGTACGCTGCAGCCCGGTCCTTCAGGTCCGAACCGCGGAGCGATCGGTGCTTGAGCAAGGCTGCGGTCAAATCATCGGCGAAGAGACGGACCGTTGCCCGAAGCGTGTGACGCGTCACGTCGACGGTGATCTCGGTGAGCGTCGTGTGCAGCGGATGCGCCTCTGCATCGCGTATGGAGATCGTGACGATCGTTGCCGCGAGCAGGACCGCGGCGATCGGACGTGCTACCATGGACGTCGCTCGATTGCCCAGTGTGAAGCAACGATGACGACGATTGTCGACACGGCGGCAATGCGAACCTGGAGCGGCGCCCAGCTGCCCTGGCGCGCCGAGGCTCGCTCGATGGCTCGATCCAAGATCGACAGAAGCACAGCCGCGATCGACAACACCAGGATCTGTCCGAGCTCGATCCCCACGTTGAAGCCGAACAGCGGAAGAGCGATGCGAGCGACGAAGAGCGCGTTCAGATAATTCGCAAATCCAGCGCCGTGCACGAGCCCGAACACGCCGGCCAACACGGGCCGATACCACCCCGCACGTGATGATCGCCGCCGCGCGGCCACGACGAGATTCTCGATCCCGGTAAGAACAATCGTCACGGGAATCAGAAACTCCACGACGGCCGACGGAAACCGAATCACGCCGGTCACCGCGAGCGCGAGACTGATCGAGTGACCGACGGTGAAAGCAGTGATCACCCACAGCGCCATTCGTGCGTCGCGCAGCCGATAGACCGCGGCAAGCGCGACGAGGAAGAGGATATGGTCCATCGCCTCCACGTCGACGATGTGGCGAAAGCCAACGTGGACGAATGTGAGAAGCTCGTTCATTGCAGGCTCGGTTTGAGCGCGCGCGCTCGCGCCAGGTGCTCGCCGGCGATCGCGGTTTGTCCAGCGGCGCGCTCGATCACCGCGGCGTGATAGAACAGCTTGTGCGTCCGCGTTCCCTGCGCGAGCGCGCCATGCACCGCGGCGAGCGCGTCGTCATCGCGCCCCTGCCTGTGAAGCGACCACGCGTACAGGTCATATGCGTACACGTCGCGGCGCGTCCGCAGCTCGGCGACGATCTTTTGATGCACGGTTCCTAGGCGCCGATCGTGATCGAGCAGAAACAAGCTCCACGCGCGATGATATGCGCCGGGTTGTGATCGTACGGAAACGTCCAGGGCGTGCGCCAACTCGCGCGCGCGCACGCTGTCTCCCGTCGCTGCGTAGGCGTCGCTCAACGTGCCGAGTGTCGCGGGATCGAGGTTCGATGCGATCGCGCGATTCCCGTATTCGATCGCCGACGTCCACGCGTGACGCTCGGCAGCGAGCCGGCTGAGCGCCGACAGAACGCGATAATCGTCGGGGTGTGTGGCGAGTCCGATGCGGTAGGCGGAATCGGCTGCATCGAGATGCCCCATGCGAAACTCGATATCGCCG
>Ga0207652_10003414_pt1 | contig 13111 bp, 28 predicted proteins | sample KBSC63BmetaG_FD_184334 | JGI IMG/M metagenome (GOLD analysis project Ga0207652, IMG submission 184334) | Corn rhizosphere microbial communities from Kellogg Biological Station, Michigan, USA - KBS C6-3B metaG (SPAdes) (version 2) | ecosystem: Host-associated > Plants > Roots > Rhizosphere ... | reverse complement strand
ATTGATTTCGGGAAAAAAGACGAACCCCAGCCGGGACAAACTTGAGGCCATCGCACGCGTGCTCGAAATCAAAGTCGGCGAGCTTTATTCGCCGCCGCCTCCAGAGAAGCTCCTTGATCAACTATCCAACCTGGAACCTGAATCCGTGCTGCGATTAGTGAGGAAAAGGGGTTGAGGTGCGCCGTCTCAGCCCCTTGGTGCTTTTGGCTCTGGCGAGCTGCGTGAGCAATGAGACGCATGCTCCCAGCGTGGAAAGGGTGGCAGCCCCGAGCCTCGACGTTATTAAAGCGGAGCAGCAGGCCGCCACAAAGGCGTACGTGTTCTGCCTTATGCGCAATGCCCGAGATTTGGACGACCGCCGCTCGGATCCGGGATCGATCGCCACCGGCGTTCAATCAGCCTGCGCACGGGAATTTGACGCCAACGTGGATGCCCACACCCGATATCTCTCAATAGGGCTGGATGGTCGCGAAAAGGTCGCTGTCGTGCTCCGCCGAGAGGGGTATGCCGCCGCCACGCAGTTCGTCCTGAAGCACCGAAACGGCACGCTGGTAATCCCGAAGTAGCGCCGCGGCGCGGGCACACGATCCTCAGATTTTCACAAGCGCTTTGCTAATAGCAAACATTTCGCTTGACGAATTACTTTGCTAATAGCAAAGTCCGCCCCATCCTGATGGAGGGGCTATGTCCGCACATTCCGCAAAACCTGTCGGCGAGCAGATCGGCCACACGCTGTTCCGCATGTTCACCGGGCGCGAGCTCGGAGACACCGCCCGCGACCAGCAGGAGGCGGTGGCCAACGCCATCGGCTGCCCGGATTGGGTCGGGTACTGCGACGCTGCCCGCAGCAAGGGCCGTGAGTGCTACTGCGCCACCGCCGCGAAGGCGGTGGTGCTGATCGAGCGGCAGGCGGCAGGGAGGGCGGAATGACCCTGTACATCGCCTGCCTCGCCGCCATGTGCTTCGCCGCCGTCGCCGCGATTGCCGCCGTCCTCTGGGACTGCCGTCAGATGAACAAGCGGGCCAAGCGCCACCTCGAAGGGCTGCACGATGCGTGAGCAGGGCATCCATTTCGACGTTTCGGCCGAGGAATATTTCGCCGATTGCGCGCCGGCGCCGAGCCTGACGCAATCGCTCGCCAAGGTGCTCCTCAACCAGTCGCCGCTCCACGCCAAGTGCGAGCATCCGCGGCTGAAGCCCCGCGATCTCGAGGACGAGGAGCCGGCCGAGAAATACGTGGCCGCGCAGGCAATCGGCAACGCCGTGCACGCGACGCTGATCGGCCGCGGGAAGACCCTGGCGGTCGGCGATTTTGACGACTGGCGCAAGAAGGCCGCGCAGGAGTTCAAGGCGGACGCCGAGGCGGCAGGCCGCACGCCGATCCTGAACAAGCACATGCTGCAGGCACACGCGACCACGCTGGCCGTCAAGCTGCAGCTCATCAGCGCCGGATGGACGAAAGCCTTCCATCAAGGCGAGGGCCACGGCGAGGCGGTGGTCTGCTGGCAGGAGGACGGCCTGTGGTTCCGGACGATGATCGACTGGATCACGCCGGATTTCCGCGAGGTCTACGACTTGAAGACCAGCGCCGCGTCGTTCGCTCCGCACATCATCGGGCGCAAAGCCGTCGATGACGGATGGGACGTACAGGCCGCGATGCACGAGCGCGCGCTTGATGCGATCGATCCCGCCGGCGCCGGCCGCCGCAAGTTCCGGTTCGTCGCGATCGAGAACTATCCGCCCTACGCCATGGTGCCGGTCGAGATGACCGAGACGTGGCTTACCATGGGAAGGAAGAAGCTCGCCGTCGCCATCGAACTTTGGCGCGACGCCATGCGCACCGGCAACTTCGCGGGCTATCCGCTCGAGCCATGCCGGCCGGAATATCCGGGCTATGCCGAGACGCAGTGGATCGGCCGTGAGGTCGAGCACAACGACCGCAAGGCGGCGATGCCGCATGACATCCTGATGGCTGGATAACATGAGCGAGCCATACAGTGCGACCACCAAACTGGCGGCCGTTGAGCGCGAATTGAAGTACCGCAAACACGTTTACCCGCGTCAGATTGAGGCGGGAAAAATGACGGACGGATTTGCTGCCGCGCAAATCGCCGTGTTTGAAGCCATCGCTGCGGACTATCGCGCGCTTGCTGAAAAGGAACGGTTGATATGAACGCGCCCTTCACCTTCGCGCCCGCGGTTCGCTCGCAAGTGTCGCTACTGATTGCGCTTGCCGGCGCATCCGGCAGCGGCAAGACATTCAGCGCATTGCGCCTCGCTAAGGGCCTCTCGCCTGATTGCAAGATCGCCTTCATCGACACCGAGGCGCGGCGCGGGCTGCATTATGCCGATCAGTTTTCGTTCATGCACACCGATATGCGGCCGCCGTTTCGGCCTTCGCGATTCATCGACGCCATCCGAGCGGCCGAAAGCGTGGGCGCGGAGGTGGTCATCATCGACTCTTTCAGCCACGAATACGACGGCATCGGCGGCATCCTCGAATGGGCCGACGAGCTCGCCGAGAAGGGGATCAAATCGCCCGGCAACTTCAAGGAGCCGAAGCTTGCCCACCGCAAGCTGATGAACGAGCTCCTGCAGTGCCGCGCGTCGCTGATCTTCTGCCTGCGCGCCGACGAGAAGATCGAGATTATCCGCGAGGACGGTAAGACGAAGGTGCGGCCGCTCGGCTGGGTACCGATCTGCGAGAAGCGGTTCATGTACGAGATGACCGCAAGCTTCACGCTGACGCCGGACCGCCCCGGCATCCCGCACTTCGATCTGCCGCACAAGCTGCAATCGCAGCACCGCGGCATGTTCTCCGACAAGGAGCCGATTTCCGAAGACGCCGGCCGTGCGCTCGCCGCATGGGCCGCAGGAGCTTCGACGTCAGGCGACGCGAAGGCCGCCGCCCCCAACTCTGATTCCCCGGGCAAAGGCGATCAGAACGGGGCGGCGGCAACTAACATCATGTCGCCCGAGCAAATGCTGACAGAGGCGGCCGAACGCGGCACGGAAATTCTGCTGACCGCGTGGAACACGCTCGGCGCCGCCGACAAGCGGGCGCTCAAGTCGAAACTGGATGAGACGTTCAAGCCACGGGCCGCCGCAGTCGACAAGGGAGCCGCGAAATGAGCGAGGCCGACTTCGAGCCGCAGTATGTCACCGATGCCGAGTTGATCCGGCGCTCCGGCATCCCCGTGCACAAGGCCAGGCGCCTGTTGCGGGAGTTCGACCGCCTGCCGTGTGGCTTTCCGCCGAAAGACCCGCTGTGTGGAAACCGGCGACACTGGCCGTCCGTCAAGGAGTTCTTCGCCAAACGGAACGCTATCATGGTGGCCTCTACACAACGGAGGACCACCAATGACAAAGCCGCCTAGAATACCCGATGCGCCAGGCCTGACCTGGCGCAAGCTCAAGCACGGTTGGGAATGCCGCTGGCGCGCGCGAACCGATCTCGTGCAGAAGGGCTACATCCCTAAGTACGCGCGTCTGTTCATGCCGACGCCGGAATTCCCCGAGCCAGGGCCCGCCGGCATCATCTGGATACAGGAGCGCGCGCAAGCGCTGCAGGATGACATGCACCGCTGGGCCGGCGGCGGCACACTGCCGCCCGCGAAGTACAACGAAACATGGTCAGGCCTGATCGCCTGCTACAAGACAGACTCAGACTCGACCTACAAAAAAAACCGATACAACACGCGCAAGACTTACGACGACCTATGCAAGGCGATCGAACTCGCCATGGGCAGCGAGGCGATCGAGACGACCGATGCGCGCCGCATCCTGCGCCTGTACGAGGTCTGGGCGAACGAAGGCAAGCACTCGATGGGTCATTCGGTGGTCACGATGATCCGCATCCTGACCACGTTCGGCTCGACGCTGCTGAAGTGCAAGCACTGCCGTGAGCTCAAGATCGTGCTGCACGATCTGAAGTTCAAGAACAGCAGGCCGCGCGACGAATTCCTGACGCGCGAGCAGGCTTGCGCAATCAGGGCGCTGGCACCGAGCATCGGCCGGCGCTCGATCGCCTTGGCTCAGGCCTTCCAGTTCGACCTGATGCTGCGGCAGAAAGATGTTATCGGCGAATGGGTGCCTATCTCGGAGCCGGGCATCTCCGACGTGATCGATCGCAACGAGAAGTGGCTGCGCGGCATTCGCTGGGAGGAGATCGATCAGAACCTTCGGCTGAAGCACGTCACCAGCAAGCGCGGCAAGCCGATCGACGTGGATCTGACATTGGCGCCTATGGTGATGGAGGAACTGCGGTTCATCGCCAAGGTGCCGGAAGGCGGCACGCTGTCGCGCGACATGCTGCCGACGGCGGGTCCGGTCCTGATCAACGAGCAGAACGATCTGCCGTGGCAGGCCCACGAGTTCCGCCGCAAATGGCGCGACCTGGCGAACGGATGCGACGTGCCGAAGACCGTCCGGAACATGGACAGCCGCGCCGGCGCGATCACCGAAGCCACGGAGCTCGGCGCCGATCTCGAGCACGTCAAGCACGCTGCGACCCACAGCGACATCAAGACGACGCAGCGCTACGCCCGCGGCGGGACGAAGAAGACCGCCAACGTGATGAAGCTGCGCGCCGAGGGTGGGAAACAGTAGGCGAACGCGATGACGCCCAACTCCTCCAGATCGGGGCATTTCCAATGGGTTACGGTGCGCTGTCACTGTGGACCCATTAAACTTTTGCCTTTGATCCCAAAGGCTTTTGGGCGTCACTTTCTTCACAGGATTGATCAGGCCGCTCCAGGGCGAGTCAGCTCGGCGCGGCCTTCGCTTGCCTGAATGAGACAGACGATGGGCGAGAAGCAAATCGAAGTGACCCACACCGAGCACGGCTACAACCATGACCGCTTGAGCGGAACGTGCGGACCAGACGTCACCGTGAAGGACATCGAGGAGCGGTTCTATCACTCCTATTTCGGCGGTCGAGAGGCGTGGGTCCGCGACGGTCGCTGGGGCTGCGTCGTCCACGGCTGTGACTGACAGACAGGACGTTAGCGCGAGCTAGGATTTTGATTGCAAGGGAAACTGTATGACCGGCCACATCAAAGACCTTCGCCTCTCCCGGATTATCGTCAATCTGTGGCGACGGATTTTCCCGGCAGTGTCGGAGACCCCGGTCGCGCCGGGAGCGCCAGCCGCGCCCAAACTCTTGCCGCCCGAGGACAGCGGCGAGTTCTATTTCCGCGAAGCGATCCTTGACCAGTTGGACTACTATATGAAGTGCCTTGCCCGAATGCGGCGGGCCGACCTCGATAGCTATCAGCTCTATTCCGAGCTGGGCGGCAACGTTCTGCCCGAAGGGGCATTAAGTTGGTTCGCCAAGGTCGGGGCGTTCAAGGATGAAATTGACCTGCCGCTGGATGCAACCTTGTCGCCATGGTTCCGCGACACGATGCCGTCATTCGGGGCAATCTTCGTCGGCAAGGTCGCTCGCGACATTGAGGCCAAAGAAAAGGCATGGGTGCCGAGGTTTTTTTACTTTCGAAAGTATGACCGACGTCTGGCCCCTCCGGAAATTCAGCGTGCAGCCAACGGCGCGGTTTATGTCGTCACTGTCTTCTGGGACGACTTGGAGGGGCGATGGAACAAGCAGCGCAAGAGCGGCGTCCCACAAGACTTCCCGGTTGTCGTTGGCCCTGACGGCAGCGTCAAAGTGCTGCGCATTCTCGTCCAGGACAACACTTCGATCCGGCACAAACAGGGCAAAGACCGAGGAAAGAAGTTCACGATTCCTCGCCGGAAGTGGGTGGCGGCGGACCCGTGGTTTGAACTGTGGGCCAAGGAATACGGCGCGGCCACCGAGAAGTACCTGACGGCTCTATTCGTTCAGTTGGCAAACACCTACGAAATCGCCAACGCTTCTATGGTGCGAATTGCAGCCTCAAAGGGCGACTTAACGGCCGCGTTCGGTGTGAACATCAAGCGCACGCCATACTTCTTCAAGGACCGCGAAGTCAATTTGACGGACTCGGGCAAGCGAAGGCGCATTTTTCATATTGTCCGGCCGCACGTCAGAAAGAACGGATCGGCGGTCAAGATGCACTTCCGTGGTGAACGCTCCTTCGAATGGAACGGATATCGCATTCACGTCACCGTGCCAGGCCGCGATCATGAAAATCTAGCAGAGTTCAGCGTCGGCATGGGCGACGAGATCAAGATCAAGGAGCCATCAGTTGGCATGAAAGAAATTGCTCGCGGATGGCGCCAACACATGAACGGCAAGCCACTCCGCGATGCTTTCAAATCGCTGAGCGGCCCGCACTGACGAACCATGAAGGCAAGAGGCATGGCCCCGACACCTTACAAAGAATGGGAAAAGGACTGCCTGAAATGGCGAGGTCGCATTCTGACCGGCAACAACGCCCATTGGTGTCTCGATTGGGATTGCCTGCCGGTTGACGACACGACGCCAGAGTGGCCGTGCAAGTGCGTGATTGGGGTCGGATGGCCCAGCCCGAGTAGCGAACCATGAAGGGGGGCCGGCAATGAGCCGATCTGGATACACCGAAGATTGCGACGAGAATTGGAGTTGGATTCAGTACCGCGGTGCTGTCGCCAGCGCCATCAGAGGAAGCCGTGGCCAGCACTTTCTTTATGAGATGCTGCACGCCTTGGCCGCCCTGCCCGAGCCGAAACTGATCCGCGACGAGCTCGAATGCGATGGTGCCGTTTGCGCAATCGGCGCGGTCGGTAAGGCCAGAGGCATCGACATGTCCAAGTTGGACCCTCATGACGCGGATCAAGTCGCCGGGGCATTCGGTATCGCGCCGGCCCTCGCGCGAGAGATCGTCTACGAAAACGATGAGTTCAAGCGGAGCGACACGCCAGAGCAGCGGTTCATTCGGATGCGTGAGTGGGTGGAAAGCCACCTCCTTATCGAACGCGGCACGCGCTGACGGCACGCGAACCATGAAGGCCGAGGAAACCGAGGAACAAACGATGGCAAGTCGGGCCCTTTGGTTGGTCAGGATACTTCGGCGCCTTCCGCACACAGGAGCGTTCGACTGCCACCTGACGAATTGCGCCGCACTGAGAGGTTATTTACCAGACCGCTCCGCTGACCATCCGGCACGTTCTTAAACTCGATCCTCTGCCGTCCTTCATACCCGACGAGCCGGAACAGACGAACGTAATTTGGCTGCATTGAAATCTTGAGGAGGGCGCAGTGGCACGACCAGCAAACGCAGAAATGATTGAAGGCTTTCGGGACGGGTACGATCTGAGCGCCCCTGAGCCGTCAGCCAACCGATCAGCCAGCTACCGGCACGGCTTCGCCAACGGTCGCGACGACGTGCTGCACAAGCGACCTCGCGACACTTACGCAAACCTCGTTGCTCAAGCCGAAGCAGCGATGGACGCAGACGACGCACGCTGACGGCACGTATTGGGAGGGCATATGCGACCGAAACCAAGAGCTATCAATGCTTACGCTGGCGTTCATCCAATCAACGGATGGATACGCGGCTGGACGCTTAAAGGAACAGCCAGGGGCGCCAGAGATGAAATAGCGAAGGTTTATGACGGCGATTGGAGTAAGGCCAAAAAAGACGGTTGGCGTGTGGTCGCTGTCGAAATCAGACCGCGCTGACTGCGCATATGGAAAAGAGACGATGACCTGGAAGTCGATCACCTCAGACGAGATGCAACTTTTCCGCCACATGCGGCAATGGATCGAAGTCGCGCGTGAGTGGAGGTATTCAGCCGAATGGCTGCCGACTGATGCCGACATTAGCAAGTCGGCGTTGCTTGAGCGGCTCCGGAACGGCCTTGAGCCGCTGGACTATCCTCCTCCGCTCGGTATGTCGTGTCCTTGGTACGCGGTCGTTGAGGATGCTGGACCGCACTATGTCTTCGACGTGCATCGCGGTGACGGGCAGCACCCGCTGTTTCCGAAGGACACGATCAGCATCCTACAGCACCAATACAAAATCGACATAGAGCGTGGGGAGCAAGATTTCATCGTTCGGGATGGGACGGTGGAAACGCCTTACCGATTCCGGCTCTGGTACGACGCGGACTGGAAGCATCCGAGCGGAAGGATCATCGGAGGCTGGTTCCTGCAAAACGTCGAATTAGCTGCTCGGCCTTCATGACGCGTTACCGCGCTCGGCAACACTAACAGGAGAAGGAACATGGGCGGCGAAGGAACACCAAGATCGGACATCCCGGCCAAGCTTTTCGGGGCATTCGTCAGGCTGGCTCTCGTGGCTGGGGCTATCAGCGCTGCGCTGATCCTGTGGGGGATTCTTCGATGAGCGCGCAATCTATAATCCTGGATGGCGGCGATACGCTGGACGGCCAAGCCCGAAAACTGCGTTTGAACGACACGCCGGACGGCACATGCGTGACGATCAGCACGCCCGCTGGCGTCGTTGCCGTTCTGGACCGAACGCAACAACACGTCCTTGCGATGTATCTGCAAGAACGACTTGCGCGCCCTTAATGGGCCGTCAGTCAAACACAGGAGAGAGGTAATGCCGAAATTCAGAAAGAAGCCGGTCGTGATTGATGCGGTTCTCTGGGACGGGAAAATGCCGACCATTGTGCCGTTGATGTCGAATGACTCTATCGTCTCCCAAGACATCAGCGACCCGGCTCTCATCATCACAACTCTTGAAGGTGAGATGCGGGCAGAGGTCGGCGACTGGGTCATCCGCGGCGTCAAGGGTGAACTGTACCCCTGCAAGTCGGACATCTTCGCCGCGACCTATGAGCCCGCGTGAACTCCCTTCAGGAGAGGTGAAGGCAAATGACGAAGGAAGAACGTAGCGCCAGGATCAAGGCATTGCTGGCGAAATATCCTGAACCCTGGGTGATTGAGAAAGAGCCGCACGACTACAACGACGGCACGACGCATTTCACCCACGTTCGGTATCGGTCCGCCAAACATGATGTCACGGTGTCAATTGGCGAGCACGTAACGCCAGACCTCGCCGAGTTGCTGGTGTTGCTTCGGGAAGCTGCCGCCGACATGGCCGCGTGACTGGCCGGTACATATGCGCCCTTTGTGGAGACCACGATGAAGCAGCGAACCGCAGAGCCGACCGACGACATGGTGCAGTGCCCCGCCTGTCAGGGCCAAGGCGTCATCAAGCGCTGGCATGGCGACCACTCGCCGGAACGCGACTGTCTGTTTTGTCGAGGCGTCGGCGGCGTCACTGAAGATCGCTTCCATGCCTATCACGATGGAACACGGCTATGACCTACGACCAGTGGAAATGCACCGACCCACGCGAGTATGAGCCGGAGCCGGAAGAGTGCCCGTGTGAGAATTTCGACATCGACTGGTCGGGCTATGCGACGTGCGAGAGCTGCGGCCGGTCATGGTTCGCCAGTCCGGAGGAAATCGAAGCCCAACAGCGGCACGAGCGCGAGTATGCCGAATGGGTCGAGCAGCAGCACCGCCGTGAACACTGGCTGAAGCTCACCGCCCCGTTCCGCTGGACTTGGTATCGCCTCTGGAATCCGTTCTCGCCGCGCACCGCAATCAAGTCGCTGAACGACGACGAGATACCGTTTTAGACGGCACATACCGGCCGCAGAAGGAAAGAGACGATGCCAAAAGCTAAGCCCGTGCCTCCGGCCGAACAGGTTCAGTGGTTGCGCGACCACATGAACTATGACGGCGAGCGATGCCTGCGATGGCCGTTCACCTACGACCAGAACGTCGGGCGAGGCCGGGTAGTATACAACGGCGAGCCATGGTGGGCACACCGTCTAATGTGTACCTTTGTCAATGGTCCTGCGCCGATCGATAAACCACAGAGCGCACATTCCTGCGGCAATGGGCATATGGGGTGCGTCCACCCCAAACACCTTTCCTGGTCCAGTCAGTCCGACAACCACAAGGACCGCCGCAAGCATGGGACCGCGGCGACAAACCGCTGGGGTAACTTAGGTAAGCTTACCAGGGAACAGATTGACGCAATTCGCGCCGCCAAAGGCCAAGAGACCCAGCTAGAGACCGCAAGACGATTCAACATCTCGCATGCCAATGTCAGGTATTGGCAGGGCTCGACGCACTATCCGCATGAGCCGTCGATGAGACCTGACGCAATCAAACGCCGCGAGCGCAACGCCGCGCGGCGGGCATAGACGTGTCGTGAAGGGGAATGCCGATGTTTGAAATTTACGTGATCTGGCACGATTGGGCCAACTACCACGAGGCGACTTTTACCGACCGCAAGAAGGCCGCCGACTATATCCGGCGCGTGCGGCGGTACGCCCCGCGGCACCTGACGCGACTAACTGTGATCCACGTTTAACCCATGTGGTGCCGATGCCACGAGCGTCCGAAGTGCGAGCGGTCACGGTGCGACCGCTGGGCCGACGTTTCGGACTGGCAAGTGGACTGGTCGAAGATGCAGCGGCCCTATACAGAATCGGCTGCGCTCGTGGCCTCGCGTCCGATCTTTCTTTGTTTCGGCTGCTACGATGCGTTTGTCGAGGCCGGCAAGCGATGGTGGCACCAAATCGAGCGACCGAAGCACGCCGACGACGAATGGAAGCCGTCGATCGCGGGCCACGTCTGGATGAACATGATGAACGAGAGAGCGGAGCAGCGAATGCGTGAGCCACAGCAGATCGACGTGCCGGACGATTTCGTTCCAGGCCCGCGCCGGAACTGGAATCCGCAACAGCGCGCAGCCGCCGAGCACGTCAGGCGGGTCATGCGCCAAGATAGGTAGACAAGAAAATGCAGACCAGCGGGCGAGACCGTTTAGAGCGTCGGCACCGATTGCACGTCATCGTTCGCGAAACTATTGACCGCTGGAACGGGCATGCTCAAGTCATGCACCTTGGGCACCGAATAAATCTCTGCGCAGAAATCACGGAGGCCGTCATGGCCCACCTAGACAGCACTTCAAGGGATTCGGAGAAAGCATGAAGCGACGCCTACCAAGCCTCGTGACGGTCGAGCAACTGACCAATCTACAGGCCAAGCCGAACGGCGAGCTTGTGGCGATGCAGGCCGACATAAACAGCCTCATGCACCTTCACGGTGCCGCTGTTACAAAGCTCCGCGTTCAATCCGAGGCTATCGGTGCCGTCATCAAGAGCCGGGCGCGGCCGCGGTTCGAGATCAGCGACCACGCAGTGGTGCGCTGGCTTCAAAAAATCAAGGGCATGGACATGGAGATTGTGCGCCAGGAGATCGGCGAGGCATGCAGCAAGGCGGCCGAGGCGACGCCTGGCGTCATCTGCCGAGCGAAGGGCGACGCTGTGGAATACAGCCACGATGGGGTCAGCTTCATCGTTGCTCGCCACAACACGATTGTGACGGTTCACCTTGGCGAGAACGGCGGCGCCCTTAATCAGCAGTCAATACCAACCATTCACGTTGGCGTAGATGGCGAAGCGCATCACGGAACGCGCGCCGAATGTTCGCTGTGTCAGCAGAGTGTGCCGTCGAAACAGGAGGAATAGATGGCTGTTACCAAAGAAATCGCGCAGCGGCAGATGGCCGGAAGCGAATTTAAGGAAACTAGACCAGCAAAACTCCCGCGCTCCGCACCCCGGGCGAGTGATTTGGTGGACCGCCTTCTGGATGACACGCGCGCTGTTCTAGGAGAACGCCTTACTGCGGCCGATGTGAAGGCGCTTTCCGATCGATTCCACACCACCGCCCGCGCGCACCGCCACGCCATTGAACGATTCGGCAAGCATTGGAAGAAGCGCTTTGCTCGGATCGAGAACACGAAGGCCGAATGACGCGCGGTCTCATCACATTAGGAAAAACCAATGCGCCTGATCGTTAATCGCGACGAAGTAGCTAGCTTTCGAAAGCTGGTGAGCGATGAGATCGCCGCCGGATCACAAAAGGTGTCGATCACCCTTTGGATGAACAAAGAATCTGCTGAAGATATGCTGGCGCGCTCGTCAGACAATGGACCGCCGATCGAGTGCGTTTGGTCCGGCGGACTGATGCCGCAGCCGCCACAAACAAGAGATGAGCGTGATGGACGAGCCGAGACCGTTCTTTGAGGGCTACCATGCCGGCATCCGAGGCGATGATCCGCGGACGTGCCCTTACGAGAAGCTGAGCGCCGAATGGAAGGAATGGCAGACGTGGCACGGCTGGGGAGCACAGGTTGCTGCCGCGACCGAAGCGCTGCGCGGTAATGCCTAAACAGCGCGACGCTTACGGGTACTCACCCTGAATGCCACCGTCCTGCCTATCCCGGATGAAGCCGCGGCCGTGTTTCAAATCTCGAATATCCTTCTCGACGTTGTCGAGCCGGGTTGTCGTGACAGCCATCGTCACCAGGACTTGCCCGACCTTCTTGATTTCGGCCTTCATGTCGGTCATGTCGTCTTTGAGATTGTTCACCGTGCCGCGCATTGAAATGAGCGCGACGATGCCGCCGACGATGATGGAGCCAACTTCGACGAGGTTGCCGAAGGTGATGGTCGGGTCGATGTTCATTGCGGCGTCATTTCTTCTTGACGAATGCGCCAGCCAGATTGCTCAAGATTGACGGCGCGTGCTCGCCGACCATCGCAGTCGTCATGCGCCGCGTGGTATCGGCCGCGACGTAGCCAAGCAGCGCAGCAATGATGGTGAAATACGGCAGCAGCGCCGTTGCGAGGCTCAGCACCTCCTGCACGCCTTGACCGTTGCCCTTCCACAGGAACAGCGTCAACAGCGGGAGTGGCGCGAGCACCCACATGATCACGCAATAGCCGAGCAAGTTGCGCCAGTGCCACCAGCTCACACCCTGCGCAATCTCGGCGCGCATCGTCTCGTTGATCGCCTGGCCCTGCTGCGCGTCGGATTGCACCGCGGCGACGAGGTACTGATACTTGGCCTGGATCTCCGCTTCGGCCTGATGGAAGGCTTCGATCGCCACGTCGCCGCCCTTGGCGATGGCGGCCTGCAGCGTCTCAGGCGTGATGGCAGGCTGGCCGTCGCCGCCGAGTCCGAGGAAACTGCCAAGCACCTTGCCGGCGATGGCGCCGAACGGGCCACCGAATACGCCGCCCAGGATCGGCGCAAATGGCGCGACGAGCTTGCCGATGTCTTTCCAGTCCATCAGGCCCCCTGCTTTCGCTTATGGTTGATGACGATGCTGATCGCCGCGCCAACCAGGGCGAGGAC
>Ga0207652_10003411_pt1 | contig 13118 bp, 14 predicted proteins | sample KBSC63BmetaG_FD_184334 | JGI IMG/M metagenome (GOLD analysis project Ga0207652, IMG submission 184334) | Corn rhizosphere microbial communities from Kellogg Biological Station, Michigan, USA - KBS C6-3B metaG (SPAdes) (version 2) | ecosystem: Host-associated > Plants > Roots > Rhizosphere ... | reverse complement strand
GATCTTCGTGTACTGGCCCGAAGCGGGCGCCGAGCAGGTCGCGTAGACGGTGTCGGTGCCGAGGAGCGACGCGCTGCCGCCGACACACGTCGCGGTGGTGTACGCCCCGGCCGGCGGCGCGGTACAGGCGGTCGTCTGCGTGTTCGTGCCTGCCGCGGTCACGGTGCCGGCGACGCAGGTGGCGCTCGTGTAGCTGCCGGCCGCCGGAGCGCGGCAGGTGGCGATCGTGGTGTCGGTGCCGAGCGCCAACGCGCTGCCGCTCACGCAGGCGACGCTCACGTATTGCCCCGCGCCCGGCGCGGCGCAGCTGGCGACGACCGTGTTGGTTCCGGCGACGGCGGCGCTGCCGGCGTTGCACGTCACGTTCGTGTACTGGCCGCTCGAGGGCGTCGCGCAGGCGGCGGTGACGGTATCGCTGCCGGCGGCGGCGGCGCTGCCGCCCACGCACGCGCTCACCGTGTAGCGGCCGCTCGACGGCGCCGTGCAGGCGACGATCGACGTGTCGCTGCCGGCGGCGGTGGCGCTGCCCGCGCTGCAGGCGGCGCTCGCGTACTGCCCGGCGCCCGGCTCGCTGCAGGTCGCCAAGGTGGTGTCGCTGCCGAGGGTCGCGGCGTCGCCGGGCACGCAGGCGACGGAGACGTAGTGGCCGCTCGTCGGGCTGCTGCAGGGCGTGGTCGCGATGGCGCTGCCCGGCGTGGCGCTGTCGCCGCGGACGCACAGCGTGCTCACGTAGCTGCCCGCCGCCGGGGCGCCGCAGCTCGCGGTCACGGTGTCGGTGCCGAGCGTGTGGTCGTCGCCGGGGACGCAGGCTGCGGTCACGTAGCTGCCGCCCGCCGGCGCGGCGCAGCTCTGCACGCTCGTGTCGCTACCGACGGTCGCGTGGTCGCCCGCCACGCACGTCGCGGTGACGAGCTGGCCCGCCGCCGGCTGCGCGCAGGTCCCGAGCACCGTGTCGCTGCCCAGGGTCTTGCTGTCGCCGGCGACGCAGGCGCCCTTCACCCACTGCCCGGCGCCGGGATCGTGGCAGGGAGCGCACGTCGTCGCCGAGTCGGCATACGAGCCGGCGGGACAGCTCGGCGTGGGGCTGAGGTCGGCCTGGGTCGTGGGGGAGAGGTCGGCGCCGCTGGTGGGGCCGAGATCCGCCGTGGGGCCGAGATCCGGTTGGCCGTTGTCCGCGCAGCCGACACAAAACAGCAGTACCGACGAGCAGAGCCAAGCCTTCATCGCGCATGCCCCCTATGGAAGTGCCCGCTCGATTGTAGAACGACGGCGGGGGCGCAGGTCAAAAAAGCGTGTCAGCCGCGAGAATGCGCAGAGGTCGCGTCACCGCGTCGGTGGTCGCTTCAGCGATCATCCTGATCGCGCGCGGCGGGGAAGGCGGACCGTGAAGGTGGTGCCGTCGGCATGCGCGGAGTGCACTTCGATTGTCCCGCGATGCGCGGTGACGATGCTCTTGACGATGTAGAGCCCGAGGCCGACGCTGCGCGCCGCCCGATCGCTGTCTGGCGCGCCGCGCTGCAGCGGCTCGAAGATGCGCCCCACGCTCTCCGACGGAATCGGCGCGCCGACATTATGGACGCTCAGCACGACCGAGTTGCCGGCGCCGGCCGTGTGAACCCGCACGGGCGAGCCCGGAGTGCCGTACTTGACGGCGTTGGAGACGAGATTGGTCACGATCTGCGCCAGCCGATCCGCGTCCCAGAACCCGGCCCCATCGCCGTCGCTCGTCAAGGCAATCGAGCGGTCCGGGAGGCTCTCGCGAACCTCCTCGATGGCCTGCTGTACGAACGCGTGGAGGTCGAGCGCGCGCACCTCGATGCGAATGCCGCCGCCGAGGCGAGCCTGCGTGAAGTCGAGAAGGTCGTTCACCATCCTCGTCGCCCGCTCCGCGGATGATTGAACCCGTCCGATCGTTTTCGCGAGGCGGTCGTCGAGCGCGGCACGCTTCAACATTCCGGCCCCCAAGAGGATCGCGCTCAGCGGCGTGCGCAGGTCGTGGCTCACGATGCCGATCAGCTGTTGCTCGAAGTCGGCGCGCTCTTTTTCCTGTCTGGCGAACCGGTCCTTCTCTTCGCGCGCGTGAACCACGTCGGTCACGTCGGTGGCCAACACGAGCACGCGGTCGACGATTCCGTCGGCGCCGATGATCGGCTGAAAGACGTAGCTGAAGAAGCCTGACTGAAGGCTTCCGTCGCCGCGCGTGTCGGTGAGGACCTCCATTTCGCGCGAGGTCTCCGTCAGGCCCGTCTCGAGGACCCGCCGCAAGATCGCGTCGAACCCCTGCGCTCGCGCCTCGGGAATGGCTTCCGTCAGTGGCCGGCCGACGAGCTCGCGGCCCTTCCAGAGCGAACGAAAGACCTGGTTCGTCATTTCGAAGACGAGGTTGGGGCCGCGCAACACGCACACCTGCAGCGACGGCTGGCTCGACAACGCGTTTAACAGGTCTTCGCGCGACTGCTCGCTGCGCTTGCGCTCGGTGATGTCGCGTCCCGTGCCGAGGAAGCGTACGGGGCGGCCGGCGTCGTCGAAGTAGACGCGGCCGCGGCCCTCGATGACGCGATACTCGCCGCTGCGCGAGCGCGAGCGATGGTCGACGGCGTACCGGCCGCCGTTGCGACCCGCGAGCGCCGCGGCCAGGCCGGAGCGAACGGAATCCCGGTCGTCAGGATGGATGCGCTCGATGCTGCCGTCGACGCTGAACGGCGCGCCGGGGTCGAGGCCGGCGAGCACCTGCATCTGCTCGTCGGCGACGACGTGGTTGGTTCGAAGGTCGAGCTCCCACGTGCCGACGCCGGTGGCGTCGACGATGAGGCGCATCCGCTCTTCGTTACGCTGTGCCGCCGCCGTCGACGCTTCCTCGATCAGCCGTAGCTGTTGCTCGTCGGCGAGCCGCCGCTCGGCCGATGCCAACATTCGCTCGCGCGCCTCGGCGCGGGCGATGAGCCGGGCCACGCGCGCGATCAGCTCGACCGGATCGACCGGCTTTTTCACGAAGTCATCGGCGCCGGCGCTCATCGCCGACGAGACGGTGGCGACTTCGTGGCTCGCGGTGAGCACGATGATGCCGATGTCGCGAAACGCCGATTGCGCGCGCGCGAACGTGATGACATCGAGCCCGTGCATCGCCGTCATGTGCCAATCGACGATGAGGACGTCCGGGCTCTGCCCCGCGCCGAGCCGCTCGACCACTTCCGTTCCGTCGGTGAAGGTGGCCACCTGATAGTGTTCTTCGAGGACAGCCGCGGTCTGTTGGCGCTCCAATCGACTATCGTCGGCGATCCATACCTTCCGGGCTCTTCGGTCCACTCGCCGGCTCCGTCGCGTCTGACAGAAGATCTATTCAACGGATGGGCGAGTGGAAGCCCCCTGTGCAAAACTGCCTCGCGGCGACGGGGGTGTGCAGGAAATAGGCATCTCAGCAGTTGCGAAATTCTATTCTGGGGTTAGAACGGCACGGTGAGTCAGCCGCCGAGCACGGCCAAGATCTTGTTGGTCGACGACCATCCGGCGAACCTGATGGCGCTCGAGGCCACGCTGCAGCCGTTACAGCAGGCGCTCGTCTTCGCCAGCTCGGGCGGCGAAGCCATCGACTGTCTCCGCGACGACGACTTCGCGCTCGTCCTCCTCGACGTTCATATGCCGGGGCTCGACGGCTACGACACGTGTCGCGCGATGCGCAAGGAGGGTCGGAATCGCGCGGTGCCGGTCATCTTCATGACCGCCGTGTACAACGATCGCGAGCACGAGGCGACCGGATACGCCGCCGGTGCGGTCGACTACATCACCAAGCCGTTCGATCCGGCAGTCCTGCGGGCGAAGGTGGGAGCCTTCGTCGGAATGCACGTACAGGCGATCGAGATCGAGCGACAGGCGGAGGCGCTCGCCGCAGCGGAGCACGCGGCGATGGCCGAGGCGACGGCGCGTCGTGCGGCCGAAGAAGCGAACGAGGCCAAGGATCACTTCCTTGCCGTCATCTCCCACGAGCTGCGCACGCCGCTCAACACGATGCTCGGCTGGGCAGAGATGCTGCGCAGCGGCCGCTTGAGCGAAGAGCGCGCGAAGAAGGCGCTCGAGACGCTCATTCGCAGCGGGCGCGCGCAGGATCGATTGATCGAGGATCTGCTCGACAGCGCGCGGATCGTCGCGGGCAAGATGCAGCTGCGGCCGGCGGCCACCGATCTGGGAGAGATCGTCGAAGCGGCGATCGAGGAACAGCGGCCGACGGCAGAGCGGCGCCGGATCGCGATTCGCTTCGACGCGGAGATCAAGCGTCTGCCGATGCAGGGCGATCCGCATCGCCTGCGGCAGGTCGTCTCCAACTTGCTGTCGAACGCGATCAAGTTCTCCCGCGACGACGGCCATGTTTCGGTGCGGCTGCAGCGCAGCGAGGATCTGGCCGTCCTCGAGGTCGAAGACGATGGCATCGGGATCCGTGCCGATTTTCTGCCGCACGTCTTCCAGCGATTCCGTCAGGCCGCCGCCGACGATCGGCGTACGCATGGAGGGCTGGGGCTCGGGCTCTCGATCGTGCAGCACCTCGCGGAACTGCACGGCGGGACGATCGAAGCCAGGAGCCGCGGTGAGGGGCAGGGGGCCTGCTTCGTGTTGAAGCTGCCGCTCTCGGGCGTGATGGCCGAGCGTCGACCAGCGACGGGCCGTTTCCATGCGCTGCGCGACGAGCCGACGGATCTGGCGAACGTGAGCGTCCTCTTCGTCGACGACGAGGAGGATGCGCGCGAGCTCGTCGGTCAGCTCCTCGGCGATGCGGCCGCGACGGTGCACACCGCGGGATCGGTGGCGGAAGCGATGGACGTCCTCGAGCGAAAGCCCGTCGACATCATCATCAGCGATCTGTCGATGCCGCACGAAGACGGCTTCTCCTTCGCCCGGCGCATGACGGAGCGCGCGGAGAAGACCGGTGTCGCGATTCCCCTCATCGCGCTCTCCGCGTACAGCGGCGTCGAAGATCGCGAGCGCGCGCTCGAGGCGGGGTTCGATACCCACGTCGGCAAGCCGTTCGATCCGGCGCGGCTACTCAGTCTGATTTCGGCGCTCGCCCCGAAGGGCTAGCCCGCGCCCACTTCGGGCTCGTCGGCCCGCGAGCGTCAACCCTGTCAGAGGGAATACGGAAAGAGAAGGAAGGCCGGCTGCTGGGCCCGCGGTTGGGCGGCGGCCGAAGAGAGAGAAGGAAGTCAGGATCACGGCGCCGTCGAGCGACGCCGTGAACCTGGAGCGCTACTTACAGACGAGTGACGTTCGACGCCTGCAGGCCCTTCGGCCCGTTGACGATGTCGAAGCGAACCTTCTCGCCCTCGGCGAGCGTGCGGAAGCCTTCAGCGGCGATCGCCGTGTGATGGACGAAGACGTCCGGCCCGTTTTCCTGCGTGATGAAGCCGAAACCCTTCGCATCGTTGAACCACTTCACAGTACCCGTATTCATGAACGTATCCTTGCCCACCGGGCGTCCGCTCGGCGGCATTTCGTGTTGCTGGAGGGTCAGGGATTCCGACGGGGAAATCGAGAACTCGATTTGCAACCAGATTTTGTCCGCGCTCCAGCTTGGACGCGGGGTGAAGATGCACCGTCAGGGCGCCCTTGTCTATCAATATCGTGAGCACCGGGCCGAAAATGATGATTATCGGCTTTGACAATGGACATTTGCGGGCGCACGCTACCTCTTTTTCATGCGAAGGGAGCCTGATTGGCCAGAGACGACTTGGTAGAAATGGAAGGGAAAGTGGTGGAAGTGCTCGTCGGCGGGAACTTCCGTATCGACGTGCAGGGCGGACATTCGGTGCTGGCCCACCTGGCGGGTCGTATGCGTCGCAACCGAATCCGTGTGGTGCTCGGTGATCAAGTGACCGTCGCCGTTTCGCCATACGACCCGGGCCGCGGCCTCATCACATATCGCGCGAAGTAAGACTGTCGAGAAAAGGATCCCACATGGCACAGGGTGCTCGGTTGTATGTCGGTAATCTCTCGTTCAACACCACCGAGGAGAGCGTTCGCGAGCTCTTCGCACAGGACGGTCGCACCGTCGTCGAGGTCAAGCTCGTGACCGACCGTGACACCGGGCAACCGCGCGGCTTCGGCTTCGTCGAGATGGCCAGCGCACAGGACGCGCAGGCGGCGATCTCTGCCTGCAACGGTCAGGCGCTCGACGGCCGCACGCTCAAGGTGAGCGAAGCGCAAGAGCGCAGCGGCGGTGGCGGCGGCGGTGGCGGCGGCGGACGCGGCGGCGGCGGACGTGGCGGCGGCGGTGGTGGTCGGCGCTGGTGATTCTCGTCGGTGAACGCGGCGTCTGGCAGGCTGCGGGAGACGACTGAGTGCTCCGCAAAGGACAACGCGTTCTACGACTCTGCACGGACCGCACCGGCCGCTACATCTCCTCGCACATCTGGACCATCGTTCGCGTCAGCCGGCGAGACAATCTCATCACGATTGCCGACAAGCACGGACCATCGCGCTGGACCTACGATCTGAAAGGTCACCAACGCGAGAGCGGCACGTTCGTGTCGCAGCTCGTCGAGCTTCGCGATTGATCGTCGATTGAGGAAGGACGCGCGGACCGCGCGTGGATGAGACCTAGAGCTACGGTCTTCTAGCGAACGTGCTTGTTCACGAGCTTGGTCATCTCGAACATCGAAACCTGCTTTTTGCCGCCGAAGACCGCCATCAACTTGTCGTCCGCGTTGATCATCCGGCGATTCTTGGCGTCCTGCAGGCCCTTTTTCTTGATGTAGCCCCACAGCTTCTTCGTGAGCTCCGTGCGCGGCATCGGCTTTTCGCCGACCACCGCCCCCAGCTTTGCATCCGGCTGCACGGGCTTCATGAAGGCGGCGTTCGGTTTGCGTGCCGACTTCTTCTTCGCAGGCTTCTTCTTCGCAGCAGCTTTCTTTTTGGCGGCCATCGTTCCTCCCTATTCAGGGTATAGGGCGTCGGCGCACGACACAAATATTCTGGACAATTATGAAGCGCGTATAGTTTGAGCCATGGGCATCGTCATCAAGAACGACAGCGAGCTTGCCAAGATGCGCGAAGCCGGGCGGGTGGTCCGCGCGGTGCTCGACGCCGTCGAGAAAGCCTGTGTTCCCGGCAAGACCACCGGCGATTTGAACCGAATCGCCGCGCGGGAGCTGGTCCGCGCCAAGGCGCGGTCGGCGTTTCTGGGATACGCGCCTGGCGGCGTCGCTCCCTATCCCGCCGTGCTTTGCACCTCGATCAATCGAGTCGTCGTCCACGGGATTCCGAGTGACGACGAGGTGCTTTGCGAAGGCGACATCATCGGAATCGACTTCGCCTGCCACAAAGACGGCTTCTGCGCCGACGCGGCGCGCACCGTGGCGGTCGGCGTCATCAGCGCCCCGGCTCGTTCGCTTCTGTCAGCGACGCGGCAATGCCTCGAGCGAGCCATTCGCGAGTGTGTTCCCGGCAATCGGCTGGGGGATATCGGCGCCAGCATCCAAGGCTGCGCGGACGATCATGGATACTCCGTCGTCCGTGATTTCGTCGGCCATGGGATCGGCCGGGCGATGCACGAGGCGCCGTCGGTCCCGAACCATGGTGACCGTGGCCGCGGGCTGCGGCTCAAGGCGGGGATGGTGCTGGCCATCGAGCCCATGCTCAACGCCGGAAGCGCCGAAGTGCGCGTGCTCGACGATGAGTGGACCGTCGTCACGGCGGACGCGGGGCTGTCTGCGCACGTCGAGCATACGGTTGCGATCACCGAAGACGGCCCTCGTGTGCTGACCGGTCCGTGATCGGCGGCGCCACGCCCCTCGCGAAAGAACCTACAAGGAAGAAATCGCGAAACCGGCGATCCTCCCGCGGGCGTAGTCAACCGGGGGAGGGAACACATGGTCGACGAGAACAAGCTCCACGACTTCATGGGCAAGATGATTGGGCACATGACCGGCGGGGTCGTGTGTCAGTCCATCTGGTTGGGCGACGAGCTCGGCTTTTATCGAGCGATGGCCGGGGCGCCCCCGACCACCGCCGACGCCCTCGCTGCCGGGACGAAGTGCAACCCGCGCCTCACCCGAGAGTGGCTCGACACGCAAGCGGGCGCAGGCCTCGTCGGCTACGACGCGGCGAAGGACACCTACGCGATCTCGCCCGAGGCGACCATGGCGCTCGCCGACGATGGCTCGCCGGTGTTCGTCGCACGCGCGATGCACGCGTTCGCGTCGATGATGATCGACGTGCCCAAAATCGTGGCTGCGTTTCGTGGCGACGGCGGGCTTCCCTGGGGCGATCACCACGAGTGCCTGTTTTCCGGAACCGAGTGGTTCTTCCGCACCGGCTATCGCGCGTACCTGACCAGCACCTGGATCCCGGCGCTCGACGGCGTCGAGACGAAGCTGAAGCAAGGCGCGCGCGTCGCCGACGTGGGGTGCGGCCATGGCGCGTCCGCCGTGGTGATGGCGAACGCGTATCCGAGCTCGAAGATCTTCGCGTTCGATGCGCACGCGCCGTCGGTCGAGACGGCGAGACAGCGCGCCAAGGAGGCCGGCGTCGCCCAGCGCACGGAGTTCTCCGTCGCGACCGCGACCAGCTACGCCGGCGAATACGATCTGATCTGCTTCTTCGACTGCCTGCACGACATGGGCGATCCCGTCGGCGCCGCCACGCACGCGCGCGCGCATCTGAGGCCGGGCGGCACGGTGATGCTGGTCGAGCCGTTCGCGCTCGACGGGCGCGCCAAGAACCTCGCCAACAATCCGATGGCCACGCTGTTGTACGGCGCGTCGACGTCGATCTGCACGCCCAATTCGCTCTCGCAGGAGGTCAAGCTCGGCCTCGGCGCGCAGGCGGGCGAGGCGCGGCTCAAGGCGGTCTTCGAGGAGGCCGGGTTTCGTAGCTTCCGTCGCGCCGCCGAGACGCCGATGAACCTCATCCTCGAAGCGCGCGTCTAACCACTCCGCAAGCCGCCGCGTACGTCACGGGCTCGGCTGCTCCTGCTCGGGCTGCTGCTGGGCCGGCTGCTGCTCGGGCTGCTGCTGGGCCGGCTGCTGCTCGGGCTGCTGCTCGTTCGCGCGCGGCTGGGGCTGCTGCTGGGGCTGTTCCGACGGCCGCTGCGCCGCCGAGCCCTGCTGCTGCACGTCCGTGGCGGTCTGCTCCGCCTGATTGGCTTTCTGCACCGCCTGCTGCTGCGCTTGCTTCGCCTCCTGCCGCGTCTTCTGCGCCTTCTGCTCGGCGCTCGTCAGATTCTGCCGCTGCTTTTGCAGGTCCTCGTCCGCCTTGGCGGCGGCGTCGAGCTTCTTCTTGGCGTCGTCGAACGCGCCTTGCGCGTCGTCGTACGCCTTCTTGGGCTGCGGCTGTGCCTGCTGCTGCTGCCCCTTCGATTGGTCGTCGCCATGCGCCTTCGCGCCACCCAGCGCGACGACGAATCCGGCGGCAGCGATAAAGGCGGATCGTCTCATCGTGTCTACCTCCCCCACGTTCGCGCGTTGCAAGAACGGCGCGCGCGGCCTCGCTGCCAGGCGACAGCGGGCAGGCGCTAGTCCTCCGCTTTGCGTGGATGGACGAGCCGTACGACCGAGTCGATCAGGTTTCCGATATCGAGCCCCTTGGTCCAGTGCGCGTCGAAACCGGCGGCGGCGGAGCGCTGTCGATCGTCGATGCTGCCGTAGCCGGAGATCGCGACGGCCTTCAGCGATCCGCCCCGTGCCGAATCCAACCGGCGTATCTGCCGCACGAGCCACAAACCGTCCTCGCCGGGCATCCCGAGGTCGCTGAGCAGGAGGTCGAAGGTCGCTCGCTCGTAGAGCGCGATCGCTTCTTTCGCCGACGCGGCCGCTTCCACGGACGCGCCCGCGTCGGAGAGGAGCATCGTCACGAGCTCGCGAACGTCGGGATCGTCGTCGACGACGAGGATGCGCAACTCGGCAAGCGGCCTGGCGCCCACCGCCCTGGCTGGAGCGGTCGCCGAGGGTGTGGCGGGCCCGGCGCCCTCGACCAGTGGCAGCGTCAGGACGAGCTCGGCACCGAGCCCCGGGCCGGCGCTCGATGCGTCGAGTGTTCCGCCATGCCGCTCCGCGAAGTAGCGGGCCATCGTCAGCCCGATGCCGAACCCACCGTGCTGGCGCGCCCACGAGCTGTCGCCCTGACGAAACGCGTCGAAGACATGCGGAAGCAGCTCGGGCGCGATGCCGACGCCGCTGTCCTCGACGCGCAGCTCGATGGCGGCGCCCTTGCGAGACAGCGTCACCGCGACAGCCGCGTTCGGCGACGAGAACTTGATCGCATTGGAGAGGAGGTTGCGGACGAGCTGCTCGAGACGACGCCGATCGCCGACCGTGCCGTAGGTGCCGGGCGCAACGTCCAGCTCGGTTCGAACGTGACGGTCGAGCGCTGCCGGCTGCATCGTCGCAACCGCGGCGACGACGACGTCGGCGACATCGACGGGCACGGCCTCGATCTGCAAGGTACGCGTCGCGATCTGCGACACGTCGATGAGATCCTCGACCAGCTTCGACTGCGCGTGCACGTTGTGCAGGATCGCCTCGACGGCCTTGGCGCCGCGCGCAGAGAGCGTGGCTTCTTCGCGCAACAGCGACGCCCATCCCATCGTCGCGTTCAAGGGCGCGCGCAGCTCATGCGACACGATGCTGAGAAACGCGTCTTTGTCGCGGTTCGAAGCCTCGGCCACCTCGCGCGCCTGGTGCTCGCGGTGCGCTTCCTGCTCCTTGGAACGGAGCGCCTCGGCCTGGCGTTCGATGAGGTCGGCCTGGCGATACTGGCTGGTGAGCGCCGCGACCTTCGCGCGCAGCACCTCGTCGTCGAAGGGCTTGGTCAGGTAGTCGAGCGCACCGAGCGAATAGGCCTTTTTCATCGAGCGATCGTCGGTGAAGATCGCGGTCAGGAAGATGATCGGGACATCGCGCGTACGGGCGCACTGCCGAATCAGAGCCGCGGTCTCGAAGCCGTCGAGCGTGGGCATCTGCACGTCCAGGAGGACGACGGCGAAGCTCCGCGTGAGCAAGTGCTTCAACGCTTCGTCGCCGGACGCGGCGCGGACGATCTCGATGTCGAGCGCCGACAGCACCGCCTCGAGCGCGAGCAGGTTCGCAGGGTGATCGTCGACGATGAGGACTCCGGTGCGGCGCGTCTGTTGTGGGAACGCCGCAGTCGTGACCTCGGTCGTCTTCGAAGGCGTCGCCGGCATCCGGGCGTCTGCTCACCCCGTCAGAATCGATCGCGCCGCGGCGGGGGCTCCAGCGGCTCACGATGGGCACTCTTCGCCGTCAAGCGTTCAGGGGGCGCCAAAATGGTCCCTATGGTTCCTTGTTGCGCGCCCTGTAGGTGATTCCAAGTAGGCGCCCAGTGTATTTTTGACGCCGAGCTCAGCCTTCGAGGCCCTGTACGACCTCCAGGCGGCGTTGTTCGCACGCGCTCGCCGGGCTAGTCTCCAAGGCCATGAGCCAGCACATCCTGCTCGGTACACGCAAGGGAACGCTGATCGTCGATCGCAAGAACGGCCTCTGGACACCGCGGCCGATCGCGCACCCCGGCGTCTCCATCAGCTACGCGGCGCGCGATCCGCGCGACGGCACCCTGTGGGCGGCGATGGATCATGGCCACTGGGGCCCGAAGCTGTCGCGCTCGAAGGACGAGGGCAGGACCTGGCAGGACCTGACGCACATCGCGTATCCGAAGGGTGCGCGCTTCATCGAGCAGCACCTGCCGACGCCGGATCAGGATCCTTCGGCCGAGCGGCCGACGGCATACAAAGAGGCGGCGCTGCTCAAGGTGTGGGTGCTCGCGTTCGGCACCACCGATCAGCCGGGCGTGATCCACGCCGGCACGCTGCCCGGCGGCCTCTTCACCAGCGTCGACGGCGGCGACCACTGGGAGCTCAATCGCGCGCTCTGGAACCACGACAGCCGCGGCGGCGATCTCTTCGGCGGCGACGCCACCTCGCGCAACGAGTGGGGCGGCACGCCGGCGGCGATCGCGTACGGCGAGTTCGTGCCGGGCATCCATTCGATCGTCGTCGACCCGCGAGACGGCAACCACTTCTACGTCGGCGTGTCGTCGGCGGGCGTCCTGGAGACGCGCGACGGCGGAAAGAGCTGGGCGGGCCGCAACCGGGGCATGCTCAACGACTACATGCCGAACCCGGAGGCAGCGTGGGGCCACGACCCGCATTTCGTCACGCTCTGTCCGGGGGCGCCCGATCGACTGTGGCAGCAGAATCACTGCGGCGTGTTCACCAGTGACGACGGCGCGGGCCGCTGGACGCGCGTGAGCCGCTCCGACGTGGCGGTCCACTTCGGCTTCCCCATCGCCGCCGACGAGCGCGACCCGCTCACCGCGTGGGTGGTGCCGGCCAAGGGCGACGATCAACGCATGAGCATCGACGGCGGGCTCTTCGTCGCCCGCACGCGCGACGGTGGCGCCAACTGGGAGACGTTCCGCAAAGGGCTGCCGCAGGAGCACGCCTACGACGTCGTCTACCGCCACGCGCTCGACGCGCGCGGGGACCAGGTGTGCTTCGGCTCGACCACGGGGAACGTCTACGTCTCCGAGGACCGCGGCGAGAGCTGGCAGTGCGTCGGCAACAACCTTCCGCCGATCCACTCGGTCCGGTTCGCCTGAGCGCGATGGCGCACGTCAGCTTCACGCGGCACCTTTCGCGGTTCTTTCCGACGCTCGAGGCGTGCGAGGTGCCGGCCTCGACGGTGCGCGAGCTGATCGACGAGCTCGAAAAGCGCCACCCGGGCTTCGCGTCCTATGTCGTCGACGAGACCGGTCGCCTCCGGCGGCACGTCAACGTGTTCATCGGCGAGGAGCCGATCCGCGATCGTGCGCGGCTCGGCGATCCGCTCGGTCCCGACGCGCGCGTCTTCATCCTGCAGGCGCTGTCGGGCGGTTGATTCGCGTCAGAGCCCGGCGAGCCCCGCGAAGAACGCCAGGAACAGGCCACCGTTGATGGCCGTGATGACGATCGCCGGCAGCCAAACGTCGCTCATGCTGCGATCTTTTTCAGCCATTGCCGCTCCTTTCACCTGCACCCAAAGGCTGTGCACAGGGAAATTGTATCACGATGCGGCGCAGCGTGAAATATTCGCTAGGGAGCGTCGCCCTTTTGGCCCGGCGCGGGCTCGGCGCCGGCT
>Ga0207652_10003408_pt1 | contig 13125 bp, 12 predicted proteins | sample KBSC63BmetaG_FD_184334 | JGI IMG/M metagenome (GOLD analysis project Ga0207652, IMG submission 184334) | Corn rhizosphere microbial communities from Kellogg Biological Station, Michigan, USA - KBS C6-3B metaG (SPAdes) (version 2) | ecosystem: Host-associated > Plants > Roots > Rhizosphere ... | reverse complement strand
CGGCCGAGGTGTGGAGTGACTCGGACAAGATCGTCACGGAAGTTCGACCTCGCACCGTCCCTGTGACGATTCGCCCACGAAAGTCCGACCTCCTCCCGTCCCTGTGACGCCTCTCCCACAAAAGCCTCACGTCCTGGGCGCCTCATGGGGGTCACAGCCTGCCAGGACCCCCATGAGGCGCCCGGGACGCCCGGCAACCCACCTCGGACGGCCGCCTGGGCCTGGGCCCCCGCTCGTCCCTCCCGCCCCCTCCCGTCCCTTCCCACCCCACCCTGGAATCAAGCCATCTACCGCCGCTCCTCGGCGGGCAGGTTGCCGCCGTCGCGGGCGAACATCTCGGGCGGCCACGGCCCGACCCAGTCGTCGCGGGCGCCGTCGATCGTGATCGTGGTCCCGGAGTAGTAGTCCCCCGCCGGCGAGGCCAGGTACGCCAGCAGCCAGGCGACCTCCTCCGGCCGCCCGGTGCGCCCGAGCGGGATCGAGTGGGCGATGTTGTCGACCACCTCGCGCGGATACTTGGTCAGCATCGTCTCGGTCGCGAACTGGCCGGCGGCGATCGCGCAGGTGGTGATGCCGAAGCGCGACCACTCGATCGCCAGCGTCCGCATCATGTTCTCGACCGCCGCCCGCGCCGCCCCCGAGTGGACCATCCCCGGCATCCCGTTGTGGGGCGAGAGGGTGACGCTGAGGATCTTGCCGCCTTGCGCCGGGATGAACGCCTTCGTCGCCGCCGCGTGGGACATCAGCCACGTTCCCGTCACGTTCAGCTCGACGACCGTGCGGAAGCCTTTTGGCGAGATCGCCTCGGCGGGCGAGAGGAACTGCCCACCCGCATTGTTGACCAGCACGTCGAGGCGCTCGTGCCGTTCCAGCAGGTGCTCGAAGAAGGCGCCGACCGGCTCCTCCTCGCGGATATCGAGCACCTCGTGCTCGAAGGCGCCCGGCAGCCCGTCGGCGAGCGCCGCCGTCTCGGCGAGCGGCTCGAGGCGCCGCCCGCAGCCGACCACCGTCGCGCCCAACCGCACCATCTCCAGCGCCGTCTCGCGCCCGAGGCCGCTCCCGGCCCCGGACACCACGACGACCCGGCCGTCGAGCAAACCGTCACGAAACACCTGCGAACGCGAGCTTTCAGCCATCGCCGGCCACCCTACAGTCGCGATCCGCAGGCGTACTGTTGAGGTTTCATGGCGGTCCACGTCGAACCCCAGCCCCTCAACGCCCCAATTGCCGGCGGCAGCAACGGCGCCTCCGTGGCGGTCGAACCGCTCGTCGCGGGCCACGTCGACTTCCCCCGCGCGGCGATGGTGGACCCCGGCGGCAGCTTCAAGACGCTGCGCCTGGCGCGCGCGATGTCAAGCTCCAAGCAGGCCGTATCGGTCCCCGTCCCCGCCTTCCTGATCCGCCACCCGACCGTCGGCCCGGTCCTCGTCGACACCGGCCTGCACCCGTCGATCGCCAGCGGCGGCGGCGAGAACTTCGGCGGCCTCGCCAACCGCTTCGGCCGGCCCAGCCTCGAGCCCGGCGAAGACGTCCCCTCGCAGTTGCGCGCCAAGGGGATCGAGCCGCGCCAGGTGCCGGTCGTCGTCATGACCCACCTGCACCTCGACCACTCCTCGGCGATCTCGGAGTTCCCCGACTCGACCTTCGTCGTCAGCGCCGCCGAGTGGCAGGAGGCGGCGGATGGCTCCAAACCGTCCCTGAACGGTTACCGCCGCGCCCACTTCGACCTCGCCTTCGAGTACCGCGCAGTCGATTTCGACGGCGACGCGGTCAGCTCCTACGCCACCTTCGGGCGCACTTTCGACCTCTTCGGCGACGGTTCCGTGCGCCTCGCCTTCACCCCCGGCCACACCGCGGGCCACTGCTCGGTGATCTGCCGGCTGGCGGACGACGACTTCGTCATCGGCGGCGACGTCGTCTACATGCTGGACCAGCTGGAGGGACGCGAGCCGCTACCGCCGCGGCCCTTCGACGCCCACATGATGCGCCGCTCGGTGCAGGAGCTGCGCCTCTTCCACGCGCAGTTCCCCGACGCGACGATCACCCCTGGACATGATCCGGACTTCTACGCCCGGATCGCTCCGCGCTTCGAGTAGCGAGCCCTTCGTAGAGCTCGCGCACGCGGGCGAAGATCTGGTCGGCGACCTCCTGCTGGCGCTCGCGGCTCGGGTCGCGCTCGACCGGAAAGGTCAGCGGCTCGCCGTAGGCGACCGTGACGTGCGGGAAGCGCAGCCGCTTCCAGCCGCGCACGCCGGCCGAGCCGTGGATCGCGGTCGGGATGATCTCCACGCCGGCCTCCAGCGCGATCCGCCCGATCCCCGGTTTCGCGGTGCCGAGCCGCTTCGACCGCGAGCGGCCGCCCTCGGCGTAGACCAGCAGCAGCTCACCCTGGTCGATCAGCTCGTAGGCGGTCTCGAAGGCCTTTTCGTCGCGGTGGCCGCGGCGCACCGGGAAGACGCCGCCGACCTTGAGGATGTAGGTGAGGACGGGCGGGCCGAAGAGCTGGGACTTGGCCATGAAGCGGACCTTGCGCCAGAGGTAGACGCCGACGAAGAAGTGGTCGGCCTGGCTGAAGTGATTGGGCGCGAGGACGGCGGCGCCGCGCCTCGGCACGTTCTTGCGGCCCTGGACCGTGACGCGATAGAGGAGGATCGTCGGGACCGTGACGACGATGCGGGCCAGCGTGTAGGTCCACCCCGCCCCCTTGCGCGCCGACTCGTGGAACTGGTCGAAGTACTCCGCGGGGCGGTCGTCGAGGTAGACCTGTGGCTTCATCTCGGGCATCGGCAAGGGGCGGGCGGCGGGGCCGGCCCGTGATCGTTCCTACTCTCGGCGCGCGGCGCGGTTACGGAGGGCCGTGGACCCGCCGAACGGCGGGTCGAGCGCGGGTATCGCGTGGTGGCTTACCGTCGAATGGCGACGGTTTCCCACCACAGCAAGGGCAAGCCGTGGTGACTTGGTGGCGCTATTCGCCACCAAGTCCCCACACCACGACCGTCACCGGCGACGGAGGCGGCTGAGGAAGACGAGGGCGAAGTCGCGGAGCTGGACGGCGCGGTGGAGGAAGCCGCGCGCGTCGCGGCCCGTCGCGCGGTGCTCGAGGTCGATCTCGTACTCCCCCACGCGCGCGCCGGCGCGGACCGCGTCGACCGTCATCCCGATCTCCATGCCGAAGCCGCGGGCGAACGGGAGGACGGTGCGCAGGGTCGCGGCGGACGTCGCGCGCTGGCCGGAGATCGGGGCGCGCGCCTCGAAGCCGCAGAGCCGCCGCTCCGCCCAGCGGGCGAAGCCGAGCGCCACGCCGAAGCCGCCGCCGACCGGTCGCGCGAAGCTCGCCACCGCGAGGTCGCACTCCCCCGCCTCGACCGCGTCGACCAGCGGGGCGAGACGCGCCGCGCTCTCCCCGAGATCGCCGTCACAGAGCAGCACGAGGCGCGGGGCGGGCTCGGCGCTGAGCGCCGCCTCGCAGGCGGCGGTCACGTTGCCGCCCTTGCCGTGCGCCTTCCCCCGCCGCACCACCTGCGCGCCCGCCAGCATCGCCCGCTCCGTCGTGCCGTCGCGCGAGGCGTCGTCGCCGACCCAGATCGCCGCCCCCGGGAAGGCCGCGCGCAGCGCCCCCACGGTCGCCGCGATCCGCTCCGCCTCTTCATGCGCCGCCACGACGACGGCAAGTTCTTCCGATCCCATCCGTGCCCCATTGTCGCCTCGTCGGCGGCTATTGTCCCCGCCGATGTCGAACGTCGAGGCACATATCACCGGCAACGTCTGGAAAGTCGAGGTCGCGGTCGGCGACTCCATCAGCGAGGGCGACACCGTCGTCATCCTCGAGTCGATGAAGATGGAGATCCCGGTCGAGTCCGAGGACGACGGCACGGTGAAAGAGATCCGCTGCGAGGAGGGCCAGAGCGTGAGCGAAGGCGACGTCCTCGTCGTCCTCGAGTAGGCCCCTGATGGAGGGCTCGGCCGGGGGGACCGAGAGCGACGCCGGTGGGAACGGAGGCGCGGCCCGCGAGCCGGAGCGCCTGGCGAACGGCAAGCTGCTGCTCGACCGGCCCGCGGACGCGGTGGCGCGGCTGCGCATCGCCAACCCGAGCCGGCGCAACGCGCTCGACCACGAGATCCTCGGCGCGATCGCGGCGACGCTGCCGCGGCTCGACGACGGGATCGCGACCCGCTGCGTGCTGATCACCGGCACACCGCCCCTCTTCTCGGCCGGCTACGACATCGCCGAATTCACCGAGGAAGCCTTCGAGCGCGAGGCCGAGGCGCTCGTCGCGCACCCCTTCCAGGCGGCGATGGAGGCGATCGTCGCCCACCCCTGGCCGACCGTCGCCGCGATCAACGGGCTCTGCCTCGGCGGCGGCCTCGAGCTGGCGGTCAGCTGCGATCTGCGGATCGCCGCCGCGGGCGCCGAGCTCGGCATGCCGCCCGCCAAGCTCGGCCTGATCTACGGCCACACCGGCCTGCGCCGCTTCCTCGAGACGATCGGCCTCCCCCGAACCCGCGAGATGTTCTTCACCGGCCGCAACACAGGTGCCGCGCGGGCCGAGCGGATCGGCCTCGTCAACGCGGTGGTCGACGACGAGCGGATCGACGACGCGGGGGTCGCGCTGGCCGCCGAGATCGCCGCCGGCGCGCCGCTCTCGACCCGAGGCAACAAGCGGGTGATCGACGTGCTTGCCGCCAACCCGGTGCTGAGCCCGGCGCAGGAGGAGGAGCTGGTCGAGCTGCGCCGCTCCTGCTTCGGCTCGGCCGACTTCCGCGAGGGCATCCGCGCCTTCGCCGAGAAGCGCCGCCCCTCCTGGACCGGGGAATGAGGTCGGCCCGCGCCGCACGGGCCGGCGCGCGCCCCGGGGACGACTTGTAGCGGTGCCCCGCAAGGGCGCCAAGGCACGCCGCGAGGAGCTCGCCGCCTCCGACCCGGTGATGGCCGACCTGATCGGGCGGCTCGGCCCGCTCGACCTCGCCAAGCGCCTGCGGCGGCGCAAGGAGGAGCGCCCCGCCGACGCCTTCGGCGCCCTGCTGCGGTCGATCGTCGGCCAGCAGCTCTCGACCAAAGCGGCGCGGGCGATCTACCTGCGCATGATCGAGCTCTTCGACGGCCCGCCCACCCCGGAGGCGGTGCTCGCGCTCACCGAAGACGACCTCCGCGGCGCCGGCTTCTCGCGGCGCAAGGTCGAGTACGTCCACGACCTCGCCGCCCACGTGCTCGACGGCTCGCTGGAGCTCGACCGTCTCGAAGCCCTCGACGACGAGCAGGCGATCGCCGAGATCTCCGCGGTGCGCGGCCTCGGCCGCTGGACCGCCGAGGTCTTCCTGCTCCTCCACCTCGGCCGTCCCGACGTCATCGTCAGCGGCGACCTCGGGATCCGCAAAGCGATCATGGTCGAGGACGGCCTCGAAGCGATGCCGACGCCGAAGGAGGTCGAGGCCCGCGCCGAGCCCTGGCGCCCCAACCGCAGCCTCGCGTGCCTCTACCTGTGGGAGTCCCTGCACGCGGTCCCGAACTAGGTAAGTGATTTGGGGTTCGGGACGAGGGCCCGCAGGCCGGCGCCTGGAAGGGATCTGGTCCCGCAAGCTGGCGCCCGGAAGGGATGTGGGCCGACAAGCTGGCGTCCGTGGCCTCGCAAGCTGTCGCCCGGGAAAGGGGACGCGGCCCTCTCGCCACGGCCCTGGGCGGGCTGTGGCCGTGGCGAGAGGGCCGGGTATGGAAGGCGTGGAGGGACCGTGACCGGAGCGTGACGAGGGGGCGACGGGAGGGACACGGATCCGTGACGGAGGTCGGACCTCGTCAGGGAGACGTCGGGAAGTCCTCACTTCTCCCGTGTCGTCCGCCACGCACGGAGGCGCGGTCGACCTGAGGTCCGGTATCCGGACGAAAGGACGACCGCGGACCCCCGGGCGCAGGCGCGGTCGTCCTGAGGTCCGTCCACCGGACGAAAGGTCGACCGCATGCCCTGCGGGCCTCGTCCCCGGCCCCGAGAGCGACACGAGGCGCAAGAACGTGTGACGTTCCCGGCATCTTCGTCACCGATCCGGCCGAGGTGGGGAATCTTTGCGAAGGGATCGTCACGGAAGTCCGACCTCCTCCCGTCCCTGTGCCGCCTCCGTCACGGAAGTCCGACCTCGCACCGTCCCTGTGCCGCCTCCGTCACGGAAGTCCGACCTCCTCCCGTCCCTGTGACGCCTTCTCCCACGAAAGCCTCACGTCCCGGGCGCCTCATGGGGGTCACAGCCTGCCAGGACCCCCATGAGGCGCCCGGGACGCATATCGGACGGCCGCAAACGACCCGAGCCCCCGCCCGTCCCTGCCCAGCCCCGCCGTCCCGAACCCCCGATGTCGCGGGATCGATCGGCTCCTTTCGGACGCCGAATCCGATTACTCGCCCGTGGCGCTGCTGAGTAGTGATTAGCGATCCGGCGGCAAGGCCTCACCCGGGGCAAAAGCTCTGGCCCACATGGCCGAAGATAGGCAAATGCGACTGCGTTATTGGATCGGGATCTTTGCGGTGCTGGTGGTCGGGACCGTGGCCGTGGTCGGCTCGATCCTCGCCTACAAGCACGACGAACGGGAATTCCACGCCCGCCAGCAGGAAGAGGCGGGGCGGGCCGCGCGGGCGGCGGAGTCGGTGGGCGCGCTCTCGGTGGGCGAGCTTGCCGCGGCCGGCGCCTTCATCAAGGCCGACGGCAACGTGTCCAAACACGAGTTCGCGGTCATCGGTCAGTCGCTGGTCAACGAAAACGTGCTCCACGCTGCGGCCTTCATCGACGTGGTCCCGCTCGCCGATCGCGCCGCCTACGAACGGGAGCAGGGGATCCCGATCGTCGAACGCGGCCCCGACGGCAACCTGGTCAAAGCCAAGCGCCGTCCGATCTACTACCCGCTGACCTACGTGGCCTCGCACGCCGAACACGCCGCCAAGTCCGGGCTCGGCTTCGACGTCGGCACCGATCCCGCCCGCGCGCCCTATCTGTTCAAGGCCACCGACAACGGTCGCGCCACCGCGACCGGCGTCATCCCGCTCCTGCTCGGGGGCTCCGGCATCAACGTCTACAAAGCGATCTACCGCGACGGGGCGCCGACCGAAACGCCGGCGCAGCGCCGCCGGGCCCTGATCGGCTTCGCCGCGGGCAGCTTCCTGCTGAAGGACCTCGCCCAGTCGGCGATCACCACCCTTCCCAACGACGTCATCGCCCAGCTCGACGTCGCCAACCGCACCGTGATCGGGCCGCGGGAGGAGCTCGAGGACCCGGCCCAGGCGAAGATCCAGATCGCCGACCGCACCTGGGTCCTGGTCGTCCACGACCCCGACCGCCCGGACGTCAGCATCCCGATCCTCTTCGGTGCCGCCGGGCTCGCGATGGCCGCCGTGCTCGGCTCGCTGATCTGGGTCCTGAGCCGCGAGGAGCGGTTGCGCAAGCTGCAGCGCGAGGCCGACGAAGACTCGCTCAGCGGCCTGCGGACGCGGCGCCGCTTCGAGCAGGAGGTGCGCGCCGCGATGGCCCGCTCGCGCCGCGACGGCACCACCGGCGCGCTGCTGATGCTCGACCTCGACCGCTTCAAGTCGGTCAACGACTCGCACGGGCACCCGGCGGGCGACCGGCTGATCGAGGAGGTCGCCGAGGTGCTGCGACTGCGGACCCGCGAGGGCGACGTGCTGGGACGGCTGGGCGGCGACGAGTTCGCGATCGGGCTGCCGAGCTGCCGGCCCGATGAGGCGAGCGTGGTCGCCGAGGCGATCGTCACCGCGATCCGCGAGCACGAGCCCGCCGACCCCGAGATCGACTCGGTCACCGCCAGCGTCGGCGTCGCCATCTTCGGCTTCGACCACCTGATGAGCTACGCGACGCTGGTGTCGGAGGCCGACACCGCAATGTACGCGGCCAAGGACGCGGGCGGCGACGGCTTCCGCGTCTTCCACCCGGACGCGATCCGGGTCACCGCGCCGGGCCGGAGCTGACGAGCGCGGCACCCACGGCGAGTTCGCAGTTCTCCGCGCATAGCGCGGAGAACTGCGAACGCCTCAGGGGGAGCGAGGCGCGCAGGCGAAGGACGCGCCCGACCGCGGCCAGGAACGGCGCTCGCTCGAGCCCGCCCTTGGCCAGCTGCTTGACCAGCGCCTCGTGGCCGGCGAGGGCGCTCGGCAGGTCGTCGAAGAGAAGGAGGTCGTCGCCCGCGGCGGCGCCGTCGACCGCCGCTTCGCGCTGTCCCCCGAATTCGGCGACCGCGGCGCTGCCGAGGCTGTCGGTGATCGTCACCCCGTGGAAGCCGAGCCGGCCGCGCAGCTCCCCCGTCACGATCCGCCGCTCGAAGGCGGCCGGGCGGTCCCCGAAGGTCGGGTAGATCGCGGTCGAGAGCATCACCAGCTCGCCGCCCGCGTTGATGTAGGCGCGGTAGGGCGCCTCGTCGACGGCGCGCAGCTCCGCCTTCGAGAGGCCGATCCGCTGCGCTTCGAAGTCGGTGTTTTCGGTCGCGGCCCCGAGGCCGGGGAAGTGCTTCGCGGTCGCCGCGACGCCGCCGTCCTGCAGGCCGGTCGCGAAGGGCACCGCGGTGGCGGCGACCTGTGCCCGCGTCGCGCCGAAGCCGCGTTCGGTGGCGGCGATCACGCCGCCGGGACGGGCGACGTCGAGAACCGGGGCGAGGTCGACGTTGACGCCGAGGCTCCGCAGGTTCGCCGCCGTGGCCCGCCCTTCGCGGCGCGCGAAGCCCGCCCCTTCGGCCCCCATCGTCGCCGCCGAGGCTTCCGGCGCCCCGCCGACCCGCTTCACCTGGCCGCCCTCCTGGTCGATCATCACCAGCAGCGGGAAGCGTCGCAGCTGCCGCGGCCGCCGGACCGCCTGCAGCGCCGCGATCAGCTTCCGTCCCGCGGCGCGGCTCGGGAAGTCGGCTTCGAAGAGGACGACGCCCGCCACCTTCCCGGCGTGGATCGCGCCGCGCAGCGCCGGCGTCAGCCCCGTGCCGCCGATCCCGACCACGATCCGCTCCCCCGCCAGTTGGGCGGGGTCAGCCGTTCGGCGAGCGTGGGACGAGGGGCCGACCCTTCGGCGCCGTCGGCGATCGCCTCCTCACCGCACCCGGCCGCGGTCGTCGTTTCGCCCGCACACCGGGCCAAAGGGCGACCGCCCGGGTCGCCCGAGCCGCCTCCGGAGCCGCCCCCCATCACCGCTCCCGCCGCGAAGCCGAGTGCCGCGAGCGCCCCCAGGGTCGCCAGCGCAAGCCACCGGCGCCGCGCCTTCGCTCTCTCCATGGGGCCGATGCTAGCCGCCGCCGGCCTGTGACTTCCCACAGTCCGGGCCCTCCCCGGACCGCACATATCCGCGTTCCGTCATAGCCTTTCCGGTCGCACTCCGGAAAGGACCGCCATGCCCCCTCTGATCACCCAAGCAGAAGCCCTCGAGCTCGGCCGCCTCACCGAGCCCGCCGACATCGAAGCGCTGGTCGAGCGCGCCTGGGAGGTGCGCACCGAGAACTTCGGCGACTCGACCGACATGTGCTCGCTCGTCAACGCCAAGTCCGGCGGCTGCGCCGAGGACTGCGGCTTCTGCGCCCAGTCGCGCTTCGCCGACGCCGACACGGTGATGCACGCGATGATGGAGCCGGAGCAGATCCTCGAACACGCGAAGGCCGCCGAGGCGGCCGGCGCGCATCGCTTCTGCATGGTCACCCAGGGGCAGGGGCTCTCCAAAAAAGACTTCCAGAAAATCCTCGAAGGCGCCGAACTTGTCGCCGAGAAGACGAACTTGAAGCGCTGTGCCTCGATCGGCCACATGTCGACGGACCGGGCCAAGGCGCTGAAAGAGGCGGGGATCCAGCGGGTCCACCACAACGTCGAGTCGGCGCGCTCCTACTACCCGGAAGTCTCGACCACGGTCCGTTATGAGGGCCGGCTGCGGACGATCAAGGCGGTCAAGGAGGCGGGCCTCGAGACCTGCGTCGGCGGCATCCTGAACCTCGGCGAGACCGAGGAGCAGCGGGTCGAGATGGCATTCGAGCTCTCCGAGATCAACCCGACCTCGGTGCCGATCAACCTGCTGATCCCCAAGGAGGGGACCAAATTCGGCGACCGCGAAGTGATGGAGCCGATGGAGGTCGTGAAGTGGATCGCGATCTTCCGGCTGATCATCCCGGGGGCGCTCTTCCGCCTCTGCGGCGGCCGGGTCGAGAACCTCGGCGAGCTGCACGGGCTCGCCGTCAAGGCAGGCCTCAACGGGGTGATGATGGGCAACTTCCTGACCACGCTCGGAGCCGAGCCCGCCGATGACCGGGCGATGTTCGAGGAGCTCGGCCTGAACGTGGCGCGCCAGCCCGACAACGGCTCCAACCCGCGCCCCGACAACCGCTCCGGCTGGCTCGAGGGCGACTCGCCGGCGACGCCGATGGAGGCGCTGATCGACCACCAGGACGAGGCGCCGATGTGGGACCCGTCGACCCAGCTGCGGGTCGTGAAGAAGGACAAGCGGGTCCCGAAATACCCGACCCCCGCGGCCTAGGGGCGGCAGTGACCGAGGTCGCGGCCCAACTGGAGGAGCTGCGCGAGCGCGGCCTCTACCGGCGGCTGCGGCTGATCGAAGGGCCGCAGGGCCCGCGCGTCCTGCTCGACGGGCGCGAGGTGCTGCTGCTCTGCTCCAACGACTACCTGGGCCTGGCGGCCGACCCGCGGGTGCGCGAGGCGGCGGCCGAGGCGGCGCTGCGCTGGGGCGCCGGGGCGGGCGCCTCGCGGCTGATCAGCGGCAACATGGCGCTCCACCGCGAGCTGGAGGAGGCGCTGGCGGACTTCAAGGGCTACGACCGGGCGCTCCTCTTCGGCTCCGGCTACCTGGCGAACGCGGGGACGATCGCGGCGCTGGCGGGGCCGGGCGAGGTCGTCTTCTCCGACGCGCTGAACCACGCCTCGATCATCGACGGATGCCGGCTGGCGCGGGCCGAGACGGCGATCTACCGCCACAACGACGTCCGGCACCTGGAGTCGCTGCTGCGCGGCGCTGCCGGGCGCCCGGCGCTGATCGTCACCGACGGGGTCTTCTCGATGGACGGCGACGTCGCGCCGCTGGCCGAGCTGCTGGAGCTGGCGCGGCGCCACGGGGCGCGGCTGATGGTCGACGAGGCGCACGCGACCGGCGCGGTCGGGCCGGGCGGCCGCGGAACCGTCGCGGCAGCGGGCCTCTCCGGCGAGGTCGACGTGGTGATGGGGACGCTGGGCAAGGCACTCGGCGCCTACGGGGCCTACGTGTGCGCGAGCGCCGAGACCGTCGACTACCTGGTGAACCGGGCGCGCTCCTTCGTCTTCTCGACCGCGCCGCCGCCGCCGGTCGTCGGCGCCGCGCGGGCGGCGCTCGGCGTGCTCGAGGCCGAGCCGGAGCGGGTCGGCAAGCTGATGGCGAATGCGCGGACGCTGCGCGATGCGCTTGCCGCCGAGGGGCTCTCCGCGGGCACCTCGACCACCCAGATCGTGCCGATCGAGATCGGCGAGGCGGGGCCGACGATGGAGCTCTGCGAGCGGGCGCTGGAGCGCGGCGTCTTCGCCCAGGGCATCCGCCCGCCGACCGTGCCCGAGGGCTCCTCGCGCCTGCGCTTCACGGTGATGGCGACCCACGAGCCGGCCGAGCTTCGCCGCGCGGCGCACGAGGTCGGCGAGGCGGCGCGCGCGATCGGCCTGCTCAAGTCCCCGACGATCGCCGCCTGATGCCGGGCCTCTCGCGCGAGCAGTGGCAGGCGTCGATCACCCGCGACGAGGTCGGCCAGACGAAGCGGGCGAGCGGCGTCTTCGTCACCGGCACCGGCACCGAAATCGGCAAGACCATGGTCGCCGCCGTGCTGGCGCGCACGCTGGCGGAGGACGGCCACAGCGTCGCGGTGTTCAAGCCCGCGCTGACGGGCATGGACGAGTTCCCGGAGTACGACGAGCATGCGGCGATCGCTGCGGCGAGCGACGGCGAGGGCTCGATCGAGAACCTCCCCGACCACGCGATCCTCCGCGCCGCCGCGCGCTCCTCCCAGACCGACGACGAGATCGCCCCCTACCGCTTCGACCCGCCGATGTCGCCGCACCTGGCGGCGGGCCTGGCCGGCGTCGAGATCGACCCGGACCGGGTGATGGCAGCGGCCCGCGCCGCGGCCGACGGCGTCGACGCGATCGTCTGCGAGGGCGCCGGGGGCCTCCTCGTCCCCCTCTCCCCCAGCTGGACCATGCGCTCCTGCGCGGTCGAGCTCGGTTACCCCCTCGTGATCGTCGCCCCACCCGGCCTCGGCACGATCAACCACACCATGCTGACGGTCGAATCCGCCCGCTCGGTCGGCCTCAAAGTAGCCGCGATCGTCCTCAACCCCTGGCCCGAGGATCCGACCCCGATCGAGTCCGACAACCGCGAGACGATCGCCGCCATGAGCGGCTTCCCCGTGCTGACGTTGCCGAAGCTGGACCTCACCCGGCCCGGCACCTGGCCGGAGCTGCGACTGCCCGAGTAGGCGAGCGCTCCCGGGTTCGGAAGGGACGGGGCCCCTCAAGCCGGCGCCCGGAAGGGACGGGGTCCCTCAGGCTGGCGCCCGGAAGGGACGGGGACCCTCAGGCTGGCCCCGATTAAGGGACGGGCCGTCTCGTCCACGGCCCTGGCAGGCCGTGGCCGTGGCCGAGACGGCGGGGTCGCGGGGAGCGGGGGGACCCGTGGGGCGTCCGTCACGAGGGAGCCACGGATCCCTCACCGCAGGGACACGGATCCGTGACGGGGGTCCGGCCCCGTCACGGAGATGTCGGGAACTCCACGCTTCCTCCCGTGTTGTCCAACGGTCACGGGCGCGTTGTCGACTTTGGGGCCCCCATAGGGGCCCTGAAGTCGACAGCGCGTCCCCGACCCCTCGATGCCGGCCGGAAAAGGGCCTCCCGGGGCCGGAAAGTGTGACGTTCCCGGCATCTTCGTCACCGATCGGGCCGAGGTGTGGAAACTCTCGGACCCGATCGTCACGGAAGTCCGACCTCCCCCCGTCCCTGTGCCGCCTCCGTCACGGAAGTCCGACATCGCAACGTCCCTGTGACGCCTCCCCCACGGAAGCCTCGCGTCCCGGGCGCCTCATGGGGGTCACAGCCTGCCAGGACCCCCATGAGGCGCCCCGGACACCTGGGACCACCC
>Ga0207652_10003404_pt1 | contig 13132 bp, 10 predicted proteins | sample KBSC63BmetaG_FD_184334 | JGI IMG/M metagenome (GOLD analysis project Ga0207652, IMG submission 184334) | Corn rhizosphere microbial communities from Kellogg Biological Station, Michigan, USA - KBS C6-3B metaG (SPAdes) (version 2) | ecosystem: Host-associated > Plants > Roots > Rhizosphere ... | reverse complement strand
TTCGCCCACCACGATATCCGGCGCCTCGCCGATGTTGAGGTCCGTCGTCAGCAGCGCGTACGAGGCACCGCTGCGCTTGAAGTTCCGGAGCGCGCCGGCAATGGCCGCGTAGCTGAGGTGATTGAAGCAGTCACGGCACATCACCACATCCGCGCGCGGCAGGGGATCCTTGACCAGATCTCCCTTCAAGAAATGAAAGCGATCGTTCCCGTATAGCTGCACGTTTCGGGCGACGATGGCGGGCACGATGTCCATGCCCCAGTAGGCGTCCAGATCGAGAGCCACGTGGCGCATCCAGTTGAAGTCGCCGCAAGGCGCGTCCAGCAGCGAGCGGATCCCTAGCTCCCTGAACAACGACGGCAGCTGCTCGCGGATGGCCTCCGTGGCCTCCACGGTGGAGCCGGCCCCCGACAGGGACTCTTCGTTGCCCCACTTGTTGAGGCGCACGATGTCCGAGAACACGGCCTCGGTCGAACGAAACCGATTCTGCACGTTCCGGTGCGCGGTCTGCAGGGCCCGATAAACGCGCGTCACACGCGGCATCCGCTGCTTCACGATCGCAGCGACACGAGGAAAAAGGCTCACCCGTCGCATCTTCGAACGGTCACCCGGCCAGATCAAGGGTGGTTCGTCCAGACCAAGTGGGATGAACGATGTCTCCGGCGCGCAGCAGCGCTCGGTAAGCGACGTGCCGCGCCCCATCGACAGGACCATCGGCGATCCAGGCCACGGGGCAGGAACCTTTGCCAGGCCGCGGCCTAGCGCGTGCGGCACCAGACCAGACCAGCCACCGACAGTGCGGCCGGCGGGGCCGGCGCTGCCACCCGCCCGGGCACCAGTTCGGCCAGCGTCCGCAGTCACAGCTCCGGCACGGTCACGAGTCGCCAGCGCCGCGCGCGCTACTGGTTCCTCGCGAGGCGAGGCTGCGTGGAGCAGCGCCGAGAACGCTGTTCGAGGCGCCAGTCTATTTCTTGACCGCCGCGAACGAGTTGCTGATGATGGCGTATCCGTTCGGCGAACACCGTCAGTGACGGCGGCCGGGGCCAGAGCTACTTGGAAGGGCGATGGCCGTCGAGCAAGCCGAGGGTCGCGCGCCTGAAGATGTTGGCGGCGAGGCGCTGCTGAGCGTCCTCGTTCTCGGAGGGTCTTCTTCCAGTTGACGGGGGCAAGTTCCAGGACACGGCGGGCCGGCGCTGGCTGACGCTGGCGAACGCGCGGCGGATCGCGCGCGCGTCGGTACCCGACTAAATGCTGGCGGGGCTGCGGGCCTCGTCGCTGCGTCGAACGCGGTTGCAGACCGCGCTCGATCTGGATGGGTGGGGCGAGCCCCGGCGGCATCTCCTTGTCCGCTTCGAGCGACTGGTGCTGCTGTATCCGACCGCCTTCGCGATTCATCGTCCTACACGGCGCGCTACGCGCGTTGGATACGGGCACGTCGACGTTGCGGAGGCTGGCCGTTCGCTGAAGGGAAGTGCCAGGGCATGGGAGGCGACCACGCTGACCGAACCGCCGACGCGCGGCCCGCGCCGGAGCACGTACCTGTCGGCGAACGCCAACGTCGCCTTCAACGTCTCAAGCCGGACCTCTTAGTTCGTCAATACGTCCCACTGCCTGGTCAGGAAACCCACCGCGTCGATCCCAGCCGCGCGGGCGAAGAACCGTCACTGGCCCGTGTGCAGGCTCCGCACTTTCTTGACAAGCAGGCCCTCATCTAGCCCCTCATCCTGCCGGGGTATCGGATTCGGACGTTCATGCCTCACTCGATCACACGTCTGCCGGAAGAGCCGGTCGTGCTCGTCCCATGGTACACGCTCTACGCCACCACCTGAATCAATCTTCACACGGATCTCGCCAGTACCGACGATTCCGTCTACGTAGATCTCGTATTCCCCCGGCGACAACTTGTCGCACTGAACAAATCGGAAGCCAGCCGGAAGAGTTCCCACATCCCACTCTTTCCACAGCCAGGCGTCCTTTATGCTCCTGATCTCGCAGACGTTCGAACCTCCTCGGACTTGGGCTACCCGAACGTGGATGACCTCGGGATCGTACTGACTTGTGCTCCCGTAGCACAATCTCAACAGAAGGCCCGACGATCCGAGTCGACTGGGATCGACGATGATATTGAGTGACTCTCCAGGCGTGCGGTCTTCAACGGGCGCGGGTACCTCGCTCCCAAGGTACCCTTTCGCCTTGGGGTTTCTAGAGCAACTCAGATCCAACATCGTCCAGAGCACCAGATGCAGTGGACTCGCCCACCTTCGCATCGGTTGCTTCAGCGTTTTCATTGTCCGACGATCCTCGGGAGATATTCATTCGCAAAATAGTCAGATTGCCATTCCTTGCTTCCCGGAACAAAGTACGCCCGGTCCCCGTATTTTTTATCTTCCGCCTTCCACACTGCCATTGCTACATCGTAGCGATAAATCGCAAAATCCAACTGATGTCCGATTTCGTGCATTACGGATCTAGCAGTACGCGCAAATGACGAGCCAACATCGTTACCCGGCGTCGGAATGCGAATCGCACCCTTTCCAACCGAATTACCAGGGCCGCCTATATAAAGCTTTGTCGACGCAACGTCGTAATGAACATCCAATTCGTCAACAATTGGTTGAATGGCATCCACGGCCCATGTCGAAAACCTCGCTACTGCGAGCCCTTTTACCTTGCCACCGTACTCGTCGCCGCCGCTCTCGCCGGTCAGAACGTAGAATTTTCTCCCCGTTGCGGAGCGTCCATCCGGATTGGCATTCAGAGCGTCTTCGATCCTTGCCTCGCACGACGCATTACAACCAGCGTCGCGTGGAAGTCTTATTCTACCTTCACCGGGCCCGTCCCCCTGGGCTTCCTCTTGCGACGCCTGCGACAACTGCGCCGAAGGCGCGGTAGCCCACGCGACACTGGCCCAGAGTGCTCCTTGCGCCGCGCTCGATAGGAGACTACCCGCGTCTACGTGGCCGGTAGCTGCGCCCATATACGCCGCGGATAGCGTCCCTCCTACTGCGCCGCCTATCACTTGTCCGAACCCTGATGTAGTGAGTTCACCAACTGCGCTTCCGACCATGCTTCCAATACCGCCCATCGCCATCCCAGACGCGAGCCCCAACATCCCCAGACCCACCGCCTGGTCCCACTGGGCGCCTTGCGCTATCATCGCCGTCGTATTGATGGTTGTCGCGATCACTGCGAACGCCAATCCGCATCCAACTCCTCCCGTTCCGCCGCACGCAACGATCGCGGAGAACGCAATGGCGATATTCAGCGACGCAAGACCATCCAGAAAGTACCCGGTGGGATCCGCATATCGCAGGGGATTGTTCAGTACGTAGCTGTATCGATTGTAGCTCTGAGCATTTGTCGGAAATTGGATATTAGGATCAGGGGACAAGAAACGACCTACGGCCGGGTCGTAGACCCGTCCATTCATGTTGATGAGTCCAACATTTGGAATGGCCTCGTGGCCCGTGAACCCGCGATGCCCTGGTGGCAGCGCAAACGACGTAGAACTCGCCGCCGTGCCGGATGGGTTCCGACGAGCGCCCCAGGCGTCGTACCCGATGACGCTGGCGTTTGTGCCACCCGAGGCTTCATCCAAAACTTGACCGGCCTCATCGCTGACCGCCGTGATCGACCCGAGATGATCGAAGGAATTGTAACTAAATGACACTGACGGGCTGCTGGCTTGTGTGACGGTCCGGACAGCGAACGCGCTTCCGCCATGAGCGTCACCTGCATACAGGAAATGGACATGCTCTATTGTCCCTGATGCGTAGTGTTCCGTTCTCTCGTACAGACTCTTACCCGTGCCTCCCAATCCCGCATAGATGGTTCTAGATTGCACAGCGCCGTCAACTGACACTTGCGCGCGCTCCAAAGTGAGGTCGAAGACCGCCCGACTCTGCTTGGAACGCGTCGGCGAGACCGTGAGGCAGGAGGTCTGCGGGCGCGACGCTCGGCGCTTCCGCAAGATTTGTTCCTGGCAAAACGAGCGGCGTCAGCCGACCACGGAGTGTCTTGAGGATGGCTGCAGCGTCACCGTCCGTCCCTGTAGGGGAAGGCGGGACTGAAGACTTCCGATGGCATCCGACCATCGTCGCTACGACCGCGACGGTGAACCCAGCACGTACCGTGAGCGGTAAGGCCTTCAAGACCGGCCGGGCGCCTCTCCCTCGGTGCAACGAAGCCGACTGCCTGTAACGTGCACCCCTCGAACCCAATCTATCACCCATGGTTTTCCGTTTCGTGTCTGTGCGTGCGGCCGAGCCCGCATGTCTGCAGGCGGACAGTTTCGCCAACCCTCTACGAACAAAGGCGCTGAAATCTGACAGAAAGACCCGCGGATGTTCACTCTCTTCGGGTCGCAGATCAATGCACAGTTTTTCGCTTGGCTCGCGGCGGGGAGGTCTCTACAGACTCCGCGAGCGAGTACAGGGCACGATGCGGGGGCCCGGGTACTAGGTCACGAGGGTATCACGCAGGCGAAAACTGGTGCGCGTGAGGACGTGCCGGGCCCAGTCCCCCGGGCGATCGATGATCCAACCCAGCCGGAGGAACCGCTGCCACGCCACCAGTTCGCTGGTCCGCGACCAGACCATACCGGCCAGCAGGGGGGCACCCTGATCATCCGGTGGCGCCGCCAGCCATGGGGCCAGGGTAATTAAGGTGCGCACCCACAAGCGAAGCGCCTTCTCCATTCTGCATTGTCTCGCCCTGAGCTTCAGCTCGTCGAAGTTCAGGTGTCCCCGCTGCATCAGCACGATGCCGTCGAGGAAGGAGCGCAGGGGAAGCTCGAACGTGTGCTTCGCGGCGTGCGCCGCAAAAGTCAGGAACAGATCCCCTTCTTCCAGCACCGAAACGCCAGAGGCGCCAGGAACCGCCCGCGCGAATAACCCGTCGCGGCCCTCGTAGTCGAGTGTGAACAGGGACGCTTCGCACACGAACCGGTGCACCTCTAGCGTCACCCCGGACGGCAACGTGAACGCGCGCACGTAGTCGTGGGCGGTCGTGTAGGCCCGGGATGGCGGGCCCTGCTCGCGCGCGCCCGGCATGCCGGCAGCGAGGCGGCATGCCTCGTGCCATCGCGAGGGGGGCACCAGGAGATCCACGTCCGTCATCGACCGCGCGCCGGGGTCGATGAACCCCTGGATCATCGACATTCCTTTCAGCCAGGCGAGCGCGATTCCGCTGCCATGGCAACGTTCGGCGACCGCGCGCACGGCGCGGGTGCGGACCAGGTTCGCCGCCAGGCACATCTCGTGCTCCCACACGAGCTGTTCCACCCGCGCCGCGGGCACTGAAACGCTTTGGCGGGCCAGTCGCATCCCTAGCCAGGGTCCCAGGCCTTCGGACAGCGCCAGGTCGACGACGGCGTCGCCTACCTCGATCGCCTGCTCGTCGGTCAACGCGCGAACCAGCTCGCGGGCGCGATGCAGCAGGGCCGGCGCCCGAGACTCTGTCGTCGCGATGGAAGGGGCGTTCACGCCAGTTGCCGTCTACGGCCGCGGGGAGCGCCCGCGCGCCGTCAACCGCCGAGTCGCGGCTGGACCAGCCCTTCCTTGCGCAGGTCCGCGATCAGCGTCTCGATGTCCCGTTTGACATCCGCCATCTCGACGCCGTATCGGGTGGCGACGTCGGTGGCGATGCCGTCCAGGTCGCGGCCCTCCTCGATACCGTGGCACACCGCCGCGCCAACGCGGTTCAGCTTCCAGGTCTTCCCGGTCTCCAGATTCACGACTAGCAGTCCAGCTTCGATGTCGCTGATGACCACCTCAGGACAAAGCTGAAAGCGATCCTCAGCCGATGCAGGTGCCATGGGGCGAGGCTTAGTATAGCATCGCGCCTCCGCCGGACACCGGCCCTTTCCATGTATCAGCTTCAGCACTACCTCGAAATGATGACCGACCGGCACCGCATGGTGCCGCTCGAGGCCGCCATCCGCAGCGTGGTCAGGCTGGGTCACACCGTGGTCGACCTGGGCGCCGGAACGGGTGTGCTGACGTTCATCGCGCTCAAGGCCGGAGCCGCCCACGTCTACGCCATCGAGTGTTCGCCGATGATCGAGGTCGCCCGGCGCGTCGCCCGCGCGAACGGGCTCGATCACAGAATCACGTTCATTCACGCAGACGCCCGTACGGTAACCCTGCCGCAGCGGGTGGATGGGTTCATCGGCGACGTGCGCGGAGCGCTACCTCTGCGCGAAGACAACATCGACCTGTTCGAGACTTTGCGCGCTCGCTGGCTGAAGCCGGGCGGATACACCGTCCCGCTGACCGATCAGATCATCGTCGCCCCCGTGTCCGCGGCGACACCGCGGGCTTCGATAGACGGTTGGAATCACCCCCGGCCGGAGGCCGACTATCAGCCAGCAGCGGAGATCGCATCGAACGGCTTTCAGCGGGTGACGTTCGCCCCGGGGGATGTCCTGGCCGAAGGGCGCATCCTGGGCGACGTTCAATACGAGGGAAGCAATCCCCGCAAGCTGGCCCTGAAGACGTCGTTCACGATGGCGAAGACCCAGACGCTGACCGGCCTGGGGATGTGGTTCCGTGGAACGCTGGCCCCGGAGATCTCCTTCGACACGTCGCCTTCCTCCCCCGCGTCTGTCTATGGCCAAGCGTTCTTCCCGTTGACGACCGCTCGTCCGGTCATCGCCGGTGAATCGATCGCCGTCGAGGTCACGGTGCACCGCACGCCCGCCCAGCCCGTATGGGGATGGAAGGTGTCCTCGTCTCGCGGACAGTCCTGGCAAGAGAGCCACTCCACGCTGAAGAGCTTGCTGCTCACCACGTCCACGCTGGAGTGGATGACGGGAACGAGCTGTCCGACCTTGTCCGAGGACGGCCGTGTTGCGAGCCACTTGCTGGCGAGGGCAGACGGAAACGCGACGGCACGTGAACTGGCGGCGGGCCTGGTCACCACCTTTCCTCATCGCTTCAGGTCGGTGGACGACGCGTTTCCCACCGTCATGAAGGTCCTGGAACGTTACGCCTCACCGTGACCGACGAACTCGACGAGACGCTGGCATCCCTCCGTGTGGACTTCGTCGCAGCAACCTTTGCCGACGGGGGCGTGCTGCTGCATCTGCCCTCGGGTGACTTTTTTCACCTCGACGCGATAGCGGCAGCCGTTTGGAGCGCGATAGGGAAGTCAGCGGACGCCGACGGCACGATCGCGAACGTCGCCGGGGCGCTTCAGGTGCCGGCAGACGAAGCGCGCGACAGGCTGGCGCGTGTGTTGGCCCAGGCGGACCCCCTGCGCGGCCGGGGGCCCGCGACGCTCCCCGCATTCCACGACGACGAGCGCTGCCTCACGTTCCAGGAGGGCTCTCGCACTCTGATGTCGCTGGACAAGCGCTCCCTGACGCTGACCGTTGCGGACGCCCTACGCGAGCGCTCGGACGAGGACCTGGCCGCCGTCTTCCGCGTGTTCGTGCCCAAGATCTACGGACGATGGTTTCCTCTGGCCATGCACGCCTCGGCGATGACCGCGGGTGAGCGAACGATCCTGTTTTGCGGCGCGAGTGGAGCGGGAAAGACCACGACCGTCCGCACCTTTGCCCAGGAAGTCGCTGGCTGCCGCGTGATCAGCGAGGACGTGGTGGTCTTTCGAGAGGAGAGCGGCGTGCTGCTGATAATCGAAGACGCCGAAGCAGCGATCCAGGCATGGATGGTCGATGCGACGGCCGCGCTGATCGAACGGCGGGAGTCCCGCGTCGACGTCTCTGCTCTACGGCGGGCGCTGGACATCGCGCCGGGCCGGATTCGGGCGCACAGGATAATTTTTCTCGACGCTGGCCGGCGGCACGGACCGCTCTGGTCCTTGCGACGTCTGACTCCCGCGCTGGCGCTCGGCAACCTGTTCCTGCACAGCTTCTTTCATTCGCCTGACCGAGACGCGCTGCGGGCGCACCTTCATTTCTGCCGGGCGCTGGCCACGCAGGTCGATGCGGTCGAGGCGACCGCGGCGCCAGCCGGCCTCGACGCGCTCAGGCGCTGCTGCCAGGTTCAGATGGAGACGATCGCATCGTAGGTGCGGCCACCATCGTCCGACGCGTCCCCCCGCTCCAACCAGGCATGGCCCGATCCGATCTCGCCGCTTCCTTGAAAACCGAGCTGAACGATTTCGCCAGCCGCAGCCCCGTCCAGTCCCACCTCGAACAGCACCCGGCGGTAGCAGTTGGCCCCCCCGCTCCAGTGTCGGTCGACGAAGCTGATCACGCGGCGCAGGGTTCGACGGGCAAGTTCGGAGCGCCTGCGTTGGGCCGCCCCCAGCCGGCGAGCACGCTCCACTGCGGGCCGGGGACCGGCCTGGACGCGCAAACGTTCAAGCGCCAGCGCGTGCCGGAAAAACAACGCGAAAGCGAGAGCCTCTCGCAGCAAACTCACCTTCGCTGGGTCAAGTGACTTTGCCCTTCTGACCCCTGGGGCCATCGGCAGTAGGGCTCATGCCGCCGGCCGCCAAAAGGGAGTGAACGTTTCCCAGCGGCACGAGCACTGGCCGCTCATACGCCATGCGCCCCAACTGCTCTCTATCCTGCTCATCTGGCGCGGCAGCGGGCTCCGGTTCCTTGGCGTCGGGCGTCATCTTCCTCCTCAGGGCGCTGATTGTACCGTCAAATGCGCCGAAGCCAAGCCTCTAGAGCAGCCACGTCGCGAATCTCCCGCCAGGTTCGCGCACGGTCCTCGGTGAACGGTTCGCCGACGGAACGCGACAGTGCCATGAATTCGTCGTGTGCCCGCGTCCGTTCGACGAATCCTTGGGCGGCCCATGTTCCCGTGGTCAGCAGGCGTTCGATCCAGGGGGACGCGGCTTCTGCATTCAGCATGATGGGTTCGTTGAAGTTCACGAACGTGATGCGGGTGCGAAGTCGTTCGGGCAGTACCCCCCGCAGCGCCAAACGCTGAAGATGACGATCGGCCCTACGGGGTACCCGAAGGCGCGGCGGAATGGAAAGAACCAGGGCCAGCAGGTCCCAGGACAGATAGGGGAAGCGAAACTCCAGCCCCTGTTCGGTGGCGCGCGCGTCTTCATGCTCCAGGGTCCACACGTGCACCGGGTCGTCGACCAAGCTGTCCCAGATGGCATCCGCCATCCAGCTTCCCAAGACCGGCGGACCGAAGTTCCCCTGCCCCGTTCCCGGCAGTTGGACCCGCGCGGACAGCGAGATAGGCCCTAGCCAGCAGGGCATCGTCAGGCCATCCACCCGGTCGTCGTCCCCTTCTCCGTCATTGCGCGACCAGGGGCGGGGGATCGCCTTTCTCGCCTCGGCGAGCGTGCGGCGCAGGTGAGGGCGCCGTCCACGCCAGACGTCCGAGCCTGCCAGCTCAATGAGGGCCCGAGCGTATCCGGGAAGGGCCCCGGTTTGCCAGGCATCGCGGAAGAAGCCGCTTTCCGTCGCTATCTGGTTGCCACCGACGCCCCCGAGGATAATCGAGGCGTTGAAGTGACGGGCCAGTTCCAGGTCACCCTGTCGTGCGCCCGCCATCGAGGATCGGCCGAATGGCCAGGCGAGGCGGCTGTGTTCGAGATCGCTGGTCTCCGGGATGCGTCCGTTCCACTGCCGGAGGGGCACCTTCAAGTAGCGCGACAGCTCGACAGCAACGGGACCCTCGTCGCTTGCCAGGCCCACGAAGCGGGCATTCAGCAACACCAGATCCTTCGCCCTCTGCGCTTCGGCCAGCGCGGTGTTCGCCAACGAAGCGACCGACATCGAATCCAGGCCCCCGCTGACATGACAGGCGACGGGACCGCTGGCGGGAAGGCGGTCCTTCACCGACCGGGCGAGCTCGAAGCGAAAAGCCTCGGCAAACTCGGGAAGCGACCGAAAAGTGGTCGGATATCGAGGAACCTCGACGTGGCGGCGGAGTTCGGTGCGCCCGCCACGTACGGCCAGATGGTGGCCTGGCAGGACGCGGCTCACCGAGCGAAAGAACGTCTGCCCGCGGGTTTGGTACCGGGCCAGTAGATTGTCCAGGATCGTCACCGGGTCGGGCGTTCGGTCGACCGTTCGCCAGGCCAGAACTCCCTCGACGTCGGTCGAAAATACGATCGCATCGTCGCATTGGGCGTAATGCAGGCGGCGAACGCCGAACGAATCGCGCACCAGATAACCAATCCGGGCCGGGTCATCCCACAGCACGAACGAAAAGTCGCCCGCCAGGCGCGCGAACGCTGGCGCTCCCCACTTGTCGTAGGCCGCGACGATCACCGCGGCGTCGGCCGCAGCGGAGTTGACCCCGAGTTCGGCGCGCAGTTCATCGCGCCGGTCGAGTCGAATCGTTCCGGCGACCCCCACGCCGGCTTGCCCTTCGACGGCCATGCAGCGGGACAGCGAAGAATCGCCACAGGCGTCCAGCGTCACCCTGACGCGGCTCCCTACGCGGTGTTTGACGCGTCGCCAGGGCCCCGGCGCTGGATACGCCTCTTCCCATTCCTCTTCCCGTCGCCGGTCAGCAAGAAGCCCGCCCGACCAGTCCAGCACTCCAGACAATCGGACGGGCATCAGCCGATAAAAAACCGGGAAGCGGGCGCTACGCTACCAAAAGACAATGGCCCGGCCCGCATAGGGCGGGACGAAGAAGTTTGCGTCGGTCTCACCGATCGCGAAGTCGCCGTAGCCATCGCCGTTCACGTCCCTGACCGCGCTGTTGTACGTCGTGGAGCGGTTCCAATCCGCAGGCAGCGCGATCTTGGTCTTCGCCAATCCAGCCGCGTCGAGCACAGAGGCCGTCGGGGTCGGAATGTCATCGCCGTCGATGATGTAGACGGTCGGCTGGTGGTTCGACTCGTAGGCGCCGGCCACGACCAAGTCGGGTGAACTGTCGCCCACGTACGAGATCGACACGTTCGATCCGGAAAAACCTCCGCCTATTGCAACCGTACCGAAGGTAGCCTGCCCTTGGCTGTCCATGAAGATCTGAGGCATTCCCGTGAGCGGCATGGCGACCGTTCCGTTCAGGAACGTGTATACGGTGCTGCCGAGCGCCGCCAGGCCGTTTCCGGAGACCAGCCCCACCCCTGGACCAAACACGTTCAGAACTCCGCCGATCTCGGCATCGGTCGCTCCCGTGGAGCTGCCGGTCGACACGAACGCGGACGTCGCGGTGTTCCAGGTATACGAGACGAGCCTGCCCGCGCCGGAGGCAGCCGTGGGCGCCGACACTACCAGCGTGCCCTTGCTGGGCCCCAGAGCGGTGATGCCGGTACCGAACAGACCGGAGGCCGATGCGTCGGTCAGGGCAACCGCGCGAACAGGGCTGGCGGCCAGCAAGGCCGACAGGTTTCCGCTGCCGAAGGGTGTGGCACCGAAGACCACCAGCACGCTGCCGCCCGTGCCGGCCGTGATGGCTCCGACCGCGAAGTCGCCGATGTTGTCCCCGTTGATGTCCCCCAGCTTCACGATCGGGTAGCCCAGGGTCGAGTTGATGTCATAAGGCGAAGCAGCGTCGACCGTGATGGTGTAGTCGGCCTGCGCATTCGTGAGGTTCGTGGGCCAGGTGGTCGTTCGCCCCTTGTAGATGTAGATGCGCGGCGGCGTCTCGTAGCCCGACGCGATGCCGATGTCTTCCAGACCGTCGCCGTCGACGTCGCCGATGTTCGCGATGTTGGAGCCGAAATTGCTGTTCGCCCCCGGTCCGGTGAACGTCACGGCCGGCGCGGCCGCCGCGAAGTTCGTGTCCCCCGCGAAGATGTAGGCGTTGTTACCGTAGCCGTCGCCTACCAGGATGTCAGAGTTGGCGTCACCCAGGAAATTCCCCGAACCGTCGAGGTAATAACCGAAGCCGGCGGGAGTGGCCTGCTGGGGGCCGATGATCGTTTGGTTGAATTTCGCCTGGATCGGGCAGGGCGGCGTCGTGCAGCTTGCCGGGACCGGATTCGGTGTCGAGTACGCCAGGACGCTGCTGTTGCCCGCAGCATCCTTCGCGAGGATAGCGAAGTAGTACGTGCGCTCGATCGTCAGATCGGTCACGTCGCGGCTCTCGGTCATGCCGGCCGCTAGCGGCGTGCCGGTCAGCGGCACCTGGATAGCCGCCACCGGGAACAGGCTGGGATTGATCGGCGCCTCGTAGTAGCGCAGGTCGTAGCTGGCAGCGCCGGCGGGCGCCGTCCACGTCACCGTGAAGGACGTCTGCCGGCGGTCCTTGACCACCACCTGCAGATTCGTGGGCGCGGCGGGGACCGTGGTGGCGACAGCGACCATCCTGGTCGCCATGCCGACACCGTTCACGCCCAGCGAGCTGGTCGTGGCGGTGATCGTGACGGACGCGCCGTCCGGAACCGTCGCGCTGGCCAGGGTGGCGACACCGTTGGTGATGTTCGCCGTGCCCAGGGTGGTGGCCGCCGCGTTGCCGACGGCCGCCGTGAACGTCACGGTGCCCGTCGTGGCAGGCTGACCACTGACGTTGACGGTGACGGTCAGCGCCCCCTGCCAGCCCGCCATCACGGCGTCCGCATCAGCCACGCAGGTGGTGGAGGTGGTGCCGTTGGCGCACAGGTTCTTGCCCGCGGCAGGCGCGGTGAAGGTGACGACGGGCGGTGTCCCCACCGTGACCGCGCAGGGTTGCACCAGGCTGCCGGTGTTGCCGGCCTTGTCGGTCGCGACCGCGGTCAGGTCGGTCTCGCCGAGCGCGAACGACACGCCCGAGAAGGTGACCGCACCCGCGGCGAACGTCGGGGTCGAGTACATCGCCGCCGTGCCCGAGACCGGCGTGGCCGTCAGCACCACCGACCCGATCGACGAGTTGAACGTGACGTCCTTCATCAGCGCGGCGCTGCTCTGGACCGTCGTGTTGCAGATCGGCGCCGTGGTCGACACGGTCACCGTCGGGGCGATGGAGGCCACCCACAGATCGACCTCGGGGCTGGGACCGATCGCGGCCGTCACGGGATCCTGGACGTCGACCTCGAGCGCGGTCGCCGTCTTCAGGGTGCCGTCGGCATTCAGCGCGCTGTCAGGCAGCGTGACCGAGGTGAACTTCGCCACCTGGGTGTGACCGGCCGGGCAGTTATCACCCGCGACGGCCGCAACCGTCGCGACGGCGGCGCCCAGGGGAGCCAGCGTGCCGCCCATGCTGCCGACCTTCAGGGTGGCCATGCCGGCCGTGTCGCTGCAGGCCACCACGGTGAACTG
>Ga0207652_10003403_pt1 | contig 13136 bp, 12 predicted proteins | sample KBSC63BmetaG_FD_184334 | JGI IMG/M metagenome (GOLD analysis project Ga0207652, IMG submission 184334) | Corn rhizosphere microbial communities from Kellogg Biological Station, Michigan, USA - KBS C6-3B metaG (SPAdes) (version 2) | ecosystem: Host-associated > Plants > Roots > Rhizosphere ... | reverse complement strand
GACGGCCGCAAAGGCTCCGGACCCCCGCCCGTCCCTTCCCATGCCCCCGTCCGTCCCTACAACGCCAGTAGCTCGCGGGCGGCCGCCTCGATCTGATCGGTGCTGGGGATGACCAGTTGCTCTAGGTCGGGGTCCTGGGGGATCGGGGTGTCGAGGGCGCCGAGGCGCCAGACGGGGGCGTCGAGGGCGAAGAAGGCGGCTTCTTGGATGCGGGCGGCGATCTCGGCGCCGGCGCCGGCGGTGCGGACGGCCTCGTGAACTACGAGGGCACGGCCGGTGCGCTCGACCGAGGCGATGATCGTCTCCATGTCGAGGGGGACGAGGGTGCGGGGGTCGATCACCTCGAGCTCGATGTCATCGGCGGCGAGCTTGTCGGCCGCTTCGAGGGCGCGGCCGACCATCAGGCCGGTCGCCACCACGGTCGCGGCGTCGCCGTGGCGGCGCACCGCGGCCTCGCCGAACGGCACCAGATAGTCGTCGCTCGTCGGCACCTCGCCCTTCACCCGGTACAGGCCCTTGTGCTCGAAGAAGAGGACCGGGTTGGGATCGCGGATCGCGCTCTTCAGCAGGCCCTTGGCGTCGGCGGGCGTGGCGGGGAGCACGACTTTGAGGCCGGGGACGTGCATCCCCATCGCCTCCAGGCTCTGCGAGTGTTCGGCGCCGGCGCCGCCGACGACGCCGGTCGGCAGGCGGACCACCGCGGGCAGTTCGAGCTTGCCGCCGTGCATGTAGCGCCACTTGGCGAGCTTGTGGAAGATCTCGTCGCCGGCCACCAGGCCGAAATCGGCGAACTGGAGCTCGACCACCGGGATCGTCCCGGTCATCGCCGCCCCCGCCGCACCACCGACGATGAAGGTCTCGTTGATCGTCGTGTCGCGCACGCGGGTCGGCCCGAACTCGTCGAAGAGGCCGCGGGTGACGCCGAAGACGCCGCCCATCTTGCCGATGTCCTGGCCCATCATCCAGACCCGCGGGTCGCGCCGCATCTCCTCGGCGAGGGCGTGGTTGATCGCCCAGGCGTAGCCGATCCGCTCGGTCTCGACGCCCTCCGGCACCTCCGCCACGACGCTCACGACCAGACTCCTTGGGTGACGACCTCGGGGCCGGCTTTCGGCATCGCCAGGGCCTTCTCCAGCGCCGCCTCGGCCTCCTCCGCCGCGGCCGCGTCCAGCGCGTCCGCCTCCGCCGCCGGGACCCGCTCGCGCAGGATCGCCAACGGGTCGCGCGGCACCTCCAGGCCGTCGGCGATGTCGTCGCGGTACTTCTGCGGGTCGCCCTCGTAGTGGCCGCGGATGCGCAGCGTCTTCGCCTCGACCAGCGAGGGCCCCTCCCCCGCCCGCGCCCGTTCGACCGCGGCCAGCGTCGCCGCGCGGACGGCAAGCGCGTCCTGGCCGTCGACGACGACGCCGGGCACCCCGTAGGCTGCCGCCCGGTCGGCGATGTCCTCGGTCGGGCTCTGGGCCGAGAACGGCGCGGAGAGGTGCCAGCCGTTGTTCTCGCAGACCCAGACGATCGGCAGCTTCCAGACCGCCGCCTGCAGGGCCGCCTCGTGGAAGGTGCCGCGGGCGGCGGCGCCGTCGCCGAAGAAGACGGCGACCACGCGGTCCTCGCCGAGGATCTGGACCGAGGTCGCCGCCCCCGCCCCAAGGACGAAGTTCGAGCCGAGCGTCCCACCCTGGCCGAGCACGCCGAGCTCGGGGTCGACGAAGTGGACCGTGCCCCCGCCCTTGCCGCCGACGCTGCCGCCGGTGCCGCCGAAGAGGTCGCCGAGCAGGACCTCGGGCGCCATGCCCTTGACCAGGGCATAGCCGAGGCCGCGGTGCGCGTAGTAGAGGTAGTCCTCACGCCGGAGCGCCATCACCGCGCCTGCCTGCACCGCCTCCTGGCCGAGGCCGGGATGCCAGAAGCCACCGAAGCCGTGCTCTTTGACGTAGCGGTTCAGCAGCAGCTCGAGCGCTCGGATGCGGGTCACCTGGCGGTAGAGGTCGAGCGCCAGGGAATCCTCCTCGGGCGCTGCGCCTGCGGCTTCCTTCGCGGTCTTGGTGCTCATCCCAACCCTTCCGTAGACCTGAATTCCCCGACTGACCGTCCGGACGGTTAGTCTACCTCCCATGGGAGCGAAAGAGGGCGATAGAGCGGCGCTGGTCACCGGCGCGTCAAGTGGGATCGGGCTCGCGATCGCGGCGATGCTGGCCGAGGAGGGCTACGACCTGACCCTGGCCTCGCGCACGGCGAGCAAGCTGGAGGCGGCCGCCGAGTCCCCGTCCTTCGCCGCCGTCGCGGTCCAGACGGTCCCCACCGACGTCGGCGACCCGGAGGCGATCAAGGCCCTGGTCGACGCCCACCGCGAGCGCTTCGGGCGGCTCGACGTCCTGGTCAACAACGCAGGCCTCGGCGTCGCCGGCGAGCTGGCCGCGGTCAAGGACAAGCACCTCGACCTGCAGCTCGCGGTCAACCTGCGGGCACCGATCCTCTTCTACCGCGAAGCCGAGGACATGCTGCGCGCCGCCGGCGCCGCCCACGGCGAAGCGCTGGTCGTCAACACCGCCTCGATCACCGGCAAGATCGGCGAGCCGGGCCTCGGCGTCTACTCGGCCACCAAGCACGGCCTGGTCGGCTTCACCCAGGCGATGCAGCGGGAGCTCGGCCCGGCCGGGATCAAGTCCTGCGTCCTCTGCCCCGCCTTCGTCGACACCGCGCTCGCCGACTACGTCAAGGAGAAGGTGCCGGCGGAGACGATGATCCGCTCCGCGGACGTCGCCGAATCGGTGCGGGCCCTGCTGCGGCTCTCCAGCCACTGCGTGGTGCCGGAGGTCGTGATGCTGCAGCGCGGGGTGGTGGGCCTGCCGTGACGAGCGGGGCGCCGGTCGAGGTCTCGCTGCGCGACCACGTCGCCGTCCTCAGGCTGACCAACGTCGAGCGCCGCAACGTCCTCGACGTCCCGACCGCGACCGCGCTGCAGGAGGCGGTCGAGCGCCTCGGCCGCGATCCGCAGGTGCGCTGCGTCGTCATCACCGGGACCGACGGCGTCTTCGCCGCGGGCGCCGACATCCGCGAGCTCGAGTCGGCGAGCGCCGAAGAAAACCTCGCCTACAACCGCCGCCTGCGCGCCTCGGTCAACGCGGTGGCGGCGCTGCCGATGCCGACCATCGCCGCCCTCAACGGCCACGCGCTGGGCGGCGGCCTCGAGCTCGCCCTCGCCTGCCTCCTGCGGGTCGCCTCGGCCGAGGCGAAGCTGGGCCTGCCGGAGGTGACGCTCGGGATCATCCCGGCGACCGGCGGCCTCGCCCGCCTGCCGATCCTGATCCCGCGCACCGCCGCCGCCGAGCTGGCGCTGACCGGCGACCTCATCAGCGGCGCCGAGGCGAAGGAGCTCGGCCTCGTCAACTACGCCGTGCCCGCCGCGGAGGTCCTCGACCGCGCGCTCGCGCTCGCCGCGAAGATCGCCCGCGTGGCGCCGCTCTCGGCGCGGGCGATCGTCGAAAGCCTGCGCCACGACGCCAACCTGCCGATCGCCGACGCCAACCTGCGGGTCGAAGACCGGCTGGCCGCGCTGCTCGCCTCGAGCGACCGGCGCGAGGGCGCGCGCGCCTTCCTCGAGCGCCGCGAGCCTCACTTCGAGGGGCTCTGAGCGGTGCCCCTGCCGCCGCCTTCCGACCTCGGCCTGGGCCCCGAGCAGGTCCTGTTGCGGCGGACCGTCCACGAATTCGCGCGGCGCGACGTCGCCCCCCGTGCCGCCGCGATCGACGCCGCCCAGAGCTTCCCCGAGGAGAGCTGGAGGCAGGCGGCCGAGCTCGGGCTGCTGGGGGCGACGGCGCCGCCCGAGTACGGCGGCGCGGGGCTCGGCCTGGCCGAGCTCTGCATCGTCGGCGAAGAGCTGGCCGCCGCCTGCCTCTCGACCGCGGCGACCGTCCTCCACCAGGCGGACATGGTGGTCGGCCGGCTCGCCCGGCACGGCTCGGAGGAGCAGAAGCGCCGCTGGCTCCCAGGGCTGATCGACGGCTCCGTGATCGGCTGCCTGGCGATGACCGAGCCGGAGGCGGGCTCCGACGTGATGTCGATGCGGACCCGGGCCGAGCGGGTCGACGGCGGCTGGCGGCTGAACGGGACCAAGACCTTCATCACCAACGGGCCGGTCGCCGACCTCGCGCTCGTCTACGCCCGCACCGGCGATGCCGAGGACCGGCGGCTCGGGCTGTTCGCGATCCCCACCGACGCGCCGGGCTTCTCGCGCGGACGCAAGTTCTCGAAGATGGGCTGGCGCGGCTCGCCCACCGGCGAACTGATCCTCGACGACTGCGTGGTCGACGACGAGGCGCTCGTCGGCGGCCCCGATGAGGGTCGGGAGATCCTCCTCGCCGGCCTCGACTCGGAGCGGGTGCTGATGGCCGCGGAGTCGGTCGGGCTGGCGCAGGGGGCGCTCGAGGAGGCGCTCGCCTACGCCCGCGAGCGGCGTCAGTTCGGTCGCCCGATCGGCGAGTTCCAGCTGATCGGAGGCAAGCTCGCCGACATGTACACCGAGACCGAGGCGGCGCGGGCGCTGACCTGGACCGCGCTCGCGCGGGTCGAGGCCGGCGACGCCGGCGCCCGCGAGCTGGCCTCCGCCGCGAAGCTGATGGGCGGCGACGTGGCGATGCGGGTGACGACCGAGGCCGTGCAGGTCCTGGGGGGCTACGGCTACATCGACGAGTTCCCCGTCGAGCGCTACATGCGCGATGCCAAGCTGATGCAGATTGGCGGCGGCACGGCCGAGATCCAGCGCTTCATCATCGCCCGCGGGCTGCTCGCGTGAGGCCTGCCGACGGCGCGCCGGGGTAGCCTCCGCCGATGCCCACCGCCCAACGAAAAAGCAAGCGGGGAGCCATCCTGCGCTGCTTCACCGAGCTGGTGGCGGAACGCGGCTACGACGAGGTCAGCCTCCGTGACGTCGCCGAAGCGCTCCACATCAGCAAGGGCACCGTCCTCCACCACTTCGGCTCCAAGGAAGCGATCCTCGAGCAGATCAACAACGACTACATGCGGCGGCGCCTGGCCGAGGCGCGCGAGTACCTGGCCGAGCTCGACGATCCGATCGACGAACTGCAGGCGTTCATCTGCCAGCTGATGCTCTCCCAGCAGGACGATCGCGCCGCGACCGTCGCCTTCTCCCGCGAGATCCTTCGCTCGGCCGAGGAGCCGGCGATGGCCGAGGTGCGCGACCTGCGCAAAGAGTTCTCGGCGCTCCTCATCGACATCCTCCGGCGGGGTGCCGCCGGCGGCGCCTTCGCCACCGCCGAGCCACGGCTGACCGCGGTGCAGATCTTCGGCATGACCAACTGGGCCTGGACCTGGTTCGTCCCCGGCGGCCGCCTCGAACGCGGTCGAGATCGCCGACCAGTTCAGCCGCACCGTGATCGGCGGCCTCGCGCCCGGATCGGCCCGCGAAGGCGCGGCGGCAGAGCGCCTGACGGCCGCGGTCGGCAGCGCGATGCGGGCGCATCGGGCTGAGGACGAGGAGTAGCGGGGCGGCCGTCGGGGATGGGGTGGCGGCTGTCCCGGGCGCCTCATGGGGGTCCTGGCAGGCCGTGACCCCCATGAGGCGCCCGGGACGTGAGGCTTCCGTGGGGGAGGCGCCACAGAGATGGTGCGAAGTCGGGCTTCCGTGAGGGTTCCTCCTCCGGGAGGGAGGGACCGAACGGTCAGGAATCTGCGCGGTTGGAAATCCGCGTATGGCGCGGGTTTCCAACCACGGAAGGCCGGTCAGGGCTCTGCGGTGTTCGAAATCCGCCGTAGGGGCGGATAAGGAACACGGCAGATTCCTGACCGTTCAAGGATGGGCGTACGAGGCACTCCGTCCCCTCTCTCGTCACGGTTCCTCCACGCCTTTCATACCCGCCCCTCTCGCCACGGCCACAGCCTGCCCGGGCCGTGGCGAGAGGGGCGCGTCCCTTCCCCGGGCGCCAGCTTCAAGAGGCCCGTCCCGTCCCCCGATGTTGATGGGCCGAAAAGTACCCCTATAGGAGGACTTTTCGGCCCATCAACATCGGGGCGACAGCTTGCGTGGCCTGAGCCCTCGAGTCACCCGAGCCCCCCGCCCGCCCCCTCGACGCCGGCGCTCGCCAGGGCGCTCCAGTCGTCGTTGCGGCCGTGGTGGTAGGGGGCGAAGACGGCCGCCGGGATGCGGGCGGCGACCTCCACGGTGGCGGCGAGGTCGCCCTCGAAGTAGGTGGCGCGGAGGATCTCGCGGATCGGGATCTCGTCGAGCGGGTCGTGGACCGTCCCGCTGAGGGCGATCCGGCCGTGCCCCTCGCGCGAGACGCGGCCGCTGATCTCGTAGTGGGCGCGGGTGAGGATCGCGTCCTCCTCGAGGCCCCGTCCGTCGGCCGCGGGCCGCGACTTGACGTTGTAGCTCTCGCGGGTCGCCTCGAAGGGCCCGTTGTCGCGTTCGAGCTCGGCCTCCAGCTCGATCAGTGGGACGCCGTGGCGGGCGATGGTCCCTCGCATGGCGGTACCGCGGGCTCGGAGGGTCGCGGTGGCGATCTTCTTCGGCTCGCCGAAGAGATCACGGCCGAAGATCGTCGGCGCGTCGCCGTCCATGTACTGGGCGACGTTGTATTCGCCTTCGAGGCCCTCGTGGGCACAGGTCACGTAGACGGTGCCGCCGCTGAAGTCGCCGACGCAGTTCGACTGCCAGCGGCCGACCATCGCCCGCATCCGCGGCTCGGCGACCGGCTCGAGCGGCGGCGGCAGGACGGCGGCGACGAAGTCGGGGTCGGCGAGGAACTCGACCGAGAGCATCTGGGCGCCGCCGAAGCGCGGCGCCGCGAGCGCCGCCTCGACCCGCGCCACCTCGGCCGTGGTCTTGACGAAGCCCACCGGCTCAGGCCCCCGCGGGCAACTCGACCGGCACCGGGTCGCCGAGGCCGTTGGCGAGGGTGACGCCGAAGCGCTCGTGCATCACGGCGGCATCGGCGCGCAGGGCCTCCCACTGCGGCGTCCGCATCGCGGCCGCGAGCGCCTCGCGGCTCTCGAAGACGGTCTCCGCGACGCGGTAGTAGGAGGGCTCGGCACCTTCGAGGCCCTCGTCGGTGCGGGTCAGGGTGAGGCTGACGGTGCCGGGGATCGCGGCGGCGAGCGGCACGTGCACGTCCCAGTAGTGGCGCTCGAACGCCTCCTCCTCGCCGGGGCGGGGGAACGACCAGCAGGAGATCGCCTTGAAGGAACCCACTAAGGCGACCCTAGGTGCACCTCGGCGATCTCGGAGGAAGCGAATACCGTCGCCTTGTGGACCTCGATAGCGCCCACGTCGTCGTCACCGGCGGCGCCGCCGGGATCGGCGCCGCGGCGGCGCGCGCCTTCGCCCGTGCCGGTGCCCGCGGCGTCGTCGTCGCCGACCTCGACGGCGAGGCCTGCGCGACGGTGGCGGCCGAGTTCGGCGGCCTCGGGCTGCGCGCCGACGTCGGTTCCGAGGGCGGCATCGCGGCCCTGGTCGCCGCCGCCGAAGCCCGGTACGGCCCGATCGACGTCTTCTGCTCCAACGCCGGCATCGCCGGCCCCTACGGCGGGCCGGAGGTCGCCGACGCGGAGTGGCAGCGGACCTGGGAGGTCAACGTGATGTCCCACATCTGGGCGGCGCGGCTGCTGCTGCCGGGGATGCTCGAGCGCCGCCACGGCCATCTCAGCGCGACCGCCTCGGCGGCGGGCCTCACCGCCAACCCCGGCCTGATGCCCTACTCGGTGACCAAGCACGCCGCCGTCGCCGTCGCCGAGTGGCTGGCGATCACCTACGGCGGCCGCTCCGGGGTCGGCTTCTCCTGCTTCTGCCCCCAGGGCGTGGCGACGCCGATGCTCGAAAAATGGCGCCGCGAGGATCCGAGCTCGCGCGTGGCGAGCGCCTCGGGCGCGACCATCACCCCCGACGAGGCGGCCGCGGTCCTGGTCGCCGGGATCGCCGCAGACCGCTTCCTGATCCTCTCCCACCCCGAGCTGCGCACCTACCAGGAACGCAAGGCGGCCGACCCCGAGCGCTGGCTCGGCGGCATGCAGCGCTTCCAGGCGCAGATCGACGCCGCCCGCGAGGAGATGCGGCGCGAAGCCGCCGGCGGTTAGCCGACCACGACGTCGGCGTACGCCTCGCGCAGCTGCCGCTTCAGCACCTTGCCCGCGGCGTTGCGGGGCAGGTCATCGACGAAGACCACCGCGGAGGGCTTCTTGTAGCCGGCGAGGCGCGCGCGGCAGTGGTCGATCAGCTCGTCCTCGCCGACCTCGACGCCCGGCTCCGCGACGACCACCGCCAGCGGCGTCTCCACCCAGCGCGGATGGGGGACGCCGACCACCGCCACGTCGGCCACCGCCGGGTGCTCGATCAGCGCCCGCTCGACCTCGGCCGGGTAGACGTTCTCGCCGCCCGAGATCAGCATGTCCTTGAGCCGGTCGACGACGTAGATGAAGCCTTCGGGGTCTTCGCGGATGAGGTCGCCGCTGTGGAACCAGCCGCCGGCGAAGGCCTCGGCGGTCGCCTCGGGCTTGCCGTGGTAGCCGAGCATCACGGTCGGGCCGCGGTAGACGATCTCCCCCACCTCGCCCCGCGGCACGTCGGCGCCCTCCTCGTCGACGATCCGCGCCTCGACTCCCAGCGCCGGGCGTCCCACCGAGCCCATCTTGCGGATCGCGTCCGCGCCGCGCAGGAAGCAGGTGTTCGACGACATCTCGGTCTGGCCGAAGGCGTTGACGATCTCCACCGACGGGAACGTCGCGGCCAGCAGCTCGAGCGTCGGCAGCGGCGCCTGCGACGCCCCCCACATCGCCGTGCGCAGCCGCTCGCGGTCGACCTTGCCGACGTCCGGATGCGAGCAGATCTCCTGCCACTGGGTGGGGACGAAGAAGCACATCGAGACGTCGTGCTCGGCCAGCCGCGCGATCGACAGCACCGGGTCGAAGCCGCCCGACGGCTCGATCACGGCGAGGGCGCCGAGGTGGAGGAAGGGCAGGATGCCGTTCAGCCCGCCGATGTGGAAGAGCGGCAGCCCCGAGAGCCAGACGTCGTCGGCGCGGGCGCCTACCTCGTACAGCCAGTTGGTGGTGTTGACGACGAGGTTCTGGTGGCTCAGCATCGCCCCCTTCGGGCGCCCGGTGGTGCCCGAGGTGTACATCAGGAAGGCGAGGTCGTCGCCCCTCACTTCCCGGGCCGGGAGCTCCGGCGAGGCGGCGGCGATCGCCTCCTCGTAGGCCGGCCCGACAACCAGCGTCTCGACCGCACCCGCGCGCGGCGCCAGCTCCTGGTCGGCGATCGCGAGCCGCGCGCCGCAGTCGCCGAGGACATAATCGACCTCCTCGCGGGAGAGCCGGAAGTTGACCGGCACCGCGCAGGCGCCGAGCTTCTGGATCGCGAGGAAGGCCTCGACGAACTCGATCCCGTTGTACTGGAGCATCGCCACGCGGTCGCCGGGCCCGACGCCGCGGACGGCAAGGGCACCGGCGAGGCGGCGGGCGCGCTCCTCGAGCTCGCCGAAACTCCGCCGGTCGCCCTCGCAGACGAGCGCCGGCGCGTCGGGGTCGCGGCGCGCCGAGCGGGCGACCAGCTCGGGCACGGTGAGCCGGCGCGAGCGGTCGAGTTCGGACCCCATCTGCCCAAGGCTAGGCCGCGCCCGCGCTCGCTCCGAGGCGGCGCCGAGGCCTGCTATGTGGTTCCTCCAAGCGCCTCGCCGCGACGGTTGGAAGCGCGCCCGCCGCGTCCATACGCTCATGACGTGGCCGAGCTGACCAAGCTCCTCGACGGGGGCACCTTCTTCGAGGGACCGCGCTGGCATGAGGGCCGCTGGTGGGTCTCGGACTTCTACACCGACGGCGGTCGGATAGTGGCGGTCGATCCCGAGGGCGCGATCGTGCGGGACATCTCGCTCGAGCAGCCTTCGGGGCTCGGCTGGCTGCCGAACGGCGACCTGCTCGCCGTCTCGATGAGCAATCACAAGGTCTGGCGGATCGCGGACGGCGCCGAGCCCCTGCCCTACGCCGACCTCGCCCCCTTCGCCCGCGGCGAGTCCAACGACATGACCGTCGACGCGCAGGGCCGCGTCTGGGTCGACTCCTTCGGCTACGACCTCTACGCGGGCGAGCGGCCGGCCGGCTCGCCGTTGATGCGCATCGATCCCGACGGGACCGTCACCCCGGTCGCCGACGGGCTGCACTTCCCGAACTCGATCATGGTCGCGCCCGCCGGCGACACCCTGGTCGTGGCCGAGACGATCGCCTCGCGCCTGAGCGCCTTCGACGTCGCCGCCGACGGCACCCTTTCGGGCCGCCGGGTCTACTGCCAGATCGCCCCCACCGTCCCGCTCGAGGAGATCGCCGAGGACTACTCCAACGTCGGCTACGGCCCCGACGGCTGCACCCTCGACGCCGAGGGCTGCGTCTGGGCAGGCAATTCGCTCGGCAACTGGATCGGCCGGTTCTCGCCGGAGGGCGAGGTGCTGCAGCGGATCGACGCCCCGGAAGCGGGGATGGCGATCTACGCGGTCCAGCTCGGCGGCGCCGACGGCCGGACGCTGCTGCTGTGCGTGGCGCCCGACTGGCGCGAGGGGATGGGCGACAACGCGGCCGCCGCGTCCCTGTGGACCCTCGAGGTCGATGTCCCACACGCTTGAGGGAGGCGACGTGCCGCCCCGCCACCTGAGCGACAACATCGGGTCCTGGACCGCGCTCCGCGCCCGCCGCGACCCGCACCGGACGGCGCTCGTCTGCGGCGCCGAGCGGGTCGATTACGCGGAGCTCGAGCGGCGGGTGGGACGCGTCGCCGGGGCCGTCCGCGAGGCCGGGGTCGGGCCGGGCCGGCGGATCGCCACGGCGCTGAAGAACCGGGTCGAGTTCGTCGAGCTGCTGTTCGGGACGGCGCGCGCCGGGGCGATCTTCGTGCCGCTGAACTTCCGCCTCTCGAGCGAGGAGATCGCCTACGCGCTCACCGATTCCGGCGCCGAGATCGTCGTCGTCCAGGTCGACACCGCCGCCGCCGTGGCCGCGGCGCTGGAGCTGCTGGAGGGCGAGCGCCCCAGGGTCATCTCGGTCGACGGCCCGGACGCCGACTATGCCGCCTGGCGCGACGCGGCCCTCCCCCTCGACCCGCACCCGGTCCGCCCGCAGGACCCGGTCTCGATCGTCTACACCTCGGGCACCACCGGGCCGCCGAAGGGCGCCGTCCTGACCCACGGCGGCGTCCTCTGCAACGTCGAGAACTACCTCGCCGACTGGGACCTGCGGCGCGACGACGCGACCCTGGTGGTCAACCCGATCTTCCACGTCGTCCTCTACATCCTCACCGTGCCGCTCCTCTACAAGGGAGGCAAGGTGGTGCTGATGGAGGACTTCGAGCCCGCCGCGGCGATGCGCCTCGCCGAGGCCGAGGAGATCACGGTCTGGTTCGCGATCCCCACCGCCTGGCAGATGCTGCTGGCGACGCCGGAGCCGGCGGCGCTCGACACCTCGCGCCTGCGCTTCGTCGGCTCCGGCGGCGCGGCCTGCCCGCAGCCGCTGATGGACCGCTTCGCCGAGCTTGGCCTCGATTACCGCCAGGGGTACGGCCTCTCCGAGACGACCTCCTCGGCGACGACGATGGGACCTGGCGACCACCGGCGCAAGCCGGGCTCGATCGGCCGGCCGTTCTTCCACGTCGAGGCGCGGATCGTCGACGAGGAGGGCGGCGTGCTCGGCCCGGGCGGGGTGGGCGAGATCCAGCTGCGCGGCCGCAACATCTGCGCCGGCTACTGGCGCAAGCCGAAGGAGACGGCCGCGTCCTTCGACGCCGACGGCTGGTTCTCCACCGGCGACATCGGCCGCGCCGACGAGGAGGGCTTCTACTGGATCGTCGACCGCAAGAAGGATCTGATCATCTCGGGCGGCGAGAACATCTCCTCGATCGAGGTCGAGCAGGCGGTCGTCTCCCACCCCCGGGTCGCCGAGGCCGTCGTGATCGGGGTGCCACACGAGCGCTGGGGCGAGACCCCCTGCGCGGTGATCACCACGATCGACGGCGAAGAGCTCGACCAGGCCGCCCTGATCGACCACTGCCGGGAACGGATCGCCCACTACAAGTGCCCGACGGTGGTCATCACCGTCCCCGAGCTGCCGAAGACCGCAACCGGCAAGATCGCCAAGCTCGCGGTCCGCGAGCTGATCGCCCGGCGCGTGTCGGGCTAGAGGTCTGTGGCCCTTGGAAGCCGGCCCCTGGGAGGGACGGGGCCTTATGAAGCTGGCGCCCCCTAGGAAGGGACGCGACCCTCTCAAGCTGGCGCCCCCGGGGAAGGGACGCGGCCCTCTCAAGCTGCGCCCGGAAGGGACGGGGACCCTCAGGCGGGAGCCCGGGATAAGGGACGGGCCGTCTCGTCCACGGCCCTGGCAGGCTGTGGCCGTGGCCGAGACGGCCGGGTGTGCGGGGAGCGGGAGGACCCGTGGGGCGTCCGTCACGAGGGAGCCACGGACCCGTCACCGGAGGGACACGGATCCGTGACGGGAGTCCGACCCCGTCACGGAGATGTCGGGAACTCCACGCTTCCTCCCGTGTTGTCCAACTGTGACGGACGCGCTGTCGACTTTGAGCCCCCCATGGGGGACCAAAAGTCGACAGCGCGTTATCGGCCCCTCGATCCCGGCCCGAAAAGGGCCTCCCGGGGCCGGAAAGTGTGACGTTCCCGGCATCTCTGTGACCGTTCGGGCCGAGGAGTGGCATCTCCCGGGCACGATCGTCACGGAAGTCCGACCTCCTCCCGTCCCTGTGCCGCCTCCGTCACGGAAGTCCGACCTCCCCCCGTCCCTGTGCCGCCTCCGTCACGAAAGCCTCACGTCCCGGGCGCCTCATGGGGGTCACAGCCTGCCAGGACCCCCATGAGGAGCCCGGGACCATCTCGGACGGCCGCCAGGGCCCGGAACCCCCGCCCGTCCCTCCCCGACCCCTCAGCCCTCCCCCAACCCCCCTCAGCCCGTCCCCCGCCCTTCCACCACCTCGCCCGACTCGACCGTCAGCGTCACGCCGAAGCGCTCGATGATGTCGCCGGAGCAGGCGCGCATCGTCGCCCACGCCTCCGACCCTTCCGACTCCGCCATTGCCGCGGCACTGTCGAACACCATCTCGGCGACGCGGTAGTGATCGGTCTCGCCACCCTCGAAGC
>Ga0207652_10003401_pt1 | contig 13136 bp, 16 predicted proteins | sample KBSC63BmetaG_FD_184334 | JGI IMG/M metagenome (GOLD analysis project Ga0207652, IMG submission 184334) | Corn rhizosphere microbial communities from Kellogg Biological Station, Michigan, USA - KBS C6-3B metaG (SPAdes) (version 2) | ecosystem: Host-associated > Plants > Roots > Rhizosphere ... | reverse complement strand
CGACACCGTTGGGAGCACCTGGACGCCGCCATGGCACGTCGAGCGAGAGCTCGCGCCCGCCGTCCGCACTGGCGTAACGGTGGAACGCGACGATCTGCCCGGACGCGTTGCGGGCGTAGGCGATGAGCATGCCGGGATGCACGCCCGTCAACGGTTCGTCGAGGATCATCGCGAAGCCACGCGTCTGGTTGCCCTTGCCGGCGGCGGTCATGACGTCGCTCAGCTCGGCGCGGAGCTCGTCAGTGAGGTCGCGCTCGCCGACGATGTCGGCTGTCACGCCGGCGTTTCGGGAACGCTGCACGGCCTGACGCAGGTTGCGGAAGCGCCTTCCTTCGAGGGAGAACGACGCGACGTCGATCCGCACGTCGCGGCCGATCGACAACGCCCACAGCCCATGTTGGCGCCACAGGGACAGCGACCTCGGACCGGCGCCGAGCACGGCAACCCGCCAGCCTTGCTCGTCGGCGTGGGTGACGAACGCGTCGACCGCGTCGGGGTAGGAGGACGGCTCGCCAACAGGGTCGCCCGAGGCGACCGCGGTGCCGAGCTTCACCCGATACGCGACGGCGGCGCGCCGGTCGGGGCTGAAGATGTAGGTCTTGTCGGTGCGCAGCACGAACGGCGCCAGCGTGTCTCCCGACGTGCCGTCGACCAGCGCCCAAACGTGGCGCCGGTCGCCTGCCTCTGCCGGCGGTGGTGGGCGGCGGGGGAGTCCCGCCACAGCTCCGGCGGCCGCGACCGCGGTCCATGACAGGAGGACATGCTCGCCGGTGTCGGCGGCTCGGGCCGCGATGAGCAACGCGACGCTGGCGGCAAGATGGCGGCCGAGGAACGCCCGGCCGAGCGCGACCGCGCGCGCGACGAGGAGCATCGCGACACCGACGGCGGCGAAGTTGTGGGTCGGCTCGTGCAGGCCGCGGTAGGTCACCAGCAGCGCGACAGCAGCGATCGCCACCGCCAGCGGCGTGCGTCGTTCGTCGAGTTCGGTGCTCATCCGCTCGAATGCGGATGCCAGGCCACCCGAACGCTCGTCAGCGCTCAACGGTGCTCCCTCGTGGCCTCACGTTTCGACTCTAATGAGCCAACGGTCAGAATTCCGGCTATGCCGACGATGGACGATCTGCTGGCGCGGCACGGTGTCGCCGGCGCGGCTGTCGATCACCTGCACCGTCTGGTGGCCGACTGGCAGCTCATGGCCGACCTGTCCTTCGCCGACCTGATCCTGTTCGTCCCTGCCGAGGACGGCGCATTCGTCGCGGTTGCGCAGATCCGACCGACGACCGGTCCGACGGCCTACCAGGACGACGTGGTCGGCCTCATCGCCGGCCCGTCCGAACGACCGCAGCTGGCGATCGCTCTCGAAGAGCGCCGGATCTGCCGCGAGGGCGACCCGGTGTGGCTCGGCGGCGTTCCCGTCCGAGAAGAGGCCATCCCGGTCGCGTTGGGCGGCGACGTTGTTGCGGTGGTCGCCAGGGACACCAACCTCGCAGCTGCGCGCACGCCGAGCCGGCTCGAGATCGCCTACCTGCGCAGCGCGACCGATCTCGCCCAGATGCTCGCCGAAGGACGCTGGCCGGATCCTGCGGGCGGTTATGACGGCAGCGGGCCGCGCGTCGGCGACGGCTTGGTCCGCCTCGACGAGGACGGCACGGTCTCCTACGCGAGCCCCAACGCCCTGTCGGCGTACCGGCGTCTCGGCTTCCTCGGTGACCTGCACGGACTGCATCTCGCCGACGTGACCGCCCACCTGGTGGCGCCGTCGCCATCACCACGCGACGAGCCGGTCGGCATGATCGCCGGCGGGCGAGTGCCGCGACTCGGCGAGATCGAAGCCGGGGACGCGATCGTCCAGCTTCGGTCCATTCCGTTGCTGCCCGACGGCCGGCGGATCGGCGCGCTCGTGCTGGTTCACGACGTCACGGAGGTGCGTCGTCGCGAGCGCCAGCTCATGGGCAAGGACGCCACGATCCGCGAGATCCACCACCGGGTGAAGAACAACCTGCAGACCGTCGCGGCGCTGTTGCGGCTGCAGGCGCGTCGCGTCGACGCGGTCGAGGCTCGGCTCGCGCTGGAGGAGTCGGTGCGCCGGGTTTCGTCGATCGCCGTCGTGCACGAGACGCTCTCGGCCACGCTGGAGGAGGCCGTCCAGTTCGACGAGATCGCCGACCGGGTCGCCGCGATGGTGCTCGACCTGCTCGCCCCCGAGCAGGTCAGGATCCGCAGACGCGGAAGCTTCGGCACCTTGCCGGCCGAGGTGGCGACGCCGTTGGCCATGGTCCTGACCGAGCTGCTCCAGAACGCCGTCGAGCACGGGTACGACGGCCTAGATCGCCAAGGCCTCGTGGAGATCGTCGTCGAGCGGGCCGGCGCCGAGCTGCGCGCTCAGGTCGTCGATGATGGCGCGGGGCTCCCGGACGGCTTCGAAGCGAGCGAGTCGGACCGGCTGGGGCTGCAGATCGTGCGGACGCTCGTCGGAAGCGAGCTCGGCGGTCGGTTGGAGGTCAGCCGGCGCGAGGGCGGCGGAACGGTGGCGACGGTGACCGTCAACGCACCGGCTGCGTCACCCGAGCCCCCTGCTGGTTGAGGCCGGGGTTGCCCTCCCCACCGCCACCGGTGACGAGGCGGTAGACAAGGAACACACCGAGGATGACCGCGGCCAGGACCAGGCCGAAGACGACCCAGAACCGGACGGCCGCCGCCCGCGCTGAGGGCGCCTCGCGCCCCAGCAGCGGCGGCCGAACGTAGTCCTCAGCCATCTGTCCGAGGTCAGGCGCTGTGGAGCTCCGCGCGGACGCCGCGGCGGAGCAGCGCGCGCCGCTCGTCCTCGGACAGCCCGCCCCACACGCCGGCTTCCTGGCTGGTTTCGAGTGACCAGCTCCGGCATTCGTCGATGACCGTGCATCGGCGGCAGACCGCCTTGGCGTCGTCGATCTGGAGCAGCGCAGGCCCGCTGGTGCCGATGGGGAAGAACAGCTCGGGGTCTTCGTCACGGCAGGCGGCGCGGTGTCGCCAGTCCATGCGGTCTTCCCTCCGTCAGGGCGAGCACAGGGCCCGACTTTGTGAACGGTTTCACGAAGTTGGTCGCACCGGTCGCCATCGTCAAGATCACGATCGGCCTGGGCCGGACGCTAGTGGCTCGTCCCGGCTTCGTCCAGAGCAACTTCGCCTCTGACGGTAGAACGCGATTCGGCGCTAATCAAGGACGGCTTGCGGCAAGCAAGCGGTCCGACGGTGTTGGGTTCGTCACATCCGCGCCCGGTTCGTCACACGATGACGCGGATCGCGGCCGGAACGCTGCGGAAGGTCGCCGCCTCCCGTTCGCCCAGGTAGTCGCCATCGACCTGCAGGTGGACCGGTCGATCGGCGACGAGGCTGAACTCCTGGAGATCCTCGAGGACGAGCGACGAGCGACCACGGATGCCGGCTCCGCCGAGCATGCCCGCGGCTGCCCACGCGGTGCCGATGGTGCGCAGCCTGCGCATGGCGATGAGGTCGAGGCCGCGGTCGAAGGACGCGTTGGGGGTGAGGAAGACCGGGCGAGTGCCGAAGTAGGTCCACGGGGCCGTGTTGCCGACGATCGCCAGGAACAACCCGGGCTCGGGTTCCTCGCCGGGCCGGTGCAGCGTGAGCGCCGGCTGCCGTCGGTCGCCGGCGTAGAAGCGGCGGATGGCCGCGAGGGCGTATCTCGTCGGCGCGGCCGACCTGCCCTTCGCCCGGGCCTGCTCCACGACGCGTACGGCGTCCGCGTCGAGCCCGAGCCCCGCGGTGAAGGTGAACCAGCGGTCGTCGACCTGGCCGAGCCCGAGCCATCGGCTGCGGCGCTCGCGGAGCGCGTCCAGGATGGCGCCGGTCGCCTCGACGGGGTCGCGGGGGATGTCGAGCGCGCGGTGGAAGACGTTGGTGCTGCCGCCAGGTACGACGGCCAGCGCGGGCTGGTCGGCGCTCGGACCGCCCGAGTCCCGGAGCAACCCGTTGACGACCTCGTTGACCGTGCCGTCGCCGCCGAGCACGACGACCAGGTCGTAGGCCTCGGCGACGGCGCGCGCAGCGAGCTCGATCGCATGGCCGCGGCGCTCGGTCTCGGCGACGTCGAGCTTCAGATCGCTGCCCAACGCGCGGGCCAGGACGTCACGTCCGCGCACGGATGTCGTCGTCGCCTTGGGGTTGACGATCAGCAGCGCGCGCACCGGAGCAGGGTAGCCGCCGAGGCGCACGAGAAGATCTCTTTCGTGAGGTGGGACACGGCCGCTGTCGGCGTCGTCGCGGCGGAAGGTGCGGCCGGCGTCGTCGCGGGGCTGGCGTTCGTCGTCGCAGCGCTCGTCGGCCACCCGCACGATCAGGCTACGGCCGTGGTCCTCGGCGTCCTGCTGGTGATCTTCGGTGCCGGATTGCTGGCGCTCGCCCGATCGCTACGCCTCGGCAGGCATTGGCCACGCACGCCGTCGTACCTTGCTCAGTTCTTCGGGCTGGTCGTGGCGTGGTACCAGCGGACCACCTTGCCGGCGGTCTCCGTTGTGCTGCTCGTGGTCTGCGTCGGCGCGGTGCTCGCGCTGGCTCAGTCCTCGGCGAGCAGGCCCTCGCGCAGCTGAGCGAGGGTGCGGGCCAGCAGCCGGGAAACGTGCATCTGCGAGATCCCGAGCTCGGCGGCGATCTGTGACTGCGTCATGTTGCCGAAGAAGCGCAGCAGCAGGATCTTCTTCTCCCGCGGCGGCAGCTTCTCGAGCAGCGGCTTGAGCGACTCGCGGTACTCCACGCCCTCGAGCGACTCATCGGTCGTGCCGAGCGAGTCGGCGACCGCGGGAGAGTCGTCGTCGCCGGTGTCCGGCGCGTCGAGCGAGACGGCGGAGTAGGCGTTGGCCGACTCGAGGCCTTCGAGGACCTCTTCCTCGGACATCTGCAAGTGCTGCGCGAGCTCGGCGACCGTCGGAGCGCGGCCGTTCTTCTGCGACAGCTCGCTCGTCGCCTTGGTGAGCGAGAGCTTGAGCTCCTGCAGCCGCCGGGGCACGCGGATCGCCCAGCCCTTGTCGCGGAAGTGCCGCTTGATCTCACCGACGATCGTCGGCGTCGCATAGGTGGAGAACTCGACGCCGCGCTCCAGGTCGAAGCGGTCGACCGACTTGATCAGACCGATCGTCGCCACCTGGACAAGGTCGTCGAGGGGCTCGCCGCGGTTGCGGAAGCGCCGGGCGAGGTACTCGACGAGCGGTAGGTGCATCTCGACGAGTTCGTCGCGCACCCGCTGCCGTCGCGGGTCGTCCTCGGGCAGTGCGGCGAGCTCGCCGAACAGCCCGCGCGCGCGGGCCCGGTCGTGCGAGGTGCGGGCGGCGCGGTCGGAGTCGGGGCTCGGCGAGGCGTCGGTCGCCTCGGCGGTGGCGTTTTCCTCCGCCGACGCTGAGGTCGCGGCGGGGTCGGGGGTGGTCACCGGGAAGTCCCGCTCCTCCGCTTGAGCAGCGTGATCGTCACCCGGTTGTCGACCTCGGCGCTGCTGTCGACCTCACCGGCGAGAGCCGCGAGAACGGTCCACGCGAAGGTGTCGCGGGACGGCTCCTGACCGTCGAGGGTGAGAACGGAGACGCCGACGCGCATGCTGTCCGACTCCAGCGCGAACCGGCACTCCAGGTCCGCGCCCGGGACAGCCTGGGTGAGCAGCATCGCGCAAGCCTCGTCGACGGCGATCCGCAAGTCCTCGATCTCGTCGAGGGTGAAGTCGAGGCGGGCTGCGAGCCCCGCGGTGGCGGTGCGCAGCACCGAGAGGTAGGCGCCGGCCGCGGGCAATTTGATGGTGACGATGTCGTCAGGGCCCGGCTGCTGCACCGCGTCCATCGTCGCCCCCGCGTCCTGAGTCAACCGTTTCGCCTCCGCGTTTGTTCGGACTGTTCGCCGCCAAAACGGTATCCCACGTCAGAGGGGATGATGGGGTCCGTGTTGGTTCACCCGTGGGACGCTCCGCTCGACGAGTCCGAGACGTGGGACTTCGTCCGCGCTCAGGGTTTCGGCCATCTGGTGGCCCCTGGCCGCGGCCGCGAGCTGCCGGTCGTGGTGCCGACCCAGTTCCTCGCCCAGCCGCCCGGGGACGGCGTACCGCCGGTGGTGTTGCTGCATCTCGCCCGCCCGAACCCGATCTGGACGGCGCTCGACGAGAACCCGGCGGTGCTACTCAGCGTGGCGGGCGACTGGGCCTATGTCCCGTCGGCCTGGAAGGCGGTCGGCGAGGAGGACCCGGCGCTCGGCATCCCGACGACCTACTACGCAGCCGCGCAGCTCGCCGGGACCGCGGCACTCGTCGACGACGAGGAGGGTAAGCTCGAGATCCTCCGGGCCCAGCTCGCGGCCAACGAGCCGGAGATCGGGCACGCCGATCCCTCGGTGCACCGGCGACGGCTGCCGGGGATTCGCGGGATCCGGATCACGGTGCGCACAGTGATCGGGAAGTTCAAGTACGGCGGCAACGTCGATGATGCACACCGGCAGGCGATCGCCGAGCGGCTGGCCATGCGGGCCGGGCCAGGCGACGCCGCCGCCCGCTCACACCTGCTTCGCCGCCTGACCTGACAGCTCGCGCAACACGTCGCCGGTGAGGCGCCAGACGGTCCAGTCGTCCAGAGGCTCCGCGCCGATTCCCCGGTAGAAGCGGTGGGCCGACTCGTTCCAGTCGAGGACCACCCACTCCATCCGCGCGCAGTCGTTGTCGACGGCGATGCGCGCCAGCTCGGTGAGCAACGCCCGGCCGTGGCCGCCGCCGCGCGCCTCCGGGCGGATGAACAGGTCCTCGAGATAGATGCCATGACGGCCGCGCCAGGTCGAGAAGTTGAAGAACCACAACGCGAAGCCGACGACTTCGCCGGCGTCGTCCTCGGCGAGCAGGCACCAGGCCCGCGGGTTGTCACCGAAAAGCGCGGCCCGGTAGTCGTGCTCGGTCGCGACGACCGCGTCCGGCTCGCGCTCGTACGACGCCAGCTCGCGGACCAGCGAGACGACGACGGGGACGTCGTCGACGGTTGCGGCGCGGATCAGGACTGCTTCGTCTCCCAGAAGATCTTGTCGATCTCGGCGATCTTCTGCAGCAGCTTCTCGGCCTCGCCCGGGTCGACGCTGCCCTTGCCACCGGCTGCGCCGGCGAGCTTGGTCGCCTCGTTGAACAGCTGGTGCAGGTTCGGGTACTTCTCGAAGTGCGGGGGCTTGAAGTAGTCGGTCCAGAGCACCCACAGGTGGTGCTTCACGAGCTCGGCCCGCTGCTCCTTGATGAGCAGGGCGCGAGTGCGGAAGACCGGGTCGTCGTTGCCCTGGTACTTCTCGCAGATCGCCTTGACCGACTCGGCCTCGATCCGGGCCTGCGCGGGGTCGTAGATGCCGCACGGCAAGTCGCAGTGGGCCGAAACGGTGATGCTCGGCTGGAGCAGACGACGTAGAGACATTCGTCCTCCTGATTTCGCGGATCGATGGGCTATGCCAGCGACACTATCGCCGTGCGTTCTCCGCTCCGCCGGGTGCTGGTCACCGGGCCGTCGATGGCTCCTGCTCTGCGTCATGGCGACCAGCTGCTCGTCGACGTCCGAGCTGTACGACGTCCACTACGCGCGGGCGACGTGGTCGTCGTACGGCTCGCGGAGCGGCCGCTGTCGGTCAAGCGCATCGCGCGGATCGAGAGCGACGGCGCGCTGTGGCTCGAGGGCGACAACTCCTTCGGCAGCACCGACAGCCGCGACCTCGGCGCCGTGTCCAGCGACGCCGTCTTCGGCCGGGTCGTGCTCCGGCTCTGGCCCCGCCCCGGCCGCATCCCCGATGCCAGCCCAAGTTCCGCGGCGGACTAGGACCGTTCTAACGGTCCGCATCCGCCGCGGAACTCAGAGGACCTTGGAGAGGAAGGCCTTCGTCCGCTCGTGCTGGGGGTTGGCGATGACGTCCTTCGGGGGCCCTGCCTCGACGATGACGCCGTCGTCCATGAAGACGAGCGCATCTCCCACCTCGCGGGCGAAGCCGATCTCGTGCGTGACGACGACCATCGTCATCTGCATCTCGGTCGCGAGGTCGTGCATGACGTCGAGCACCTCACCGACCAGCTCCGGGTCCAGCGCGCTCGTCGGCTCGTCGAACAGCATCAGCTTCGGATCCATCGCCAGCGCGCGGGCGATCGCGACGCGCTGCTGCTGACCACCGGAGAGCTGGCGGGGATAGGCGTCCTCACGACCTTCGAGACCGACCCGAGCGAGTAGTTGTCGACCGCGCTCAGCCGCGGCCTTCTTGTCCAAACCGCGAACGCAGATCGGTGCCTCGGTGATGTTCTCCAGCGCCGTCATGTGCGGGAAGAGGTTGAACCGCTGGAAGACCATGCCGATCTCGGCGCGCTTGCGCGCGACCTCGTTGTCGCGCAGTTCGTAGAGCTTCTCGCCGCGCTGCTCGTAACCGACCAGCTCGCCGTCGACGTAGAGCTTGCCGGCGTCGACTTTCTCCAGGTGGTTGATGCAGCGCAGGAAGGTCGACTTCCCGGAGCCGGACGGGCCGATGATGCACATCACCTCGCCGCGCTGGACCTCGAGGTCGATGCCCTTGAGCACCTCCTGCCGGCCGAAGTTCTTGTGCACGCCGGCTGATCGCACCATGGGTTCGGTCATCGGTGCGGTCTTCCGACAAGAAGAGTCGAGGTCGGCAGGTCGGCGCCCTTCGCGGCGCCGCCGCCGAGACCCAGGCGCGCGCGCACGCGTTGCACGGGCGTCGGTGGCAGGGCTCTCGTCGCGCCGCGGGCGAAGTAGCGCTCCAGGTAGTACTGGCCGACGTAGAGGACCGACGTCATCGTGAGGTACCAGAGGCTGGCGGTGATGAGCAGCGGGATCGTCTGGAACGTCCGCCCGTAGATGACCTGCGCCGTGGTCAGCAGCTCCATGTAGCCGATGGCGAACACGAGCGACGTCAGCTTCAGCATCGAGATCGTCTCGTTGCCGGTCGGCGGAATGATGACGCGCATCGCCTGCGGCAACACGATGCGCCGCATCGTCGACAACCGCGTCATACCGAGCGCTTGCGCTGCCTCCGTCTGTCCCTCGTCGACGGACAGGATGCCGGCGCGAGCGATCTCGGCCATGTAGGCACCTTCGTTGAGCCCCAGGCCGAGGATGGCCGCACTGAACTGCGTGATCACCGTCTTCGGATCGGTGTGGAACCACGACGGCCCGAACGGCACGCCGACCGACACGGAGTGCAGCACGGTCGGCAGGAAGAACCAGAACAGCAGCTGGACCAGAACCGGCGTCCCGCGGAAGAACCAGATGTAGAGCCACGCGGCGCCGGACACGATCGGGTTCTGCGACAGCCGCATCACCGCGAGGACGATGCCGAGCGCGACACCGATGACCATCGCGATGACGGTGAGAACGATGGTGCGGCGTACGCCGGTCAGGATCGCCGGGTCGAACAGGTAGTGCCAGACGACGTTCCAGCTGAGCGCGCTCGTCGCGACCAGCCAGTGCGCGAACATCGCCGCGACGACGAGTACGACGACGGCGCCCACCCAACGCCCGGGATGCCGGACGGGGACGACAGGGAGGTCCGCGGGGGCGGCCGTCGGCTCGGTGCGTGCCGTCTCCGCCCCCGAGGACATCGCCGCCTCCTAGCTGACCGCCCCGTTCAAGCCGAACGATGTCACTGCGCCGGCCTGCACGCCCCACTTCTGCAAGATCTGCTGGTAGGCGCCGCTCTTGTTGAGGTCCGTCAGCGCCATCGAGATGGCTTCCGCGAGCCCCGCGTGCGCAGCGTCCTTCGGCACTGCGATGCCGTAAGGAGCCGTGCCGTAGGGCTGGCCGACGAGGGCGAACTGGCCATTGGACTGCTTTGCGGCATATGCGGCGACCGGCGAGTCGGCCATGACGACATCAGCACGACCCGACTGCAGGGCCAGGTTGGCACCGTTCTGGTCCGGGAACGCGAGGACGGTGAGCTTGCACTTCTTCTTCTGCGCGTTGAGGTCGTCGAGCTGGGTCGTGCCCTTCTCGACCGCGGCCGTCTTGCCACAAAGGTCCGCGACGCTCGATGGGTTGAGCGACGAACCTTTCTTGGCGAGGAACGAGGTGCCCGCCGAGAAGTAGTCGACCATGTCGACGACCTTCTCTCGGTCCTTGTTGTCGGTGAACGACGACATGCCTACGTCGTAGCGCGACCCGAGGTTGGGGATGATGCTGTCGAAGCTGACGTTGGTGAACTCGAACTTCACACCCAGCACGGTGCCGATGGCCTTGCCGAGGTCGACGTCCATGCCCTGGATGGTCTTGTTGTCCGAGGCGAAGAACTCGTTGGGCGCGTAGGACGCGTCGGTTGCGACCTTCACCACGCCGGCGCTCTTCAGCGCGCTCGGCAGTTTGGCGGCGGCCGCGGAGTCGACCGACGACTGAGTCTTGACGGTCTGTTTGCTGCCACCGGACGAGCCGCCGCCGCAGGCGGCGACGAGGGTCAGGGTGCAGGCGAGGGCAGCGGCGTAAGCGACTGGGCGGGACGAGCTGTTCACTTCGGTGACCTCCGGAGTAGTCGTGAGCGCCATCTTGCCAGGGGGAGGCGGTTTCGTGTCGGTTGCGCTATGTCAAGATTCGGGACAACTTCGGGTGACCCCCGACGCCATCACCGAGGGCCCGACCGGCTCCGCCACCTGCACGATTCGCTCTGGAGTCCCGCCGTGGCCGTAGAGAGCTTGCCGATGTCCGCCCAACCTGACCTCGAGACTCCCGTCTTCGCGCTGCACCGCGGTGGCAAGATCGAGGTCGTCTCCAAGGTGCCGCTGCGCGACCGCGACGACCTGTCGCTGGCCTACACCCCCGGCGTCGCCGAGGTGTGCCTGGCGATCGCCGATCAGCCGGAGCTCGTGCACGACTACACGTGGAAGAGCTCAACCGTCGCGGTGGTCACCGACGGCACGGCGGTCCTGGGCCTGGGGGACATCGGCCCCGCCGCGTCGCTGCCGGTCATGGAGGGCAAGGCGCTGCTCTTCAAGCAGTTCGGCGGCGTCGACGCCGTACCGATCGCTCTCGACTCGAAGGACGTCGACCACATCGTCGAGACCGTGGTGCGCATCGCGCCGGCTTTCGGTGGCATCAACCTCGAGGACATCAGCGCACCTCGATGTTTCGAGATCGAGGACCGGCTCAAGGAGCGCCTCGACATCCCGGTCTTCCACGACGACCAGCACGGCACGGCGATCGTGGTGCTGGCCGCGCTCAACAACGCAGCGCGGCTGACGGGTCGCACCCTGGCGGACCTGCGCGTCGTGGTCAGTGGGGCCGGTGCGGCCGGCGTCGCGTGCACGAAGATCCTGCTCGAGGCCGGCATCGGCGACGTGGCGATCGCCGACAGCAAGGGACTGCTGCACGAAGGCCGAAGCGGAATGACTGCCGTGAAGATGGAGATGGCCGGGCTGACCAACAAGGTCGGGCTCGTCGGCTCGATCGAAGAGGCACTGAACGGCGCCGACGTCTACATCGGCGTCTCGTCCGGAAAGGTCGCCGACGAGGCGGTGGCGACGATGGCGAAGGACGCCATCATCTTCGCCCTGGCCAACCCCAACCCCGAGATCCATCCGGAGGTGGGTCGCAAGTACGCCCGGGTGATGGCGACGGGTCGCAGCGACTTCCCCAACCAGATCAACAACGTCCTGGCGTTCCCTGGGGTCTTCCGCGGAGCGCTCGACGTTCGGGCGACCGGCATCACCGAGGGGATGAAGCTGGCCGCGGCCGACGCCATCGCCGAGGTGGTCGGTGACGACCTGTCCGACGACTGTGTCATCCCCAGCGTCTTCGACGAGCGAGTCGGGCCCGCGGTCGCAGCGGCTGTCGCCGAGGCTGCGCGCAAGGACGGCGTCGCCCGTCTCTAGGACGTCCGCCGCCCCACCCACCGCCCAACAGCGGTCTGGCGACTCCGCCTAGATTCAAAGCGTGCTCGCTGCCTATGCCGCCCGGCTGTCCGCTGACGACCCACTGTCCGGTCTCGAGGTCGGCGAGCAGCCGGAACCCAAGGTGCCCGACGGCTGGGTCACCGTGCAGGTGAAGGCGGCCTCGCTCAACCACCATGACCTCTGGGCGCTCCGCGGACAGGCGCTCGCCGCCGACCAGCTGCCGATGATCCTCGGTGGCGACGCGGCCGGTGTCGACGACGACGGCAACGAGGTCGTCGTCCACTCGGTGATCGGAGATCCGGACGCCGGTCGCGGCGACGAGACCTACGACCCTCGACGATCGCTGCTGTCCGAGCGGCATCCCGGAACGTTCGCCGAGAAGGTCGCCGTGCCGCGGCGCAACCTCGTAGCGAAGCCGGCTGAACTGTCATTCGCGGAGGCCGCTTGCCTGCCGACGGCCTGGTTGACGGCCTACAAGATGCTGTTCTCGCGCTCCGGCGCGAAGCCCGGCGACACCGTGCTCGTGCAAGGCGCGGGAGGCGGCGTCGCGACGGCAGCGATCGCGCTCGCCCGAGCGGCAGGTCTGCAGGTCTGGGCGACAAGTCGCAGCGAGGACAAGCGCAAGCGGGCGCTCGACCTCGGCGCACATGCGGTCTTCGAGTCCGGTGCGCGGCTGCCCGGCCGCGTCGACGCCGTCATCGACAGCGTCGGTGAGGCGACGTGGGACCACTCGATCCGCTCCACCCGGCCCGGTGGACGTGTCGTCGTCTGCGGCGGCACGAGCGGCCTCACCGTCGAGACGCAGCTCGCCCGCATCTTCTTCACCCAGGTGGACGTGCTGGGGTCGACGATGGGCAACCGGACGGAGCTCGAGCAACTGCTCGGCTTCCTGGTCGCCAGCGGCGTCCGCCCGGTGATCGACTCGGAGATGCCGCTGTCCAGCGCCGCGGGCGGCTTCGCGCGGATGGCCGACGGCGAGTTGTTCGGGAAGGTCGTGTTCACTCTCTGAGGCGTCGTACGCTCCTGCGCATCGTGGGAGATCGGAGCTGACCGTGCGCATCCGTCCATTGTTCTTGTGCGCCGCTCTCGCGGTCACTGGTGTCGTCGGCGGCTCGGCTGTCTCGCAGGCCGCCACTGCCACGACGGCGCCGGGCAATGTGAGAGTCGCGTTTCACAAGGTCGTCGGCGGGCTCAACAGTCCTGTCTATGTCACGTCCGCGCGCGACGGTTCGCGCCGCCTGTTCGTCGTGGAGTTAGGCGGCGC
>Ga0207652_10003396_pt1 | contig 13148 bp, 8 predicted proteins | sample KBSC63BmetaG_FD_184334 | JGI IMG/M metagenome (GOLD analysis project Ga0207652, IMG submission 184334) | Corn rhizosphere microbial communities from Kellogg Biological Station, Michigan, USA - KBS C6-3B metaG (SPAdes) (version 2) | ecosystem: Host-associated > Plants > Roots > Rhizosphere ... | reverse complement strand
ATCTCTTCGCCGGCGTGGCCCCCGCCGCGTTCGACCTGCTGGCCGAGAACGTCGCCGACTGCGTGCCCCCGCGAGCCATCACCGAGGTGGCTTTTCGCGGCACCGCTGATCCGCGCGTGCCTTACGGCGGCGGCGCCTCTTCCCTGATCCCGACCATGCCGGTGACCTTCCTGGGCGCCGTCGACACCTTCGACACCTGGGCCGGCATCGACGGCTGTACCGGCACGCCATCCTCCGCCGACGCGAACGGCTGCTCGCGGTACGCGAATTGTCGCGACGGGGTCGAGGTGGTGCTGTGCACGAAGCAGGGCGGCGGCGACGACCCGGGCGATCCGGCGGTCGCGTGGCCCGTGCTGATGCGTCACCCGCTCTGAAAGGCGACGCGCGACAGGCGCGCAGGCCGGCGTTGCAGACACCGTTTTTTTGAGCCACTGCCCCCTACATCGGCCACTGCGGGTCGAATTCCCCTTCCCCTGTCGCAAACCAGGAGCGAATCCATGAAGGCACGACATCTGTCGATGTGGGCGGTCACGAGCATTCTCATCGCCGCCGGCTGCGGCGGTTCCGGGGCCAGCAACGGCGGTCCCGACGCGGAGGCGTCCGGAGGCACCATCGGCTCGGGCGGCAGCACGGCGACGGGCGGGAGCAGCGCCACCGGCGGGAGCACGGCCACGGGCGGCAGAAGCGCCAGCGGCGGGACGACCGCCAGCGGCGGAATCAGCGGCGGCTCGGGTGGCGCGGTCTCCGGCGGGTCGGGCGGCGCCACGTCCGCCGGTTCTGGCGGGGCGGCCACCAGCTCCGGCGGGCGGACGGGCACGGGCGGCGCGCCGGCGGACGGCGGCGGGCGGGGCGGCGGCGAGCGCGGCGGGCGCAGCGGTCAGGCGGGCGCGCCTGGATCGGGCGGCGCCGCGGCGGGCGGCAGCGGCGCGGGCGGCATGTCGATGCCCGGCACCGGCGGCAGCACGACGACCGGCACCTGCACCGCTTCGAAGTCGGTCAGCGCGAACGTCTCCGGGACGGGCCCGCACAAGGTGGTGGTCGAGACGAACGCCGACAAGGGCATCGTCGAGGGGACCATCTTCCGCCCCATGGATCTGGGCGGCACCGAGAAGTACCCCATCTTCGTGTGGGGCGAAGGCGGCTGCTCCGAGAACGGGCTTTCCAACTCCGCGGCCATGGCGGAGATCGCCTCCCACGGGTACTTCGTGATCGCGGACGGCATCCCGAACGGCAGCGCCTCGCGCTCCATGAACTCGAACGACGTCGCGTCGATGGGCAAGCCGCTGCTGGCGTACGTCGACTGGGCCATCGCCGAGAACGGCAAGAGCTGCAGCGCCTACTATCAGAGCCTGGACACCACGAAGATCGGCGCGAACGGGTTCTCGTGCGGGGGCCTGATGTCCGAGGGGACCGCCGCCGATCCGCGCATCACCACCTGGGGCTTGAACAGCAGCGGCCTGCTCAGCGCGAACCCGGGGTTCTACAAGACGGTGCACACGCCCGTGCTGATCGTGCTGGGCGGCTCGGGCGACATCGCCTACCAGAACGGCGAGAACGACTACGCCGGCATCGCCGCCCTGGGTCAGCCCATCATGCTGTTCAGCAAGGCGCTGGGACACGGCGGCGATCTGTTCAGCAGCCACGGCGGCGACTTCACGAAGATCGATCTGGCGTGGCTGAACTGGCGCCTGAAGGGCGACGAGACGGCGACCGGCAAGGGCGTCCTGGTCGGCTCGACCTGCACCTACTGCACGAACAGCGCGTGGGAAGTGAAATCGATGAACATCCAGTGACCCCCGGCGACGGCGGCGGCCAGCGCTCACTGCACGATCACATGAGTGGCGCTAGTGCGGGCCGCCGGTCCAACGCCGCTCGACTATTGTCGCGTGGCACCCGTCCAATCGGCGCGGCGCAAAATGATTTAAGCTGATGGGGCCATGTCTGCCCCCGAAGCTCCCCCGCCAGGGTCCAGTGACGCCCCCCCCAGCCGCGTCCCCTCGCCGGAGCTGGAGATCAAAGACGCGCCGTTGATCTTCGGCCAGGTGTGGAACCGGCTGGTGCAAGAGCGGGGCGTCGAGAACATGGTCTTCCCGAAGGAGATCATGTGGCTGGGCGGCGCCCCCGGATCGGGCAAGGGGACCAACACGCCGTTCATCCTGCGCGAGCGTGGCCTGACCGCGCCGCCCATCGTGGTCAGCGATCTGCTGGATACGCCCGAGATGCGGGCGCTGAAGGACCGGGGCCAGTTCGTGGGCGACCGCGAGGTGATCGAGGCGCTGCTGCGCAAGCTGCTGGAGCCCGAGTACCAGACCGGCGTCGTCGTCGACGGCTTTCCGCGCACCAAGGTGCAGGCGGAGGCGGTCAAGCTGCTGCACGACCGGATGATGCAGCTGCGCAGCAGCCACTGGGGCACGCCCATCGGCAAGCGCTTCCGCCGGCCCATCTTCCGCATCACCGTGCTGTTCGTGGGCGAGCAGACGTCGGTCGAACGGCAGCTGAACCGCGGCCGCGAGATCAGCGCCCACAACGAGCGGGTGCAGCGCTCGGGCGTGGGCACGCCCCTCGAGCTACGACCGACGGACGTGGACGAGGCGCTGGCCCGCAACCGCTACCGCACGTTCAAGGAGATGACGTACGAGGCGCTCACCAGCCTGCGCAAGTACTTCCACTATCACTTCGTCAACGCCGACGCGCCCCTGCAGGACGTCGAGCGCAGCATCAACGCCGAGTTCCAGTATCAAAGCTCGCTGGAGCTGGGCCAGGCCACCTTCGACATCATCCACCACATCCCCGTCGCCTCGGAGCTGACGCTGTACGCGCGGCAGGAGCTGGTGCGCCGGCTCGATTCATACGAGCACGCGACGGCGCCGCTGTTCAAGCAGGCGGCCGCGTTCATCGAGCAGCACGTGATGCCGAACATCGTGCGCCACGTGCTGGCCGGCCGGTGCGTCGTGAAGACCGACCACACGCTGTTCGAGAGCGACGTGGCCGTCGACATGGTGCTGGACATCCTGTCCGAGCGCGGCTACCACGCCGTGTACCAGGAGCGGCGGATCCCGGTGCCCGAGAGCATGGACCTGCGCACGGGCGCCATCACCTGCCAGGACCGCATCCAGCACCGCTTCGAGATCTTCTTCCATCCCCCCGAGATCCGCCGGGGCCACTGACGTTGGCGTGAGTGTCGGCGGGCCTGCACCGACAAATCCCGCCTCTTACAGCAACGTTCGATACCGGGAACACTCCGGCGTCGACAAGAATGTGTCCTCGACATCGGGGTCCCCGTCGCCGCCTGACGACGATATTCCCCCGTCATCAACCGTAGATCGCGGAATCCAGCACGACACCGCGTAAGTGCCTGCAAACGAGGCGCAAAGGCTGGGCACGTCGACGTCCACGACTCCCCGAACCATTCCATTCGAGCGTTCAAGCGTCAGCGTTCCGGAGCTTGCCCATTCGCCGGTCATATCTCGAACTGACGCTGCGCCCAGGTTCGGCATTGGACCCATCACGATCGGGACGTTCAGAGTATCCGCGCCAGCCTGCGACTCAGAAAGTGCCGTAACCAACGACCATGATGCAGAGGCGTCCGATGCATACATAGTGAACGTCCAACTGCGATCACTGAACACGGTCAGCGTCGCAGGATACATACCCGGCAGTTTGTCACCTGAAGCCAATGTCACCGTCACGACCTCTGCCGGAGGCAGCAGACCTCCGCCACTACAACTCGCGGTGAACATTCCGAAGGTGACCGAGACACAACATGCCCATCGGAACTGCCGCATCTTGGCAGTCTAGCCGGACCAACTCAGATCGGGGCGCTCGTCGAACGGCTGGGTCGAGCTTGGCGAGCCCGAGGGATAGCAGTCGCCTAGGCGGGCTTTGCCCGGCGACTCTTCGCGGCCGATTTGGAAGGACCCTCGCAGGGTCCCTCTTCTAGTAAATAGAAACACCGGCCGTGGCGACGCCGGCGGTCGACCAGCCGCCTTCCAGGTGGGCGGTGTCGACGCCGCCGCGCAGGATCAGGGCCAGGCGCGAGGTGAGGCCGATCTGCAGCAGGGCGCCGCCGCCCGCCAGCGGACCGCCCTGCAGGCCGTCGGGGGTGCCGACCAGCGCCGCGCCCCCACGCGCGAACAGCCCCAGGTGCAGGGGGCCCCACGACGCGGGAAACGCCTGCAGCTCCAGCGCCAGGTGATGGCGGGTCACGACCCGGGTCATATCGGCGGCCGAGGCCGCCGCGGTGGCCGCGCCGCCCACGATCACGTCGCCGCCGCTGACGCCGAGATCCAGCATCAGGCCCCAGCGCTGGTGGAAGAAGCCGCCCACCTGGATCTCCGCCGCCGGGCCGGCGCTGTGGAGGTTGCCCAGGTTGAAGGACGTGACACCGCCTTCGAAGCCGAAGGCGCCGCCGCGGCGATCGAGCGGATCGCGCCGGCCCAGGGCCAGTCCGTAGTCCTCGTCGTCCTTCACGATCGCGCCGGTGGCGTGATCCAGATCGGACGGCTGCAGGTCCTGCAGGGGCACCCGCGAGAACGTGTTGTTGGCGTACTCGACATACACCGTCTGTTGCGGCGCCATCGAGACGGGCCCCTGGTAGCGCACCCCCTCGCTGGCCACCAAGCCCACGGCCACGATGCCCGCGACGGCGACAGCGACGATGGCCAGGACGATCATTCCTTCACCACCACCACCGCCGCCGCCCCCACCACCACTGCTGCCGCCAGAGAAGTTCCCCAGGCCACCGCCGCCGCCGTGGCTGCGCGAGGCTCCGGCGACGGTTCCATGAACAGAGACGCCATTTCTGTCTCCCGGGCGATGCAGCCCGCGCGGGTGCACCGCCAGGCGGGGGCGCAGTTGCCCGGCGGCCCCGTCCAGCTGCAGGTTCAGATCGGGTCCGTCGCCGTCGTAGGGCTGTTGCGATTCTAGGTAGACCGGTTGCCAGGCCTCGTTCAGCTGATCCTGCGTCGGCGGCTCCACCTCTTCGGCACGACGCGCGCCCAGTTCTTGAACGACGTGGACGTCGCGACCGCGCGTCTCGAGGGGCGTCTGGGCCAGCCGCTGCAGCTCGTCGCGCGAGATCCGATACTCGTTGGAGACACATCCGCCGCCAGCGACGGCGGCGGTGAACAGAAGACAGGAGAAATAAGCGGCGCTGGTGAAGCTGGCTGTCGCGGCCCGCATTCCATGTCGTTGGCGCACGGAGACGCTTCGCAATTCACATTCGGTGCCAGCGACACGACCTCTTCCAGCCGCGGCGGCGCGGAAAACACAGTCCAGCGTGCCGCCCGGTCACGCCCCACCGCGCCGCCCCGGCACATCGGGGCGGCGCACTATACCCGTCAGCTAACGAACGGCAGCCAGCGCGTCGACCTCGCCCGCCCCGTAGAAGTTGTTGTAGAACGCCGGCCCGGTGCAGGTCGCCGGCTGGCCGGTGCTGCCCGGGTCGTAGGGGCTGGGCGGGCAGGCGAGCGGGTTCGCCCCCAGGCTCAGCGCGACCAGCAAGGCATCCGGCGACATCTTGCCGAAGCGGCTGATCAGCAGCGCCGCCACGCCGGTCACGTGAGGCGCCGCCTGCGACGTCCCCTGCAGGTACCCGTAGGTCACACAGGTGCCTGACGTGCAGTCCTGAACCTGGCCGTCGTAGTCGGCTGCGCCCTGATACAGCAGGCTGTTGGCCGGCATGCTGGACAGCACCTGCCCCGAGGCGGCCGTGTCCGTCACCAGCGGATCGGGGACCAGCGAGTCGCCGCCCGGCGCCGTCAGATCGACGGCCCCGCGCCCGTAGTTCGAATAGAAGGCCAGTTGCTTGCCGTAATTGACCGAGCTGACGCCGATCACGCGCGGCAGTTGCACGGGCAGCAGCTTGCAGTGGCTGCCGGGCGTGGTTCCGGTCAGCTTGCTCACGTCGGTGAAGAAGTTCCCCACGCTGGCCACCAGCGATGTCTTGTGACGACCGGCCTCCAGCACGGCGCGGCGAACGATCTTCACCACCGCCTCGCGATCCGGCTGATCGCTGCAGAAGATGTCGTCGATGGGCGCGGTGAACGGATCGATCGACAGGCTGGCGTTCATCACGTCGGCACCGTGGGCGATCGACCAGTCGATCGCGCAGACGAACGCGTCCGGCAGCACCAGGCCGAAGTTCGGATCGTTGACGTCGTCGACTGCGACCTTCACCGCCGCCAGCCGCACGCCGGGGGCCACGCCGACGATGCCGATCTGGTTCGGCAGCGCGGCGATCGTCCCCGACACGTGCGTGCCGTGCCCGATGACGTCGTTGGACCAGATGGCGGGATCCGCGTTGGCCACGCCGCCCAGGCACGAAGCGCTGGCCGTCGGATCCACCTGGCCGGCCAGATCGGGGTGGGTCACGTCGATGCCCGAGTCGAGCACGCTGACCAGCACCGACTTCTTGCCGGTGGAGATGGCGTGCGCGGCCGGGGCGTGGATCTGATCCATGTCCCACTGCCGGAAGGCGAGCGGGTCCGCGGCGGCGCCGCGAGGTCCATGCGGGTGGGCGGGGTGGTGAGCGGCGGCGGCGGGCACCAGGCGGCTGCTGGTCGCCGTCGCGGCGCCGACCGCGTCGACGCCGTCCATGCCCCGCAGCGTGGTCGCGAACGACGTCTGGCCGGAGCGCGCCAGCACGACGCCCAGCGCCTGATACCGGGCGGCGATGCTGCCGCCGGCGGCTGCGATCAACTGGTCCGCGTTCGCGGGGATGGTCCCGGTGGTGAAGGACACCAGATACGAGGAGGACGCGCCGAGCGCGCTGGTCGCCGGCGCCGGATCGGCTCCCGGGTGCGCGGGCACATCGGCGCCGCAACCGGGGAGAGCCGCTGCCGAGAGCAACGTGACCGCGAGAGCCGCGGCCGGGCCGCACGCTGGACGCCAGGAACGAACGAACAAGGACGCGGAGTCACGCATAGGGACCTCCTTCACTGTCGTTGAGATGGGGCCAGCCTCGACGGTACAGGACGCTGAACGCCGGGTCCACCGACGGAGCGAACGGACGCGACCGAAATGCGACATGTTTGTCGCGACCGTTCGCCCGCGGCGTCCCAGCCCGCACAAACGGGCGATATCCGCGCGCCAGACCGAGGAAAGCTGACCGAGATGGGGCACGTCCGTTGCACATGCAAGCGCCGTGAACGGTCCCTTTCCAACGGCCGCCGACTCGTTGACGGCCACAACCTCGGGGCTGCTTCCGCGGACCGCGCCGGCCGATCCAGCTGTCGCACAAAGCCGCCCCCGGACCAGTAACTGGCGAGCTCTCGCGCTTCCCGCCGTGTACGTGCTGGTGGCGGCGGCGGGGGTGCGGTGGGCCCTGCTCCCCTTCGAGTCAGGGGACCTGACCGGGTTCCTGGTGCCGTGGTGGAACCAGATGAAGGACCACGGCCACCTGGCATCTTTGAAGACCGGGTTCTCGAACTACGCGCCGGCCTACCTGTACCTGCTGGCGTTGCTCAGCTACCTGCCCATCACGCCGCGCGTCGCGACCAAGTCGCTGTCGTTCTTCTTCGAGGGAGTTCAGGCGGCGGCGTTCGTCGCCATCGCGCTGCGCAGCAACCTGGGAAGGACGAAACAGGGGCGGCTGCTGGCGCTGGCGCTGCCCCTGTTCGCGCCCAGCGTGCTGTTGAACGGCGCGGCCTGGGCCCAGTGCGACGTCATCCACACCGCGTTCGCGCTGCTGGCGCTGCAGGCGGCGCTGGGCGAGCGGTGGGTACGCGCCGCTTCGCTGGCGGGCCTGGCGCTGTCCTTCAAGCTGCAGGCGACCTTCTTCCTGCCGGCGCTGGCGCTGATCCTGGCCAAGCCGCCCGTGCGGCGACGGAACTCTCTGGCGCTGCTGCTGGTGCCCGCGGTGTTCCTGCTGTCGCTGATCCCCGCCTGGCTGGCTGGTCGGCCCGCGCGAGAGCTGCTGATGATCTACGTGGCCCAGACCAGCGCCTACCCCGGCCTCACGCTGTCCGCGCCCACCCTTTACCAGTGGCTGCCGGGGGCGCCATCCGATGCCTTCCGGATGATCGGCGTGATCATGACCGTCACCTTCCTGGCGGCCGGCCTGTATCTCGTCCGCCAGTCATCCCGACCGTGGGGCAGCTACGAAGGGATCCTGACGGCGCTCGCGACCACGCTGGTCTGCCCGTTCCTGCTGCCGTCCATGCACGAACGCTACTTCTACACGGCGGACGTGCTGTCGATGCTGCTCCCCTTCTGGGCCCCACGCCGCTGGTGGGTGCCGCTGGCCATCGGCGCCGCCTCGACCGCCTGCTGCGACAACTATCTATTCGGCCAGCCGCCCTTCGAGATGAAGTACATGAGCCTGCTCATCTTCGCCGCCATCGTCGCCGTCCTGGCCGACTGGGGTCGCACGCTGGGACTGGAGTGGGGCCCGACCAGCGCCGGCGAGCCCAACGAATGAGCACCGCCCGTCAGATGCCTGGCCGCGGCTACTTCATGCGGCGGCGCAGGTAGTTCAGCACGTCGATGGGGGTGATCAGGCCCAGGAAGCGCTCACCGCGAGCGCCGCCCTCCCCCTTGTCGACCACGATGGCGACCATGCCCCGCTCGAAGATCGACTGCAGCGCGGCGATGGGGGTGTGCGGCTCGACGGTCTCCAGGCGTGCCGTCATGTAGTCGCGCACGGCGTGACGGAAGGCGTCCGCGTCGCGCGTCACCCCCAGCAGCAGATCCGACTCGTCCAGGATGCCGACGATGGCGCCGCCGTCCATCACCGGAACCTGCGAGACGTCGTACATCTTCATGCGCGCCAGCGCTGTCATGGCGGTGTCCGTGGGGGCGACCGCCACCACCGACCCCTTGTCGTGGCGCCGGCTGATGAGGTCGCGCAGATCGCCCTCGGCAGCGCCCGGCAGGAAGCCCTGATCACGCATCCAGAAGTCGTTGAACATCTTGGACAGGTACTTGTTGCCGCTGTCGCACACCAGCGTGACCACGCGCTTCGGCTCCGTCTGCTCGCCGCAGTAGCGCAACGCCGCCGCCAGCAGCGTGCCCGATGACGATCCGGCCAGGATCCCCTCGTCGCGCAGCAGGGCGCGCGCCGTGCGCAGGCTCTCCTCGTCGGGGATCGTGTACGCCTTGCGCACGCGCGACAGGTCCGCGATCGAGGGCACGAAGTCCTCGCCGATCCCCTCCACCACCCACGACCCGGCCTGGCCGATCCGTCCCGTCTTCACGTACTCCGCCAGCACCGAGCCGGCCGGATCGGCCAGCACCATCTCGATGTCGGGCGCCACGCGCGCGAAGTAGCGCGACAGCCCCGTGATGGTGCCGCCCGAGCCGACACCGCACACCATGGCGTCCATCTTGCCGCCCATCTGCGCGAAGATCTCGGGCCCGGTCGTGGCCTCGTGGGCGGCCGGGTTGGCCGGATTCGCGAACTGGTTCACGAAGTAGCCGTTCACCTCGCCCGCCAGGCGCTGCGCCAGGTCCTGGTAATAGTCCGGGTGCCCCTTCGCCACGTCGGACCGGGTCATCCGCACGTCCGCGCCCAGCGCCCGCAAGTGGAAGATCTTCTCCTGGCTCATCTTGTCGGGGATGACCAGCAGCAACGGATAACGCTTGCGCGCGGCCACCAGCGCCAGGCCCAGGCCGGTGTTGCCGGCGGTCGCCTCCACGATGGTCATCCCGGGGCGCAGGGCGCCGCTCGCCTCGGCCGCCTCGATCATCGCCAGGCCGATGCGGTCCTTGATCGAGCCGCCGGGGTTGTGGTTCTCCAGCTTCACGTACAGCTCGCAGGGCCCCGTGTCGAAGGACTCCAGGCGCACCAGCGGCGTGTGGCCGATCAGGCCCAGCACGCCGGGACCGCGCGCGGCGGGCGCGATCATCGCGCCCCGCCTTCCGCGCGCGCCGCCGCGCCAAGCCCTCCTTGCAGATCGCGCCACAGATCGTCGACGTGCTCCAGCCCGACGGACAGGCGCACCAGCGTGTCGCTGATGCCCAGGCCGCGGCGCACCTCGGCCGGGATCGAGGCGTGGGTCATGATGGCCGGGTGTTCGGCCAGCGACTCGACGCCGCCCAGGCTCTCCGCCAGCGTGAAGATGCGCAGGTGCTTGAGAAAAGCGCGGGCGTTCGCCTCGCCGCCTTCGAGCTCGAGCGTGATCATCCCGCCCGGCCCGCGCATCTGCCGCCGCCCCAGCTCGCGCTGCGGATGGCTGGCCAGGCCCGGGTACGCCACCCGCTTCACGCCCGGCGCCTTCTCCAGGCGCGCGGCCAGCTCGGACGCCGTCTCGACGTGGCGTTGCATGCGCACCGCCAGCGTCTTCACCCCGCGCAGCACCAGGTAGCAGTCCATGGGGCTGGGCACGGCCCCGATCGCGTTCTGCAGGAACTTCAGGCGGCCGGCCAGCTCGGCGTCGCTGGTGATGATCGCGCCGCCCACCACGTCCGAATGGCCGTTGATGTACTTCGTCGTCGAGTGCACCACGGCCGTGGCGCCCAGATCCAGGGGGTTCTGCAGCATCGGGGAGGCGAACGTGTTGTCGACGACCACCGGCACCCCGCGCGCCCGCGCCAGCGCCGAGATGGCGGCGATGTCGGCCAGGTGCAGCAGTGGGTTCGTGGGCGTCTCCAGCCACACCAGCCGCGTGCGGTCGGTCAGCGCGGCGGCCACCGCCTCGGGCGTACGCATGTCGACGGTGATCGTCTCGATGGCCAGCGGACGCATCACGCCGTTGAACAGGCGATAGGTGCCGCCGTACACGTCATCGCCACACACCACCTGATCGCCCGGCCGCAGCGTGTGCATCAGCACCGCGCCCGCCGCGCACCCGCTGCCGAACGCGAAGCCGAAACGGCCGTGCTCCAGCGCCGCCAGACAGGCCTCCAGCGCCGCGCGCGTCGGGTTGCCGCTGCGCGAGTAGTCGAAGCGCAGCGGCTGGCCCGGCTCGGGCTGCGCGAACGTCGAGGACATGACGATCGGCTCCATCACCGCGCCGTGTCCGGGGTCGGGCTGCTGGCCCGCGTGGATGACCAGGGTCTCGGGGTGGCCCGCCGGGGACGCGCCCGCTTTTCCGTCGTCGATCATGCCTCAAGGATAGGCGATTCTGTGAAACAGGGTCTGGTCCGTCTCTTAACGATGGCGAAACAAATACCGGATTACTGTTTCCAGATGGCCAAGGAAACAATCAAGGTGGTGGCCGCCGCGGCCCGCACGAAGGCTGACCTTTTGACGCGTAGCCCGCTGTCCTACCTGGTGCTCGCCATTCTCGCGGGCGCGTACATCGGGTTCGGGATCATCATGATCTTCTCGATCGGCGCGCCGCTGGCCGCCGCCGGATCGGCGGCGGTGAAGGTGGTGATGGGGGCGTCGTTCGGCATCGCCCTGTCGCTGGTCATCTTCGCCGGCTCCGAGCTGTTCACCGGGAACAACATGGTGATGGCGGTGGGCAGCCTGACCCGCGACGTGTCCTGGACGCGCACGCTGGGCGTGTGGGGCGCCAGCTGGACCGGCAACCTGATCGGGTCGCTGCTGCTGGCCTACGCCGCCGTGCAGACCGGACTGCTGTCGAAGGCGCCGCTGAAGGATTTCCTGGCCACGGCGGCGCTGGCGAAGATCAACGCGCCCTTCGGCGAGCTGTTCTTCCGCGGGCTGCTGTGCAACACGCTGGTCTGTCTGGCCGTGTGGACTGGCCTGCGCACCAAGGACGATACGGCGAAGCTGGGGATGATCTTCTGGTGCCTGTTCGCGTTCATCGGCGCCGGCTACGAGCACAGCGTGGCGAACATGACCCTGCTAGGCATGAACCTGCTGGGCGCGCACGATCCACGCATCACCTGGGGTGGCTTCGTCCACAATCTGGTGCCGGTGACGCTGGGGAACATCGTCGGGGGCGCGGTGGTCGTCGGCGCCGCTTACTACTTCGTGGCCCGCGGCCAAGTACGGGCGGAGGCGCGCGAGGACGAGCGAGCCCCGGCGCCCAACCGTCTGCAAGAAGTCGCCTGATTCCGCTTCGGGGCCCCGAGGCCGTCGCGCACGCCGATCAACGTGGAGTCGATGCCGGCCTCAGCCCCGGTTCAGTGCGGCTGACCTGCCCCGGCGCTGGCCGGCGCCGCGGGCTTGGACGGCGCGCCCTCGTGCCACGCCGCCAGGGCGAGCTGCGCCTGCCGGGAATAGTCGATCGACTCGGCCAGGATGCGCGCCGCCTCGGGCGGCGCGTGGAAGCCCATCGAGTTCTCGGCCGCGACGAAGTCGAGGCGCCACTGGGCGCGCCGCTGGAGCGCCAGCGCCGGGGCCAATTGCTCGGCTGTCGCGCCCGCGTTCTTGGCGCGCACCGTCGTGTCCAGCATGTCGGTCAGGGCAGAGGCGGCGCGCTCCAGCAGGTCGTGGGTGCGCGTCTGGATCGCCGCCACGCGCGCCTTGATCTCGCTCTCTTCGTACGGGTGGCAGACCTGACAGGCGCGGGCGACGTTCAGCATGGGGCTGCGCACCCAGTGATCGGAGATCTTCGTCGCGCCCTCGCGCTTGTAGGGCATGTGGCAGTCGGCGCAGGACACGCCCGAGCGCGCGTGCACCCCCTGGCTCCACATCTCGAACTCGGGGTGCTGGGCCTTCAGCACCTCGGCCCCCGTCTCGGCGTGCTGCCAGTCGTAGAAGCGGTGACCGTCCGGGAACTTGTAGTCGTCGTAGGTGTGTTCGATCTGCTCCACCTTCAGGCCGTTGGTCCAGGGGTAGAACGGCGTCACCTTCGGACCACAGTAGTATTCCACGTGGCACTGGCCGCACACGAACGAACGCACCTCCTGCCGGGTGGCATCGACGTTCGGATCGTAGGGACGCGCGCGATCGCCGTGACGCCAGCGCTCGATGCTGGGCAGGTGGGGCGTCGGCTGGTCGCTGTTCGCCAGCGCCTGAATGCCCACCAGGAACCCCGGGCGCGTCACCCGTAACGCCATCGTCTTCGGATCGTGGCAATCGACACAAGAGACGGGATGCGCGCCGTCCTCATGAGACGGTGGGGCCCCCGGGCTCGGTGAGGGCGTCGCCGAGCCCGTCTTCACCACCTCGGCGTGGGCCTGGGCGTACGTCATCTTGCTCAGCTGAACGAACCCCTTCATCACGTCGCCCTCGCCCAGCCGCCGGTAGGTCGGAATCACCGCCGTGTGGCACTGCAGGCACGAGCCCGGTTGAG
>Ga0207652_10003394_pt1 | contig 13150 bp, 5 predicted proteins | sample KBSC63BmetaG_FD_184334 | JGI IMG/M metagenome (GOLD analysis project Ga0207652, IMG submission 184334) | Corn rhizosphere microbial communities from Kellogg Biological Station, Michigan, USA - KBS C6-3B metaG (SPAdes) (version 2) | ecosystem: Host-associated > Plants > Roots > Rhizosphere ... | reverse complement strand
CCGGCCGATCTGCGCACCAACATGGCCGAGACCGCGGCCTTCATCCCCGACGTGGCGCTGGCGAACGGCAAGGGCACGTTCAGCTTCACCGCGCCGGAGCGGCTGACCAGTTGGCGCGTGCAGATCCTCGCGCTCGGGCGCGCCGTCGAGGCCGGGATCGGCGAAGACACCTTCGCCACCAAGAAGCCGCTCATGGTGCGCGTCGAGATCCCGCGCTTCTTCCGCGAGGGCGATCGCTCGACCATCGTCGCGGTGGTGCACAACGAGACCGACGCGCCGCTCACGGCGGACGTCGCGCTCGACATCGTCGACGACGTTGAGGCTGCCGCAGGGACGGTTCGAGGTGCCGCCGACCAGCGGCAGCCGAAACACCACTCGGGTCTCGAGGCGCTCGGCGTGAAGAACAAATCGGCGCGCGTGACGGTGCCGCCGCATGGCCTCGCGCCGGCGGAGTTCGCGATCGTGGCGCCGGACAACATCGCCACCTACCAGATCCGCGCCAGCGCCAGCGCCGGGAAGCTGCACGACGCCGAGGAGCGCGGCCTTCCGATCCTGCCGTCGCGAGAGCGGCTGGTGCAGTCGCAGGTGGTGGCGCTGCACGGCTCGGAGTCGAAGACGATCGAGTTCGGCGAGCTCCTGCACGCGAAGGATCCGTCGATGCGCTCGGAGTCGATGACGGTGTCGATCGATCCCCAGCTGGCGCTGTCGGTGCTGCGCTCGATCCCGTTCCTCGTGCAATACCCCTACGAGTGCGTCGAGCAGACGCTCAACCGCTACGTGCCGCTCGCCATCGTCAACGAGATCTACAAGAAGCATCCCGAGCTCGCCAAGGCCATCGCGGTGGCGCCGCACCGCGAGACGCAGTACGAGCCGTGGAACAAGGACGATCCGCGGCGCATGCTGATGCTGACGGAGACGCCGTGGCTGCAGCAGTCCGAGGGCGGCTCGAACGATGCGCGGCTGCGCGATCTGTTGAACCCGACGCTGGTGAAGCAGTCGCAGGAAGAGGCGCTCAACAAGCTCGGGCGCGCGCAGAACGGCTCGGGCGGCTTCCCGTGGTTCGCCGGCGGCCGCGACGACTTCTATATGACCTTATATGTGCTCGAGCAGCTCGCGATCCTGCAGGACTTCGGGATCACGCCGCCGCACGACATGGTGGCGCGCGCGCTGCGCTACGTCGAAGGCGAGCTGCCGCGTCACCTCAAGAAGGACGAGGCGAGCGTGTCGTACCTGGCATACGGCTCGTACGTGCTGACGTCGTGGGATCCGGCGAAGTATCCGGAGGCGGCGCGGCTGCGCGGCGAAGTGTCGCAGTGGATGAAGTACGTGCTGGCCAACCGGCAGATCCTGACGCCGTTCGGCCGCGCGTGGTGCGCGCGCGTCGAGGCGCGCCTGGGCGATCGCAAGACCGCCCTCGAGCTGCTGGAGTCGGCGCTCGACGGGGCCAAGACCGATCCCGTCGTCGGCGTCTACTGGACGCCCGAGCGCTACTCGTGGATGTGGTACTCGGACACCGTCGAGAAGCACGCCTTCTTCTTGCGCACGCTCGCCGAGCTCAAGCCGAACGACGCGCGCGTGCCGGGCATGCTGCAGTGGCTCCTGTTCAATCGCAAGGGCAACCAGTGGCACTCGACGAAGGCGTCGGCGGCGGCGGTGTACTCGATCCTCGACCTCATGGAGAAGGAAGGATCGCTGTCGCAGCCGCAGAAGTTCCACGTCGTGTGGGACAAGCAGGAAGAGATCGTGACGGTCAAGCCGACCGAGGATCGCCGCGCCCCGTTGATGTGGACCGTCAAGGGGCGCGACGTGACGCCGGCGCGCGGCAAGGTCGAGGTGGGAAAGCAAGGGCCGGGCATCGCGTTCGCGTCGGCGACGTGGGTCTTCTCGTCGACCAAGCTGCAGGAGCAGCACGATTCCAATCTCGTCTCGATTGAACGCAAGTACTTCAAGAAGGTGCACCAGAGCGACGGCGACCATCTGGTGGCGCTCGCCTCCGGCGACAAGGTGCACGTCGGCGACGAGATCGAGGTGCGGCTCTACGTGCGCACCAAGAGCCAGTTCGAGTACGTGCACGTCAAAGAGCCGCGCGGCGCGGGGTTCGAGGAGACGACGCTGACGTCGGGGTGGCGCTGGGACAAGCTGTCGTCGTACCAGGAGCCGCGCGACTCGCTGTTCAACTTCTTCGTCGACTGGCTGCCGCAGGGCGAGTTCGAGCTGCACCACTCGCTGCGGCCGACGACCCCCGGGAAATACCGGATAGGCTCGGCGGTGCTGCAATCGATGTATTCGCCCGACATCACCGCCTACTCGTCGGGGATGGAGCTCGAGGTCGTCAAATAATCGCGTTGCGAGCGACGAAACCGGGATATCCCGGATATTCGTAGCGACGGAAAGCTGATACGCTGATCAACGCGAATGAATATCAACCTGCGTTGTTCGACCTTCCTCGGGTGCGCTCTTCTCCTCTTCGGCTGCGGTGGTGGCGCCAACGGAGCGGGCGGCGGCCTCGACGGAACGATCTATTACCAGGACATCGAAGACGGCTCCGTCTACAAGATGTCGCTCTCCGACGCGAAGATGACGCGGCTGTTCGCCGGCTTCTATCCGACGCGGACGCCCGACGGCACGTTCATCTACGAAGCCAACGGCGACCTCGTCGAGTCGCCCGACGGCATCCAGCTGCGCACGATCATCAAGGGCAACTTCGACGCGACGCCCCGATACGACGACAGCTTCTCGTTCCCCGCGCTCTCGCCCGACGGAACGCTGATCGCCTACAACACCCTGACGAACCTCGTGTACATCTGCCGCCGCGACAACGGACAGATCGTGTCGCACTTCACCGAGAGCCCGCCCGGCGCCGGCCTGGTCGGCTGGGAGCGCCCGTCGTGGACGCCCGACAACCGCATCGTCGTCGCCGGCAACCTCGGCACGCCGGGGCTCTACATCAGCGACGCCGGCTGGACGACGCTCACGCGCTTCGATCCGGGCATCAACCAGCCGTTCGACGCCAAGGTGTCGCCCAAGGGCGGCGTGGTCGCGTTCGAGGAGAACAACGACATCTACACGCTCAACCTCGACGGCAGCGGCTTGAAGCAGCTCACGTCGACGAACGACGAGGAGAAGATGCCGACCTGGTCCCCCGACGGCAGCTCTGTCGCCGCCTTCTCGGGCCTCGACCTCGTGACCGTCCACGCCGACGGCTCGAGCCCGAAGACGCTCTCGATGGGCGACCCCAACGTCTTCTTCAACTTCAACACCGACCAGGCCTTCGACTGGACGAAGTGAGCCGGCCGCGCGGGCTCCGCCGCGCGAGGGCCTCGTCCCGTGCGAAACCTCGTCGCCGCGCAGCAGACTCGGCCACCGCCCCCGTCACACCCGAAACTTCTCCGCGTCCTTGCCCTTCCACTCGTACCCATGCCCCACCCTGCCCCGATCCGGCCGCACCACGCCCCCCGCCTCCGGCTCCAAAAACCCCTCCACCAACATCCGCTCGATCCTCACGTGATCCCAAAACCACTCCATGTGCACCATCCTCGCCGCCGCACACGCCACCGGCGCATGCAGCGTCGGCGCACAATGCGACGACAACGGCACTCCCCACCCATCGCACAACGCCGCCGCCTCCAAAAAGCCCGTATACCCTCCGCACCTCGTCGCATCCGCCTGCAACACATCCACCGCGCCCGCCGCCAGCATGGCTCTGAAGTACCACGGCGTATAGCCGTACTCCCCCGCCGCCACATCCATCGGCAGCCCGCTCACCAGCCCCGCCAACCCTTCCAGATCATCCGACGACACCGGCTCCTCGAACCAGCGCACCCCGCTCTCCTCCCAAAACGCCCGCCCGAGCTCCAGCGCCTGCTTGCGCGTGTACGCCCCGTTCGCATCGACGAACAGCTCCGCCCGACCCGCCGTCGCCTCGTGCGCCACCTGGACGCGCGCGCGATCGCGCTCCGGCTCCCGCCCCACCTTCATCTTCACCCGTCCGATCCCCTCCTCCGCCCATCCACCGAGCTGCGCCCGCAGCCGCGCATCGTCATACGAGCAGAACCCTCCCGACCCATACACCGCCACCTCGTCGCGCATCGCGCCGAACAGATCGACCAGCGACACTCCGAGCATCCGCGCTTTCAGATCCCACAGCGCCACATCCACCGCGCTCATCGCCATCGCCGCCACGCCCGCGCGCCCCAGATTGCGCACCGCGCGCCCCATCGCCGCGTTCGCGCCGCCCACGTCCATCACATCGCGCCCGACGACGACACCGCGCAGCTTCTCCGCCACCAGCCGCGCCGTCGCCGTGTCGGCATACGTCCAGCCCCACCCGCGCGCGCCGCCGCCGGCCACCTCGACCCGCACCAGCGTCGTCGAATCCCACGCCAGCGTGCCGTCAGACTCCGGCGCGTCCGTCGGAATCCGATACGCCGCCACCTCCAGCGACTCGACGCGCGCGCGCGCCCGCGACACGCGCGCTACTCCTTCTTCTTCCGCGGCGGGAACATCGCGTGGAACGCCTGCGACATGATGCCGCGCGCATCGGGATCACCCTTCAACAGCGCCGTCGAGAACGACTTCGCCTGCTCGAGCGTGATGTGCGGCGGCAGCGGCGGCACATCCGGATCCACCATCACCTCGATCACCACCGGCCGATCGCTCTGGAGCGCCATGTCCCACGCCGCGCCCACGCCCGCCGCCGTCTCCACGCGCACCCCGTTGAGCCCGAGCTGCTCGGCGTACTTCGCGTACGAAAAATCGGGCAGCGTCTGCGTCGACGGAATGTCCGGGCTGCCCGCCATCGCGCGCAGCTCCCACGTCACCTGGTTCAGATCGCGATTGTTCAGCACGAGCACGTAGAACCGCGGATCGTTCCACTCCTTCCAGTACTTCGAGATCGTGATGAGCTCGTTGATTCCGTTCATCTGCATCGCGCCGTCACCGACGAGCGCGAACACCGGCCGCTCGGGGAACGCGAACTTCGCCGCGATCGCATAGGGCACGCCCGGCCCCATCGTCGCCAGGTTCCCCGACAGCGACGCCATCATGCCGTCGCGGATCTTGATGTCGCGCGCGAACCAATTGGCCGACGAGCCCGAGTCCGACGACAAGATCGCGTGATCGGGCAGCCGCTTCGACAGCTCCCAGAACACCAGCTGCGGATTGATCGGCTTGGCGTCGACGTGCGCGCGCTCGTCCATGAGCGTCCACCACTCGCCGACCTGCTTCTCGATCTTCTCGCGCCACGAGCGATCCGTCTTGCGCTTGAGCAGCGGCACCAGCGCGCGCAGCGTCTCCGCCGAGTCGCCGCACAGGCTGACCTCCATCGGATAGCGCAGGCTCAGCATCCTGCCGTCGATGTCGATCTGCACGCCGCGCGCCTTACCCTCCTCGGGCAAGAACTCCGAATAGGGAAAGCTGGAGCCGACCATCAACAACGTGTCGCACTCCATCATCATGTCCCAGCTCGGCTTGGTGCCGAGCAGGCCAATCGAGCCCGTCACCCACGGCAGCGCGTCGGGCAACACGGCCTTACCGAGCAGCGCCTTGGCCACGCCCGCGCCGAGGATGTCGGCGATCTCGGTGACCTCCTTCGACGCGCGCAAGGCGCCGGCGCCGACGAGCATGGCCACACGACTGCCGGCGTTGAGCACCGCCGCCGCGCGCTTGAGATCGCGATCCTGCGGGATCACGCGCGGGTCGCTGAAGCCGATTCCGCTCACGATGCCGCCGTGCGCATGCGGCGGCTTCACCATCTTCTCTTCCTGCAGATCCTTCGGAATGATCACGCAGGTCACCGTGCGCTCGGCGCGCGCGATGCGGATCGCGCGATCGATCGAGTGGCGCAGCGCCGCCGGCGACATCACCGTCGTCACGTACTCGCCGGCGACGTCCTTGTAGAGGCTCTGCAGATCCACCTCCTGCTGGTACGAGCCACCCATCGAGATCGTCGCCGCCTGCCCGACGATGGCGACGACCGGCGCATGGTCGAGCTTGGCGTCATACAGCCCGTTCAGCAGATGGATGGCGCCGGGCCCCGACGTCGCCAGGCAGACGCCCGGCTCGCCGGTGAATTTGGCGTGCGCGCACGCCATGAAGGCGGCCATCTCCTCGTGGCGCACCTGCACGTAGCGCAGCTTGTCGGCGAACGCGGGCAGCGCGACGTCGATGCCGTTGATCCCGTCACCGGGATAACCGTATATGCGTTTTACACCCCATTGCACGAGACGCTCGATGAGAAAGTGACCGACGGTATCGCTCATAGATTTGCAGATAGGTCGACGCGCGGCGTCGGCAACCTATCTTCCAGAATATATGGGACCCCAACTGATCGCCCTGCGCCGCCACCCCGTGCCGCGCCCCGCCACTGCCGTCGACGCCGCTGCTCTCGAGAAAGCGCTGCGCGCCCGCCTCGAAGGCGAGGTGCGCTTCTCGCCCGGTGACCGCGCCCTCTACGCCACCGACGGCTCCAACTATCGCCAGGTGCCCATCGGCGTCGTCATACCGCGCTCCCTCGACGACGTCATCGCCACCGTCGAGGAGTGCCGCCGTCACGGCGCGCCGCTGCTCTCGCGCGGCGGCGGCACCTCGCTCGCCGGCCAGTGCTGCAACGTCGCCGTCGTCATCGACTGGTCGAAGTATGTGAACCAGATCGTCTCGTACGATCCCGCCGCGCGCCGCGCCGTGGTGCAACCGGGCCTGGTGCTCGATCGCCTGCGCGAGCGCGCCAACCAGGACGGCCTGACCTTCCCGCCCGATCCGTCGACGCACGCCTACTGCACGCTCGGCGGGATGATCGGCAACAACTCCTGCGGCGTGCACTCGGTCATGGGCGGCCGCACCGTCGACAACGTCGAGGCGCTCGAGGTCCTCACCTACGACGGCGTGCGCCTGCGCGTCGGCCCCACCAGCGACGACGAGCTCGAGCGCTTGTGCGCCTCCGAGGGCCGCGTCGGGCAGATCTACCGCGATCTGCGTACGCTCCGCGATCGCTACGCGCGGCTCATCCGCGCCCGCTATCCGCAGATCCCGCGCCGCGTCTCCGGCTACTCGCTCGATGAGCTGTTGCCGGAGAACGGCTTCAACGTGGCGCGCGCGCTCGTCGGCGCCGAGGGCACGTGCGTCACCGTCCTCGAAGCCACCGTGCGCCTCTTGCCTTGGCCGAAGCACCGCTCGCTCCTCGTGCTCGGCTATCCGAGCGTCTACGAAGCCGGCGACCACGTCGTCGAGATTCGCGAGTCGGGCTGCACCGGGCTCGAGGGGCTCGACGACCGCCTCGTCCAGGACATGTTGAAGAAGGGGATCCATCCCCAGGACACCAAGCTCCTGCCCGACGGCAAGGGCTGGCTCATGGTCGAGTTCGGCGGCGACAGCAAAGAGGAGGCCGACGCCAAGGCGCACGCGCTCATGGCCCGCCTCGCCGCGACGCCGCACGGGCCGTCGATGAAGCTGTTCGACGATCAGGAAGAAGAGAAGAAGCTGTGGCACGTGCGCGAGTCGGGCCTCGGCGCCACCGCGCGCGTGCCCGGCCAGAAGCGCGACGCCTGGGAAGGCTGGGAGGACGCCGCGGTGCCGCCGTCGGAGCTCGGCTCGTATTTGCGCGAGTTCCGCGCGCTCCTCGAGCGCTACGACTACGGCTGCGCGCTCTACGGCCACTTCGGCGACGGCTGCGTGCACACGCGCATCGACTTCGATCTGCGCACCGCCGACGGCGTGGCGCGCTGGCGCGGCTTCATGCACGACGCCGCCGAGCTGGTGGTCAAGCACGGCGGCTCGCTCTCCGGCGAGCACGGCGACGGCCAATCGCGCGGCGAGCTCTTGCCGATCATGTACGGCCACGAGCTCGTCGACGCCTTCCGCCAGTTCAAGCACATCTGGGATCCGGACGGCGCCATGAACCCGGGCAAGAAGATCGACGGCTATCGCATCGGCGAAAACCTGCGCCTCGGCCCGCACCATCGCCCCGCGCCCGTCGACACGCACTTCTCGTATCCCGACGACGACCACAGCTTCGCGCGCGTGACCGAGCGCTGCGTCGGCGTCGGCAAGTGCCGCCGCGCCAACACCGAAGAGGGCGGCAGCATGTGCCCGTCCTACCAGGTCACGCACGAGGAGAAGCACTCGACGCGCGGGCGCGCGCACCTCCTGTTCGAAATGATGCAGCACCAGGAGCTCGAGCACGGCTGGCACGAGGAGGCGGTCAAGGACGCGCTCGATCTGTGTCTGGCGTGCAAGGGCTGCAAGACCGACTGCCCGATGAACGTCGACATGGCGACCTACAAGGCCGAGTTCCTCTCGCACTACTACGCGCACAAGCCGCGGCCCATCACCGGCTACACCATGGGCCTCATCTATTGGTGGGCGCGCCTCGCCTCCAAGCTGCCGCGCACGGCCAACTTCGTGTCGCACGCGCGCGGCCTCGGCTGGCTCTTCAAGCGCCTCGGCGGCGTGGCCATCGAGCGCGACGTGCCGCGCTTCGCCGTCGAGCCGTTCAAGAAGTGGTGGCGCCGCCGCCCGCGCGTGAACGAGGGACGGCCCAAAGTCATCCTGTGGGCCGACACCTTCAACAACTACTTCACGCCGGCCACGTGCATCGCCGCCGTCGAGACGCTGGAGGCCGCCGGCTACCAGGTGGTCGTGCCCGAGCCGTCGCTCTGCTGCGGCCGGCCGCTCTACGACTACGGCTTCCTCGATCGCGCCAAGAAGCTCCTGCGCCAGACGCTCGACGAGCTGCGCGACTCGATCGAAGCCGGTGTGCCCGTCGTCGGGCTGGAGCCGAGCTGCGTCGCCGTCTTCCGCGACGAGATGTGCAACCTCCTGCCGCAAGACGAAGACGCCAAGCGCCTCGGCAGCCAGACCTTCATCCTGAGCGAGTTCCTCGCCGATCGCGGCTGGCATCCGCCGCAGCCCATCGCGCGCAAGGTGATCCTGCACGGCCACTGCCACCACAAGGCGGTGCTCGGCTTCGACAAGGAGCAGAAGCTCCTCCAGTCGATCGCCGGCGACGTCGAGACGCTCGACGCCGGCTGCTGCGGCATGGCCGGCGCCTTCGGCTACGAGCGCGCGCACTACGACGTGTCGCAGAAGTGCGGCGAGCGCGTGCTGCTCCCCAAGGTGCGCGAGGCCGACAAGCGCGCGGTCATCGTCACCGACGGGTTCTCTTGCCGCGAGCAGGTGCAGCAGGCCACCGATCGCACGCCGATGCACTTCGCCGAGCTGTGCAAGATGGCGCTCGACGAGCACGGCAACGCATCGATCGACGCGTATCCCGAGCGTCGTTACGTCACTCCGACGCAACCAGCCAGCGGGAAGTTATTGTACGCCGTGGCATTACTCTTGGTGCTCGTCGCCGTCGTGATCGGAGTTATAGTTTCGGCAACATGAGCGAAGAAGATCCGTCGTCGCGCCCCGGCATCTCGCGGCGCAGCTTCCTCACTGGAACCGGATTGAGCGTCGCCGCCGCGGGTCTTCTCAAGACCTCCGAGGCGCTCGCCGACGCCGCCGCGGCCGACAAGGTCGAGGGCCCCGGCGAGGTCGCCATCACCATGAAGGTGAACGAGGCGATCCATCACTTCAAGGTGATGCCTGGGACCACGCTCGCCGATGCGCTGCGCTTCGACCTCGGCATGACCGGCACCAAGGTCGTGTGCGACCGCGGCTCGTGCAGCGCCTGCACCGTGCACCTCGACGGCATGCCGGTCTGCTCGTGCATGACGCTCGCGCTCGACGTGGGCACCCGCGCCGTCACCACCGTCGAGGGGCTGGCCAACGGCGACAAGCTCGCGCCGATCCAGGAGCAGTTCATCGCCCACGACGCCATGCAGTGCGGCTTCTGCACGCCGGGCATGGTCATGAGCTGCGCCGCGCTGCTCGCGACCAACCAGAAGCCGTCGCTCGAGGACGTGAAGACCGCCGTCTCGGGCAACCTCTGCCGCTGCGGCACGTATCCGAAGGTGTTCGCCGCGGCGATGACGGCGTCGGGACAGAAGCCGCCGCCGGGCACGCAGGTCACCGCGCACGCGGCCGTCTTGCACGAGGAGGCCAAGGCCGCGCACCCGAGCGACGAGCCGCCGGCGTGGCCGTCGAGCGACAAGCTCAAGGTCGTCGGCAAGTCGCAGCCGCGCGTCGACGGCCGGCTCAAGGTCACCGGCCAGGCGCGCTACACCGCCGACGTGCGCCTGCCGGGCATGCTGTTCGCGCGGCGCGTGGTGTCGCCGCATCCGCACGCGCGCGTCAGGGCGATCGATGTCTCGGCCGCCGAGCGGCTGCCGGGCGTCAAGGCGGTGCACGTCGTCGAGCGCAACGAAGGCGCCAAGCTGCGCAATCCGCCCAAGGTCGCCGAGAAGTATCCGCTCGTGCGCTACGCCGGGCAGTGCGTGGCCGGCGTGGCGGCGACGACGCAGGCGATCGCCGACGAGGCCGCCAAGCTGGTCAAGGTCACGTACGAGCCGTTGCCCTTCGTCGTCGAGATGGACGACGCGCGCAAGGACAAGGCGCCGCTCGTCTATCCCGGCCCGGTCGACATGGGCGGCTCGGGCGGCGGCGGCGGCGCGGCCAAGGGGCTCGAGCAGCACGGCAACGTGCGCGGCCCGTCGCGGCGCGACAAGGGCGACGTCGAGGCAGCCATGAAGACGGCCGACTTCGTCGTCGAGGGCGTCTTCGACACGCAGGTGCAGACGCACTCGGCGCTCGAGACCCACGGCGTCGTCGCCGACTGGCGCCCTGACGGCGTCACCGTCTACGCGTCGTCGCAGGCGACCTCCTCGGTGCGCGACGAGATCGCCACCGTGTTCGACGTGCCGAAATCGAAGGTCCGCGTGATCACCGAGTTCATGGGGGGCGGCTTCGGCGCCAAGTTCGGGCTCGGCAGCTTCGGCACGCTCGCCGTGGCGCTCTCGAAGAAGGCGGGCGCCCCGGTGCGCCTCATGCTCGACCGCAAGGAGGAGCACCTGTGCGTCGGCAATCGTCCGTCGACGGTGCAGACGCTCAAGGTCGGCGCCAGGAAGGACGGCAGCCTCGCGGCCATCGCGCTCGAGTCGCACGGCAACGGCGGCATCGCCACCGGCGGCGGCGTCGGCTGGATGGGCACGACGCTCTACGCCTGCGACAACACGCGCTCGGACCAGTACGACGTGTTCACCAACGGCGGCCCGGCGGCGGCGTTCCGCGCGCCCGGGCAGCCGATGGGCGCCTTCGCCATCGAGCAGCTCGTCGACGAGATGGCCGAGCACCTGAAGATGGATCCGCTCGTCCTGCGCGACAAGCTCGACGCCGGCGCCGGCGCGCCCGCACCGGGCGGCAACGACGCGGCCACGCGCGCGGCGCGCAAGGTCGAGCGGCGCATCGGCGCCGAGAAGTTCGGCTGGCACCGCCGGCGGGCGCCCGGCAGCGACAAGGGGCCGGTCAAGCGCGGGCTCGGCATGGCGCAGTCGATGTGGGGCCGCTTCGTCGAGCTCGACTCCTCGTGCGAGGTGCGGCTGCACAAAGACGGCTCGGTCGAGTTCCTGTCGTCGGTGCAGGACATCGGCACCGGCACGCGCACGGCCATCGCCATGATCGTCGCCGAGGAGCTCGGCATCCGGCCCGAAGACGTGGAGATGAAGATCGGCGACACGCAGTATCCGGTCGGCCCGTCGTCGGGCGGATCGAAGACGCTGCTCGGCATCACCGCGCCGGCGCGTGTCGCCGCGTGGCGCGTCAAGGAGCAGCTCTACCGTCAGGTCGGCGACGCGGCGCGCGCGCTGCCGCTGCGCAAGGCGGCGGCCAAGCTGGCAACGGAGAGCATCCGCGCGCAGGCGCAGCGCTCGGAGGACTACGGCGGCGACCCGCGCGGCGGCTACGGCGGCGTGCAGTTCGCCGAGGTCACCGTCGACACCGAGACCGGCATCATCAAGGTCGTGCGCATGGTCGCGGCACACGACTGCGGGCGCGTGGTCAATCCGCTGGCGGTGCAGTCGCAGGTCAACGGCGGCATCCTGCACGGCCTGTCGTTCGCGCTCTACGAGCACCGCCACATGGACCGCGCGACGGGGCGCATGGTGAACCCCAACCTCGATCAGTACAAGATCGCGATGGCCAAAGAGACGCCCGAGATCGAGGTGGTGCTCATCGATCAATACCTCGGGCGCAACGCCACCGACGTGCAGGGCATCGGCGAGCCGGCCAACATCCCGACGGCGGCGGCCATCGCCAACGCCGTCTACAACGCCATCGGCGTGCGCATCCGAACGCTGCCGATGAAGCCGGCGGTGGTGCTCGCCGCGCTCGGCAAGCTCGACGGGAAGGAGGCGCGCAAATGAAATCGTTCGAGTGGGTGCAGGCGCAGAGCCTCGACGATGCCATCGCGCAGCTCCATCACGGCGTCGTGGTCAAGGCCGGCGGCGTCGATCTCATCGATCGCATGAAGGAGGGGCTCGACGAGCCCAAGCGCGTGGTCAACCTGCACGGCATCGCCGGGCTCGACGGCATCAAGCAGCTCGGCACGCCGGGCGAGCTCGTGCTCGGGCCGCTGGCGACGCTGGCGCAGATGGCCGCCAGTCCGGACGTGCGCGGCCGCTGGCCGGCGCTGGCCGAGGCGTGCGCGCACGCGGCGACGCCGCAGATCCGCAACATGGCGACCATCGGCGGCAACCTGGTGCAGCGGCCGCGCTGCTGGTACTTCCGCTCCGCCGACTTCCACTGCAAGAAGAAGGGCGGCAGCGTCTGCTACGCGCAGGCGGGCGAGAACCAGTTCCACGCCATCGTCGGCAATGCGCTGTGCGCGATCGTGCATCCGTCGAGCGTGGCCACCGCGCTCGTCGCTTATCGCGCGAACCTGACGCTCAAGGGCAAAAAGGGCGAGCGCGTGCTGCCGCTCGAGCAGTTCTTCGCGCCGCCGGAGAAGGACGTGACGCGCGAGAACACGCTCGGGCCCGACGAGCTGATCGCGCAGGTGACGGTGCCGGCGCCGATCGGCCCGACGCGCGCCGCGTACCACAAGCAGGTCGAGAAGGAGTCGTTCGACTGGCCGATGGCCGACGTCGCGGTCGTGCTGCGCATGGACGGGCGCACCTGCTCGCGGGCGTCGATCGTGCTCGGCGCGGCGGCGCCGATTCCGTGGCGCGCGCGCTCGGCGGAGCAGACGCTCGAGGGGCGCGTCGTCGACGCGGCGGCG
>Ga0207652_10003392_pt1 | contig 13154 bp, 10 predicted proteins | sample KBSC63BmetaG_FD_184334 | JGI IMG/M metagenome (GOLD analysis project Ga0207652, IMG submission 184334) | Corn rhizosphere microbial communities from Kellogg Biological Station, Michigan, USA - KBS C6-3B metaG (SPAdes) (version 2) | ecosystem: Host-associated > Plants > Roots > Rhizosphere ... | reverse complement strand
GATGAACCGTCTCGACGCGGACGCCGTCATCGCGTCCGCCGCCGCCGCCGCGCGCTACGGCGCGGAACTGCTCGAAGCCGGGGTGGAAGATCAGCGTGGGAATGTGACGAGGTTTGTTGTGGTGGGGAGTAGGGGGCTAGGGGGCTAGGGGGCTAGGGGCTAGCGTTGGGAATAGGGAGTTGTTCCCTGGTCCCCTAGCCCCTAGCCCCCTAGCCCCCCAGCCCCCTACCTCCCCCCGCCATCTCCACGAGAATTCCGGCAGGCTCGAACCGCGGCGCGAAGCGACCGTGATATTCCTCGAGCCCGCGCAGAATGGTCGCTGCGCCCCTCGCACTGATGTAGCGGAATGGACCGCCGCGAAATGGCGGGAAGCCGAGGCCGAACACCGCGCCGACATCTCCATCGCGCGTCGAGCGGAGAATGCCTTCTTCCAGGCAGCGCGCGGCCTCGTTGACGAACGCCAGCACGCAGCGCTCCTGCAATTCGGTCGCTGGAATATCCATGCGGCTTACTCCGGTCGGCAGCAGTTGATAGACCGACTCATCCACCGCGCCCTTCTTCCCGCCGGGGCCATCGTACTGGTAGAACCCCTTTCCCCCCTTGCGTCCTGTCCGTCCGGAGGCGGCCACACGGGCGAGCGATTGCGAGGGCGCCAGTCGCGCGCCAAAGGCGTCGAAGAGCACCTTGCCCACTTTCTCGCCCACATCGAGACCCACCTCGTCCATCAGCGTGATCGGTCCAACCGGAAATCCGAAGTCCACCAGTGCGCGATCCAGCGCCTCGATCGTCACCCCCTGATCGAGCAGATATCCCGCCTCGTTCAGATAGGCCGCCAGCGTGCGCGTGGTGTAGAATCCCGGCCCGTCATTCACGACGATCACGTGCTTTCCCAGCGTTCTCCCGTATGCGACCGCGGTCGCTGTGGCCGTCGGCGCCGTTCGAGGCGTGACGATCACTTCGAGCAGCGGCATCCTGGGCACCGGCGAGAAGAAGTGCATTCCCAGCACCTGCTCCGGCCGGTGCGACACCTCCGCGATACGCGCGATGGGAATGGTGCTGGTGTTCGACGCATAGATCGCGTCGCCCGGAATGACCTGCTCCGCTTCCAGCAGCACTGTGTGCTTGAGCGCCAGGTCCTCGAACACCGCCTCGATCACCAGATCCACACTGGCGAATCCCGAGTAGTCCACCACACCGCCCACGAGCGCCATCTGGTCCTCGAACTGGCGTCGCGTGATCTGCTTCTTCATCAGTCGTTCGCGCAGCACCTCGCTCACCGCCTTCAGCCCCTTCCCCACGCGCGCATGGTCGGCGTCCTTGAGACGCACGACGGTTCCCTGCATGGCCGCGACGCTCGCGATCCCTGAGCCCATGAAGCCCGCGCCGAGTATTCCGATCTTGTTCACGGGCAGCGGTTCCGTCGGCGTGTCCGTACCGTTGTCCTTCTTGAGCGCCGTCGTCGCGAAGAAGAGGTAGATCAGCTCCTTCGACTCCGGCGTCACGGCCATCTCGCCGAAGAGCCGCGCTTCCTCGCCGAATCCGCGCTCGCGCCCCATCTCGTAGCCCGCGCGCACCGCATCCAGCGCCGCCAGCGGGGCCGGCATGTGCCCGTGCGTCTTCGCCATCACCCCTTCGCGCGCCTTGCGGAACACGACGCCGCGGCCAACGATGTTCCCCTCGAGCACCAGGTCCGCCATGCCCGCACCGGTATGCCGCCGCTCCCGGTCGATGCCGCCGTACGCGAGTTGACGCGCGCGATCCACGGCCACATCGCGCAGAATTGCCGGGTGCACCATCTCATCCAGCAGGCCGAGCTGCAGCGCCTTCTTCGCGCGCACGTTCTTGCCGGTGAGTATCATGTCGAGCGCGGCGCGCAGCCCGATGCGGCGTGGCAGCCGCTGCGTGCCGCCCGCGCCCGGAATCAGGCCGAGCATCACTTCGGGCGCCGCCAGCAGGGTTCGTGGATGGTCGGTGCCGATGCGATACGCGCACGCGAGTACGGTCTCCAGGCCGCCGCCAAGACACGCCCCGTGGATGGCGGCCACGATGGGCGCACGCGTCCCCTCCACGCGATTCATCATGGCCTGACCGGCACGGCTCATCAGCTCCGCCTCGCGCGCCGATCGCAGTTCGAGGAACTGCGCGATGTCGGCGCCGGCGATGAAGCCGTCGGGCTTGCCCGACATCAGCACCATCGCACGGATGCCGAGGTCCTTCTCGACGCGGTCCAGGAGCTCGCCGAACTCCTCCACCACGGCGCGATTCAGCGTATTCACCGGTGCGCCCGGCACGTCGAGCGTGACGATCGCGATGCCGTTATCCACTTCCACGGAGAGCGCCGTCCCCGTGATCACGTCGCGTGCCCCGAGTGTCATCCGGCGTTCTCCAGGATCATGGCGAAGCCCATGCCACCCGCGGCGCACACAGTCATCATCCCGAACTGTCCGCCGCGCCGCTGCAGCTCGTGCGCGAGCGTGGTGGTGATGCGTGCGCCGGTCGCGCCAAACGGATGCCCAATGGCAATGGACCCGCCCATGACATTCAGCCGCGAGCGATCCACCTCGCCCACCGGCTCGCTGAAGCCGGCACGCTCCGCCCACGTCCTGCTCTCGAATCCCTGCAGGTTCGAGAGCACCTGCGCGGCGAAGGCCTCGTGCATCTCCACGATGTCAATGTCCGCGAGGGTGAGTCCCGCGCGCGCCAGCGCCACGGGTGCCGCGAGTACCGGTGCCTGCAGCAACTGCTCACCGGGATCGAGCGCGGCGTAGGCGTACGAGCGGATGTACGCGAGCGGCTGATAGCCGAGTGCGTCGGCCTTCTCCGCGCTCATGAGAATCACCGCCGCGGCACCATCGGTGAGCGGCGACGAGTTGCCCGCCGTCACGCTGCCGTAGCGCTTGTCGAACACCGGCTTGAGCGCCTGGAGCTGCTCGAGACTCGTGTCCGTGCGCACGCCATTGTCGTGCGTCAGCACGGTGTCGTACGCGGGCGGTACGTAGAAGGGCATCATCTCCGATGCCAGGCGTCCATCCTGCGTTCCCGCCGCGGCGAGCCGGTGCGACCGCAGCGCGAACTGATCCTGCTCCTCGCGCGGGATGTGATTGAGCTTGGCCATCTTCTCGGCGGACTGTCCCATGGTCTCACCCGTGGACGGTTCGGCGATGGCCGGCGTGATGGGTACCAGGTCGCGTGGCCGGACCCGGGAGAACTTGCCGATGCGCGCGCCGAGCGTCCTGGCCCGCGATGCGGAGACCAGCACGTCCGAGAACGCGCGCGAATGCAGGATGGGCACATTCGACAGCGATTCCGCGCCGCCCGCGACGGCCACGTCCACATTCCCCAGGACGATCTGATCCGCCGCGTCCGTGATGGCCTGGTTGGCGGAGGCGCACGCGCGGCTCACGGTGTACGCCGGAATTCCCTTTGGCAGCATGGGCAGGAGCGCGACCTCGCGCGCCAGATTGGGCGCGAGCACGGACGGAATGACCGTGCCGAAGATGAGCGTGTCGATCTCCTTGCCGTCCAGGTTGCTGCGTTCGATGAGTTCGGCCACCACGGCGCGGCCGAGATCCTGAACAGAGAGCGACTTGAGCTCAGTACCGGCTTTCGCGAAAGGCGTGCGCAGCCCGGTCATGACGGCGACGCGCCGGCCGTTGCTGCCGTAGGAAGCCATGCGCTGAAACTATGACGACGCGGGGAAAGACGCCATTGCCGTGCAGCGACCGTCCGATGCATGGCTCACACCGCACTGGCGCTGTAAACTTGCTGCGAACCATGTGCACCCCATTCCCGATGCAGCAACCGCGGACAGGCCGCGACATGACAGCGGATCGTCGCCCGCGCGCTGGCCCCCGCGCATGATGGACGCGTTCTCCGCGGCCGCACGCGCAGCGCACTTCACCGCGCTCGGTAACGAGCCGTTCGACCTGCTGGTCATAGGTGGCGGCATCACTGGCACGGGCATCGCGCGCGAAGCCGTGATGCGCGGCTGGCGCGTGGCGCTCGTCGAGCGCGACGACTTTGCCAGCGGAACGTCGAGTCGCTCCTCACGGCTCATCCATGGCGGACTGCGCTACCTGGAGCAGGGACAACTGCGACTCGTGTACGAGGCGAGTCGCGAGCGGCGCATCCTCATGCGCATCGCACCGCACCTGGTGCGGCCCGAACAGTTCGTCTGGCCCATGTACGACAACGCCCGGTTGCCCGCGTGGAAGGTGCGGGCCGGGCTCACCCTGTACGACGCGCTCGCGCTGTTCCGCAACATCGCGAGCCACCGCGTGCTGAACACCTATCTCACCTCGGTCACCGAACCGGAGCTGCGTCCCTACGGATTGCGCGGTGCGGCGTGCTACTACGACGCGGCCACCGATGACATTCGGCTCACGCTGGCCAATGCCCGTTCGGCGGCGGCGGCGGGCGCCACCGTCGTCAACCACGCCGCGGTGCGTGATCTCCTGCTCGCCCAGGGCAGAGTCACGGGCGCGGTGGTCGAGGATACGCTCTCCGCGCGCCAGGTTCGCGTGACCGCGCGGGCCACCGTGAATGCCACCGGACCGTGGAGCGACACCATTCGCGCGCTGGCGCGCACGGGACTGCCTCCCGCGGTTCGCGGGACCAAGGGCGTCCACATCGCCGTGCCGCGCGACCGCGTGCGCAATCACAACGCCCTCACGCTGCTCTCGCCCATCGATGGGCGCGTCATGTTCATTCTCCCCGCCGAACAACTGACCATCATCGGCACGACGGACACCGACTACGCGGGGCCGCTGGACACCGTGCGCGCCACGACGGCCGACATCGCCTATCTCGTTCGCTCCGCGAACGCGTTCTTTCCACGCGCGCACCTCTCGCTCGCGGACGTGGTGAGCACCTGGGCCGGCGTGCGCCCGCTCGCCGCGACGTCAGGCAGCGACGGTGCGCCCGGACGCGTGTCACGCGAGCATGCCATCGCGTGGACGGTACCCGGGCTCCTCACGATCACCGGCGGCAAGCTCACCACGTATCGCAGCATGGCGGAAGATGTCGTACGCGAAGCGGCGAAGTCGCTCGGGCAGCCCGACAAACGGGCCGGCACCGAGCGGGTGGCACTACCCGGCGGCACGATGACGTCCTGCGACGATGAAGTCGACGCCGCGCTCACGAAGGTCGGCAGCCGGGACGTCGCGCGACATCTCGTGCACAGCCATGGCACCGAGTGGCAGGACGTCTGGGCGCTGGCCGCGTCGAACGATGCGCTGCGCGCGCCCCTGGTACCGGGCCTTCCCTACGTCGTGGCCGAGTTGCACTGGGCCGTGGAGCACGAGATGGCGCTCACACTCGGAGACCTGCTCATTCGCCGGCTGCACGTGGCGTACGAAACCACAGACCACGCCGCGGCGCTCGCTCCCGCCGTGGCGCGCACCGTGGCGCCGCTGCTCGGCTGGACCACCGTCGAGCAGGAACTGCAGCTTGCGGCATACGCGGACGAGGTGCAGCGCATGTTCGCCGTGGAGGAGCAGGCGACACACGCTCCGGCGCCCGGGCTCCCTACTTGGCCTCCACCGACAGTTGATGAATCGTGAGGATCTCGACGATGCGGAGCTGCCGCGTCGTCGCGGGAAGCTTGAGCAACGCCACGTCGCCCACTCCCCTGTTCACCAGCGCGCGCCCGATGGGCGACGACATGGTGACGTGCCCATCTTCGAAGTCCACCGAGTCGCCGAAGACCAGGTTGTAGACCTCGGTGGCGCCCGTCTTCACGTCCTCCACCGTGACGCGCGAGCCCAGTCCCACCTTGTCCGCCGGAATCTGCGCCACGTCAATCTGCGACAGCTTGCTCAGGCGCTGGCGCAACTGCCCCAGCCGCGCCTGAACGAACTGCTGCCGCTCCAGCGCGGCCTTGTATTCGCTGTTCTCGCGCAGGTCTCCGAGCTCCACGGCGCGCCGGATTTCGGCGGGGAGCGTGACATTGAGTTCGTGCTGCAGGCGATTGGCCTCCGCCTCCAGCTTCTCCTTGAGCTGTTCGATCATGGGTGCACACGACGCAAAAAGTGAAACGCCCCGCCGGTATGGCAGGGCGTCGATCGAGCACGCTGCAGCGCTACCGTGAGCTACGTGATGGACCGCCGGGTTCCGCCGCGCACGAAACGCGGGGGCACGACGCGTGCCGCCTTGGGCACGCGCAACCGGATCATGCGGAACAACGGCGTGAAGTCCATGCTGCATTGTAGGCATGGGACCTCGCGGTGTCCACCCTGCATTCGCTATCGCATTCGTCGTAGACTTCCACAATGCTCCGCACCGAGGACTTCGGCGACGTCACGCGGCTGGTGCTGTCCACACGCGTGAGCCGGGCCGTCGGATACTCGGTGAGTGTGTATCTGGTGCGTGACATGGTCGTGGACCTCGGATTCCCGGCGGTCGAACAGGATGTCGCGGCGATGCTTGCGCAGGTGCGCCCCGCCGGCGTGCTGCTCACGCATTACCACGAGGATCACGCAGGCAACGCCGAGCCTGCCGCGCGCGCAGGACTGCCGTTCGCATTGTCCGATGCGACGCTCGCGCACCTGCGCGCCGCGGGTCCGCTCGCCCTCTACCGTCGCTGCATCTGGGGGACACCGCCGCGACTCGTCTCGCCCATCACGAGGTTCGGCTCGGACACGCTGCGTCTGGTGCCCACCCCAGGCCATTCGGATGATCACCACGTTGTGTGGGACGCGGAGCGAGAGACGTTGTTCTCGGGTGATCTCTTTCTGGGGGTGAAAGTTCGGCTGGCGCATCCCAGCGAGAACCCGCGCCAGCTTGCGCGGAGCGTGCGTGCGGCGGCCGCGTTGCGCCCCACGCGCATGTTTGACGCGCACCGCGGCCCGATTGCGCATCCGGTGGAGGCGCTCTCAGCCAAAGCGAACTGGCTGGACGAGACCATCGGTGAGATCGAGCGCGGAATCGCGAAGGGATGGACTGACCGCCTCATCACGCAAACGGTGCTGGGCCGCGAGGATGCGACCGCGTATCTGTCGCGAGGCGCCATGTCGAAGGGAAACTTCGTTCGCGCGGTGCGGCGAAGCGAGGACCGTCAACCGAGCTCAGCATGACGACACCATGGCACACTGCTCGTTTGTGCTGCATCCTTGACGCTGTGCCTTCGCGCGTGGCGCCGCCGCGCGCTCAGCCGACATCCAGCGGAGGATTTTCCCCGTGCGTGCCGAGCGAACCCGACTCTTTCTTTTGACGGCCGCCATCGCGCTGCTCGCGGCCTGCTCCAGCAGCGGTACCGAGGTCACCGCACCGTGTGGCCTGGGCTTCCCGTGCACTGGACGGCGCAGCGTCGCGCAAGTGGATCTCGGGCCCTTTCCGACAACGCTCAGCGTTGGCGACACCGCCACGATCATCGCCGCCGCGTTCGATTCAGCGGGCGCGCAGATCACCGGCGTCTCCTTCCAGTTCGCCTCATCCGCCGCGGACGTGGCATCGGTAAACGGGACGGGTCTCGTGACCGCGCTCGCGGCCGGCTCGACCACGATCTCGGCCGCGGCCGGCGGCCAGAAAGCGACCGCGGTGCTGTTCGTCCGATGACCAGGCATAGGGGCAGCCCATGGGGCAGCCCATGGGGCAGCCCCTGTGCTGCATCCGCGCCACATAGGGGCAGCCCCATGGGCTGCCCCTTGTTCCCCTTTAGCGCGTCACTCGCGAGCGCAGGGCGCCCATCATTTCCGCGCGCCGGTCATACAACCGCTTGAGCTCGCGTGGCGCGCGACGCGCGAAGGCGTACGACGTGAGCAGCGGCAGCGCGATGGTGGAATCGGTGTAACACACCACCGCGTCGGGCAGCCGATCGGGATCGATCTTCCCCCAACTCACCGCCTCCGCCGGCGTCGCACCCGAAAGCCCGCCCGTATCGGGGCGCGCATCGGTGACCTGCAGGAAGTAGTCGTGACCGCGCTCGTCAATGCCGAGCACTTCCTGGATCTGCGGCTCGGTCTGCAGCGCGAAGTTCTTCGGGCTGCCGCCGCCCATGATCATGACCGCGCTCTTCCCGCCGCTCGTCTTCGCCGCCAGCACGATGGACGCCGTCTCGTTCACATCCAGATTGGGATCGAGCGTGAGCGCACTTCCCTCGAGCGAGAGGGCCGCGATGTTCATCCCGATGGAGGAATCGCCGGGTGACGACGTGTAAACCGGCACTCCCGCGGCGTACGCCGCCGAGAGCAATGACCGCTTCGAGAGACCCAGCCGTCGCTCACGCTCGGCGACGTACCGGCCGCACAGGTAGTGGAACTCCGCGCTCGACATGGAGCGCTGGAACTCCGGCGCCCGCATGATCTGCCGGAAGAACGCGTCAGTGGACAGCAGCACATCGTAATCGAAGAAGATGTCGTAGATCCGCACGACGCCTTCCTCGCGCAGTACGATGTCGCTCTCCTGTGCATTCCCCCGGTGCATCGAGAGCCCGAGCCCGAAGTGCGTATCGTGATAGAGGTTCGCGCCCGTGGAGATGATCCAGTCCACGAATCCCGCTTCGATGAGCGGAATGAGCGCCGACATGCCCAGCCCCGCCGGCGTGAGCGCTCCCGTGAGCGTGAGACCGATCGTGACATCGGGCTCGAGCATCTTCTCCGCGAACAGTTGCGCCGCCTCGCGCAGACGTCCCGCGTTGTACGCGAGGAACGTTCCCTCGATGAGCTGCGCGACCGTCTCGGTCCCATCGATCCGTCTGGGATCGATGCGCTGGCCGCGCAGGAAACGGCTTGCCTCGTGCGCCACGTGCTCCGTGCCCGCGCGCTCCCGCGCCTCTGCCGCGCGCTTCTGCGCGGCCTTGGGCGCCGCCGCGCTCGGCCCCTTCTTCCTGCGCTTTCCGCCGGACGCGCTCATGGCCGTTCCACGCCCAGTGGCGTGAGCGTCTCGTCCGGACGCGCAGCGAGTGCCTTGATGACAGCGTTTGCCGCTTCCGCCGGGTCATCCGTCAGGAGCATGAGATCCATGTCGCCCGGCGCAATCTTTCCTTCGAGCAGCACGCGCGACTGCAGCCAGCGCACGAGTCCTGCCCAGTAGTGGCGTCCGAACATGATCACCGGAAAATGATAGATCTTGCCGGTCTGGATGAGCGTGAGCGCTTCGAACAGTTCATCCAGCGTGCCGAAGCCGCCGGGAAAGATGATGAACGCGGACGAGTACTTCACGAACATCGTCTTGCGGACGAAGAAGTAGCGGAAGTTGATGAGCGTATCCACGTACGGATTCGCGCCCTGCTCGAAGGGCAGCTCGATGTTGCAGCCAATGGACCGTCCCTTCCCCAGCCGCGCGCCCTTGTTCGCGGCCTCCATGATGCCCGGGCCCGCGCCCGTGATGATCGCGAACCCGGCCTCCGCCAGCAACCGGGACGTTTCCTGCGCGGCCAGATACTGCGGATCATCAGGTCCCACACGTGCCGAGCCGAACACCGTCACCCCCTTGCCCAGCGCGGCGAGCGTGTCGAACCCTTCAATGAATTCCGACATGATGCGCAACACGCGCCACGGGTCGGTGCGTGTGAAGTCAACCGGCGCCACGACACCGCGCAGCAGCTTCTCGTCTTCGGTGATGACCGACGGGAAATAGTCGCGCAATGACTGGTCAATCGGCCGCTCTTCGGTGATCTTCACGGCACCCGAGCGACGTTGCGCGGATTCCTGCGACGGCGGCGTGCGACCCGCCTTCCGGTGACCCGCCTCGGTACGTTCGCGCAATCCTTCGCGTGCGCCGTACTCCGCCTCGGCGAGTTTCGTGAGGTCCGCCGCGCGCCCCGTCGCGGTTACCACCGCGCTGGAAGGCCGGCGCGGCTTCTGCTTTCTCGTCGCCATGATGTCCGAGAGTGCCCGTTGATGTGCCCGTCCCCACAGTCATCCTGGCGCGCCGGGCTCGGCGCGCAAAGAGAGAGGAATAGTAGCGCCCCCGTGGGGAGAGAGGTACCCGCGGCGTGCTCCACCGTTGCCTCACGCGGCCCTGCGCCGCAGACGCGTGCGTCGGACATGGTTACGCGACTCCCCGTCGCATGATGTCCGCGGCACCATCGCTCATCATTCTCGTCGCCGATGGCGCGCGTGCCGACGCGTTCGATGAAGGTCTCGCGCGCGGCACGCTCCCGGCCATCGCGCGACTGCGGGCGGACGGCGGGCAGCATGCGATCACGACGGTCTTCCCCTCGGTCACCGGGCCCGCCTACGCTCCTTTTCTGATGGGGCGATATCCCGGTCCGATCGGGCTGCCGGGGCTGCGCTGGTACGATCGCGCGCACGCGCGCTGTACGCTGCCGCCCTATTGCCGGAGCTACATGGGCACGCAGATGCGCTGCATGGATCAGGACCTCGATGCGTGCGCCCCGACGCTGTTCGAGCTCGTGCCATCATCTTTCAACGCGATGAGCATGATCGGCCGCGGCCTCGCGCGGCGCGCGCATCTGGGCAGGAGCCTGCCTCTCCTGGCACGGATGGCGCGCACGCACTGGCGCGGCAACGTCGCGGGGTGGCTCGACCTCGATCGTCTGGTCGCACGCACCGCGCGACGTCGCATACGCGAGCGCGCGCCCGCGCTCAGCTTCGTCGCGCTGCTGGCGCTCGACAAGACATCCCACGCGATGGGCCATGACTCGCCTGCCGCGCACGAGGCGCTCGTCATGCTTGATGAGTTCGTCTCGCACCTGCGATGCGACGCGGAGCGCGCGGGGCGATGGGAGACGACCCATTTGTGGATCGTGAGCGACCATGGGCACTCGCGCGTGCGCGCGCATGATGATCTGGCCCAGGCCGTTCGCGACACCGGCCATCGTGTGCTCGCGCATCCCTGGGTGTTCACGCGTCGCGCCGACGCCGCGGTCATGGTAAGCGGCAATGCCATGGCGCACATCTATCTCGAGCCCAGGCGCCGCGAACGTCCCTGGTGGCCGGCGTTGCGCGCGCGCTGGGAGCCGCTGGTGGAGACGCTGCTCGGCCGCGACTCGGTGGACATCCTGGTGCTGCCGCACTCGCCGACGCAGTGCGAGATCCGCGCATTCGACCGTGGCACCGCCCGGCTGGAGCACGATGCTGGCCGCTACTCATATCACCCGGTCACCGGCGACCCGCTCGGCCTGGGCGAGCACGAGCGCCTCAGCGCGCGGGACGCCTGGTGCATCTCGCTCGACACGGACTATCCCGACTCGCTCGTGCAGATCGCCCATCTCGCCGGCGCCGCACGCTCGGGCGACGTCATCCTGTCGGCCGCGCCCGGCTGGGACTTCCGTGCGGCGTACGAACCCATCCCGCACGTGAGCACGCACGGCGCCCTGCATCGCGCGCACATGCTCGTGCCACTGCTTCTGAATCACCCCGTGCGCGGCACACCACTCAGAACGGTGGATGTGATGCCCAGTGCGTTGCGGGTGCTGGGTCGGCAGGGGCCGTCAGGCCTGGACGGACAAATATTCGTATAGGCGAAAGAACTGAAGAATTGGGGTCTGACCCTGATATGAACGAGTTGGTGTCAAGGGGTGGTGGTGGTCGTCGTTTGCCTGGATCGCGTTCGTTGGTGAGGGCAGTGGCATCGAGTGGCCCGAGGCTGCTTCGACGATGAATCCATCTGATATACGCCGATTACCCGGTGGGCTGGGCAGCGCGGCAGGAATTCGGATTCGTCGGGAGCTGGCGCATTCTTTGGGAGCGTCCGTCAGGGCTCAGCGGCGAGCGACTGGGGACCAAGGGTCATCGCGGGTTCTCCTGTCGTGCCTCGGACACACTCGATGTCATTAGGTGGTCACGCTGGGCTAGGCTGCATCACGCTGATCGGGTCCCGCTCGCGGCGCGCTCGTGCTCCAGGTCGCGCATGACGGCCCAGAGAAAGCCAGCGAGTTCGCGCGCGACCGCCACGACGGCGATCGCCGGGCCCTTCGTCTGCACGAGCCGCTGGTAGCGCGCATGGAGCCGATGCTGCGCTTTCAGGGCATGGGCGATGACGTGGGGCGGCTGGTCGGCTTGGCGGGCGCGTAACACCGCGCCCGTGCCGGGGCGGCGCCGCGCGGCCCACGCCGCCTGGATCAGCACGTGCCGGCAGCGGCTGTTGCCCGCCTTGGTGATCGCCCCGCGCCGCTGGATCGCTCCCGACGACGCCTCGCGCGGCACCAGCCCGAGATAGGCCATGAGCTCTCGCGGGGAGGCGAAGCGGGCCCAGTCGCCCAACTCACTCTGGAGCACCATCGCTGAATGGGTGTCGAGGCCCCGGAAGCAGCGCAGCCGCGCCACGGCCGCCTGATAGGCCGGCGTCAGTGCCACGGCCTCGATGCGCCGATCCAGCGCGTCGCGCCGCCCCAGTGTGTACTCGAGCATCGCGAGGTACTCACCGAGCACCATCGTATCGTCGGCCCCGAGCGGGCCCTCGCGCTGGAGGGCGCGGAGCCACGTCCAGTGCCGCTGGGTCCAGTTGGTCCCAGCGCGGTAGACGAGCCCCCGGCGCGCCAGGAACTTGAGCACATGGTGCCGCGCGCGCAGCGCGTCGCGCTGCAAGGTCTCCCGACAGCGCACCAGATCACGGACTTGCTCCTCGGCCTCGCTCGGCACCCGGATCGCCACCAGCTCACCCGCGCGGAAGAGCCGCGCGAGCGCCGTGGCGTCGGCCCGATCGTGCTTGCGCTGCTGCCCCGGGCGCGTCGGAATCAAGGACGGCGCCACGAGCGTGCAGGCATACCCCCAGCGCGTCATCGCGCGCTGCAGCACATAGCCCGCCCCACTCGCCTCGTAACAGGCCGCGAGGGTCGCCCCGCCGGCGGCCAGCCGCGCGCAATAGCGCCGGAGCTTCGTCTCGTCGTTGGGGAGCCGCGTGATCGCCGTCGGTTCCGCACTCCCCGCGGGCAACACCGCGATCGTCACGCTATCCTTGTGCACATCCAGCCCGAGATAAATATTGACGACGGGTACGGCGCCACCGTCAAATCGCATCGATGGGGGGACGGGACGGGCGGAACCGGCCGGCGCGTGGGGCAGCAGTGTCGTAGACATCGAGTGGCCTCCTGTCTGTGCGACCTTGGTCGCATGTGGCTCTGGTGGATCCTGCCGTAACGCGGGTGACACTAATCCACGTCACGGCAGGAGGCCAACTCGTTCATACATTCTTTTCTCTTCGCTCAGCCGCCCGCAGTCCGGCGCCTCCCTCGCAGCAATGGCGGCACC
>Ga0207652_10003390_pt1 | contig 13160 bp, 10 predicted proteins | sample KBSC63BmetaG_FD_184334 | JGI IMG/M metagenome (GOLD analysis project Ga0207652, IMG submission 184334) | Corn rhizosphere microbial communities from Kellogg Biological Station, Michigan, USA - KBS C6-3B metaG (SPAdes) (version 2) | ecosystem: Host-associated > Plants > Roots > Rhizosphere ... | reverse complement strand
ACGAAGAGGACGATATCGGGCCGTCGCTGATGCTGCCCCTCGGCCACCGTAAACTGATTGACGGCCAGCCAGTCGTTCCGCCCCGGCGCCTCGAAATCGACGACTCGCACCAGCGCCCCGGCGATCGAGCCATCCGGCCGCCGATACTCGACCGGCACCCCCTCGACCAGCAGCCGCTGCATCGCCCGGTTCCGCTCACCCAACGACGGCCCAACCACCCCCTGCAGCGTCCGAAACGCCTCCTCCACCGCCTCCACCGGCAGCCCGGCATTCAACCGCCCCAACGCCGCCCTCAACCGCCCGGCAAGGATCACATCGCGGTAGCCGGGATCGCTCCGCTCGGCTCCGGGCTGATCGTAGGCGATATCCGGCCCATGCAGGACCGAATAGCCAAGCGATTCGAGCCAGGCTAGGGCGGCTTGTTCGACGGTGGATTCGGAAAAGGGAGTGATGATCATGCTTGTCTTAGACCTCAACGCATCTTCGCTAAGTGAAGGGATCCAACCGAATCTAGCCGCTTGGCGAATGACACTGATGATTCTTACGATCCAACGACCAGCGACAGGTAGAGCACTATCGAGATCTTGTACTCTTTACGTCCTTCAATTTGCGTCGGCGCTCTTTATCGCGCTCCCAGATAGCGTCCAAATCTTCCGTCTCCATACATTGTCTGATTCTTTGCATTGCAAACTGTGAGTATTGATGATAAGGGGTTCCTCTGAGCTTGAACTCTTTATAGCAATTCTTGTCGCCCTTGATCCCGAGGTGATCGACGATCGCGTTGAGACGAGGTACCGATATGCCCAGCTTGTCCGCAAGCTTTTGGGGGCCCATCGTGTAGAAACCTAACTCGTTGACCCGGCGTTGTGCGAGCATCGTCGCACCTGGCGTCCCTTCGTCCACGAGTGTGACGGCTAGGCCGTCGTTCTTGGTAATGTGGAGCGAAATTCGCTGTCCAGAATCGTCGGAGCTGATCCTAATAGACGATACACCTGCAAAGACGGCCGACCATTCCTCTCCTTCCGACATTCGTTTTGCTAGCCGCGATAGATCTCCTTCGCTAGGTTGTGTGCTTTCACCTCCGAATGCGGACTCCATTATTGCTAGTGGCCGAAGCCTCCGCTTTGCGTCGGCTCCTCGTCGCTGGCCTGCAGTCAGCAACTTTCTGATTTCCTCGGCTTCAATTTCAAAGAGCGACGATATTTCGATGGGAGCCAATGTCGAAAGGGGAAGAACTCTGGAGGGCAGGTGGTTACCAAGTTCGTGGTCAAATACCCCCTTCAAAAGGTCGCGAAAGAGACTAACCCCCGCCTGCATCATAACGTACAGATGGCCTTCGATGATATCGATCAGATGGTGCTGTGCAGCATCACGCAAGCCGTTGATTGATCTAAGGAGGAAGGCCTGTTCTTTAGATAGGACGTTAATGCTGAGGCATCGAGTAACGCATGCTTCGAAGCCAATCGTATTCTCTCTCCGCTTTTCTCGAATCCTCCCTCCACGATGGAGTATCGTAGCTTTAAGCAACATTTCAAATGCGTGGTCCATCATGATCAAACAAGTGGTGACACGACCGCAGTCGTCTGGGCGGTTGAAAATCTCGACACCAACTATGAGCGAATCGATGGCTTTCCCCATCAGCAACTTAGGTTCGCGTTTCAAGTTCCGCTCTCCACCTCAAGCCGCCCGAAATTCGCAACTCGCACTTCACCCGAAATCAGCTTCGGCAGCAGCGCGTGGCGAAGCTCTTCTACGGTTCGCTGTTCATCGTTGCCGCCGCGCCGTCGTTCGAATAGCGGCCGCGCAAACTCCGCAAATGCCCTGATTAGAGGCGGTGGAGGCAATAGTTGAGAATTCATATATGCGAGGTTGCGATTCAGGCCCGGAACTGCTGAGTCGGCTCCCAGCGATGCGAGTTCCTGCTCTCGAAGCGCAAAATACAGAAAATGGATGTCGAAGTATTCGTGTCGAGGGATGACGTAGAACGTGGTGTCGATTGGGAAGAAGTCTGTTTGGACCCAAGTCACTATCCCTGGGTTTCCTTTTCGCCCGACCACAATGCCAGGGCCACTCACGAGTCTTTCGTCGTGCCAGCCAATCAGCCCATTTGAGCCATAGACTCCTACTGGCCCTGGGCGGCGGTCGTGTTCCTTCAACGCTTTACCGTATGCGAATTCCGTGACGTCGCCGAGGCTCACCATCTCCCACCCGCTCGGTATCTCCCCCAACTCCGAATCCTCGAATGAGTCGGGAAACAGCTCCGCGATGTGCGTTGACAGGCCGGTGTCGCGGCCTTCGGCTTTGGCGCGGACCGGGTCGAAGTCGACAAACCACGACTTGAAGAGAGCTCGTGCGATCGCTTCCAGCGTCTCGTTCATCCGCCGGTTCAGTTCGATCTTGTCGTCCAGCGTGCCGAGGATGTAGGCGATGCGGCGTTGTAGAGGCATCGGCGGTACGTGAATCGAAAAATTCCGTAGGTCTCTGAGCAGGAGGTTCTTTTGGGTGGTGCCCTCCGCAAGCTCTGAGAGTCTAGCGTTTTCAAATTGGAGGCTGTAATAGAGAAATCGCGGATCTATCCGATCGCGGACCGGCTTTAGAATCGCGACGCTCTTCTGGAATGTTGTGCGGTAGGTTTTCGGGTCATCGGGAGCGATTGCCATTCGGCCAATCGTCCCCGTGTTTGTGAAAAGAACATCCCCTGGTTCAAGGTTGGTCCGACGATGGGTTTCTAAGAAATCTTGCTCCGTGATCTGCCGGGCGTTCTCGTAAACAAGCCGGTTGTCGACGACATCTTTCACACTCAGAAAGTAAAAACCCGAATTTCCTTCATCTCTACAATCTCCGTGTTTTCCGTCTGTAATCAGGTCACAGAGATTCCCAAGCGTAAGCTCCTCCCACTCACTCCCCATATCCAAGCTCCCTTAGATTCGCCGCGATCGCCGCATCGAGCCGCGCTGCCTCGGTCTGCTGCTCGCGGAGCGTGGCGGTGAGGCGCTTCATCTTGGCGTCGAAGGGCTCGCCGTCGTCTTCGATGGGAGCGGCGCCGACGTAGCGGCCGGGGGTGAGGACGTGGTTGTGCTTGCGGATATCGTCGAGCGTGGCGGATTTGCAGAAGCCAGGTTCGTCGGCGTAGTCACCGGCGCCGGGGTCGCCGCGCCAGGCGTGGTACGTGCCGGCGATGCGGGCGACGTCGTCGTCGGAGAGATCGCGATGCACGCGGTCGATCAGCGTGCCAAGCTTGCGCGCGTCGATGAAGAGCGTTTCGCCGCGGCGGTCGCGGAAGAGGCCGTTCCCCTTGTCACGCGCCAGGAACCAGAGGCAAGGCGAAATCTGTGTCGAGTAAAACAGTTTGCTCGGTAACGTCACCATGCAATCAACCAGATCATCCTCAATGATCGCCTTGCGGATCTCGCCCTCGCCCGACTGAGTGGACGCCATCGAAACGTTGGCGAGCACGAAGCCGGCCTGGCCGCGTGGCGCCAGGTGCCAGATGAAGTGCTGCACCCAGGCGAAGTTGGCGTTGCCGGGCGGCGGCGCGCCGTAGACCCAGCGTTTGTCGTCGCGCAGCAGGTCGCCGCTCCAGTCGCTGTCGTTGAATGGCGGGTTAGCGAGGACGTAGTTGGCTTTGAGGTCGGGGTGCTTTTCGTCGTGAAAGGTGTCGCCGTAGGCGATCTGGGCGTCGATGCCGCGAATGGCGAGGTTCATCTTCGCCAGGCGCAAGGTCGTGTAGTTCGATTCCTGGCCGTAGATCGAGATGTCGCCGATCTTGCCGCTGTGCGCTTCGATGAACTTCTCGCTCTGCACGAACATGCCGCCGGAGCCGCAGCAGGGGTCGTAGACGCGCCCGCCATACGGCGCCAGCATCTCAACCAGCACGCGTACCACACACGATGGCGTATAAAATTGGCCCCCATTCTTCCCCTCGGCGCTGGCGAACTGCGAGAGGAAGTATTCGTAGACGCGGCCGAGCGTGTCGCGCGCTTTACTCGCCTCGTTACCGAGCGCGATGTCGCTCACGATGTTGATCAATTGGCCGAGCCGCTGCTTATTTAGCTTCGTGTGGGCGAATTCCTTGGGCAGCACATCCTTCAGACTCGGGTTGTCGCGCTCGATAGCGGCCATGGCGCCGTCGACGAGGATGCCGATGCTTGGCTGCGGTGCGTTCGCCTTCAGCCCTTCCCAGCGCGCCTCTTTCGGCACCCAGAAGATGTTGGCGGCGCGATATTCGTCCGGGTCTTCAGGATCGGCGCCCTCGGCGATCTGCGTTTCGAGTTCAGCGTGCTTCGCCTCGAAGGCGTCGGAGATGTATTTCAGGAAGATGAGGCCGAGCACGACGTGCTTGTACTCGGCGGCGTCCATGTTGTTGCGCTGGGCGTCGGCCATCGCCCAGAGCTTCGCTTCGAAGCCGAGCGTGGCATCGGAATCGTTCTGCTTGCTGGCACGTCGTGGCATAGGAGTCCTTTACATTCCGCGTTCGATCACGCGACGGCAAGCAGGAGCAGCACGGCTCAGCGCGTAGCCGCACCGAACCGGCGCGTCAGGCGCCGTTCGCAGTATGGATAGAGCAGCGCGAGGATGGCGGATCGTACCCACCAGTCGATCCAGGCTCCGGCTCAACCAATCCCTTCAGGGCAGATTTTAGCAGAAGCGCACGTGTAATCAGAGCACATAAGCGATACGTTCGTACCCTCGCTAATGCATCGTGTGGTGGACGGCCTCGTGAGTGGTTGGGTCGGGGTTGGTGGGGTTCGGGTGGTGGCGGGGGCGACGGGATGGGCGGCGGCCGGCTGGCGACGCGACCGTTGATTCGCGGCCGGCTTCTTCGGATGCGGATTCCGATTCGGGCGCGAGCGCGGGGCTCTGGGCCGGGACGCGGAGCGAACTGACGATCAGGTATGGGTAGCGGGCGACGAGCACCAGTAGGCCGAGGAAGGTGCGGAAGATCATGCCGATGGTGCGATAGGCGAGTGCGATGAAGGTGGCGCGCGCCAGACCGATACCGATGTAGTTCAGCACACCGGCCAGGCTGGCATCGCTGATGCCGATGCCGCTTGGCACCGGAATCACGTGGCGCGCCACGACGCTGAACGAGTGCGCGTAGAGCGCCTCGCTGAAGGTGATGCCGCGATCGGTCAGCGCGTCGGTGATGATCCAGATGGTGATCGCCGAAATAACGGTTGAGACGATGCCGATATTGATCGTGTTGAGCATGACGCGCGGCTTCATCAGCAACGCGCTGTGCTCCCAGAAATCGGCTTCTTCAGGCACGAAGCGGCGCGTCAGGCGCCAGCGCTGCAGGAAGTTCGTGAGGCTGAAGGCGATCCGGCGGCTACGCACGACGGCGATGCAGCCAAAGCCGATCAGAATAGTGACGATCGGCATGATGATCTGCAGCGGTGGCTGACCGGTCAACAGGATAGCGATGATCGCGAGGACGGCCGGCGAAAAGAAGTCGCCGATCACCTGGGCCACCAGGCTCGAAATCGCCTGGTACATGCGGATCTGCCCATGTTCTTCGGCAAGTCGCGCACTCATGACGCTGCCGCCCGGCAGCGAACTGGCCGCCTGCGAGGCGAGATACGACGTGATAGCGTCGGTGCGCCGGATGCGCAGCTTGCTGGCGCGCAGGAGGTACGCCCAGCGCGCGGCTTTTAGGAGTTCATTGCCCAGAAGCAGCACGACGAGGAGCAAGAGCGAACTGGCCGGCATTGAGAAGACGGCGCTGCTGAGCGATTCGAGGTCGGTGAAGAGGATGAAGAAGACGGCCGAACCGATGGCGATGGCGATGATAATGAGGCGTTTCAGCATGGCGCCGCCGAGCGTTCGGCGGGTTGTGCGGGACACAGGGAACGGTGCACGCGCTGGACCGGTCGTTTTGAACCGGTGCTGGGTTGGCCGGCATTGTCGCGAATGCCTGCCTCTCCGCCGGTAAACCGGAGCCGAACGCGTCCGTTGCTCGTCGCACCGGAGGTTCGCGGGAGATCGATCATGGCCTGCCCGGGCTCCGGGTCGCTCTGCCGGAGCAATGGTGAGATGAAAAAGCTCGTGAACTGTCCCGAAGTCACGAACAAAAGGTCGCCCTGTCGCCGAGTCGCTGCTCAAGCATCGAGGTCGACTGTTTCCCCACGTCTTCCTCTCAACTTTACCGTCTTATGCGCGCGCTTGCCACATAAGCGCGGCGGCCGCCCTCACCCCCAGCCCCTCTCCCGTGCCGCACGGGAGAGGGGTGTCTGCGAGTGAACGGGAGCGTGTTATCAATGGCATATGTGCAGACAAACAAATAAAGACGCGGACGCAGCCGCGTAGTTGCTCCCCTCTCCCGCGCGGTGCGGGAGAGGGGCTGGGGGTGAGGGCCGCTCTCCTACCAGCCCTCTTTCTGTAACAGCTCGACGCCGAGGAGGCCCTGGGTGATGTCGCCGGGTTGGCCGGCCTTGTCGGGCCACCATTCGAAGCGGGCGCGTTCGAAGACCTGCGCCACGTATTTGCGGCCATCCGGGGTTTCGCCCGAGAATTCCTCGGTGATCGGATAGCCGAAGGCGGTGAGGCCGCCATTGTCCTGCCAGTAGTGCAGGAAACCGTTGGCGAGCTTGTGGCCCGTTTGCGGGAAATAGACCGCGCTGTCAGTGCTGTCGAAGGCGTCGATCTTGGCGCGCGCCGAATCGGGTGCGCTGGCCGTGTAGCCGATCAAGCTTGACGTCACGATCGGCTTGCTGTCATCACCGGCGTTCCATTCGAGCACCTGCCGCTCGAAGAACTGGGTGATGCGCGTCGAGCCGTCGTCGTTCACCTGTCGGTAGACCTCGGAGATCGGCAGGCCGATATTACGCCAGCTGCCGTGCGTGTTCCAGTAGTCCATGAATACGTTCGGCACATTGTGGCCGGTGAGCGGGAAGTAGTGATAGAGGCTGGCGTCTTTCGCGTCAGCAGCGTCGAGCGGCGGTCGATCGCCGCTGTAGACGGTCGGCATATCCTCATAGCCGCTCGGCAGCGCCGGCAATGTGTCGAGCGCCGGGCGGAAGGCTGTCTTCTTCGTCCAGAGGAAGGTGACCTTCACCCAGTCCGAGTCGGTCATCCCGAGGTCGGCGAAGGTGCCGTCGCCGATGTCGATGCCGCCGGGGCTACCGACTTTCCGGCCGGAGCCGTCGAGCCCGTTGTTGTAATTGTCCTCATAGGCGGCCTGCGCTTCGGGCACGCCCTGCGGGAGGTCGGAGTACGTCCGCTTTGCCGACGGGTCCCAGTAGTTGTCGTGGGTATTCCAGGGGCCAACGTCCCAGACGGGTGCGGTGACCGTCTTCCCGTTATACTCGATCTGGACCTGGAATTCGTTGCCGTCCTTGCTGGAGAGCGCACAGGCACAGGGAAGCGCGACAAAATGGTCGTTCGGTTGTATAACGTGGCCGTTGGCGGTGGTGCCGCCGACGAGTCCCTCGCGATAGCCAAAGACGCGGAAGGTGAGTGCGCCGGTGGCGTCAGGTGTCGCCGCGGCGGCGGCTGGTGCGGAGACCAGCAGGGGTAGAACCGAGAGTGCGAGCGCAAGACTGAGGATGAGACGTCCTGGGACAAGTCGTCCCTGCTCCATGCGTACCTCCTCCGGCAGCTTTTCGGATGTCACACGTTTATACCACGGGTCTGGGAACCTGGTACTGAGAGCAAGCCGTGGCCTCCGTGAAAAAACGTGTCAGAGCGGAATTGGTTCCACGTGTGCGGCGGCGGGCGGTCCGGTCGATCATCACTTTGGGGCGTCAGGACGCGCCGATTCGGGATCTGGTCACCGTCTGGCGGCAACGGTTTTGCGACGCCGCACTGGGTAACACACCATCCATTCATTGGAAGGACGAAATATGGGAGATCAGCAGACTGAACGGGCGAACGGACCAGCGGCCTTCGATACGGCGAAGCTGACCGATCTGGCGCGTACGCTGCGTCGCGACGTGCTCAAGATGACCACCGAGGCCGGTTCGGGCCACCCGAGCAGTTCGTTTTCCATCGTCGAAATCATGGCGACGCTCTACTTCGGCGGCATCTTGCAGTACGACCCGAAGAAGCCGCACTGGCCGGAGCGTGATCGCTTCATCCTCTCGAAGGGCCACGCCGCGCCGATTCTCTACGCCATCCTGGCCGAGGCAGGCTACTTCCCGAAAGATGAGCTGATGACGCTGCGCAAGTACGGCAGCCCGCTCGAAGGGCATCCGAATATGCGCCGCCTGCCGGGTGTCGAAGCCTCGACCGGCAGTCTCGGCCAGGGGCTGTCGATCGGGCTGGGACAGGCGCTGGCTGCCCGCTCGGCCGACCGGCTCTACAACGTCTACGTCATCACCGGTGACGGTGAGCTGGAAGAGGGCCAGATCTGGGAAGCGGCGATGGCCGCCGCTAATCTGAAAGCCGGTAATCTAACCGTCATCGTCGATAACAACAAGTTCCAGCAGACGACGGCCGTCTCGAATCTGACCGATCCATCGGAATATCCTGCCAGATGGCGCGCCTTCGGTTGGAAGACGGTCGAAATAAATGGCCACGATCTGAACGAAGTGCATCAGGCACTGACCGAGGCGACGAACTATAGCGACGGTCCCTTCGCCATCATTGCTCACACGATTAAAGGGAAGGGCCTGCACTTCATGGAAATCGACTACACCTGGCATGGGAAGGCTGTGCCGAAGGATCAGCTTGCAGCGGCATTGGAGGAGATCGGATGAACCTCGGAGCGGCAGTCGGTCTCAAGATGGGCAAAGCAACGCGCGATGCCTTCGGCGAAGCGTTACGCGATCTCGGTGCCGAGCACCCCGAACTCTTCGTGGTCGACGGCGACGTCAACAACTCGACGCGTACCGAATGGTTCGCCAAAGATCATCCCGAGCGCTTTTTCAATGTCGGCATCGCCGAATCGAACCTGGTGAGCGTTGCCTCCGGTCTGGCGGCGACCGGCAAGACGGTTGTCGCGGCGAGCTTCGCCGTCTTCCTGATGTGCAACGCCTACGACCAGATCCGCATGGGCGTCGCCTTTCCACATCTGAACGTCAAACTGGTCGGCAGTCATGCCGGGATCAGCATCGGCGAGGACGGCCCTTCGCAGATGGGTATCGAGGATGTGGCACTTGCCTGTGCCTTGCCGGGCATGACGGTCATCGTGCCGTCGGACGAGCACCAGACGCGGGCCGCCACGCGCGCCCTGATGAGCCACGACGGACCGGCCTACCTGCGTGTTGGGCGACCCGGCGTGCCGATCATCTACGACGACCAAGTGTCGTTTGAAATCGGTAAAGCGATTACCCTGCGCGAGGGGAGCGATATGACGCTCATCGCCAACGGTTTGATGGTTGCTGCCGCACTCGAAGCGGCCGAGCAGTTGGCGAAAGAGAACATCAGCGCCCGCGTGCTCGATATGCCGACGGTGAAGCCGATCGATGAAGACGCCATCGTGGCCGCCTCGCGCGAAACAGGCGCCATCGTGGTAGCCGAAGAGCACCTGCATCACGGCGGGCTTGGGAGCGTCGTCGCGATGGTGCTGGCGCGCACCGAGCCGTGTCGCACGCGTTTCGTCGATCTGAAAGATACATTCGCGACGTCGGGCAGCGAGGACGATCTGCTGGAGCACTTCGGCCTAACCGGACAGGATATCGTCAACGCGGCCCACGAATTGGTGAGCCGGTAGCGCAAAAGTCCCTCGGTAGGGGCAGCCACACCCGCGAGCGGGTGTGGCTGCCCCTACGACGCTCGCGTTGCCGTGCTCTCGATTGTCGAACGCCTCTGAAGGGGTAACGGTTTGGCCGACAGGATCGAAGCGGAAAAGCGGGCGGCGGCTGAGGCTGCCGCTCTGCGTGTGACTGATGGCATGGTGGTTGGGCTTGGCACCGGCTCGACGGCCGATTTCGCCATTCGCAAGTTAAGTGAGCGGGTCGCGGCAGGCCTCAGGATCAGCGGCGTGCCGACCTCGCGTCGTTCTGAAGACCTGGCTCGCCGGCTCGGCATTCCGATGGTCAGGTTGCAGGACGTCGAACGGATCGACCTGACCATCGACGGGGCCGACGAAATCGACCCTGAGTCACTGGCGCTCATCAAGGGCCAGGGCGGCGCGCTGGTGCGCGAAAAGCTGGTCGCCGTCGCGTCGAGCGCCGTCATTATCGTCGCCGACGCCACCAAGATCGTCGAGCGACTCGGTGGGCGGCATCCGGTGCCGGTCGAGGTGCTCCCCTACGGCTGGCGCGTGCCGCTGACAGGGATAAGCGCGCTCGGTGGGCTGTCGACCTTGCGTACGAACGCGGACGGTACACCGGTCGTGACGGACAACGGCAACTACATCCTTGATGTGATGTTTGGCTCGATCGAGGCGCCCGATCGCCTGGCTCATGCGCTGAAAGCGTTGACCGGCGTCGTCGATCATGGCCTCTTCATTGACATCGCCGACTACGCGCTTGTTGCGACGAACGGCGATGTTCGCGAATACCGCAGCCGGCGCCCGCGTTAGCCACCTGTTGCCTCTGAGACACGGCCATGCTAGACTCGATGTACGTACAGCCCGTACGTTCCAGGCACTCGACTACACGCAAATGGGGGTTCGCATGTCGGAGGAGCAGAGCCGAGCCAGGGACGGCCTTGTCGCGCTCTATGCGGAGCGTCTGCAATATCGAAACGAGCGTCGTCGCGCGGAGCAACTGACGAGCGTGGTGCCGGTTCCGGCGTTGCATCAATTCGGCCGCCATGCGCAGGTCGGACGGCGCGCGCAGACCGGCTGGCGGCTCACGAAGGGGCATGGCGCAACGGCTTCGGCGGTTGTCGTGGGCGCGCTGCTCCTCGGCACGCAGGCCGCGGCGGCGGCGAACCACCAGGTTCAGCCGGGCGAGACACTGGGGCAAATCGCGGCCACCTATAACACGACCGTCGCTGATCTGGCACAGGCGAATCAGTTGTCAAACCCCAACCTTATCGTCGCGGGCACGACCTTGATCGTGCCGGACAACAATACACCGCCTCCGGCTCCCGCAAGCGGGGGCACCGATGTGCGCATCTACGTCGTGCAGGCGGGCGATACGCTGTTCGAGATCGCCCAGAACTTTGGCATGACGGTTGAGGCCCTGGCGCAGGCGAATAATCTCGTCAACCCCAACGTGATCGTCGTCGGCACGCAATTGAAGATCCCGGCGGTCTCGTCGAATGCGACCGACCAGGCGCAGGTGCCTTCTGGCTCGGAGAACACGAAGCTGCATCTTGTCACGGCCGGCGATACGCTCGGCGAGATCGCGAAAACATATGGCGTGAAGGTCTCGGCGCTCGTCGAGGTCAACGGCATCACCGACCCGAATGTGCTCGAAGTCGGTGATCTGTTGCAGATTCCTGATGGTGGTGCCACAACGCAAAATGGCGCGACCACCCTACGGGCGATGCCGGTGATGCATCAATCGCTGCCGCTCAGTTGTGAGGCAGCGGCGGTCAGCATGGCGACCGCCTACTGGGGCAGCCAGGTATCCGAGTGGGTCTTCATCGAGAATCTGCCGCAGAACCCGAATCCCCACCTCGGCTTTCGCGGGAATATCACCGGTGCGTTCGGCAGTACCGACAACTACGGCGTCTACGCCGAGCCGTTCGTACCGATTCTGAGCAACTACGGCTTTACCGGCAACGTCTTCTACGCTGACGGCAACAAAGAGATGTTGACCGATCAGATCGATCAGGGGCGTCCGGTCGTGGTATGGGTGACAAACCTCGCCTCGGCGCAGACGCGAACGTACGACACGGTCGATGGCAATCGCTTCGCGTTGGTGCCGCAGGAGCACGCAGTCGTTGTCTACGGCTACGACGCAAACGGCGTTTACGTCGCCGATCCGGGCGATGGCAACTACCGCCAGTTCTCCTGGGATGATTTCATGCGATCCTGGGGTTACTTCGACGGCATGTCGCTCGTCGTCTATCCGAGTTCGTAAGCGAGAGTGTTCGCCCCATGTGGCGAAGCAGCCCACGTCTCCTCGGGGACGTGGGCTTAATCCATCCATCGACAGTTAGCGTAAAATCAGTGAAGTGAATGCGGTGGGCGTCTCCAGAGTTCTTGGGATCTGAGGTAAACGAAAGTGGAACCGAAGCCGCGTCCCCGGTCGACTTCGCTCGCATGCGACGAAGTTCGTCCGTTGTTGAGCGCGGTCGCGATTGGTGCGCTTGATGCGGACGAGGCTGCCGGAGTGGCGCAACATTTGCTCGAATGTCGTGAATGCCGTCAGGAGCTCGATCGCCTGAGCGATACGGTCGACCTGATCGGCTATGGTGCACCCCAAATCGAGCCGCCCGCGAGCCTTCGTGACTCATTCCTGCGCCAACTCGGCGACGAAGCGGTCGACGTATCGACTCCGGCGCCGGTGACGCGCGTCGTGCCCTGGCGCTGGATCGCGTCGATTGCGGCGGCGCTCATCGTCGTGCTCCTGGCTGGGAACATCGCGCTGCAACTACGCGATTCGAACGGTGCAGCTCCTGCTGCGTCGCAGGCGTCGGGTACGCGAGCGGCAGTGCCGCTCGTCTGGTACGACCTGGCGGCGGCTGGCCCGCAGGCTGGAAACGCGACCGGCTTTCTCTGTGCGCAGGAGACCGGCCGGCTCGCCTGGCTTATCGTGCAGGATCTCCCTGCGTTGCCCGCCGGTAAAACGTATCAGGCGTGGCTCACCAGCGGAGATGAGCGGATCAACGCTGGCACGTTCACCGTGGATGACAAAGGACGAGGATTCCTCACGATCCGCTTCAGCAGCGGTGAGCCGCTTGAGCATTTCACCACACTCGGTGTAACTGAGGAGCCGAGCGGCGGCAGCCCCACCCCGAGCGGTCAGCGTTATCTCATCGCCTCGCTCTGAACACCTGCGGTCGGGTTGCCGCGTGCGCTCAAAGCAAGTACGCTCTGAGCTATGGACATCGTTATAAAACTGCTGGTTGTCCTGGCCCTGGTCATCACCAACGGCTTCTTCGTCGCGACCGAGTTCGCGCTCGTTTCGGTGCGGCGGAGCCGGATCGAATCGCTGGTCGATGAAGGCGTCTCGCGCGCTCGGCCGGTCCTGAATGCGCTGCACGATCTCGATGGATTCGTGGCCGCGACCCAGCTCGGCATAACGATCGCCAGTATCGGGCTCGGCTGGGTCGGCGAGCCAGCCATCGCCGCCTTTCTCGATCCGGTGCTTGAGACAATC
>Ga0207652_10003389_pt1 | contig 13162 bp, 13 predicted proteins | sample KBSC63BmetaG_FD_184334 | JGI IMG/M metagenome (GOLD analysis project Ga0207652, IMG submission 184334) | Corn rhizosphere microbial communities from Kellogg Biological Station, Michigan, USA - KBS C6-3B metaG (SPAdes) (version 2) | ecosystem: Host-associated > Plants > Roots > Rhizosphere ... | reverse complement strand
AACGAGCAGATGAAGTCGCATGCGCCGATCGTGTTCGCGTTCGTGCTGGCGCTCTGCTTCCTGCTGCTGCTGGTCACGTTCCGGTCGATCGTGATCCCGATCAAGGCGGTGCTGCTCAACCTGCTGTCGGTGGGTGCCGCATACGGCATGCTGGTGCTCGTCTTCCAGCACAGCTGGGCGGAGGGCATCCTCGGCTTCCACTCGAACGGAGCGATCACGTCGTGGCTGCCGCTGTTCATGTTCGTGATCCTGTTCGGCCTCTCGATGGACTACCACGTCTTCATCCTCAGCCGGGTGAAGGAGCTGGTCGACGAGGGGATGCCCACCGAGCAGGCGGTCTCGGTCGGAATCAAGCGGACCGCCTCGACGGTGACGAGCGCCGCGGTGGTGATGGTCGGCGTGTTCGCGATCTTCATGACGCTGCGCACGCTCGACATCAAGCAGATGGGCTTCGGGCTCGCGGCGGCGATCCTGATCGACGCGACGATCGTCCGGGCGGTGCTGCTCCCGTCCGTGATGAAGCTGCTCGGCGAGTGGAACTGGTACCTGCCGCGCTGGCTCGAGTGGCTGCCGCGGTTCGGCGGCGACTGGTCGGCCGAGCCCGAGCCGGAGCAGGCCGGGCGCGACCGGGGCCAGGAGCGGCGGGGCGAGCCCTCGCCGGCGTTCGAGTCCGAATAGCACCAGGTGATTGATCGACGGAGGGGCCCGGATCGGGCCCCTCCGTCGTTACTCGGGCGCCACAGCTGTGGACCGACCACGTCACCTGGACGCGCTGGTGACCGTCGACTTCGCGGCCGGCACGCCGAACCTGAAGCCCGACCTGGACCGGCTGCTGCGCAACCAGGCAGACAGCGGCATCGCGATCAAGCCCTTCTACGGCCGCCGCGGGGACTCAGCTGACGCGGCTGCTCCGCACGCACCGGTCTGCCGGCCCCACCGGATCCGCGGCCGCACTCGTGGAGACGGGCAACGCTTGTCGCCGGCCGCACGAGCGTCCTAGCCGGCCTGTCCGCGGACATACTCGAGCAGGAGCGCGTGCTCCGCGCCGCGGGCCGGGCAGCCGAGGAGGTGCGCCTCCATCCCCGGGCGGCTCGCCTCTGCGTCTTCGCCGGTCAGCTCGAACTCGACATACCGGTCGAGCAGGGCGAAGCACTCGTCGCAGCCGACCTCGGGCCGGCCGGCCCGAGCGCGCGGCCAACCCGGACGGCAGCATCGGTCTCTTCCTCCTCCAGATCATGGGCTCTCTTGGCTAGAGAGCCGGCCCGCGCGGTTCTTACCGCTCAGGCTGCTTCGAGCAGCTGCTCGAACGGCTCGGGCACGGCTTCGGCCTCGGGAGCCGGGCGCGGCCGTGTGAGGAGATTGTTCGCAACCAGCGCGCCGACCGTGATCAGCGCGCCGACGAGCTCGAGCGGGGTCGGCCGATAGCCGCGGATCGTCTCGATCGTGAACGTCGAGATCGGGATCAGGTTCCCGAACAGCGAGGTCGTCTGCGGGCCGAGGCGGTCGACCGCTGCGTTCCAGCACAGCACGGCGATCACGGCGCCCGGCAGCGCGAGGTAGGCGAGCTCGGGGGTGACGGCGGCCCAGTCGCCGCCGCTCGGCGCCGAGAGCCACCCGGCCGCCGTCCCGACCAGCGTGGCCGCGAGGATCGCCGGCCAGCCGAGCGCCGCGGTCAGCGCCGTGTAGCGGAGCGGGGACAGGTCGCGGTGGTCGGCCGCGCCGATCGTGTAGAGCACGAAGCTGAGGACGCCGCCGAGCACCAGCAGGTCGCCTGCTCCCAGCGAGCCGTGCCACAGGGTGCTGGGATGACCGCCGCTGATCACCAGCGAGACGCCGACGAGGGCGACCAGCAGGCAGACGAAGGTCGCCCGGGACGGCCGGACACGGTTGCGGACCCAGAGCACGAGAGCCGTGAGCAGCGGCGCGAGCGCGACGATCAGCGACGCGCTCTCCGGCCGGGCGTGCTCGAGCCCGGTGTAGGCGAGCAGGTTGAAGCCCGCGAAGCCCAGCGTTCCGAGCGCCGCCAGCTGCCACACCCGGCCGGCCGGGAGGAGCGCGCGGCCGCCTTCGACGACGGCCAGCAACCCGAGCAGCAGCACGCCTGCCACCGCGTAGCGAGCGGTCGTCAGCCAGAAGGAGTCGACCCGCGCGAGCGCCGACTTCCCGACCACGAACTGGCCGCCCCAGACGACGCCGGTGAACGTCGCGCACAGCACCCCGACCGTGGACGGACTCGCCTTCATGTGAGGTACAACGCCGGCCGCGCGCCGAGTATTCGGACGGTGTCCCGGGCATGCCGGTGTCCTTCCGCAACCTCCCGATTCACTAATCAGGTGGGGCCAATAGAGCCACCTGCGCCGCCAATCCGTTGCATCTGTTACATGGCAGGTTTAGCATCACTGCGACGGTTGAGCACGACGTGATCGGCGAGAGGGAGGCTGCCGGTGACGGATGTCGCAGTAGTTCGCTTCGCTTGGTACACCGTCGGCCGTGCGTGTACACGGATAGGACGAGAAGCGCCCGTACGTGTTGCTCGCGACGTGCGACCGAACTTGCCGATCGCCGGCGGTATGGTCGGGGCGGTACTTCTCTTGACGGGCCTCGGCGGTGTCTCGACCGTCCGGATTCACTCGCCGCGCGCCATTGTGCTCGGGTCGGACGGAGCGTTGTGGTTCACCGAACCTGCTGACGCAATCGGACGGATCACGGCCGAAGGAAAGCTCCGCGTCTACACGCACTCGGGGATCTACCACCCAGAGGGGATTGCAGATCTGCCAGGTGCCGTCTGGTTTACGAACCTCTTTGGGCCTTCGGTTGGGCGGATTACGCCTTCGGGTGTGATCACCGTCTACCACCATCCCGGGATCTTCCACCCGGAGGGGATCGCGGCCGGGCCCGATGGGGCTGTCTGGTTCACCAACGCCGACGGCGGCAGCGCAATTGGACGGATTTCCAACACAGGAGCGATCAGCATCTACAAGCACCCCGGAATGAGGGATCCCGAGGCGATCACCACGGGACCGGACGGCGCTCTCTGGTTCACGAACGGCGGTCGTCGCCCTTCTATCGGCCGCATTACCACTCGAGGCGCCGTCAGCCTCTATACAAACCCGGGAATCAGCGAGCCTGAGGGGATCGTGACCGGACCGGACGGCGCTCTCTGGTTCACGAACGACGACGACTCGATCGGCCGGATCACCACCAGAGGCGCTGTGCGGTTCTACTCCAACCCCGGCATCGATCATCCTTGGGGCATCGCAGTGGGTCGGGACGGCGCGATCTGGTTTACGAATCCGGTGGGTAACTCGATCGGGCGGATCACCCCTGGCGGCGACATCACGATCTTCACCCACCCAGGCATTCGAGGGCCGCAGGGGATCGCCCCCGGGCCCGATGGTGCTATCTGGTTCACCAACCACTACGGCGACTCGATCGGCCGCATCACCATGCGCGGCTCCGTCAGGATCCTGCGAGGCCGATGAGAATCGTCATGGGCACCGTGGCGATCTGCGCGTTCGCGGCGATGCTTGTCGCTCCCTCGGCTGCCAGCGTTGACGCGAAGCTTCCGCCCGGCGCCCTCCGAGGCAACGAGTACAAGCTCTCGGAGTACCCGACGGTCGCACTTGCCGGCCCTGCTCAGCGCAGAGCAGCGAGGCAGTTGCTGACCGAAGTCCGCGCCGCAGCGGCCGGGTGGGCGACCCCTAAGTTGGCAGCAAGAGCGGGTTTCGACACCCACACGGCGCCGCGCAGCCCGGGGGATTTCACTGCCCACTTTCTCCATGCCGAGAACCACCGCTTCAGCCACGATTCTCACTACCTCGATCCACGAAGGCCCGAGGCCTTGATCTACGCAAACGTCCCGGGCCGCCGGCTTGTCCTGGTCGGCCTGATGTTCGCTATGCCGCGTGGAGTGAAGGGCCTGACGCCCGGCGGACCGATCACACGCTGGCACACCCACACGGTCTGCGCAGCGGGAGATAAGCGCGGCCTGACCACACCGGGTCGTGACGGATCCTGCCCGCACGGAACAAGAGCGCGCGAAGGCAGCGAGATGTTGCACGTCTGGTTGACGGGCGACCTGCGCAGCGCCTTTGCTATTCACGCGCCGCTCCCGCAGCTCGGTCTTGCACGCCTGATCCCCATCCTGTACTGCCACATCTCGAACAGCTGAATTCGCACAGAATCACCGGAGCGGTGATGGGAGCATGGTCGGCGGCCTATCTCCTGGCATCAGCGGCAGTCCTGCGCCCACCGGCCGCAACGGGCCTCGGCCTCGACTGGCGGTGCACGATCCTCGAAGCACCTGATCGGAATTACTGATTGACCCGTTGAAGAGGTATCGAAGCGCACGCAACTCGACGCCCGCCTGCGATCGAGTGCGTCCACTGCTAACGGGGCGCACTCAGCAGAAGAGAGCAGCTCGAATCAGCGACCGCCCGGATTCCTCCGGGTCGGCGAGGCGTCACGATCGCGGCGAGATGAGCGGATACTCGGCGCGTCGCTGGGCAGCGGCGGTCACGTTTTGCGTGGCGCTCGTCTTCTTGATTGCCGGCGCCGCTCGCTCGCGTCTCGGCGAGGTCGAGGCGTACGAGGCGCGCGCGCCCACACCGCTCGAGCTGACACCCGGCGTGGAAGCGGCGTTCCCGCGCGAGAGCTACCCGCCGGGCTCGCTCGCGTCGCTCGTGCTGTTCAAGCGGGTGCGGGGTGTCATCGTGCAAGTGTTTCACGCCGGGCCGGAGCGGAAGATGACGGTCGGCTACAACGAGATGCAGGGCGTCCCGGTCACTCGCGCCTGGCGGGCCGGCACGCTCGCAGGGGGCGACGTCGTGCGCGTGCGTCTCGGCGCGTGGCCGTCCGGTCTGTACTTCGTCCGCCTGGAGTCCGCGGACAGGCTGATCGGTTTCGCACCGTTCGTGATCCGCCCACGCAGGGTCGGCGAGTACCGCATCGCGGTGGTCATGCCGACTCGAACGTGGCAGGCGTACAACCTCCGCGACGACGACGGCGACGGGGTTGGGAACAGCTGGTACGCGCGCTGGAAGATCCACACCGTCACGCTTGGCCGACCGTTCCTCAACCGCGGCGTGCCATACAACTTCCGCCGCTACGACCTTCCCTTCCTGCATTGGCTCACACGGACGCACAAGCAGGTCGACGTCCTCGCCGACGCCGATCTCGAAGCCATACGCGACGGATCCGTGCTCGCGCGAGCGTACGACCTGATCGTGTTCCCGAGCCATCACGAGTACGTGACGACGCACGAGTACGACGTCATCGAGCAGTACCGCGACCTCGGCGGCAATCTCGTCTTCCTCTACGCGAACAACTTCTTCTGGCAGACGGTCAAACGCGGCAACGTGCTGGAGCGGACGAAGCTGTGGCGCGATCTCGGCCGACCCGAGGCGGCGCTGATCGGCGTCCAGTACCGCGGCAGCGACGGCGGCCACCACAAGGCGCCCTGGATCATCCGCAACACTCCGGCAGGCCGCTGGCTCTTCGCCGGAACAGGCCTCCACCCGGGCTCGGACCTCGGCGAGGGGAGCGTCGAGATCGACAGGACTTTTCCGGCCTCACCGAAGAACGTCCAAGTCCTGGCCGAGATCCCAAACCTCTTCGGCCCCGGCTTCACCGCGCAGATGACCTACTACGACACCCCTGCCGGGGCGCGAGTGTTCGCGGCGGGCGCATTCCGGCTCCTCCAAGAACCACTCTCCCCCCAGATCAGCCGCCTCCTCCACAACCTCTGGCTCCACCTCGCAAACGACAACGCACCAACGTAGCTCGCCACGACCCGCCATTTTCTTCTTTGCGCATGGTCGCGATCTTGAGGTACCGGCGATGCACACTCCGCTCTAGGCAATGAGAAAGCCCCGCGATTTGCGGGGCTTTCCGGTAGCAGGCCTGTAAGCCGGATTCTGTCGTGGGTGGCCATCTCTCTAGGCCGGCGCTTGCGCGACGGCTCGAGCGGTGTACCCGGTTCCTCGGCGGGCAGCGTCGTCGGAACCTGCTTCACCTTGCACCGGACGGGGTTTGGCGAGCCGCCGTGTCACCACGACGCTGGTGGGCTCTTACCCCACCTTTTCACCCTTACCGCCGGCGTCTCCGGAGAGGTGTTCGCCGGAGGCGGTCTCCTTTCTGTGCCACTTTCCGTCGGCTTTCGCCGCCTGGGGTTTCCCCAGCGTCCTGCCCTGCGGTGTCCGGACTTTCCTCGGCGCCCGAAGGCGTCGCGGTCACCCGGCCTGCCCTCACATGGTAGCGACCCGGTACCGTTCGGCCATGGATCCGGACCGGGCCCGCGAGCTCCTCGCCGCCGAGCGCACCCGTATCGAGCGCGCTCTGGCCGGACGGGCGCACGCCGACACGGGCGAGGAGGCCGACGACCTCGATCCCAGCAACCTCGCCGCCGAGCTCGCCCAGGAAGAGCTCGACGAGGGCCTGGCCACCGACCTGCGCGACGAGCTCGCGGCCGTCGAGCGGGCCGAGGCACGGCTCGCCGCCGGGACGTACGGGCTCTCGGTCGAGAGCGGCAAGCCGATTCCGGACGAGCGTCTCGAAGCCCTGCCGACCGCCGAGCGCACGGTCGAAGAGGAAGCCGCCGGCCGCTAACCGCCGCGCAGGCGTTCCGCCGACGGCACGAAGTAGTACGCGCCGGTCAGCGCCCGCGTGTAGCGCGTCAGCGCGTCGCGACCGCCGCCGGCGAGGCCGGCCATGCTCTCCAGCATCGCGACGAGCGGCCGCTGCTCCGCGCTGAAGCCCACGAACATCGTCCCGTGTCCGGTGACCGTGCCGTACGGCATGTTCCGGCGGAAGATCTTCCCGAAGCGATCCTGATCCGTCATCGCCGCGTGCGAGTCGGCCGGCCGGTCGTCGAGCTCGACGCTGTCGAGCTTCGTCCGCCCCATCACCGCTTCCTGTTCCTCCAGCGGCAGCGACTCCCAGGCTGCGGAGTCGTGCTCCCATTTCTGCAGAAGCAGAACCGTCCCGCCGGAGCCGGGGCTGCCCTCGGGCACGAGCACGAGCTCCGGCGCTTCGATCAGCGTCGGGTTCTCGGTGCCGTCGACGAAGCCGGTCAGGTCCCGGTCGTGCCGGTACGGCCAGCTCGAGGTCTCGTCTGCGACCGTCGCAAGCCCGTGAAGCTCCGCGATCGCCGCCCGGGAGACATCGAAGATCACGTCGTACGCGGCGCCCGAGATCCAGAGCACCGCGTCGTGCTGGGTGGCAGGCATGACGAAGCCCTCGACGCCGACGATGTCGGCGTTGAATCCCTCGAGTCCTGCGGGAGCAGCGTCCGGCGCGGCCTCGCGCCAGAGCTCTGGCCTGAATCCGGCGACCAGGTTGACGCCGCCCATCGTCGTTCGGGCTCGCGCAGGGAGGAGATCGTGTCGACGAGGTCGCCTCCCCGCGGGCCCGGGACGAGGTCGAGCTCGAGGTAGGCGTGCGAGGCGGTGCCGAGCGCGAAGATCCCGCTTTGCGGTCCGTTCATGGGTGGGATGATCGCCGATGAGCCGGGTCTGGAGGACGTGATGCGCCCCCTCAGTCCTTGTATGGGTCGTGGATGTCCTGCCCACCGTCTGGACGTGGCACCCGGATCGGTGGAGCATGCGCGACCGGATCGTCGACCGTGCACAGGAGCGGAGAGCGGGCCTCGGTCGTACGATGATCCGTCGATGGTCCCGGAGTCAGAGCTCGTCCCGACCGAGAACGGACTCGTCCCCAAGGGGAAGGGCTGGTTCGTCCTCAACGCCCGGGACGCACAGTGGTGGGAGCGTCGGGGGCGCGGCGCGCTGTGCGAGTTCGAGGGCGCCGGCATCGAGGGAGCGGCCGATTTCGAGCAGGTCGGGATCAACCTCACGCGACTCGACCCCGGCGAGCCGATGGCGATGTACCACCGGGAGAACGACCAGGAGGACTTCCTCGTGCTCGCGGGCGAGGCGCTGCTCGTGATCGAGGGCGAGGAGCGCCGTCTCCGCCAGTGGGACTTCGTCCATTGCCCGGTCGGAACTGCCCACGTGATCGTCGGCGCCGGGAACGGGCCGTGCCTGGTGCTGGGCGTCGGCGCCCGGGACCGCTCGACCGGCCCTGACTGGGGCGTCTACACGCTCGACGAGGCGGCCGTCCGTCACGGTGCAGGCGTCGAGACGGAGACCACCGAACCGCGCGAGGCATATGCCCGCTTCGCGCCCGGCGGTCTGACGCGCTATCGGGAGGGCTAGCTGCCCGCCCGGAAGCTCGAAGGCGGCGAGTAGCTGCCCACGAGCCGCGGTTCTAGAGAGTCGGCTCTAGAGGGACGAGGCGTCGGTTAGGCGCTCGGCCGCGACCACCTCGCGCTGCATCTTCTGGTCAGAAGGCAGTTCCAGGCCGCATTGTGGGCAGCCGATCCCGTCGGCGCGGTGCAGCAGGAACTCGCCGCAGACGAGGCACTCCAGGCTGGCGCGGCGGAGGATCGCGATCAACTCTTGGTCGAGAGTGCGGTGGAGACCGAGCACGGTCACAGCGAGCGGAACACTCCCGTCACCCGACCGAGGATCTGGACGTGCTCGGCGTAGATCGGCTCGTAGGCCTCGTTCTCGGGCTGGAGGCGGACGCGACCGGGTTTGGAGCCAGACGGCCCGTCCCGGAAGAAGCGCTTCACCGTCGCCTCGTCGGCCGACTCGTCGTCGCCGGCGAGCGCGACGACGATCTCCCCGTCGCGGGCGTCCTGCTGCCGGCGGACGACGACGTAGTCGCCCTCGAGGATGCCGGCGTCCTGCATCGAGTCGCCGCGCACGCGGAGGAGGAACTCCTCCCCGCCACGGGCGAGCGGTTCGGGCACCGACAGGTACGCGTCGACGTTCTGCTCGGCGAGCAGCGGCCCGCCGGCGGCGATCTGGCCCAGGAGCGGCAGCGCGTGCATCGGCCCGCCTTCGGCCTCGAGGCTCTCCGCCTTGACCCGGCCGGTGAGCTCGAGCGCCCGCGGCTTCGTGGGGTCGCGCCTGATCAGTCCGGCCCGTTCGAGGTTCGCGAGGTGGGCGTGAACCGTCGAGGGCGACGCAAGCCCGACGTGCTCGCCGATCTCGCGGACCGTCGGCGGGTAGCCGTGGTCGTCGACGTACGCGACGAGGAACTCCCAGATCTCCTGCTGGCGTTTGGTCAGCATGGCGCTGTCGTCTGATGCGAACATGCGTTCGAGAGTAGCTACGCCGCCGGACGGCGTCAAGGGTCAGCGTTCGGTGATCTGGACGCCGTGCTCCCGCAGGACGGCAACGACCTGCTCCGGCTCGTCCGGAGTGATCACCGGCTGCGCCCGCTGCCCGAGGTCGAGCAGGAGCCCGACCTGCTTGTGCGGCCGGTGCCAGTCGAGGTTGAACCAGCGATGGAGGCTCAGATCACCGCTCCCCCAGATCCGCCACTTGCCGCGCAGCCCGCTGAGCCGGAACTCCTCGGCGCTTCGGATCTCCTCGTACCGGACATGCTTCGGCCGGAGCAGGGCGTCGTACTTCCGGATCGTCAGCCCTTGGTCCGTGCACGCGATCAGGCCGTCGTCGTACTCCACCCGGTCAGGGTAGAGGTGCGCGAGGCCGCACCGTCGGCTAGTGCATGACCCGCTCGAGCGGCCGCGGCGACAATGCGAGCGGGGCTACACTGTCCGCCGCGCGCTGGTGGCGGAATTGGTAGACGCGCAAGGTTGAGGGCCTTGTGGCCCATTGGGCCGTGGAGGTTCAAGTCCTCTCCAGCGCATTGTCGTCATAGGACATTGTCGAAAGAGGACGCGGCCCTTTGGGCCGCGTTTTCGTGGCGCGGCGCCGCAGGTAGGTTGCATGCCGTGCGTGCGGCATGTGCAGCGGCGGTCGACGCGGCGCTCGGCGCCGGCGCGACCTATGCGGACGCGCGGGCGATCCTGCGCCGCTCCCAGTCCGTGGGGACACGAAACGGCCGCGTGATCACGCTCACCGACGCCGAGTCCGAGGGGATCGGCGTCCGCGTGCTCGTCGGCGGCTCGTGGGGCTTCGCGTGCGACCGGCGACTCGACGAGACGGGAGCGCGAGAGGCGGCACTCCGCGCCTGCGCCTTCGCCGCCGCGGCCGGAGGGAACGGTGGACGGGCGCTCGCGCCGCTCGAGGCCGGCTCCGGCAGCTTCCGGCCGCCGGTCGAGATCGACCCGATCGCGGTGCCGCTGGAGGACAAGGTCGCGCTCTGCCTGCGCGCCGAGGAGGCGATGCGCCGTCCGGAGATCAAGGTCGCGCAGGCCTCGGTCCGGGCCCTGCGGGAGCGAAAGCTGTTCCTCTCGTCCGACGGAGCGGAGATCGAGCAGGAGCTGGTCGAGTCGGGCGGAGGCATCGACGCGACCGCGGTCGGCGACGACGGGATCGTCCAGCAGCGCAGCTACCCCAGCGCCCACGTCGGCTCGAGCGCGCAGGCCGGGTGGGAGTACGTCGAGGGCCTCGGCCTCGAGCACGAGGCGCCGCGCGTCGCCGAGCAGGCGGCGCAGCTGCTGCGCGCCGACGAGTGCCCGGCGGGCGTGGCCACCGTCGTGATCGACCACGAGCAGATGCAGCTCCAGGTGCACGAGTCGGTCGGCCACCCCACCGAGCTCGACCGCGTCTACGGCACCGAGGCGGCCTACGCGGGCACGAGCTTCCTCCACCCCACCGACCTGGGAACGCTGCGGTACGGGTCGGAGCACATGAACATCACCGCCGACCCGACGACGCCGGGCGGGCTCGGCACGTTCGGCTTCGACGACGAGGGGGTGCCGGCCGCCCGGACGCCGATCGTCTCCGAAGGCGTGCTCTCCGGCTTCCTCACCTCGCGCGAGACCGCGGCGAAGATCGGCCACGGTGACGGCGGCTCGATGCGCGCCGACGGCTGGCAGCGGATGCCGCTCGTCCGGATGACGAACCTCCACCTGGAGCCGGGCTCGGGGACGGTCGACGAGCTGATCTCCGAGGTTCCCGAGGGCCTGTACCTGGAGACGAACCGCAGCTGGTCGATCGACGACAAGCGCCTCAACTTCCAGTTCGGCACGCAGATGGCGTGGGAGATCAAGCGCGGCCGGATCGGGCGGCTGCTGCGCGACGCGACCTACACCGGCGTCACGCCGCGATTCTGGGGCTCGCTGGATCGGGTCGCCGGCCCCGAGGCGTGGGTGATGTACGGCCTGACCAACTGCGGCAAGGGGCAGCCCGGCCAGGGGGCGCACGTCTCGCATGGTGCGTCGGCCGCCAGGTTCCGCGACGTCCAGGTCGGCGTGAAGTCATGACGGACGCCCTCGAGCTCGCCGAGCGCGCGCTCGCGCTCGTCGACGGCGATGCGGCCGAGGCCGTCGTGATGGCCGAGCGCTCCGGCTTCGCCCGCTACGCGGCGGGCGAGGTGCACCAGCCGACGCTGATCGACGACACGGTCGTCCAGCTGCGGGTGATCCGCGACGGATGCTCCGGTTCCGCGACGACGAACCGCATCGACGACGAAGGGCTGACGGACCTCGCCGGGCGCGCCGTGGCGGCCGCCGCGAGCGCCGATCCAGACCCCGAGCTCGCCCCGCTCGCGCCTCCGGCGGAGCTGGCGAAGGTCGAGGGCTACGACGAGCCGACCGCCGCGCTCGGAGCCGACGACCAGGCGCGGCTGGCCGAGGCCGCGATCGCCGCGTCGGACGGGCTCGGGCTGTACGGCTTCTTCACCAGCGGCGTCTGCGAGCTGGCGATCGCCTCGAGCACGGGCCTCCGCGCGCACGAGCGCACGACCGACGCCACCTGCCTCGCCCTGGCCGCCGTCGACGGAGCGTCCGGCTACGCCGAGCGGACCTCCTGGCGCGCAGGGGAGATCGACCCCGCGGCGGTCGCACGCGAGGCGGCCGCGAAGGCAGAACGCACGCGCGGCGCGGTCGACGCTCCGCCTGCGCGCTACCGCGCCGTCCTCGAGCCGTACGCGATCGCCGAGCTCCTCTACTACAGCGCCTTCGACATGTTCAACGGCCAGGCGCTGCTCGAGGAGCGCAGCTGGTTCGCGGGACGGATCGGCGAGCGCGGTTTCGACCCGAAGGTGACGCTCGTCGACGACGGGCTCGACCCGCGGGGACTTCCCCGCTCCTTGGACTTCGAGGGAACGCCCAAGCAGCGCGTCGTGCTGGTCGAGGAGGGCGTGATCCGCGACACCGTGTGGGACCGGGAGAACGCCGCCCGGGCCGGACGGGCCTCGACGGGCCATGCCCTGCCGCTCGCCACCCGGGCCGAGGGGGCGGTCGCGACTGCCGTCGTCATGTCTCCGGGCGAGGCCGAGTCGACCGACGAGCTCGCGGAGCTGGTCGGCGACGGCATCTACGTCACGCGGCTCCACTACCTCGGAGTCGTCAACGCGCGCGAGGGCGTGATCACGGGGATGACGAAGGACGGCACCTTCCGGATCCGCGACGGCAAGGTCGCAGAGCCGCTCGTCAACCTTCGCTTCACGGTGTCGATGCCCGAACTGCTCGCCGACGTGCCCGGCTTGACCCGCGAGACACTGCTCGTCAGCCAGAGCGACTTCTACGACGAGCGGTGGGCGTACGGCTACCGTGTCCCGGGAATGGCAACCGCCTGCTTCAACGTCACCGGGTCCGGCTCAGGCCCCGGCCTCTGAGCCCGCTTGCTGCGAACAGGGGTCGCTGTACTCGCCGCCGCGGTCGTGCTCGGACCCGCGGGCGCCGGCGCCGCGGGACCGCCGCTCCGGCTGACGCTCGACTACCGGATCCCGCCGCGTTACGGCCTCGACCGGAACCGCGACGGGATCGTCGACTCGATCACCGCGCCCGCGCAGGTCAGCCCGGCGACGTGGTCTGCCCTCGTCACCCTGCGCTGGCCGAACGGCGGTCTCTGTACCGGGACGTACCGCTGGAGGATCGGCGGCAAGCCGAACGCGTTCGTGCAGCAGCGGAACCCGGTCACCGGCCTGCCCACCTGCACGTTCGCCTTCGCCGACCTCCCTGCGCTCGACCACCTCTACCGGGTGAGTGTCACCGCGACGCGGGCCGGACAGGCCGCAACGGGCCAGGTGATGCTGACGACCCGCGACCTGCTCGTGGTCGGGCTCGGCGACTCGACCGCGTCGGGCGAGGGCAACCCGGACCACGGGATCACCGCCGTACGCTGGCAGGACCGCCGCTGCCACCGGTCGGCCAAGGGCTTCGAGGCGCAGGCCGCGGCCCGGC
>Ga0207652_10003385_pt1 | contig 13174 bp, 10 predicted proteins | sample KBSC63BmetaG_FD_184334 | JGI IMG/M metagenome (GOLD analysis project Ga0207652, IMG submission 184334) | Corn rhizosphere microbial communities from Kellogg Biological Station, Michigan, USA - KBS C6-3B metaG (SPAdes) (version 2) | ecosystem: Host-associated > Plants > Roots > Rhizosphere ... | reverse complement strand
AAACGTACCAGGTCAACGGGTTGCAACAAGTTGTGTCCCACCTGCATTACACCAAAAACGGCAACCCCGACCGGTTCGGGGATGCCCAGTATGCGTACGATGCCCTCGACCGGTTAATCGCTATCTATACCCCTCGGTTCACACAAACGTTCACCTACGACTGTGAAAACAGATGCTTAAGTAGAACAACCACAACTCCCCAAACTTCTGAAACCCGGCAATTTCTCTACGACGGGAAAAATGAGGTTGGGGCCTTCGATGAGCACGGACAGATTGTTGAACTTCGTGTGCTCGGAAACACCCCGCATGCCGAAATCGGTGCCACAGTGAGCATTGAGCTCGGTGACAAAGTCTTTGCCCCCGTGCATGACCTGTGTGGCAACGTGGCTGCCCTGTTGCCTCTCAACAACGAACAGCCCACCTTCTTCCGCTACAGCGCATTTGGTGAACAGGTTGTGTTCGGCACCGTTGTTTCCCCTTGGACATTTTCCTCCAAGCGGAGTGATGACCGGAACGGATTGGTGTACTACGGCAGAAGATTTTACATCCCCGTGCTCGGCCGATGGTTAACCCCCGACCCGTCTGGCTTTACCGACGGCATGAATTTGTACGCTTTCGTCGATAATAACCCGTTGATCTACTTCGACGAGTACGGGCTGTTTACGGAACCATACATGCCCCCGATGCAGTTCCAGTTTTCCTGGCACAAAAACATGATCAAGCCAGAGCCGGTTTCCTTGATGGGTGGTCGGGGATTGTCCTCAGGTGACAACGTGTCTCCGCACTACTATGTCCCAGGCATTTGGAACAAACTCAAAGATGCTAATGGCGGGAGCCGAGCTCTTTTCCGAACTCACGGTGACAACGCAGGTATCATCACCGTGCCTCCACATTCACGAGGTGGTTTGGGAGATCTTTTGTCCCTTTTCCCTGCCACTCTCAGCTCTAATTACAAAAGCAATGCTTCCGAGTATTTAGAACGAAACATCAAGTGGGACTGCTTAGTCCTCAAAATCATGAATGACCCCCGAAAAATTTTCATCACTGCGTTCAGCCGGGGCACAGCCGATGTGTATCATGCTCTCAAGAACTTATCTCGTGAAGAAAAAGACCGTTTGATCATTACTGGGTGCGGAGGTATCGTGATGCTACCAAGAGATCTGGGGTACAAGGTGACAAACTTGTTTGCTGAAAAAGATGCCTACTCTCTGTTTTTCCACGGAGGACTGAGGAAAAACGCTGATAAATTCGATTCGGTTGCAGATGTACATTTGCTTTCGCAACCGAGCGGCTTTTTTCGCAATTTTTCCTCGCACGCATTTGCCAATGAGACCTATCAGGAAGGCATTCGGAAACACACCGTTTCCAAGTACGATGAATTTGGGAGACTGCAAAAATGAAACACCTTTTGTTAATCGTCTTGTATCTTCTCAGCTGTGGGTTTTCTTCCACAAAACAAAACTATCACACAGCTGTCATGTCAGAAATCCGTAAATACTCGAACAAGCTCGAGAAAGAACAAAACATCGAACTTGCTCTCTACGGGCTCGATGCTGCTGGCCCAGACAAAGTGTATGATGCAAAAGTCCACACCATTGTTCTTGGGTACCGAGTTGATAAAAACATGAAATTCGACGAGGCCAAAAAGTACTTTTACGCCGTAGTCGACGGACTTCTCGATCACCTCAATAAAAACGAGGCCATTCAACCTTATTTCGCCCACTACCCCGTTACCTACGAAGACCTCGAATTCTTTTTGGCCTTTGATTACAAAGACAAAGGCTTCTTGAAAAAAGACGACATCGACTCAATTCATATTTACATGAACAAAATCCGCTACTATGTCGTTCAAGAAGACGGTCAAACCGACAAACTCCACGTCGACTGGAACAAGCCCGGAGTCTCGATGATCGAGCACGAGCAAAAAACCCGGATCATCACCAAGAACCTCCCCGAGAAAGACTAGATGCTGACCGACATCCGTCTTCGCCGCAATCGCCGAACCCCTGCCATCCGGGACATGGTGCAAGAAACACGATTGCACCCCAGTGACTTCGTCGTCCCGTTGTTTGTCACCGAAGGAACGAATCTCGCCGTCCCCATCGCATCGATGCCCGGCATACACCGGTTCACCCTCGATTTGCTGCTCAAAAAGATCGAACACCTCGCCGAGCTCGGCATCCAGTCCGTGGCCCTTTTTCCGGCCATCGAGAATTCCTTGCGCACAGACGCTGCCGAAGAGGCCTGGAACCCAAACGGATTGATCCCCCGAGCTGTCCGTGCTGTGAAACAACACTTCCCGCACGTGTGTGTTATTTCTGACATTGCCCTCGACCCATACACTTCCCACGGTCACGATGGCCTGGCCAATGCGCAGGGCGACGTGCTCAACGACGAAACGGTCGAATGTTTGTGCCGCATGAGTTGTGTTCATGCCGAATCCGGGGTTGACATTGTTGCCCCCAGCGACATGATGGACGGACGAGTGCGTGCAGTACGACGTGCGTTGGATGCCGAGAGCCACACACACGTCGGTATCTTGGCTTACAGCGCGAAATATGCTTCCGCATTGTATGGCCCCTTCCGGGATGCGCTGCAAACGAAATTGGCCTTCGGAGACAAGAAAAGCTACCAGATGAATCCGGCCAACGTGCGCGAAGCGCTCCTCGAAGCCCAGCTCGACGAAACCGAAGGGGCTGATATTTTGTTGGTCAAACCGGCATTGTTTTACTTAGATGTGATTGCCCGATTACGGGAACAAACTCAGCGGCCGATTGCGGCCTATCATGTCAGCGGGGAATACTCGATGGTCATGGCTGCAGCAGCAGCCGGGTATTTGAATGCGGAAGCGGTGTTTCAGGAAGCGCTGCTGAGCATCAAGCGGGCGGGAGCCGATTTGATCTTCACATATGCGGTTGAGACAGTGCTGAGCCGCATGTAAAGCTGCTTTACATCACTTGCTAGCTGTGGACGAAGCAGCGGTACCAACGAAGGCTGTTGCCGATTGATCGGGCATCAGCTCAATCGAGGCCTTAGGCTTCGGAGCTGCAAGACGAAAAAAAATCTCTTCACCAACAGACTTAGGTGAGAACTTTCCAAAAACGGGAAAACAATCCACTGTCTCATTATTCATCAGCGCTGTAACCCACGCGCAGATAGCCCCTTGCTGACTCGAATTTTCTTTTTCTCCGTCACCACTTCGCATGTATTGTCCAGCGCCAGATTTCCATAATTGAGAGGCATTCATCCGGAACAAAAAATCCAAGTGAAGCTCGAAATCGACACCGACCCTCCGGTTCATTCCCGATTGGAGAGCAAGTTGGCGCGAAATCCGGTTCCCTTTTATGTAGTGACCTTTCCGTTGCCCGATCTGTTCGCCGGAAAAATGCATGCAGCTTTGTGCCGTCAGTGGAAACACCGGATTAAGGGGAGAGATTGGTACGATGTGATTTGGTACATCCGGAATGGAGTGCCGTTGAACTTGAAATATCTGAGAGACTGCATGGTGCAGTCGAACAACTTGGGGAAAGACGAGATGTTCGGAGAGGCTGAGTTCAAACAACGGTTGCGAAAGAAAATCGAGCAGCTCGACTGGAACTTAGCACGGGATGATGTGAAGATGTTTGTCACGGATACCAAACAGCTGGAAATTTGGTCTCCCCAGTTTTTTCTCGATGTCGTGCAAAAACTTCGGTTCGAAAAAAACGAAATGTAAAATCTCGTACATCAAGCTTCACAAACACCAAAACACTTCTACCGCTTTTTACCCCCTCAAAAATAGCGACAAACGTGCAAAAGCACTTCTGTCGCTTTTTTTTGCCATCGAGAGCCCCCAAACTTGCATTTGCAAGTTTGGGGGGCTCTCTAAGATTAAACCCTTTAGGAAAATGTAAAGCCGCTTTACATCACCCTTCAGTAGAGCAACGGCTTCGGATTGAACCGCTCGTAATAGACCGTCTGGTACAGCTCTTTGCCGGTCATTGCCTTGGCCCCACAGTCCCTGAGCCACGCAGACATGCCGTACCCGACCCTCGTTCGGCTCGATTTATTCAAGAACACATCCAACGGCAAGGTGATCGAAAACCCTTTGTCATAATACCGGTGCCCATTCACCATGTCTCCGGCATTCGTCAGCGTGTACCAAAGCCCCACTCTCAGCCCGCTCGGGAAAACCCGTGCCACATCGAACCTCACACCTTTGTCTCTCGCCAAGAATTGCCCCACGCTCGCTTTGAACTCCAGGTTGAACGGCTTGTATTCGTAATAAAAATCGACGAAATACTGCAGCCCCGTGTACGGAAACCGCTTGTACCCCGTGTCGGTCAGCTTCTTCACTTTCCTCTGAAATCCAATCCCAAAATACTCCCGCTTCAACAATGTCGCTGCCTCGAAGCCAATGGCCCAATTGAACTTGACCGGGTAATACAACGCTTCCGCAGCCACCCCGGCATAAGCTGTCTCAAAATACCCCGCAGCCAGCCTCGAAAACCACCCCTTGCCCATGTTCCAGCTCTTTTGCAAAAACGCCTGATCCAAATGCAATGAGTTCGACTGGTTGTATCGCAGGGCATCTGTTCGCACAATCAACAACCTCGACGGATTCAAGAAATCCCGGTCGGACAATTTTTGGACGCTCGACTTGAAGGTCCAGCTGCCGTAGAGCGAATAGTAAATCTGGTCGAAGAGATACCCCTCGGGGCCTAAAGACAGTCCCACCTCATACTTGAATTTCCCTTGGCTGCTGCCGAAGAAGCTCTTCATCCACGGTCTGAGGGTCAAGAGCCAGATGGGTTTTGTCCGTCGATACAACCGGCTCGATTCGTATAAATCCGGAGCGGTTGTAACATTGTGCAGCGGAGCAATGATTCGAAATTCGTCTGGGCCCAACTTATTTTCACAAAATCGTTTCAAGTCTTCCGTCCGGAAATGGTACTCGTGCACCAAAACACCGTCCGCCTCAACCACGACGGTGCATTTCGCCATGTTCTCCGGCATCAACGTTCCCAGCACATGCTCGATCTTCTCTCGCACAATCTCTTCTTCCCGATACCGGATGTTAATCAGCTTCAACCACAGCGCGTCTTTCCCACTGCTGTGGGGCACAAGCCGCACGTCGTACAGATCGATGCCCTGCTCTTTGAACGCATAGGCCATTTGCTGGGCAAATTCTTCGCGCGAGCGGACAATGCCGAGCGGTTCTTGGTCCACCGGAGCGCTGTAGAGCGGTGGGTCGTAAATCTTGGGGTAGAGGCCTTTGCTCTCGCCGAGGTTGTAGGTAAACGCAATGTTTGCCCCCACGTCTCGGCCGCGCAAGGTGTGTGCCGTCAACCGAAACAAATCATAGATGTTGTACTGAACACCCACATTGAACCTCGTGTTGATCTCCCGACCTTCGTGATGCTCAGTCCCGTGCTTCTTGTAGTTGTTCGCATCGTATTCCACCGCAAACGACAGCCCTTTCAAGACGTTGCTCATTTTGCGCCACGGCGACCAAGCCAAGCCTCCGAACACGCCATGAATCCGCCCAGTGCCCCAGCCCAAACTCGCTTCCAAATTCGCTTTGAGGAACTCTTGCGTAGCCACGACGTAAAACGAGTTGAAGCGGCAGCTGCCCAAAAAATCGTTCCAGCCCAAAGCAAATTCGGGCAAAAACGGAATGCCATCCGTTTTCCGGAGCAAAATAAACTTCACGTTCGCGGCTCGCTCGGCATCGTCCCCAAACCCCAAATGGCCAAAGTTGCCCTCGGTGATGCCGTGGAAAATCCAGTAGTTGCCCGTGGTTTCGATGTGGTCAAAGAATTGAAAGCCCAAGTTCCACAGGCGATAGGGCGGCAGGTACGAAAAGCCAAAGCCCAGCACTCCGGCATCGTAGGTGCGGGCCGATGGCATGGTGAAATAGCCGCCCTGCAGCTGGCTGTTCACGACCAGCGGCAGCTTGTCATGGATCTCTCGGTCAATGGTCTTGACCGTTTCGAGATCGTGGAATAGCTGTTCAGCAGGGGTTTCTGCCGCAAAAGCCACAATGGGAAAAAGGATAAATAGAATCTTTAGCACAAGGGCATGAGCGTAGGGCTAAAATGGTTTTCTTGCAAGAGTATGTGGGTTTCGTTTATAGTTCTCGTTGCACAATTCAACCCCGTGGGCGTTTGATGGCATACCTCAAAGATTTCCGAGAGAGAATTCACAACAACGACTATCCGGCTTTTCTCAAACTCTGGGAGGAATACTGTTATGGCGACCAACCCGATGCCGAAGAGATTGTCGCTGTTCTCGAGGAAATCAAAGCTTCTCCGCTCGGGAAACCGTTCGGTGTGCATGTCGAGCGGGTGCTTGCGTTGTGGCGTCAGCTGCCGCAGAGCGACCAGACTCACAACATCCTCCGTCTGCTGTTTGATCTGCAGACCACCAACACCGAAGAGCTCGCCGATTTAGCCACCGAGTACCTCAAAAACCGCTACGCAAACGACCCTTTGCTCCAGGAAAAACTCAAGCTCATTGGACTCCGCAACCGGGAGCGGTTTCAGGGCGCGATCCGGAATTTCGAGCTTTTGACCCATTTCAAAAAGGGCAATTATGTGTTCCACAACGCGGGTTGGGGGACGGGGGAAATTCTCGATGTTTCTTTGGTGCGCGAAGAGGTTTCGATCGAGTGCGAATACATCGTCGGCCCGCAGCATTTTTCCTTCGAAAAAGCCTTCAAGACATTAGTCCCTCTCTTGCCCGATCATTTCTATGCCCGCCGGTTTGGCAATGCCGATGCGTTGGAAAAAGAAGCTCGAGAACACCCGGAAAAAATACTCAAGCAAATGCTCCACGATCTGGGCCCCAAAACAGCTGCCGAGATCAAGGAAGAGCTCGAAGAATTGGTCATCCCTGCCGCTGACTGGAACCGCTGGTGGCAGACAGCCCGGGCCAAGCTGAAAAAAGATACCAAGATTGAATCTCCGAAAGAACTGAAAGACAAATTTCGTCTCCGGGCAGAAGAAGTGCCTCACGAGGTGACACTCCACCAAGCCCTCGACGCGAAGCCGGCCGTCCATGCCGTCATCCAGATGGTTCATGCGTTCTTGCGCGATTTCCCCGAAGTGTTGAAAAATGCCGAATTCCGCGCTTCGCTCGAAACCCGGCTGAAAGACTTGCTGCTTCAAGAAACGGTCTCTGAAAGCCAAAAACTGCAGCTGCTCTTGTTGCTGGAGGAACTCGGCGTCCAGAAAATCAGCCACGAAATTGCGGAATTGACGGTGCATTTGAAAACCCCCGCTGAAACGATCCGTTCGATCGAGCTGATGGCTTTCCAGAAAAAGATGGCCCAGCATGTGCAAAAGCACAGAAAAGATTGGAAGGACATATTTTTGGACTTATTGTTCTCTGTGGAACAAAACTTGTTCCGGGACTTTTTGCTTGGAGAGCTCGATGACCGAGACGAGCTCACGAAAAAACTAAACACGTTGTTGATTCACCCATTGTCATTCCCCGAAGTGCTCGTCTGGTACTTCCAAAAAATCACCGCTCCGAAATCGAAGCTCCCATTCTCCGATGCGTCCGGGAAAAATGCCTTTTTCGAAGCACTGCTCATTGTCCTCGACCATGTCGAACAAAAGCCTCAGCAACGAGACTTAGCCAAAAAAATTCTCGGCCTCATCACGGCCGATCGCTACAAGCTCGTGCGCGACATCTTGGAACATTCGAGCCCCGAGGAGGCCAAAGAGTATCTCCTCTTGGCCACCAAGTGCAGCTCCATGACCGACCACGACATCAAGATCTTGCACTCGCTCGCCGAAGTGGCTCACCCGAAATTATCCAACTTGAGGAAGGGCAAAGAAAAGCCGGTCGAGGAGGAAATTTTCTGGACCACCAAAGAAGGGTACATCAAGACCCAAAAACGGATGGAGAAAATTGCCACCGTGGAAACCGTGCAGAATGCCAAGGAAATTGAAACGGCTCGAGGCCACGGAGACCTGCGTGAAAACGCCGAGTTCAAAGCCGCTCTGGAACGAAGAGATCGTCTACAGTCCGAATTGAAAATGCTCTCTAACCAAATCAACCAAGCTCGGATTTTGACGAAAAAAGACGTCCCCGAAGATGAAGTAGGGATTGGCTCTGTGGTGCACTGCCGTGATTCCAAAGGGGAGCATTTGAAGTACATTTTGCTCGGCCCCTGGGAAGCCGACCCCGAAAAACGGATCTTGTCGTTCCAGTCGAAGCTGGCTCAGAGCATGAAGGGGAAAACCATCGGGCAAACGTTTGACTTTCAGGGAGAAACGTTCACCATCACCGACATTGACAATTACTTTGATCAGAAATAATCGGTGACCTATGGTCAAAAAAATGGAAACACCTCCTCTCGTCGAGCTCGTTGTGGCCAGCACCAACGTGCATAAAGTGCGTGAGTTCAAAGCTATGCTCAAGAATGTTCCCGGCATCGACATCCGGAGTTTGATCGACTTTCCCGGCTATGTGCCCCTGCCCGAAACCGGCACCACCTTTGAACAAAATGCCGTCACCAAAGCCACCCACGCCGCAGCCGCCCTGCAACGTTGGGTGATCGCCGATGATTCCGGCTTGGTTGTGCCTGCGCTCGGCGGCGCTCCCGGTGTTTACTCAGCGCGGTTTGCCGGCGACGACGCCACCGATGCCGACAACCGGAAAAAGCTCCTGGAGCAAATGCAACATTTGCTCGAGGAAGATCGTCATGCCTATTTCGAATGCTGGGTCGCATTGGCAGCCCCCAGTGGCTTAAAAAAAGTGGCCCGTGGCATTTGTGAAGGAACTTTGCTCACCAAAGAACGGGGCGGCAGCGGTTTTGGTTACGACCCGTTGTTCGTCAAGCACGGCTACAGCAAAACGTTTGCCGAGCTTGAAGAAGCCGTGAAAAATCGAGTCTCTCACCGACGCAAAGCCTTAGATAAAATCGTCCCCGTGCTCGAAACGTTGTTGACCTCGTGCGCTACCTAATCGACGGCTACAACCTGCTGTTCCACGAAGGTGAAGAGTTCTGTTCCCTGCAAAAAGAGCGGGAGAAATTAGTGCAACAACTGCAAGCCGCATTTCGTTCCTTGCATCTGCAAGGAACCATCGTCTTCGACGGCTCCCGCCGTCGTGACGAAGAGAGCGGCCGCTCGTACGACAACCCCCTAGAAACCGTGTTTGCCCCCCGAGGGCAAAGTGCCGATGAATATCTCCTCGAACAGCTCGATACCGTCCACAACAAAAAGACCATCACGTTAGTGACCAATGACAAACACCTCACCCGGCATGCTCGTGCCGTCGGTGCCCACACCCTCACCATTCGTGCATTCTTAAGCTGGGTGGACAAACAGTTTTCAACCCGGAAACCAACCCGGCGCACCCCTCGTGAATCCCCTCAGCAAATGGCCCGGTTGAAGCAGGTGTTCGAAGACCGATTGAACAACCCCGAAAAATAAAAACCACAGAGATAAACTACCACAGAGGTGGGGAGGCCCCACACCCCAACAGAAAAAACCTTTTCTTCCGGGGGTACCGGGCTTCCCCGTCTCTGTGGTTATTTTTATTCTGTTTCGACCAGCACAGATTGTGTGGTGAAACAAACCTCAGACCAGGGATGCGAGGTGATTGCTTGCAACGTTTCGACCGTGGACGTTGACCGGTTGATGAGCATCCGAAGCGGTTTGACCCCCTCGAGCCGTTTCAGATACCAAGCCCCGATGCGACGCATGTCGAGGAGTGCTTGCCGCTCGGACTGATATTGCAAAATGAGGTCACAATGCGTAAGCAATGCGTCTCTCACATCAAACACTGTCCGTTCTATGGCCGGTAGCCCGTTCAATCTCTGAACAATGTCCTCAGCGATCCAGGGTTGTCCCATCGCACCCCGTGCCACAAGCACACCGTCACAACCGGTGGTCGAGAGCAACCTCTCGGCACTTTCGGCATCGAACACGTCGCCGTTGCCGATGACATGCATCTCTTTGGCCACTTGCTTGCACGCACGGATCGGTTCCCAATTTGCTGGACCGCTGTAACCCTGCGCTCTTGTCCGGCCATGAATCGTGATCGCTTTTGCCCCAGCAGCCTCAGCAATTTTTGTCACTTCCACCGCATTGATATTCTGTTCGTCCCAACCGATCCGGATCTTGACCGTCACCGGGATGTTCACAGCCGCCACCATTTCTCTCAGCACTTCACCCAGCAACTCAGGTGTTTTCAACATGCCCGAACCGCTGCCGTCTTTGGTCACTTTGTCCACCGGGCAGCCGCAGTTGAAATCCAGTACATCAAACCCGGCTTCCTCGACCAACTTGGCTGCAGCCCGAGCAAATTTCGGGTTGCTGCCACACAGCTGCGCGCCGATCGGGTGCATGTCTGGGGTGTAGTCGAGCATCCGGTAGGTGGTCGGGTCGTGGCGCACGAGGGCGTCCATCTTGACCATCTCGCAGTAGACGATGCCGGGTCGATAGCGACGGGCCATTTGCCGGTAGGGGAGATCGGAGCATCCGGCGAGCGGAGCGAAGAAGACGTTGTTGGGGAAAACGGTGTTCCCGAAACGGAAAGGCTTTTTCATGCAAAGAACCGGAGGACGATCATCTCAATCAGCCGGAGGGCAAAGAAAGCCAAGATCGGGCTGAGGTCGAGCTGGCCGCCGAGCGGAGGCAAGATGCGGCGGAACAGGTTTAAATACGGTTCGGTGCAAAAGGCAATGAACCGAACCCAGGTGCGGTGGTGCCATGCGGGAAACCAGGAGAGGATGATGCGGATGAAGAGGAGGATTGTGTAGCAGGAAAACAAGAGCCGGATGACGTCTTGGATGTATTGCGTGTTCATGGGTGAGAATTGTACTGCATGAAAAATTTCCGAAGCAAGTACAATAGACAAACAATGGATGTGATAGGCTTTTTTTTTGACGGGCCCGAGCTCAAGGCTGTTCGGATGCGGGGACACGAGGTCATCGACCGAAATGTAAAGCAGCTTTACATTCCCAACACCCGGCTGGCCGGGGCTGTGCCCACCGTCGTCCGCTCCCTCGAGCTTCCGGTCTCTTCCCCTCGAAAAGCCCTCCAAGGACTTCCCTTCCAAATCGAATCTCTCTCCCATGTTCCGGTCAACGAGCTCGTCTACGCCACCCAACTTTCCCGGGTGTCTAAACACACAGCGGCCCACCTCTTTTTCACTCGGAAAAACACCCTGCAGACTGTGTTGTCACTCAACCCTGACTTTTTGTTTCCGGCCTCGGCTGCCCTCGTCTCGTATGCCCGATACCGGTGGCCTGACATCCATGAAGCGATTTTGGTCACCCAAAATAGCTGTACGTGGATGGAGAACGGAAAAGTAAAAAAATCGTTTACAACCGAAAACAATGCCCCCCTCGATCCCGTGATCGAAACCTTTCAAACCACCGGCAAAAAAACCGTCATTCACCTCGATGCCGAAGAACCCCTTGCTCTTGCCATTGGAGCCGCCCTCCACAGCCTCGATCCCAAACCCCTGCAACTCCTCACCGGCCCGCTCACCCCCCGCAAACAACTCTCATCGGCCGGAAAAACCATCGCCGCCACGTTTGCAGCTGCACTCGGTGCGTCTGCAGTGCTTCTCGGGTTGGGCGGAGCCCAACACGAGCGCAGGAGAGCTTTTCTCGAGAGCCAAACTCTCGAGAAATGCTCTCCTGCGCCAACCACACTTCCCTACTTACTCCAAGTCCCCACCGTCACCGAAACTCTCTCCTGGCTCTCCCATCATCCTCTTTCCAACACCTTCCATCTCCTCGACATCCGCTACCGCCTCACTCCTGACCAAGACGCCATCATCGACCTCACCCTCCAAATCCACAACCCCACCCTCGCTCGTCAGTTCCACGACACCCTCCTACAAGACCCCTTTCTCGACCCCACTCACGAAATCACTTGGTCTTCCTCCGACAACCAATATCGAACTTCGTTCCATCTCAAACACAGGCCTCCCCATGTTTTTTGAACGAATCGGTCGCATTTTCCCACTCTGGTCAGCCCTCTTATCCATCTGCTTTCCCCTCCTCGCCACGTTCATTCTCTATTCCCAACACACTTCCCTCCAAGAACTCGAAGAACAAACTCTCCTCTCTCTCTCTCGTTCACGCACAGCCTCGCTCCAAAAACACCTCTCGGATGCCTTTTTCTCCCGCCACCAACACTCCGATCCCTACTTTCTCGACCACCACATCGAAGCTCTCTCCTTCCTCCAACAAGAACAAAAACTGCTCCAGCCTTGGGCCTCTCACCCAGCCACCAACAATCGCCTCGAACTCGAACACAGACTCTCGTTTCTTCGCAGCGAAGAAAACCGTCTCCTCTTCCACGAAACAAAGACCCAAACTTCACCCCAGTGCAAAGAAACGCACGAAACCCAACGACACCCCATCGAACTCGACGAAACCGATCTCAAACGACTGCTCTCCCTCATCGAAGAAATTCCCCCAGATTCCACCACGTCCCGTCCGCAACTCATCATCCGAGACTTTCACCTCACCCGAAAAAACCAAACCTTTGTCCTTGAAATGAACCTATTAAAACGAGAATTCCCATGAAACGAGCTTTATTTCTCCTCCTTTTCCTCACCAGCTGCCACCACACCCAACCGGATTCTCTCGTCTCGATCCAGATCCAAGACCGCAACGGCCTGACCGAAACGATCAGCGCTCCCGACCGCTTGTCGAACTACCACCAGCTCGATTTCCTCGCCTCGCAGCCCTACAAAAAGGTGCTTCGCGTCTTCAAAGAAGCCGGAAAACACACGGCAAAAGTGACCACCTATCATCCGAACGGACTCATCCACAAATACCTCGAAGCGCAAGACATGCGCGCCTTCGGCGCGTACAAAGAGTGGCATCCGAATGGACAACTGAAAGTCGAGGCCACCGTGATCGGCGGCTCGGCCGATGTCGCGGACGGCGCGGAACAAGACTGGCTGTTTGATGGGATGGCCTCCAGCTACGATAGCGAGGGACGATTGTGTGCCAAAGTTCTGTACGAAAAAGGGCTTTTAGAAGGTGTGTCTGTCTATTTTTTCCCGAATGGAAAGGTGGAGAAACAACTTCGGTTCCACCAGCATGTGTTGGACGGGGAGAGTGTGGTATTTGGTGCGGACGGAACGTTGCGAGAAAAGACGGTCTATGAAAAAGGGTTGAAGCGGGAAAGCTCAGGCTTTTGGCCGAATGGAAACC
>Ga0207652_10003384_pt1 | contig 13177 bp, 20 predicted proteins | sample KBSC63BmetaG_FD_184334 | JGI IMG/M metagenome (GOLD analysis project Ga0207652, IMG submission 184334) | Corn rhizosphere microbial communities from Kellogg Biological Station, Michigan, USA - KBS C6-3B metaG (SPAdes) (version 2) | ecosystem: Host-associated > Plants > Roots > Rhizosphere ... | reverse complement strand
CTCTACCAAGAACGGCCCTCTCATCAGCCGAAATGCGCACTTATGATTGCTGCACGCAACAAAATAATCCCCGTTTTGGCATTCATGCTCGATCAACAATTCACCGGTCTTACACTTCGGGCATCGTGGCTCTGCTGGAGGGTGCGCGGCCAGCCCATTCATAGCGTTCAATGCTAATTGTGCGAAAGCTGTGAACGCCTGCTCAATACTCGCACTAGCACCGTTCCATTCAGGGGCAAGTTCCCGCATCTTGCGTGCTAGATCGTGCGCCGAAATTCCCCCCTGCGCTTGCTGGCCTTCTACTGGCTGAGCTTGTTGGTTTACACCGGAAAATGACGTTTCCCTTAGGCCATATAGCGCATTGCTTCTTAGCATCCCTTCGCCTGTAAAACACCTTTGCATGAAAAGAGAATGCTGCTCAATCGGGCGCTGGCAATGTTTACAGTTTTGGCCTTCTACTGGCTGAGACGCGGGCTCAGGTGGTTGCTTTCTGCATTCATGCCCATCTCCGAAGTTCCCATTTTCGCAGCAGCGAACTATTCCAGCAGCCTTTTGCGGATCGCGGCATGGCATCTGCCTGCCCATGATTACCGGAGCCGCGCACTTCCCCGGTTGGCAGAAGCATCCTTCAGGCAAAGGATCATTCGGCTTGTGTAAGAGCGCGGGCTGCCCATCTCCTGATGGTCGGGCGGCGGGATGATTTAGCTGCCAGTCGAGCTTAGCAATTTCAAGCCATGCCTCCTGCAATTCTGTCCTGCAAAATTCGGCTCCTTTGCAGCAGTAAATTTTCCGCAGCTTCAAATAAACCGGGTTCTGGCATTCCAGTAATTCTTCAGGGCGGGGCGGCTTTGTGGACACTGAGGGCGCGGCGGTCGATTTGAGTTCGCTTAAACGTTCCAGTGGAATGATTTGCAAGTGGCCTTTGGAAAGTTTCTCTAACTCATCGCTAGAAAAGTACGTCCATTCACCGTTTGGCCCAGAAATACTCCAATCGGCAGATGGATTCATCATCGCTCCAATTTCCTTCGGACACGCCTTCATGCTCCATGTGAACACTGAGGGCGTAGGGGCTACGGCCCGAGATTCACAAAAGTTGCAACCGTCACCATCACATTCAGGGCAGCTTTCTTGACGCACCCACTTGGGCAGCTCTCCCGATGATGAGGATGGGGGCGCGCACGCTGCTGGGATGAACTTAGTTTTGCAATCTTTGCACTCCCACCAGCCACGAGTAAGTCCGCCAATCTCTTCCGTTGTGTACTTGACCGTTAAATGACTGCAAGCTGCCTGTGTCGAATCGCTCCGGTTGGTCACCGTGTCTCCTCCTTGGATCGCCGCTCCTCACATACGCACTTGGAGCAATCCTGCCCACATTTACGGCAGATTGTGATCGCTCCCGGCGCTCTTCTTTGCTTCCATGGGCATTGATTCTCAGTCATGTGTCGTCTCCTCCGTCTCTCTTGCTGGCGTGCTCTGCGCCCCGTGCTTATGGGTTTCTGGTTTGATATGGCCGCACTCTCCGCAGATTGGTAATGTCTCTATTCTGGCGATTTCTCTGCGGGATAGCGCCAGAGTCCTTCCGTGCCGTTCAGCCGCTCTCTGCTCCAGTTCGTAAATATTCTGGCGCTCTCTCTCGATGATTGCCGCATTGACGGGATGCTCCGCTTGCCAGTCAACATAAATTGCCCTTCTGATGAGCGCTCGCATGACCTCCTGTGAAGTTGTGCCAGGATAGGCATTTGTATTACCGGGGAACTTTTCTGGCGGATGGCAACGTTTTACAAACGTCAGACGTACTGGAGTATCGCCATCCAGGGAAGTCAGAAGAAAATCATGGCCAGCATCCAATTCTGTAAATACATTGGGCGTGCTCTGCGCTGGCTCAGGGGTGAGGGCGGCCAGTAAAAGGGCTGCCTCTGCAACAGCATCACCCATTTCTACAATCTTGTTGTCGCTACGGCTGTACCAAATGCCTGTGATCTTCCGCAGCGCCTCCCGCATCACCCCTAGTTGGCGCTCGGCTGCGTCTTTCTCGCCAATGACTTCTTTCAAAACTCGGTTGCTATCCTGCCACTGGCGCATCCATCCATCCGAAGCAGCTTTAAAGTTATCTCGTTCCCCCTTGGCCTTCTCCGCTTCCGCTTCGGCGGCTCGCACTTGACCCTTCAGGTTTTCAATCGGAGCGGACAAATGATGCTCATTTGGTTGGCTGCCATTCAGATAAATAAAGAATGCATGTGAGCCAAACAAAGAGTTATTGGCCCACGCTATTACCTTCTGTAGCTCGGCCACCTGCTGCTGCAACTCCTCCACTCGGGAGAGACGCGAGAGAAGTTCCAACCCATCGCTTGAATCTTGTCCATTTTTCAGCCTGCCAGTGAGCCGCAACACGCTTACTCCGCCATCCTCAAATCGTTGGTGCCATTCCATCGGCAGGTAGGTTGGATATGGCACGCTCCAGCTATCAGCATCTTCCAGTTCTGCCACCGTTTCCCGAATATCATCAGGAATTTCATTAGGATCAGTGCCGCACCACATCATGCGGGTTAGTTCCACCTGAACTTCTTTCAGGCCGTGAACGATTACCGACTCCGCGCCATCGCCTTCAGAGGCAACGACAAACCAAGAATCTTTCCACTCTTCCGCCTTCATCGCTCTCACTCTCTCTTCGGGAGATGGGCCAGCCGGCGCGTGTTGCTTTATCTCTTCCGCCATGTGTCGATCTCCTTCCGCAGATTACTCAAGTAAAACAGTAGCCGGTCGTACAACTCCCATCATCTAGCCAGCCGCTCTGACCATTTTCAAAATTGATTCCCCGCAACGGCTTTAAGGATCTGTGAAGATAGAAATCTGGCCGCCGCTTCCTCATCTCTTCATCAAACTGGCACGCCTTTTCAAATTCTTCTGGCGATTGCATTTGTATCTTCCGCCACTTGCCATCAGTGTGATTTGGACACATCCAGCACGACGATCCAGGAGGCTCTGGCCATCCCATTTCTTCAATAACAAACCTGATACATTCGCCCTTGCGCATAGGCACGTCATAGCATAGTGGCCAATGGTGCTGATACCAGATAAGGCCAGAGTCCTTCATTCTGTGAACTTCATCAAGAGACATGCCCAGCCATGCGATGCAATCTTTGACGCCTTGATCCCTGAGCCACCGCCTCATTACGCGCTGCTTCCATTCCTGAGAGCAGATTGTGGTTAGCCTCCCTCCGCCAACAGAAGGCGTATCTACAAACACCGGCAATAAGACGCGTGGAAGTTCAGTGCCTTCGCGTTCCTGCCAAATATCTTCAGAGGGATACTTTGACTTTGGAACACGATGAACTTCCACGCCCACGGATCGCAAAGCTGGGATGATCACAGAATCCTGATAGTCCCACACCACCTTCTGCTCTCGTTCTGTATCGGATATCCCTACCAGATCAGGCTTGGGTAAACGCCCTTTAACAATCAAGCCAGCAATGGCAGCTGATTGGGTGCCACCACCGTTGGACCAAAATATCGTTTTACTCACCGGGCCAGCCTCTCCACGTCCCACTTGGTCGTTTTCGTTGCTGTCTTATCGATCACCCCTCACCCCCAAAAAAGTCCTTTTCTTCTCAACTGTCGTGCTCCGTTCCATGATTCAAGCGGGGCCCTGCCCAGCCATCACCGTTTCTGCTGGTGCGGGTGCGGCTGTGACATCCGCAAGAGCGAAAACGATTCCACGGCAATATGGTGCCCCGTCCTCAACAATCTCAAACGTCGCATGAGGGATATCGGTCTCGTATGTCCATGAATGTAGTGTGCGGTTGTTCCAGATGGCTCTTATTTTGCGGGCGGTTTTTCTGCGGCGGAAAAACTTCTCAAGCGTTTCATCGTCATCAATTTGCCCGCGCTCAGGGAGTAGACCTTCGCCATCAACCAAGGCGGTTGAACCGTCACACGCTCCGCATTCGTCGTAAATTGCCCCGCGAAATTCCATCAGATCGTCAGAGGCCCCGAAAACTACAACCAAGCCAGCGGCTTTAGCCTCCTGTGCCTCCTTGTCTGTGATTTCGCTGTTGTACTCGCGGCCATTAAGGGCCATAGCTAAAGTTTCTTTGCTCAAATACATCTGGTACTCTCCTCTCATTTCAAAACTTTTAGGGGCCTCTGGCTATCGCTCAGCCCCGCTCCCCGCATACTCTTTACTCGCTCTCCTTGGGCGTTCAACAGACGGATTGACGCCTGAGTTCATTCGGATTTACAGCGCTCTTTGGCATCATGGCCGAAAGCTTCAGAAGCTCGCTTATTCTGGGCCGTGCCATTGGCAAAGATGCGCGTTGCTCCCTGGCTCCTTCGGGCTGCTTATCGCGGAACACCTGATCTATTGGGCGCGGAACAATCACCTCCAGATTTTTCTTTCTGCCCGGCATTCCGCCCTTTCTCATGCGCTTTCTGTTGGCTTCCGCACATTCTTGGCATTGGGTCAGCGTTCCGCCTTCTCCTCCCGATGGATTGTTGCCACAAGAGAGACACATCCCAGCAACTCGCCGCTTGGCCCGATATTTCGCGTTGTAGTCGATTTTGCCTTTCGGGATAAACAGGGTAGGGTTAACGTCCAGCGCCCTACAGCGGTCCGCCATTGTGTTCCGGTGCAAACCTAAAGCCCTGCCAGCCTCAGACATGTTCCCGTGCGACTTGCGTAAAGCCTGCTTCAGCAATCGCCTCTCGAAATCTCTGACTCTTGCTGCGTAATTAACTTGGCTCACTTCAGTAACTCCCGTCTCTGCTGCTCAAGTTTGGCTGCGTTGGCGTCAGGGTTGATGTCCGCAAATTGCGCCTTGGCTTCTGGCATCGCCTTGGCACCCTGTTTTGCCTCAGTCAAGTTGGCCGCCTTGAGCACATCCGCCAGCCCAAAGAATTCCTCTGGATGCTCCCGCCGGCGCTGCTCCAGTTTCCGCATTTCCTCGGCTTCTTTCGCGCTCTCTCGCTTGCGGTACTCCTGTGAGCGTTCTTCCCGCAGAATGTCTATAGTTCGTGTCACATCCACCAGAGTTGGCCGGCCACGGTATTCAGTGATTGAGCCATCAGGTAGATCCCGCTTTGGCGGCTGCCGCATGATTCTGTCGAGGGCTTGTTGAACTTCGTTCAGGGGGTATAAGCTCAGGGTCTCCCGCCAGTCCACATACTCCAGATCCCCCATTTCCGGGAAGGGCCAGCGGAACTGAACCTTGGTGATTAATTCCTCCAGTGGATTGAGTTGAACTTGCGAATCGCGCCGCACGCTCAAGGATTCTTTGCTCCCTAGCATCCGCTTTGCTAATTGATTGTGTTCGTCCATTTGAAAACTCCTGCGCGCCTCGTGGATTGTCCTGTGCTCTTGCTAACCAACTGTTAATAAACTTCTTAACTCCTGTACGCGTTTTCCTGCGGGTCGTGTTCGCATGGCACCACGCAACCATCGCCCGAAGCTGCTGCATCACATCCACGGCGGGATAGCATTGCTTCCAAAGTGCAAAGTCTTCAGGTGTTATCCCAAATTCTTCCCCATTGTTGAGAGGTAGATACATCATCACCTGCACAGAGCTTGCCTCTGTGCGAACCTCTTGAGGTTTTACAGGCTGCTTTGCGGGAGCTTTTCGCGCTTGTGTCTTAGGTGTTTCTTCATCTCCTCTTATCTCATCTCTTCTCATCTCATCTACGAAGTCATCTTGTTGATTCGTAAGCACTAAAATCCCGCGTGCAATGAGTGTGTCTATGGCGTGCCTTATGTGTGGCCTGTCCGTGACCTTGGCGTGAATAGCGCCTGCAATGTGTGTGACGCTGTTTTTTATGTTCTTCCCGCTCCTTCCGCGAAGCCGACGAAGCTCCTGAAGCAACCCACGCTCAAACATGGATAGGCCAGACAATTCATCGTCATCGTTCTGATTGACGTAATCCTTGATCCAGTCCCAGCCCTTTTTGCCGGATTGGTACTTGCCCCAATTTTTGATTGCAAGGTACTCGCTCAACTAAACGTTCTCCCTCATTACGCCGCGTGCTCGGCTCTCAGACTTCCTGAATCTCAATTCCGTATATTGCTTTCATCAGCTTCTTTTTTAGGCGATACACTGGAGTTTTCATGCCTTTAACGTCCTCAATCACAGGGTTTGCATCTATGGCAGCGTCAATCAAGGAATTGAAGTACTTGAAATCCCCGACATAAGAGCACACCGTTACGCCATTAACCGGAAGCGCGTAACGTGGCTGCAACTCAAGGTCGTAAATCTTGTATGCCCTCTGTAGGAGCTTCAATTCCTGATATCGCTTCGCCTCTTTCATCGAGGCAAACAGGACGTTATCGACCGTTCTGGCTTCCTTCCCGGCCTTGTCTGTGCGGACTCCGTACTTGCTGCGTCTCATGCGGCGTCTAACTCTTTCATGCGCTTATATAGCTTCGGCGCGCGCCCGGTATGGTTGGGAACTTCTTCTTCGTAGAGGGCTGTCAGTTCATCCCATGCCTCGACAAATGGCTGCCACTCAGGGCAGATTTTGATTGTTTCGGCCAGCTTATCGCGCCATTGCGGGAACAGCTTCAGCAGCCGATAGCAACGCCCGAAGTCATCAGGATCGTGCGGAACGTCATAGCTGCGGTGATGTGATGGCCTGCCCGTGATGGCTGAATATATCGTCAGAGAGCTTGTTCCGGTGTCGCGCCCAAGCGCCCATTCATCCGGCGTTGTAGCGGGCTTCTCAAAATACTTCCCCGGCGCGCAGCGGGAATGGATTCTGACGAAGGCATTCATGATCTCCACCATGAGATCGACAGGCTGCGGAAGGTTGATATTCAGTCCTTGGCCACAACGGGTACAGTAACCAACTTCTCCCGGCTTTCCACCTATGACTACCCAATCGCCTTTTTTCTCTTTGCTCACTTCGATTGCTCTCCCATCCACCCGCCTAGTTGACTTTTAGGATTTTGGCGACTGTCTCTTTGCGAAAGTACGCCACGTCGTTTTTGGTTCCACGTCCTGAGATGTAGATGTCGCCCTTTGATGGGTCATTGTCGTCATCCCAAGTACTGATGTCATATCCCTCAACAAAAACAACTTTTCCATCCGTAAAGGTGATCTCGTATTTGTGCTTTTGTCTACCAAACATTTGCCTCTCCCTTCCGATTCAGTTACCGCGCTGCTCCCGCAAGACGAACATCTGCCGTGCCTGTCTAGCTGCTGCGGGTAATTGCAGTCCAGACAAAACCATGTGTTCATGCGTGCCCAATCCTTACACCAGACTCTCGCCACACTCGCGCTGTACCCTTGGGTACTAATTCGCGGATAATGTCCATCAAGTCTGACAATTCAAGTTCTACTTCTCTGGGCAGATCGGGTAGACGGGTGAACCAGGGGTCGCGTTCAGTAGGCATTGGCTACCGCCTTTCTGTTTGGCTTTTCTGGCTGAATCCAGCTTGATACCTTTGGCGTTTGGCCCACTTGCCCTTTGCGAAATACCAAGATGGCATTACCCCAGAACGGCACCCCTTTGCCGCCAAAGAATGACAGCTTTTTACGAACAAAGCGGATCTCTGTGGCCTTCATCGCGTATTCATGCCACCAAGGGGAATTAGTCCGCGATGGCACCAAGCAAACCACCGTGGCCCAATCAATAGAGGCAATCCACAATGCTTTGGCCAGCCAAGGATCTATCTGGTTTCTGCCGTAAGGAGGATTGAGAAAACACGTGCCTCCCCAATAACTACTGAGGCCATCCGTGTGGCTGTACCAAGTAGGGCATTTAGCGTTGTCGGGATCGGCGCACACATCCATATCGAAGTTGAATTCAGCATTCAGCTTGTCGAATACAGGTTGTGGAGTTGACCAAATTTTCACGCTAATACCTTCTTTGGGCATGGCTTCGGGTTGTGTCTCCGTCTGTGGCATTCCGTACAGCTCGCTATCCCGCATTCCAGGCAGTCGCATTTACGGGCTCCGTGCTTCTTGTGCGACCATTCAGTAGGCGGATTCGGGCAGCGGTAAACATGCCATGCCCTGCCACCTTCGTTACATTCTGGCAACGGGCAACGGATAACTTCTTCGCAATAACGGCCAGCCCTTGCAAAAATCTCCGCTCTCCTCTGCTCACGTGCTTTGCCATAGAGACGCACTCGCTTATGCCCCGTAACGTGTTCCGTTCTTTCTGAATGCACGGCTCTTGGCGTCTTTCTCTTGCGCGGGATGCGGGCGTAGCGGTTCATGCGCGCTTCTTCCTGAGAATGATTGCGATAAAGTCATCAGCCTCCCACCCAATAAACATGCAGGCACCATTGAAAGCGCCAAATTTGATATCCGTGAAATGCCCGATAAGTAAGGCCCACAAAATCGCAATGCCAATGCCGATTAGAAATCGCTCTGTTTTGCTCACGGTACAATCGTTCCTTCCAGCGAACCAAGCTCCGCTCTCAGTTCGTCATCGCTCGGATACTTGCCTCTGGCATTGCGGATTGATTCACGAAGCTTGCTCTCTAGCGTGTGGCCCTTGGCTCCGCGCCGGATTTGCTCATGTAGCTGTATAACTTCTTCCAGAAACTCGTTTACGAGGTCTTCCATTTCGGCAATGCGCTTGTCATCACGTTCATGGCGAACAATAAAAATCTGCTCGTCTTCTTCCTGAATCCTCGGATCGTATGAAACGAAGTCGCACCATTCGATTTCCGGACCGCAACACGCCATTTGCCAGTTGATCTGATCTAGATACTCTGAGGGAATTTCTCCGCTGGCCATGTATTCATAATGCGTATAGGTTTCTGGGCATTTGATTTCGAGGATTCCATTCGGAGCAACCCAACCATCTGCCGTAGCAGCAGCATGTTTATTTGTTGGGTGCATGACGAGCCCTAACTGCTCAACGTTCTGGCCTTTGCGGTACTCGTACTCGGCTCTGGCCCTTGATTCGTTTTCCACGCCCCAATCCATTGCCTGAGAAACGTAATGCTCCGTAGTCATTCCTGTTCTCATTTCAGCAATCATTTGCAGCTTGAGTGCTCTGCGGGCGGCTAGATCGTGCGTGCCACCCTTCTGGCGTTTGGTGATGGCAGCGTGAACTTTGGAGCTAGTCACCATCATCCCGATTCTGGCCTGATACCACTCAGGCTCGGGGTAGTAGATTCCGAGAACGTTCATTGGCGGCTCCTCAGACGGGCGTAAGCGTCTTTCTTGGCAGCGATAAACGCATCTTTCGCGCCTTGATCTTTCGCGTTGTGAGCTTCTGCAAAGGACGCCTTGTAATGAGCGTCTACTTCCTGATAGCTCAGGCACTTGTCGAAGTGGGCGAGCCGATCTGTGAGTTCATCGGCATCCATCTTGCCGCCCTGCGCTTTGGGTGTCTTTCCATCCTTGTCAACGTTCCTTGGAGCGATTCCAAGCGCCATGAGCAGGGAATAACGCTGAAGATATGAGAGCGTGGAACCTATCGCCTGAAGCGCATTCTTGCCGCCTGAGTTGTCATGCGGAGCAGGGGGAAGCAAGGTTTCTTCGCTGTGGCCCTGAATGTGCGTGATGACACACGCGCCAACTACGCCTTTATCGCTTGGCCGGGTTGTCCAGCTATACCGGAAGCCATGAGCTTCAAGAATCGGGTCAAGCTTGTCGCAAACGTCAACAGCCAAATCAGCATAGTTGTAGGAGTATTTGCCGTTCATGTCGGCAACCTGTTTCTTGATGATCGGCGGGATGTTCTTCTTGAGTTCGGCCATCGCAAGTTCATAGGCTTGCTTCGCCTGAATCTTCAGGAACCGCTCATAAGAGTCCAAGACGGAACCGATTGCCTCAGGCGGCATGTTCTGGAGCTTGTCCATGAGCACCATGAACGAATCCGGCTTGCGTTCCATCTGCTCGGCTACGGGTAAATCAATCTGTGTTGCCATACGTTCCTCCTAGTGCGCCACCACTTCAAAGCTGAATGGTTCCACATACAGACCGTTATCGAATTTCTCGATGAAATGTGCGGCATGTGGTGGCAGGTCGAAGTATTTATGTCTTGCTACCGTGATCGTTTCGTAGCTCACGCGGACACGTTTCCGGAACACCCGCTTTGCCGCGAGAGCGATAGGGCAGCATTCGGTTCTTGGCCCATCAGCAGCAATCAGATCGGTTGCCTTCTGTATGTCCTTCGCTGTGACTGTGATTGTTTTCTTCATCGCAACCCCGCTTCGCGCTCTCTGCTCACCATCGCGTCGCCAAAAGGTTCGCTTCTCAGCACGTCAAGACATGCCCCACAAAGTTCCGGCTGCTCATCTTCTGCGAGTGCGTACAGATGAGATTTGCAGGTAGGTTCATCACAGCTTCTGCACTTATGAGCCGTTACCGTATCGCATACGTGGCAGGGGTGAACTTGAACGCGGTTTGTGACTTCGGATGGGCGTTTGAGGATCATGCGGCCACCTTCAGGCGCGACAAGGATGGGCGCGTATTGCTGGTATTTTGCCGTTTATATCCCGTGGCCCTTTTCTTGGAGTGTTTGGCCGATTTAGAGGCGTGTAGAGGAGCCTTGCCATCCCAATAAACGCGAACGCATCTCTCACATCCATTTCTACGGGTAGATATGTTGTAGCCAGAATCTTGAAGTTCGGAGATAAGGCGTCCAACTTGTAGGATCTTGTCCTTCTCGACAAACTCATATTTCGGGACTCCGCGATTTCCAGCCTTGCGCGTCTTTTCGAGAAATACTTCTCTCTGAGTTGGCATGGCTGCATGAAACGAATAAGGCATGAGTTTGTATTCGCCAGGGGAAAAGAACGCTCCCTTGTCAAAGCTCTTTAACTCGAACGCCAAGCGGGGATGCACCCTGTAGATCGTTACCGTCCCGTTGTGGTAAATGCGAGCTTCGCTTTTTCCTACCTCAACGCTATCTGCTGGAATTCCGCTCGCCCTAAGCGAGTGAAGCAGTCCATGCCGAGCTGGGCAGTTATCGCTCTGCTTCCTCTTGCCATTGCGAGCATCAGCGGCCCTGACGATAAAGGACAATTCCTTGCTTGCGTAAAATATTTCTTTGACCGATTTTGTTTTGTTGTTTTTACTCATCCTGCTTTCCTCTCTGTAAAAAAGGTTATGAACTTGAACGGCCATTGCCATCCACAACTTCCGCATTTGCACACATCTCTCAGATTCGGGAAGTACACGCGATCACTGGAGCACTTAGGGCATGTCATCAGAACCACCCCGCAATCACGCCAATAAGGGCCAGCAGAATGAATCCGCACAGCGCTATCTCGGCCACACGCTCGCTAAAGGTTGATCTAGGCGTGTAACTCGGCTCCGCAAATTGGTAGAGATCGTCTGAGAAGTCGTCTATCCATGCGGAGTAGACGCGGGGAGTTGCGGGCCTCCCCGCCTTCTCGCTCTGAGCAACGGAGTCTGTACTCAGGCCAGATGGTTTTCCTGCGGGTGAAATTTCTTCCACTGCCGGAGATACGGCACCGACCGGATTCGCGGAAGGATTTGCGCAACCGTTTCCATGTGATCCCTTCGCGCCGCCGCGGGAAACTTGTGAATCTTTGCCCCATAGCAGGCTCATTCGGCACCCCGCTCTGCTAGAGAGATGGCCGCTGATAGTTTCAGCAATGTCAACGATTCGCCGTTAGCGGCAACAGGCATTGTGTTTGCAATGCGGGTAATGAATTCTTGCGCCATGATGGCGGCCTCTAAGAGTGCGTCATGGGCGTTGACGGCGCGGACGATCCGTTCGGCATTGGCTTCCTGTTCTTCCTTGCTGCGCCGGTATGAGCACGTGACTGCCACGCCCAACTTCTGCGCATAAATCGCGCAATCGCCGTCAGCCGCGTAAGGATGAGGCGTTGACATTCCTTCAGAATTTTCGTAAGTCCATTTTCCCGGCGTGTGGCGGCTCATTGAGACACCGCCACTGCGTACCGCCGCTGGTTTTTCATGTTTTCCGCGTGCGTGCAAACGGTCAGATTGGCATTTCGGTTGTCAGTTCCGCGATGGTTGCCGTGGTCTACCTCTGTGCCTGTCGGTGCGCCCGTAACGAAACGGTGCAGGTAAATGCGCTTGCGCTCCCCGTTTTCGTAAATGAATGTGTAGGCATAAAGGCGGAAACGCGGTTTGCCTGATTTGGCCTTGGGGTAAGTGTTGGCAACGCGCCAGAGTCCGGCAGACAGGACGCGGGGAAGCTCAGAGCGATCTACAGGAACGCCAAAAATGCGGCCACCCTTTGCCGGACAAAGAATGACCGCAATCGTCTTCCCCACAAAGACATCGTTTGGAGGCTTTACTTTGGATCGAGAAACCGAGTATCGCGGTTTAGCAGACTGTGAATGTCTGCTGCTCGAAAGGTGTTTTCTTGTGGTTCCGCTCATCGCCACCGCAATGGGTGGTAGAAAAGCGGTTCATGGTGGGCCTGAAAGGATTTGAACCTTTAACCAACAGATTATGAGAATGCTGGCTTAAAACGCTTTACATTCTTCCGTCTGCCGTTCAAAGGTTGGTTCCCATGAACCGCTAACTACCGGGTTATGCCAAGTTTGACAACGCAGAATCAGCTTGGCGCTGGAGGTCTGCGGCAGCCTTTGCCAGTACTGTCCGGAGAATATAGTTTGTCATGCTGCGCCCCTCCGATTGGGCTGCTTTCCGGATAATCTCACGCTGAGTTTTCGTCTGGAATCTCAGCGGGAAAACGTTTGGCTGCTTTTTCGTTTTCATCGGTTGCGAGTATCTCGTAGATGTCAAGCCTATGTCAAGAACTTTAGTTCCTTTGTTTTCAGCAACTCTGCTTCTATCCTGCATTCGTCACCCCTTTGGAGCGGGGGACGAATCCCGGTTTTTTCTTGTCCGGGTCGATCACGTCCAAAGCTCTTGCCAGCGTCTCAACTCTGGCGTGGTGGTAGTGTCTGGTTATCACTGAATCGACGCCATGCCCTGCAATTTGGCGAACGGTTTCAATCGGCACGCCATTATCCAACAGCCGGGTAATCACCTGATGCCTTAGGTTATGCGGTTTGATTCTGAAATTGATGACTTTGGCCTCTATCGCGGCATCCACCAGCATCTTCCACTGTGCCTTGAGCCACGATTCAGAAGCAGGACGGTTCGGGTCGAACATGTTGCGCTTGATGCGGAACGGGAAAACGTAGTGCTCCGGTCTGGTACTTCCCCGCTCTGCTGCCTTCTTGAGTATTCGCCTCATCATTTCCGCGCCCCGCTCGTTCAAA
>Ga0207652_10003381_pt1 | contig 13180 bp, 13 predicted proteins | sample KBSC63BmetaG_FD_184334 | JGI IMG/M metagenome (GOLD analysis project Ga0207652, IMG submission 184334) | Corn rhizosphere microbial communities from Kellogg Biological Station, Michigan, USA - KBS C6-3B metaG (SPAdes) (version 2) | ecosystem: Host-associated > Plants > Roots > Rhizosphere ... | reverse complement strand
TCGATCGCGTCCTGGCCGAGGCCGAAACGGCGCGGCGCGAAAGCGGCGGCACTTTGGCCGGCTACATCGCCTACGAAGCCGGCCTCGCGCTGGAACCGAAACTCCAACCGCTGGCCGCGGCTCGCACAGGCGCCGAGGGGCCGCTGGTGTGGTTCGGCCTGTTCGACCAGCCAGCGATCATTCCGGCGGCCGAGGTCCCGCAATGGCTCGCCGACAGGTCGCAAGCGGGCGCCACGTCGATCGGGCCGCTCGACCCGCAAGTGTCCACTGGGGCCTACCTTAAGGCTTTCGAGCGGCTCCAGGAGGCGATCCGCGCGGGGGACATATATCAGGCGAACCTGACCTTCCGGCTCGCAGGCGCGGCGCGGGGCGACCCGATTGCCCTCTACGCTGCGATCCGTCCGGCGGCGCAGGCCGGCTACGGCGGGCTCGTGTTCGACGGTAGCCACTGGCTGCTCTCGTTCAGTCCCGAGCTGTTCTTCGCGCTGAAAGGCCGCTCCGCCAAGACCAAGCCGATGAAGGGCACGCGCCCGCGCGGCCGCATGCCGGAGGAAGACGAGGCTCTCAGGCAAGATCTCGCCGCTTCGGACAAGGACCGGGCCGAGAACCTGATGATCGTCGACTTGCTGCGCAACGATCTCAGCCGCGTGGCGGAAGCGGGCAGCGTGCGGGTCGAAAAACCGTTCGAGATCGAAAGCTATCCAACCGTGCACTCGATGGTCACCACCGTGCGCGCGACCTTGCGCGAGGGTGCGGGAGCGGTCGACATGATCCGCGCGCTGTTCCCGTGCGGGTCGATCACGGGCGCGCCGAAGATCCGCGCGATGGAGCTGATCGACGAAGTCGAGCGTGACGCGCGCGGGCCTTACTGTGGGGCGATCGGCCGCATCGGTCCGGATGACGACGCGGCCTTCAACGTCGCCATCCGCACGATCCGCCTCACTCCCGGCGAGAACGACAAGCACCACGCGGTCCTCGGCGTCGGCGGCGCGATCGTGGCCGACAGCGACGGGATGGGCGAATGGCGCGAATGCCTGATCAAGGCCGGCTTCGTGCGCGAGGCCGCCGGCGGGCACGACCTGATCGAGACTATGCGCTTCGATCCCGACACCGGCGTCGCCCGGCTGGAACGCCACCTCGAACGCATGAAGAAGAGCGCCGCCGAGCTCGGCTTTTCGTTCGACCGGCACGACGCGCGCAACAAGGTGCAGGCGCTGTGCTTCGAGCTCGAGGCGCCGACCCGCTTGCGCCTGCTGCTCGCCCGCAGTGGCGAGATTTCGCTGGAAAGCTCTGCCTTGCCGCCACCGCGCGAGGAAGTGAGCGAATGCATTCCCTTGCCGTTGCCGGTGGTCCCCGGCGACTGGCGCTTGCGCCACAAGTCCAGCGATCGCGGCTTTTACAACGTCGCCCGTGAGGTTGCCCTGGCGCGCGGGGCGCATGAGGCGCTGTTCGTCAGGCATGACGGCCTGGTGACCGAAGGCTCCGTCACGAACGTCTTCGTCGAACGCGACGGCAAGCTGCTGACCCCCCCGGCGTCTCTCGGCCTGCTGCCGGGAATTCTGCGCGGCGAGCTGCTGGCCGAAGGGCGCGCGGTCGAAGCCGAGCTGTCGCTCGACGACCTGGCGCAAGGCTTTTTCATCGGCAACGGTCTGCGCGGGCTGCTGCGGGCGAGGCTCCTCCAGTGAGCCTGGAGCAACTCAGCGCAGCGCTTGGCCGGATCGAGGCCTCACCGACGACGGCGATGACCGACCGCGCGACGGAACTGCGCGAGCAAGGCCGCGACGTGATATCGCTTTCGGTCGGCGAGCCCGACTTCGCCACGCCGGCGCATGTGATCGAAGCCGCCAAGGCAGCTCTGGACGCGGGGGACACGAAGTACACGCCGGTCACCGGGACCGCGCGGCTGAAGCGCGCCGCCGCGCTGCATTTCGAGCGCGACCTCGGCATCGAGACCGATCCCAAGTCGGTGATCGTCACGGCCGGCGGCAAGCAGGCGATCTTCGAGGCGCTCGCGGCGACTGTCGGCGAGGGCGACGAAGTGATCGTCCCCGCGCCGTGGTGGGTCAGCTATCCGCAGATGGTGCGCTTCTGCGGCGGCACCGTGGTGCCGCTGGAAACGCGGGCGGAGGACAACTTCCGCTTCGAGCCCGCTGCGCTGGAAGCCCTGATAACGCCGCGCACGAGGTGGCTCCTGCTCAACAGCCCGGGCAACCCCACCGGCGCGGTCTTTCCGGCGGACATGTTGCGCGGCGTCGCCGAGGTCCTTCGCCGCCACCCGCATGTGCTGGTGCTGAGCGATGATATCTACTCTCCGCTGATCTACACCGGCGCGCCGCACGCGACCCTGGCCAACTTGTGCCCCGACCTGGCCGATCGCGTCTGCACGATCTCCGGCGTCTCCAAGAGCCACGCGATGACCGGCTTCCGCATCGGCGTCGCCACCGGACCCGCGTGGCTGATCGAGGCGATGGGCCGGCTGCAGAGCAACACCAGCGGCAACCCCGCCTCGATCAGCCAGGCGGCGGCGGTCGCGGCGTTCGAGGGCCCGCAGGATTTCCTCGCCGGCTGGCGCGAGCGCTTCCGCGCGCGGCGCGATCTCGTCGTGGCGGCGGTGAACGCGATCCCCGGCCTGTCGTGCCCGGTGCCCGAGGGCGCGTTCTACGTGTTCGTCGATGCCGCCCCGCTGATGGAACGCTTTGGCGACGACAACGCGCTGGCGCTGCACTTGCTCGAACATGGCGTCGCCGTCGTCGCGGCCAGTGCGTTCGGCGGCAAGGACGGCTTCCGCATCAGCTTCGCCGCCGATGAGGCGGTGCTCGAAGAGGCGATGCGGCGGATCGCCAGCGCACTAACCTAACACCGTTCGTGCTGAGCTTGTCGAAGCACCGCTCTTTCTTCTGACGCAGCGCCGGAGAAGAAAACTGCCCTTCGACAAGCTCAGGGCGAACGGGTTAGGGGGAAGGGATCATGGAAATACCGATCCTCTACGAAGACGGCGAGGCGCTGGTGATCGACAAGCCCGGCGGGCTGCCGATGGATCGGCCGCGCAAGGGCGGCGATTCGCTCGAAAACCATCTCGACGAGCTCCGGCTCGGGTTCCAGCGAGCGCCCGCACCGGTGCATCGGCTCGATACAGATACGTCCGGCTGCCTACTGCTGGCGCGCAATCCGAAGGCGCTCAAGCGGTTCGCCGCGGCCTTCGAGGCGAGGCAGGTGGCCAAGCGCTATCTGGGAATTCTGGCGGGCGTTCCCGAGCTCAAGGAAGGCACCGTCGAGCTGGCCTTGAGCAAGATCAGCAGCGCCGAGAAAGGCTGGCGCATGATCCCGGCCCGGAAGGGCAAGCCGGCGCTGACCGAATGGCGCGTCATCGCCGAAGCGGGAGGACGCGCGCTGGTCGAATTCCGCCCGGTGACCGGCCGCACGCACCAGCTTCGCGTGCACGCCGCGTCGGGAATCGGCATCCCGCTGCTCGGCGATCCGGTCTACGGCGACGGAAAGGGCGCGTGGCGGACGATGCTGCACGCCGTCGGGCTGGAAGTCGCGCGCGAAGGCAAGCCGCCGATCGTCGCCACGGCTCCCTGGCCGCCCGAATTCGCCGCGCTAGGTTTCACCGATGGATGAGCTCGCCGCCCGCGCGCTCGAGTTGGTCGAGGAAAGCTTCATCGCCGCGTCCGGCCCCGGCGGGCAGAACGTCAACAAGGTCGCCACGGCCGTGCAACTGCGTCTCGACGTCTTCGCGCTGCGGCTCGAACCGGCGGTATTCCAGCGCCTCAAGACCCTCGCCGGGAGCCGCATGACCGCGAGCGGCGAGATCGTCCTCACCGCGCGCAAGTACCGCACGCAGGAGGCGAATCGGGAGGATGGACGCGTGCGCCTCGCCGAGCTCATCGAGCAGGCCCTGGTCGAACCGAAGAAGCGGGCGAAGACGCGGCTCAACCGGATCGGCAAGGAAGCGCGGCTGCAATCGAAGAAGGCGCGCGGCACCGTCAAGGCGAACCGCGGCCGGGTCGACTGGTAGCCTGTCCCCAGGTCGCCGGAGGGTTGACTTTTAGCGACCCCTGCCGCAGAGGCGCGCCCGGATGGGCGGCGCAGCGCGTCGCCTCTTTAGTTTCGGGCCTTACCCGCCCTTGCCGACAATTCAGGAATCAGACCATGGCGAAGCCCGCAACGATCAAGATCCGGCTGAACTCGACCGCCGACACCGGCTTCTTCTACGTGACCAAGAAGAACCCGCGCAACACGACCGAGAAGATGAGCTTCCGCAAGTACGATCCGGTCGCCAAGAAGCACGTCGAGTTCAAGGAAGGCAAGATCAAGTAAGGTCGCCCGCGACCTTAACGCCCGGAACCTTCGGGGTTCAGAGGCGGTTCAATGCTCCATCCCTAACCGCTGGAGCATGATGAACCCGATGCCGTTCGCCACCAGACCTTTGCGCTTTGCCCTTGCGGCAGCGCTGGCCGTTGCCGCCCCCGCCGCGCTTTTGGCTCCCCTCGCCCCCGCCGCCGCGCAAAGCACCGACCAGGTGCTCGACCAGGCCGTGGGCGCCCTGCGGGCTATCGGCACGATGACCGCGGACTTCACCCAGACCGACCGCAACGGCCGCACCGTGCGCGGGGTCCTGACGCTGAAGCGGCCGGGCAAGATCCGCTTCGAATACGCCAATGGCGTCAACATGCTGCTCGTGTCCGACGGCAAGGCGCTGACGTTCATCGATTACGACGTGAAGCAGAAGCAGCGCTGGCCGATCGGCAATTCGCCGCTCGGCGCGCTGCTCGACCCGAACCGCGACGTGAAGAAGTACGGCCGGGTGATCCCGACCGGCAGCCCGGACGTCTACAGCATCGAGGTGCGCGATCCGAAGCGGCCGGAGTACGGCGTGATCACGCTGATCTTCATCAAGGACGCGGGCTCGCCCGGCGGCCTCAAGCTGACGAGCTGGGTGGCGCTCGACGCCAAGAACCAGCGCACCACCGTGCGGCTGACCAACCAGCGCTACGGAATGGCCATTCCTGACAGCGCGTTCAGCTATCGCGACCCTCGCCCCTCAAGTCATCGCCCGGGATAAACGGCTGGGCGGAAAGCCGCCCCGTATCTGCGGTAAACCGCACCATGCCATTCATTGCGCAGAAAGCCGCCCGCGCGTAATTTACCAAAACAGGACGGGCGGAGGCGGGTTTCCCCCCTGTTGCCCTGGCCTCATTAGGCGCCCGCTCTGTACAGCGTGACGAACGCTCAAGATGAACCCTCGCCGCAATGCCCCCGCGGCGGGGGTTTTTCTCTTTTTGATTTCGCCCTCAAATGCCGGGCGCGGCGCATCCGCGCCGCTTGGCTTCCTCGCATAAGCTCGGGCGGCCGTTCGGCCTTGCGGTCCGCTGGTCGCGGACCGATCCTGTCTGCCTTGCCCCGCCGCCCTCGGGCCCCTAATTCGCTGCCATGGTCACGATCGCCAGCTGGAACATCAACTCGGTGCGCCTGCGCCTGCCGCAGGTCGAGCGCTTCCTCACCCAGGAGGCGCCCGACGTGCTGTGCCTGCAGGAGATCAAGTGCCAGGCGCACCAGTTCCCCGCCCAGGCGCTGGCCGACCTCGGCTATGTCCACCAGGCGGTGCACGGGCAGAAAGGCTATCACGGGGTGGCCACTATCAGCCGCATTCCCTTCCGCGAGTTCGGCCGGCACGACTGGCAGGACAACGGCGAGGCGCGCCATGTCGGGGTGGAATTGCTGGGCTCCGGCAATGGAATGGTGGTGGAGAACGTCTATATCCCCGCAGGCGGTGACGTGCCCGACCGCGAGGCCAATCCCAAGTTCGGCCAGAAGCTCGACTTCATCGGGCGGATGACCCGCTGGGCGGAGAAGCTCGACCGGCCGACGCTGATCGTCGGCGATTTCAACGTCGCCCCGCTGGATTGCGACGTTTACGATCACAAGGCGCTGCTCAAGGTCGTCAGCCACACGCCGGTCGAGATCGAGACCCTCGGCCTGTTCAAGGACGCGCACGGTTGGGTCGACCTGGGCCGCGAGTTCATCCCCGCGCCGGACCGCAATTACACCTGGTGGTCCTATCGCGCGTTCTGGCGCGACAAGGACCAGGGGCGCCGGCTCGACCACATGTGGGCCTCGCCGGACCTTGCGTCACACGCCAAAGGCCACCGCTGCGTCGAGGAGACGCGCCGCTGGGAGCAGCCGTCCGACCACGTGCCGGTGGTGACGGAGTTCACCTTCTGAACACCCCCTCGCCTTCGCGGCGGGCGGCGCAGGCGATCGACGCGCTGCGCCACGGCTGGCCGCTGCGGATCGGCGCGGCGCCGCTCCTGTTGCCGATCGAGACGGCGCCCGGCAGCGCGGCCTGCTCCAGCCTGGCGCTGATTTCCGCCGCCCGCGCCGCGACGCTCAAGCTCGCCAACCAGCGCGAGGCGGCGGACCCGCACGCGCCGGTGCTGATTCGCGCGGCCGAGCCGCTCGATCTTGCCGCCGCCCGGCCGATCGCCGATCCGCAGTTCGACCTTTCAGCGCCCCTCAAAGGACCGTTCGTGGCCGACGCGCTGCCTTGGCGGGCCGAAGCGGAGGCCGCCATGGCGCTGGCTCTTCAAGCCGGTATCCTGCCGGCGTTCCTGGTCGCTCCCGAGCCCGCCGCCGAAGCCGTAACCGTCGAGGTGGCGGACGTTGCCGCACTGCGGGACAACCGCCGGCTCGAGATCGCCACCCGCGCGCAACTGCCGATCGCGGCTAGCCACGCCTCCGAGATCGTCGCGTTTCGCAGCGCCGACGACTTGCGCGAACACGTCGCCCTGATCGTCGGTGCGCAATCGGCCGAGCGCGCCCCGCTCGTGCGACTGCATTCCGAATGCCTGACCGGCGACATGTTCGGCAGCCTCAAGTGCGATTGCGGCCCGCAGCTCGACGCCGCGTTGGCGGCGATGGCCGATGAGGCCGCGCAAGGCGGTTGGGGTGTCCTGCTATATTTGCGCCAGGAAGGCCGCGGCATCGGCTTGATCAACAAGCTGCGCGCCTATCGCTTGCAGGACCAGGGCTTCGACACGCTCGAAGCCAACCAGCGCCTGGGCCTCCCCGCCGAAGCGCGCGACTTTCCGGTCGCCGCCCGGATGCTCGAGCTGCTCGGCGTCCGCGCGATCCGCCTGATGACCAACAACCCCGCCAAGGTTGCCGCGTTCGAATCGGCGGGAGTGACGGTGACCGAGCGCGTCCCGCACAGCCTGCCGGCCAACCCGCACAACGCCCGCTACCTCGCAACCAAGCGCGACCGCGCCGGGCACCTGCTGCCGTGAACGTGTGGACGATCCGCCGCGAGCGCGACGGCGACGAAGCAGCCATCAGCCAGGTCATCGCCTCAGCTTTTGCGGCGCTCGAGTGGTCGGACGGCAGCGAAGTGGGCATCGTGGAGCGCTTGCGGAAGGACGGCGATCTCGAGGCTTCCTACGTCGCTGTGACCGCGTCCGGCAGCATCGTCGGCCACGTTGCGTTTTCCCGTGTCGACATCAACGGCGCCGCTCAGGGCTGGTTCGGCCTGGCACCGTTGGCGGTGCTCCCCGATTGGCAGAACAGGGGAATCGGCTCGGCGCTGGTCGAAGCTGGGCTGGAAGACCTGCAGCGGATCGCCGCGGCGGGCTGCGTGGTCTTGGGCGATCCGCGATACTATTCGCGCATCGGTTTCGCGCACGATCCAGCGCTGACGTATCCCGGCGCGCTTCTGGCGGATCACTTCCAGCGGCTCGTATGGCACGGTGAAACGCCGACGGGCGCGGTGACCTACGCCCCTGCGTTCGGCTGATCAGCGCTTCTCGAAGCGCTTGAGACCTTGGCCGAGTCGGTTCTCGCCGATCGCCAGCGGATCGCCCGACCAATCGGCGACGAAAGCGCTGGAGCGGCTCACGCCCGGTGCGAAGCGGGCTTCGTTGCCGAGGATCCTGAGGCCGGCGCTGGAATGCTCTTTGCCTTCCGCGGCGACGGCGATGAACGCAGAATAATTGTCCTTGTCGCGCCCCTGAACGAACAGGTTGTTGCTGATCTGCCCCGTCGCCCCTTCGGGCAAATCGATCATGTAGTTGGTCTCTTTGCCGCGCGTATCGTCGAAGTTCGAGGCGGCGACTTCGATCCGCGCCGCGCGGCTCTTCAGGTAGTGCCCGCCGCGCCCTTCCTCGAAGCGGCTGCGGCTGACCCGGACCTGGCCATACTCGCCGGCGTAGATCGAATGGGCGCAGCCGCCCGAGCCTTCGCAGGTGCCCAGCCGCGTGAAAGTCGAGCGGTCGACGATCAGCGATCCGCGCGGGTCTCCTCCGGTCAGGATGCCCTGCTGGCTGTCGCGGAACCAGCTTTGCGCCACGGTGAGATTGCCGTGCTCGAGGCGGACGCCGGCGCCGTTGAAATCGGGCACGCGAATGTTCTGGAAGACCAGGCCGGAAACTTCGGCCGAGCGCCCGCGCAGCACCAGCGCGCCTTTGCCTTCGCAGGCCACGCCGTCGAAGATCGTCGCGCCGGGCTGGGAAGCGAGATACGCGATGTCTCCCGCCGTTTGCACCGCGCATTGCCGGATCGTGCCCGGCGCGATCGCGATGGTGCCCTTGCCGGCGCCGATCGCATCGACCGCCGCCTGAAGCCTGGCGTAGCTCTTGCCCGTTTCCACCACCGTGAATGGCGCTGCGACGTCGCGCGCCGACGAAGCGCCGGCCGCCATGATCGCTATTAGCGCCGCGCCGAACGCGCCCGCGTGCTGCAAAAAGGGCCGTGTCATGACAGCAAGGACCTACCGGCCAACGGTAAAGGAGCCGCTAAGCGGTCGGGCGTTCGGTGTCGCGCGCGTCGCCCTGCGAAATCACTTTCCTACACAGCGATGTTCTTCCTAAGTTCCGCCGATGCGCGTTTCTCTCTTCCCGGCGGAAGCAGGTCTGGCTCGATGTGGGCGGCGTGCCGGCGATTTTGGCAGCAAAAGGAGGCGGCTCATGGTCACTGCGAACATTGGGACCATTCGCGTGCTCTTCGCCCGTCAGTCGTGGCGGCGAATCACCGCGATGAACGCATCGCCATAGGCTTCGAGCTTGCGAGTCCCGATACCGTTGATTTTCGCCAGCTCGGCGCGGCTCACCGGGCGAAGCGCCGCCATCTCGCGCAAGGTCGCATCGTGAAAGATCACGTAGGGGGGCAACTGCGCCTCGGCGGCGAGCTCGCGGCGCAGCTCGCGCAGCGCCTCGAACAGCGGATCGCCGGTTGGATTGGCCGTGCGGTTGCGTTCTCTGCGGCCGGCTCGCTCGCTCTTCGGCGGGGGCTGGACGATGTCGACCCGCTGCTCGCCCTTGAGGATCGCCTTCGCCTCGCCGCCGAGCCTGAGGCCGCCGTGCTCGGTCGCGATCAGCGTGCCGCGCGCCTGCAGCGCCCGGCTCAGCGGCTGCAGCAGCCGCGCTTCTTCCTCGCCGACAATGCCGAACACGCTGAGCTTGTCATGGCCGCGCTGCAGGACGCGCTCGTCGCTCGAACCGGTCAGCACTTTCTGGACGTGGCCGAAGCCGAAGCTCTGCCCGGTGCGGTAGACGGCGCTCAGCAGCTTTCGCGCCAGCTCGGTGGCGTCGATCACACCCGGCGCCTCCCGGCAATTGTCGCAATTGCCGCATTGCTCGGCCGGATCTTCGCCGAAATGCCGCAGCAGCACCGCGCGCCGGCAACCGGGCGTTTCGACCAGCAAGGCCAGCGCGTCGAGCCGCGCACGCTCGCCGCCGCGGCGTTCCTCCTCGATCTCGCCGAGCCGCTGGCGCGCCTGGGCAAAGTCGCCCGCCGCCCAGAACATCACCGCCTGGGCCGGATCGCCATCCCGCCCGGCGCGGCCGGTCTCCTGGTAATAGGCCTCGATCGACTTGGGGATGCCGGCGTGGGCGACGAAGCGCACGTCGGGCTTGTCGATCCCCATGCCGAACGCGACCGTGGCGACGATCACCATGTCCTCGCTGGCGACGAACGCCGCCTGGTTAGCCGCGCGCACGGCCGGATCGAGGCCGGCGTGATAAGGCAGCACCGGCCGGCCGGTACGCCGCGCGAGGTCTTCGGCGATGGCTTCGACCTTCTTGCGCGTCGGCGCGTAGACGATCCCCGGGCCAGGCTGCTCGGCCATCAGCCGCTCGAGCTGGCGGACGGCGTTATCGCGGTGGCGGATCGCGTAGCGGATGTTGGGGCGGTCGAACCCGGCGACGATCAGCCCTTCGTCCGGGATGCCGAGCTGCTGGAGAATATCGGACCGGGTCCGTTCGTCCGCCGTAGCGGTGAGGGCCAGACGCGGCACATCGGCGAAGCTGTCCAGCAGCGGGCGGAGCTGGCGGTAGTCGGGGCGGAAATCGTGGCCCCATTCGGAGACGCAATGGGCTTCGTCGACCGCAAACAGCGCGATCGGGGCCGACGAGAGGAAATCGCGGAATTGCGGCTGGCTGGCGCGCTCGGGCGCGACGTAAAGCAGGTCGAGGGCGCCCGCGCGGTAGGCGTCCATCGTCTCGCGCCAGTCGGCATCGGCGCTGGTCAGAGTGGCGGCGCGGATGCCGTTGGCGCGGGCCGAGCGCAGCTGGTCGTGCATCAGCGCGATCAACGGGGAGATGACGATGCAGGTGCCCGGGATCATCGTTGCCGGGAGCTGGTAGGTGAGCGACTTGCCGGCGCCGGTCGGCATCACGGCCAGCGTCGAGCGGCCAGTCAGCGTGCGTTCGACGACACTCGCCTGGACTCCGCGAAATTGCTCGAAGCCGAACACCCGGCGCAGCGCGTCGCGCGCTTCGTCCATTCTTGCCGCGCCCGGACCCATGGCATTGCTTTGGCAGATCGGGAGCGCGGGCGAAACCGCTCACATCGGGGTTATTTGCGGGGTTTGCCTGGCGGTTAGCCTCCGCTAGCACTGCGCGTCGACCCCAACGCCAATCAACAAGGGACCTTGCCATGAAGAAATTCGCCCTCGTCGCGTTCGCCACTCTCGCCGTTTACGGGCTCTCGGCGTGCGGCAAGTCGGACGATGCCTCCGAAGATGCGTCCGCCGACAACGTCGAGATGCCGGCCGATTCGGCCATGGCGGGCGCGGCCACGCCGGTCGCCGATGCGGAAGCGACGAGCGATGCCAGCTCGGCCGCCAGCGGTGCCAGCGCCGCCGCCTCGGAAGCCGGCGATGCCGCCGAGGCCGCCGCCCACGATGCCGCGGCGGCCGCGGAAGCTGCTACCAGCGCGGCGGAAAAGAAGGCGCCGTAGCCCAGCCGCCGCGGGCGCGAGCCAGCGGCTCGCGCCCGCCGGTTTGGCGGAACCGCGCTCGCGTGGTAGAAGTTTCGATTGAAACGATGGCCCCGATCGCGCCCTCCGACAGCGACTTTGCCGCTATCCCCGAAGTGCCCGCGGGCGTCTTTACCGCGCCGCTCAAACGCCCGGCGCATGTCGGTGAAGACTGGCTCGAGCCACGCCAGCGGGACTATTCGTCCGCGGAAGATTCGGTCTGGAACGACCTCTTCGAGCGGCAGATGGACATCCTCCCCGGGCGAGCGTGCGGGGCATTCATGGCCGGCCTGCAAAAGCTGCACCTCGGCCGCGGAGGGGTGCCGGATTTCGGCCGCATCTCGGACCAGCTGGGCGCGCTGACCGGCTGGAGCGTGGTGCCGGTGCCGATGCTGATCCCGGACCACGTGTTCTTCTGGCATCTCGCCAACCGGCGCTTCCCGGCGGGCAACTTCATCCGCACCCGCGAGGCCTTCGACTACATCCAGGAACCCGACGTGTTCCACGACGTGTTCGGCCACGTACCGCTGCTGACCGACCCGGTGTTCGCCGACTACATGCAGGAATACGGCAAGGCCGGCTGGAAGGCGATGCGCTACAACCGGCTGAAGGCGCTCGGCGCGCTTTACTGGTACACTGTCGAGTTCGGGCTGATCCAGGAGGAAGCCGGCCTGCGCATCTACGGCGCGGGAATCCTCTCCGGGCCGCGGGAGGCGGTATTCGCGCTAGAGGGCCGCTCGCCCAACCGCATCACGCTCAACGTCGACCGGGTCATGCGGACCGATTACGTGATCGACGACCTGCAACCGACCTACTTCGTTATCGAGAGCTTCGAAGACCTCTATCACCAGACCGTCGAACGCGATTTCGACCGGCTCTATCGCAATCTCAGCCCCGGTTTCACTTATGCCAACGCGGCGGTCATCGATGTCGACGACGTGCTCCACCGCGGCACGCAGGAATATCACTTGCGCGGCGGGCGCGGCTCGGACGCGGAGCCGGTGTGAAAATCAGCGCAGCAGTCTCGGCCAGAACATGTTCAGCGCGGCAATGAGTGCGATGGAGCCAACCAGCGACAGGATCAGCGAGCCGACTTCGTAAAAGCCGCCGAGCAAGCTCGCGCTGCCGAGAAGCAGAGGGCCGATGAACAAGCCCATGAGAAGCGCGCCGGCGACGCCCGCGGCGATGTTCAGCAATATGCCTCGAGGCGCTTCGATCCTGAGGACAATCGCGCCGAGCCAGCCGAGGATGGCGCCGACAATGAGCATGAACAATAAACCCATCGGTTGGCCCCTTCGGTTGCCCCGTGAAGCATCCAAAGCGCCACCGGGCGGTTCGTTCCGGCGTACCGCGGCGGCCGTTCGCGCCTTAGCGCAGGGCAAGCCAGGCGATCGCGGCCGCGCCCACGACGATGCGGTACCAGGCGAACGGCGCGAAACCGTGCCGGCTGATGTAGGCGACGAACGCCTTGATCACGACCATCGCTACCACGAAGCTGACGACGAAGCCGATCGCGATCTGGCTCCAGCCGACTCCCATCCCGCCGCCGGCAAGCTCGTGGCGCTTGCCCCATAGCTCCAGCGTGGAAGCGCCGAGCATGGTCGGCACCGCGAGGAAGAACGAGAACTCCGCTGCGGTCTTGCGGCCGACGCCCATGCCAAGCGCGCCCATGATCGTCGCGCCGGAGCGGCTCACGCCGGGGACCATCGCCAGGCACTGGGCGATGCCGATCCCGAGCACCCGGCGGAGCGGCAGGTCGGCGACCGGGACGTCTTCGCCCGGCGCGACCAGGCGCTCGATCGCGAGGATGGCAACGCCGCCCGCAACGAGGGCAAAGCCGACGACCTTGGGACTTTCGAGCAGCGCGTCGATCTGATCCTTGAGCAGGACGCCGAGGATCGCCGCCGGGATGAAGGCGACGATCACGTTGCGG
>Ga0207652_10003377_pt1 | contig 13185 bp, 10 predicted proteins | sample KBSC63BmetaG_FD_184334 | JGI IMG/M metagenome (GOLD analysis project Ga0207652, IMG submission 184334) | Corn rhizosphere microbial communities from Kellogg Biological Station, Michigan, USA - KBS C6-3B metaG (SPAdes) (version 2) | ecosystem: Host-associated > Plants > Roots > Rhizosphere ... | reverse complement strand
ACCATGCCGGCGTCGCCGCCGGGTGCGTCGACGAATACGAGCTCGGGCTCCTGGCCGGCGAGGCGGACCTCGACGTGGCCGGAGGGCAGCTTCGACGAGAGCTCCACCGCGACCTGCGAGAAGAGGTCGAGCATCTTCAGCCGCAGGTTCGAGCCGAGCACCTCGCCGAGCCGCGCCGCGATCTGCGCCGAGCGCTCGTCGCCGAGCTCGGCGATGCCCTGCAGGTCCTGCTGGAGCCCCTCGAGGACGATGGTCAGATTCACGATGACATCACTATGACATCACCACCGATGTCTGTCAAGTGTCATTGAGACATTCGAGCGCTGTCGGGCGCGACACCGCTTCGCAACCGGCCTTCCGAGCGGAAACCACCACCTCTTAACACGAACACAAGAACCAGAACCGTTTCGATCGTGTCTTACTTCAGCGAATGACGAGCCCGGAGGTGACCGCCGCTCCCGTGCCCGGCCCCTCCGCGAACGTCGCCGCGCAGGAGCTCGCCGCGCAGTGGCGCTCGCTGACGCGCGCCGCGACCCTCGTCGCGCTCCTCACCGCGCCGGCCGCCTTCGTCTGGTTTGCGAATCGCGAGGGCCTGCCGCTCCGCTACGCGCTCCTCCTGACCGTGGTCGAGGTGGCGGCCTTCCGCGGGCTCGTCGACCTGCTCTTCCGGCGCTACATCTCCTCGCCGAGCCTCTTCGGCGAGGAGAGCGCGGTGCTCCGCGAGGGCGACGTGATCGCCCGGCGCCGGACCGCGTTCTGGCGCCTCGCCTGGAGGCTCGTGCGCTTCGGGCTCGTCGTCGTCACGCTCGCGTGGATCGTGCTCGACTTCTTCGGTCGCGGCCTCTCCTGGGGGGAGACGGCGCACGGCTTCTGGCACACGCTCTCGCTGATCTGGAGCCCGAGCACGTTCGGCACCTTCATCTCGTTGCCGTTCTTCTTCCTCTTCAACTTCCTCATCTTCATGGGGCCGATGCTGGCGATGGGCATCTCGCAGATCCGCGGCTACCAGCCGGGCGACGCGGAGTGGGGCGTCAAGCTCGAGCACGTCCGCGGCCAGGCGGAGGCGAAGGAGGAGATCCGCAGGATCGTCACGCTCTGGCAGTCCGGCGAGCGGTTCGAGCGGGCCGGAGGCAAGCGCGAGCGCGGCCTCCTCTTCCTCGGCGCGCCCGGCACCGGCAAGACGATGCTCGCGAAGGCGATCGCGACCGGGTTCAACTCGCCGTTCGTGACGATCCCCGGGTCGGGCTTCGCGCAGACGTTCATCGGCCTCGACTCGATCCTCGTTCGCTACCTGGCGCGCAAGGCGAAGCGGCTCGCGCGCAAGTGGGGCGGCCAGTGCATCGTCTTCATCGACGAGATCGACGCCGTCGGCATGCGGCGCAGCGCGCTCGGCGGCGCGGCGACGCCGTTTCGCGAGCCGACGTTCGAGCGCTCCGGCGACCTCGTGCTGGAGACGCGGGCCTGGCGCGACCGGCAGTTCGAGCTGCGCGCGCCCGAGCGGCCCGGTCCCTCCCGCCTCGTCGAGGCGATCAACCGGGCGGTTCCCGGCGGCGCCGGCGGGATGTTCGGCGGCGGCAGCGGCCAGATGGCGCTCAACCAGCTGCTCGTCGTCATGGACGGGCTCGACAGCCCGCCGCTCGGCCGGCGCCTGCTCACGAACGGGATCAACACGATCCTCGACGCGAGCTACCTCGTCCCGCCGCGGCTCAAGGGCCGCTCGCTGCGGCTGCCGCCGCCTCGCCCGCGCGGCGAGCAGATCTACTTCATCGGCGCGACGAACGTCCCGATCGAGCAGCTCGACCCGGCGCTGACCCGCCCCGGTCGCATGGGCCGCCACGTCTGGTTCCGCACGCCGACGAAGCACGACCGCGAGGACATCTTCGACCTCTATCTGGGCCGCGTCGCCCACGAGCCGGATCTGGACAGGCCGGAGCGCCGAGACGAGCTGTCGCGGATGACGATGGGCTACTCGCCGGCGATGATCGAGCAGGTCTGCTCGATGGCGCTGACGATCGCCCACCACACCGGCCGTGAGGCATTCGGCTGGGCGGACATCGTCGACGCGATGACGACGGTCGAGTCGGGGACCGCGGTCGACATCGAGTACGTGCCCGAGGAGACGCGCGCGGTCGCGATCCACGAGGCCGGGCATGCGGTGGCGGCGCACGCGTACCTGAAGGGCGCCGAGTCGACCCGGCTCTCGATCCGGCGGCGCGGCGGCTCGCTCGGCCATCACATGGCGCTGCAGAAGGAGGAGCGGTTCTCGTCCTGGCGCAGCGAGGAGCTGGCGCGCCTGATCTGGGCGCTCGGCGCGATGGCCGCCGAACGCGTCTTCTACGGCGAGACCTCGACCGGCGTCGGCGGCGACGTGCAGGCGGCCACCGACCGCGCCGCCTGGATGGTCGGCGCGTGCGGCATGGCCCCGGAGTTCGTCGAGCTCAGGTGCGACGACGAGTCGGAGGACGAGGCGCGTGAACGGGTGATGAAGCGCTTCCAGAAGATCGGCACGCAGATCATCAACCGCACGCGCAGCGGCGGCTACGGCAGCGACCCGCTCGGCGCCGTGCTCGGCGATCCGGGCCAGCGCGCGATGGTCGAGCAGCTGCTCGGGCAGGCGTACCTCGCCGCCCACCATCTGGTCGAGGCGAACCGCGGCGCGGTCGAACGGGTGGCGGACGCGCTCGTCGAGCGGCGCGAGCTCCACGGCGACGAGGTGGTCGACCTGCTCGACGCACAGGACCTGCGCCTCCCGGAGGTCGACCTCACGCTCGACGCAACCTGGCCGCGCCTGTGAGCGAGAAGCACCACTTCCGGCTCGCCTACGGGGTGCTGGCGCTCGCCTTCTGGCTCTCGCTCGCCGGCTTCGCCCTGCTGCTCGCCCGCCCGCACCATTCGAGGGCGGTCGCGTGGTCGGCCTGGAAGCCCGCGGACGACGGCCTCCTCGGCGCGCACGAGATCGCCCTCAGCGTCGCGCCCCGCTACAAGGCGGCGAACGGTGCGCAGCTCGTCGCGGTGCAGGAGCACGGTGCACAGGTGCAGGGGCTGCGACTGGAGGCGGTCGGCGTCCGGCGCCTGAACAAGGGCGGCCAGATCGACCCGTACATCGGCCTGTACGGCGCGTCGAACACGCTCATCTACGCCTTCTGCGGCCTGCAGCAGAACTGCGCCCTGCAGGGCGACACCACGCCGAACCGCGAGCGTGCGCTGCGGCGTGAGGCGCTCGAGCTCTCCCTCTACGCGTTCCGCTACCTCGGCGTCGACCAGGTCGTCTCGCTCGTCGAGGGACGGAAGGACGGCTCGACGAACGCGGTCTTTCTCCGCCGCTCGCAGCTCGAGCCGGAGCTCGACCATCCGCTCCGCAGCACCCTGCCGCTCGCCGCGCCGCCGAGTGCCGCGTCGCCGGATCCGAAGGAGGCGCCCGTGATCGACGCCCTCACCTCGTCGAACACGTTCCCGGGGCACTTCGAGCCGCTGCCGGACGGCGATGCGATCCTCGTGCTCGACGTCGCGGACCAGGCCACCGAGTAGCTCCGGGTCTCCTTCCCGAGTACCCTGGCCTGCACGCGGTCCCAGGGGATGAAGCCGATCGTCGCCGACGACGAAACCGGGCGCACGTCGGCCCTGCTCGACGCGCTGTACGGGAGTGCCCCGGTCGGGCTCGGGTTCTGGGATCGCGAGCTCAGGTACGTCCGTGTCAACGAGGCGCTCGCGCGGATCAACGCCCTGCCCGCGGAGGAGCACGTCGGGAAGACGTTCGCGGAGGTCGTGCCGCAGCTCGCGCACATCATCGAGCCGATCGCCCGGCGCGTGCTCGAGACGCGGGAGGCGGTCGTGGCGCTGGAGATGACCGGGGGGACGCCGGACGATCCCGGGGCGCGTCGCCACTGGCGCGCGAGCTACTACCCGGTGCTCGCGCCGGACGGCGAGGCGATCGGCGTCGGCGCCGTCGTCGAGGAGATCACCGATCGTCGCCGCGCCGAGGAGCGGACGCAGCTGCAGCACGCGGTGACACGGGCGCTCGCCGACGCGGACAGCGCGCACGACGCCGTCGGCCGCGTGCTCGAGACGATGTGCGAGTCGCTCGGCTGGGACGTCGCGTGCTACTGGTCGACCGGGCCGGACGACCCGCGCTCGACTTGGGCACGGCCGGACGGCCGGCTCGAGGGATTCCTCGCGACCACCGAGCGGGCGTCGCTCTCCACTGAGCTCCTGCCGGGACGCGTCGCCGCGTCCGGCCGCTCCGAGTGGCTCGAGTCGTTCGACGACGGCGGCTGCGCGCGCGCATCCGTCGCGACTGCCGAAGGGCTCCGCTCCGGAGTCGCGTTCCCGGTGCTCGTCGAGGGCGAGGTCGTCGGCGTGCTCGAGGCGTTCACGCGCTCGCACGAGCCGCGTGACGGAGAGCTCGAGCTCGTGCTGAACGCACTCGGCGCGCAACTCGGCCAGTTCCTGCGACGCAAGCGGGCAGAGGACGAGCGCGTGCAGCTCCTCCAGCGGGAGCGGCAGGCGCGCACCGAGGCCGAGGCTGCCGTCGCGACCCTGCGGAAGCTCCAGCGTGTCTCCGAAGCCGCCCTCGAGCGCCAGTCGCTCGCCGAGCTGCTCGACACCCTGCTGCAACGGATCACCGAGGTGCTCGAGGCGGACACCGCAGCGATCCTGCTCCTCGGCGACGACGGGAACCTGCACGTGCGCGCGACGGCGGGCCTCGAGGACGGCGCACGGTACGAGTCGTCGATCCCGCTCGGCGAGGGCCTGGCCGGCCGCGTCGCCGCCACGCGCGAGGCCGTCGTCGTCCCCGACCTCTCACAGGTCGAGGCGCGCAGCCCGGTGCTGCGCCACCGCGGGATCAACTCGCTCGCCGCGATTCCGCTCGTCGCCGAGGGCCGCGCGACGGGCGTGTTGCTCGTCGGCTCGGAGGCGTTCGCGCAGTTCGCCGACGAGGACGTGACGCTGCTCGGGCTGATCGCGGACCGCGTCGCGCTCACGATCAACCAGGCGGCACTGCTCGACGCCGAGCACGCGGCGCAGGAGCGGCTGCAGTTCCTCGGCGAGGCAAGCGCGCTCCTCGGGTCGTCGCTCGACGTCGACGTGACGTTGGAACGGCTCGGCAACCTGGTCGCGGGGCGCGTCGCGGACTGGTGCGCGATCCACCTGACGACCGAGGCGGGCCAGCTGCGGCTCGTGAGCATCTCGCACCCCGACGCCGAGCGGGCCGCGCAGGCGACCGCGGCGGTCGCCGGGACGGCACCGTCCCCGGACGCGACCACGGGCGTCGGCAAGGTGGTGCGCACCGGCGAGCCGGAGCTCTACCCGGTGATCCCACCGGCGCTCGTCGAGGGCCCGGCGCGGGAGGCCGGGATCCACTCCTGCATCATCGTCCCCCTGCAGGCCCGCGGACGCACCTTCGGCGCGATGAGCCTCGTCTGGGCGGAGACGGCGGCGAGCTACGACGAGCGCGACCTCGACTTCGCGCTCGACCTCGCCCACCGCGCTGCGATCGCGATCGACAACGCGCAGCTCTACAAGGCGGCGGAGGATCGCGCTCAGGCCGCCCGCGTGCTCGCGTCGGTGGGCGACGGGGTCTTCCTCGTCGACCGGCACGGGTACGTCCGCACCTGGAACCGCGCCGCGGCGGCCGCGACGGGGCTCCACGCCGGCGACGTGGTCGACCGCCTCGCCGTCGAGGCGATTCCCGGTTGGGCCGCCATCGTCACCCGTGTCCCGATCGTCACCGCCGGCAGCGCGTCGGCGCGGGCAGAGTCGCTCCCGCTCAACCCCGGCGGGCGCGAGGTGTGGCTCTCGATCCACGGGGTCGTCGTGCCGGACGGGATCGTCTACGCGTTCCGCGACCTGACGGAGGAGCGGGCGCTCGAGACGATGCGCACGGAGTTCGTGTCGACCGTCTCGCACGAGCTGCGGACGCCGCTCGCCGCGATCTACGGCGCGGCCATGACCTTGCGGCGCAGCGACGTCTCGCTCGACGACGACCAGCGCGCAAACCTGCTCGACGTCGTCTCGGCCGAAGCCGACCGGCTCGCGCGCACGGTCAACGACATCCTCTGGGCCTCGAGGCTCGACACCGACTCGCTCCACGTCAACATCCAGAGCTGCGACCCGCGGGCGCTCGCGGCCGACGTCGTCCAGGCACAGCGCGCGCACCTCGACCCGGGGCACGAGATCGTCCTGACGGTCGAGGAGGGCTTGCCGCACCTCGCCGGCGATCCCGACAAGGTCGGCCGGGTGCTGATCAACCTGGTCGACAACGCCGTCAAGTACTCCCCCGACGGCGGGCGTGTCGACGTCGACGTGCGGACTGCGGGCTCGCAGGTCCGGTTCGCCGTCACCGACCGCGGGCTCGGCATCCCGCCGGCCGAGCAGCGCCGGGTCTTCGAGAAGTTCTACCGGCTCGACCCGAACATGAATCGCGGCGTCGGCGGCACCGGTCTCGGCCTCTACATCTGCCGCGAGCTCGTGCGGCGCATGGAAGGCCGGATCTGGGTCGAGTCCCACGGCCTCGGCCGGGGCTCGACGTTCAACGTCGAGCTCCCGGTCGCGGCCGAGTTCTAGGAACGCCGAGTCCTAGTAACCGGGCGGAGGCGCCTCGTCGACGTAGGTCGTGCGCCGACGGGCGCCGCCGCCGACGCCGCCCCAGCTCGACCAGAACATGAGGGACAGGACGAGCCCGATGATGCCGACGACCATCAGGATGACGCCGATCGTGTTGATGTCCAGACCGGAGACGGTGGCGTTGACCGCCCACGTCAGGATCGCGCCGGCCGCGATCAAGATCAAGCTGACTCCGATGCCCATTTGTTGGTCCTCCTTCTCGTGACTCCCGACGGATGTGGTCGTTCTCGTAGAGCACCGTTTGAACGGTCGAGCAGGCAAAACGGTTACGGCCCGTCCTGCCCGCCGTTGCACTAGGCTTCGCGCGGGGTGCGCAAGGGATCGATCATTCAGCTCACGGCGCTCAGCCTGGTCGCCGCCGCGATCTGCACGACCGTCGCACTCGCAATTCCGTGGCTTCCCGTGTCGGCCGGCCGCGAGGCCGACCGGATCCACTTCGTCTACTGGTTCACGACGATCATCTGCATCTCGGTCTTCTCGGTCGTCGCCGCGGTGCTCGTCTTCTCCGTCTGGAAGTTCCGCGCCGGCCCGGACGACGACTCCGACGGGCCGCCGACCCACGGCCACACGCAGCTCGAGATCGTCTGGACCGCGATTCCCGCGGTGCTCGTGACCGCGATCTCGATCGTCAGCGCCGTCGTGCTCGCGCAGAACGGCCACGCAGGCTCGAACCCGCTCCTCGTGAAGGTGAAGGCGCAGCAGTTCGCCTGGTCGTTCACGTACCCGAACGGCAAGACCTACGGCTACCTGACGCTGCCGAAGGACCGCCACGTGAAGCTCGACATCACCTCGAACGACGTCATCCACTCCTTCTGGGTGCCGCAGCTCTCGCAGAAGCAGGACGCCGTCCCCGGCCAGCACAACATGCTCGTCGTCACGCCGACGAAGCCCGGCACCTACCCGGTGATCTGCACCGAGCTCTGCGGTCTCGGGCACGCGCTGATGCGCAGCCACGTCGACGTCGTCGAGCCTGCCGCGTACCAGGCCTGGCTCGCCAAGGGCAGCCAGGCGCCCGGCTCGCCCGGCCTCGCCGTGTTCCAGGAGAACGGCTGCGGCGGGTGCCACACGTTCAAGCCTGCGGCCGCAACCGGCACGGTCGGGCCGGACCTCGACAACCTGCGTGAAGAAGCACAGAAGGCGAACCGGGGAACGGAGGCGGCGTTCGTGAAGGAGTCGATCGTGAAGCCGGAGGCCTACCTCCAGCCGGGCTACCCGGACGCGATGCCGCACACCTTTGCGTCGCAGATCCCGCCCGACAAGCTCGCGCAGCTCGTGCAGTATCTGGTGAAGGGGTCCTGATGACAGACGTCGTACACACGCACGCAGACCACGCCGCACCGGTCGCGCCCACGGGCTGGCACCGGCTGACCTACCCCGGATGGCTTCGCGTCCTCTGGGTGACGCCGATCTTCTTCGGGATCGGCCTCGGGCTGCCGCTCCTCATCCGCCACCTCGCGCACTGGGACCCGGTGTGGAAGGGGTCCGTCCTCGTCACGATCGAGCTCGTCACGACGCCGCTCGGCTTCCTCGCCGGGATCGGCGGCTTCGACTATTGGGCGTACTACGCGTCCGGGCGGCCGACGCGGCCGGAGGACCACTCGGGCCACGGCGCGCGCTCGTGGCGCGACTACTTCCGCGTCAACACCGACCACAAGGTGATCGGCGTCCAGTACGTGGTCACGACGATCATCTTCTTCTGCGTCGGCGGCCTCTTCGCGATGCTCTTCCGCGCCGAGCTCGCGCAACCGGGCGACCAGTTCTTCAACCCGCAGACGTTCAACGTGCTCGTCTCGGACCACGCGGCGCTGATGATCTTCCTGTTCGTGATCCCGGCGTTCGCCGGGCTCGGGAACTACGTGATCCCGCTGATGCTCGGCGCGGCCGACATGGCCTTCCCGCGCCTCAATGCGCTCTCCTTCTGGCTGCTGCCGATCGCGGGTGTGATCATGGTCGCCGGCATGGCGGCGCCGGGGGGCGGGCCGTCCGCAGGCTGGACCTGCTACGCGCCCCTCTGCTCGCACCAGCCGCTCGGCCAGGTGTTCTTCAACATGGGCGTGCAGTGGGCCGGCGCGAGCTCGATCATGACGGCCCTCAACTTCCTCGTCACGATCATCACGATGCGCGCGCCGGGGATGACGTTCTGGCGCATGCCGCTCCTCGTCTGGGCGAACTTCACGACCTCCCTGCTCGTCGTGATCGCGACGCCGTTCATCGCCGGCTCGCAGTTCTTCGTGATGTTCGACCGCGTGCTGCACACGAACTTCTTCGAGCAGGGCGGAGGCGGGTACGTGCTCGGGTACCAGCACATCTTCTGGTTCTACTCGCACCCGGCGGTCTACATCATGATGCTGCCCGGCTTCGGGATCATCAGCGAGGTGATCGCGGTGATGAGCCGCAAGCCGGTGTTCGGCTACCGGCTGATGGCACTCTCGCTGATGGCGATCCTCGTGCTCGGCTTCTCCGTGTGGGCCCACCACATGTTCGTCGCCGGCATGGCGGGATGGCTGCGGGTGCCGATGATGGTGACGTCGATGGTGATCGCCGTCCCGACCGGCATCAAGATCTTCTCGTGGTTAGCAACGATGTGGGAAGGGCGAATCAGATTCACGACCCCGATGCTCTTCGCCCTCGGGTTCCTCTCGATGTTCGTGATCGGCGGCCTTTCCGGCATCTACCTGGCGTCGGTGCCGATCGACATCCACGCCTCCGACACGTACTTCATCGTCGCGCACATCCACTACGTCCTGTTCGGCGGATCGGTATTCACGATCTTCGCGGGCATCTACTACTGGTTCCCGAAGATGACCGGCCGCATGTACAGCGAGCGGCTCGGCAAGCTCCACTTCTGGCTGACGTTCACGGGCTTCAACCTGACGTTCTTCCCGATGCACTACATCGGCCTGCAGGGGATGCCCCGCCGCGTCGCCGACTACGCCGACCGTTTCGCCGACATCAACCTCTTCATCTCGATCGCGTCGTTCGGCCTCGGCGCCTCGACGCTCGTCTTCCTCTACAACATGGTCAACTCGTGGGCGCACGGCCCGGCCGCGGGAGGCAACCCGTGGCGGGCGCTGACGCTCGAGTGGCAGGTCTCCTCGCCGCCTCCGATCTTCAACTTCGACGAGATCCCGCAGGTCGTCGGCCACCCGTACGAGTACGGCGTCCCGGGCGCGCGTCATGCGATCTTCGGCGTGCCGCATCCCGAGCCGGTGGGGACCGACTAGGTGCACCTCCTCGTGATCGCCAACGAGACGGCGGCGTCGGCGACGCTGATCGACGCGGTGCGTGCCGAGGTGGGCGCCGCCGACCGCGTGACCGTGATCGCGCCGGTGAACGAGCCGAACGAGGGGTACGTCGTCTACGAGGACACGAGGCGCGCGGCAGCGGGACGCCGTCTCGACCGGACGCTCAAGTCGTTGCGCGAGGCGGGTGTCACCGCGCAGGGATTCGTCGTCGAGACGGGGCCGGTGCAGGCGGCCAAGGATGCGCTCGCACAGCTCGAGCCCCCGGTGGACGCGATTGTCGTCTCGACGCACGGGCAGGAGCGGTCGGGATGGATGCGCCGCGACGTCATCGGCGAGATCGAGCGGAGCTCAGGGCTCGCCGTGAAGCACGTCGTCGTCGAGAAGCAGGGAGACGGGCAGACGAACGTGCTCGTGATCGCGAACCAGACGGTGCTCTCGCCGGAGCTCTACGCCCGGATCCGCGAGCGGCATGCCAAGGGGCCCGCCGCGTTCCTGATCGTCGCGCCGCAGGGCGACGACGAGCCGCACGAGGACGCCGACCGCCGGCTGCGACTCGCGCTCACCGAGCTGCGCGGGGAGGGCATCGAGGCGCACGGCCAGGTCGTGCATCCCGATCCGTACACCGCAGCTCGCCACGTCGTCAACGACGAGCGGGTCGACGAGATCATCGTCTCGACCTTCCCGGGCGAGCGCAGCGGCTGGCTGCGTCGCGACCTCGTCCAGCGCCTGCGCAGGGACACGGGACTGCCGGTCGACCACGTCACCTCGGACGTCCGGGTGACCGTATGAGCGCGCACGCCGAGCCGCAGCCCGGCGCCCTCGAGCACCACGGCCCGCCGCCGATCCACTACAGCTCGCGCGTCTCGCCGTCCGTGCTCGGGATGTTCCTCTTCATCGCCTCCGAGATCATGCTCTTCGGCGCGTTCTTCACCGTCTACTTCTTCGACCGCGTCGTCAACCACGGCGTCGACGGGCACTGGCCGCCGGCGGGCTTCCACCGCCCGGCGCTCGCCGCGGGCGTGAACACGTTGATCCTCGTCACCTCGTCGATGTCGATGCACTGGGCCGACACCTCGATCAAGAAGGGCAACCGCGCCGGGCTGAGAGCGGGTCTCGTGCTGACGTTCCTGCTCGGCCTCACGTTCCTGCTGTCGCAGGTGATCGAGTATCACCGGATCGGCTTCAACACCGGCGACACGTCGTTTGCGTCCACGTTCTTCGGCCTGACGGGGCTGCACGGCGCGCACGTCTTCGTCGGGCTGACGATCCTTCTCGTGATGACGATCCGCGCCTTTCGCGGGCACTTCTCGCCGGAGAACCATCACGGCGTCGAGATCGGCGGCATCTACTGGCACTTCGTCGACGTGATGTGGATCGTCGTCTACGTGACCGTCTACCTGCTCTAAGGAGACCGATGAAGAATCCCTTCCGGAGCGAGGAGGACGCGTTCCGGTTCGTCTGGTTGACGATTGGCTACTTCGCGCTGATCGCGATCGGATCGTGGATCAATCGCTTCGTCGGGGTCGCGGTCTTCGTCGTTCTGACCGCGGCCGGCACCTGGTGGTTTCTCCGCCGCGGCGACCGCGAGCCGCCGGTCAAGGAGACCCCCGCGCCGAGCCCTGCCGGAGAGCACCGCATCCTCGTCGTCGCGAACGAGACCGTCGGCGGCCCGGAGCTCCTGTCCGAGCTCCGCAACCGCTCGCAGGAGCGCCGCGTCTCCGTGCTCGTCGTCTGCCCGGCGCTCAACTCGCCGCTCCGTCACTGGGTCTCGGACGAGGACGATGCCCGCAACGCGGCGCAGGCGCGCCTCGACGCGAGCCTCGAGGCGATGCGGTCGGCCGGCCTCTCGGCCGACGGCGAGATCGGCGACGGCGACCCGGTGCAGGCGATCGAGGATGCGCTTCGCACGTTCCAGCCGGACGAGCTGATCCTCTCGACCCATCCGCCCGGCCGTTCCCACTGGCTCGAGCGCGGCGTCGTCGAGAAGGCGCGCGAGCGCTTCGACCTCCCGCTCACCCACGTCGTCGTCGACCTCGAGGCCGACGTCAACCCGACCTGACGCCGACGATCTCCCAGGTCGATCCGCTGCCGCTTCGCGGCGAGCTGCGCGAGGTTCATCGCTCCGCGCTCGGCGTCGGTGCGCTCTCCGACGACTGGGCGGAGAAGAGCCTGCCCCTGCATACCGAACGCGACGATTTCGTGTTCCTCGTCGCACGCGACGGGAGCGAGCTCGCCGGCTTCGCGTACGGCTACACGGGCAGGCACGGCCAGTGGTGGACGGACCACGTCGCCCGCTCGCTCACGGCGGCACAGCGCGCCGAGTGGCTCGACGTGCCGCACTACGAGATCGTCGAGCTGCACGTGCGGCCGGCGCGGCAGCGCGGCGGGATCGGGAGCGCGCTGCTCGCGCAGCTCCTGACGCGGCAGCCGCACGACCGCGCGATCCTCTCGACCCAGGCAGGCTCGCGGAAGGCGCGGAGCTTCTATGCGAAGAACGGGTGGACGGAGCTCGCGGGCGTCGACTTCGGTGCGGGCTATCCGCCGTATCTCGTGCTCGGCAAGCGCCTCGCCGCCTGAGCCCCGCCCGGCGCCCGGCGCCACGACCTGCGGCGGCGAGCCTACTTGCCGGCGACGCTCGAGACGTACGTGGCGACCGCCTGGATCTGCGCGGGCGAGAGCTGGCCCTTGAACGCCGGCATCGCGCCGCCCCCGACCTCGACCTGATGCGCGACGACGCTCTGCGGCGGCTTCAGCTGGTCGAGGTTCGGGCCGACGTTGCCGGTCGAGCCGGCGTCCTTCAGCGTGTGGCAGCCGCCGCAGCCGGCCGACGAGAAGACCTGCTTGCCGTCGGGCGCCGCAGTGCCTCCGCCGCTCGTCGTCGTCCCACCCGTCGTGGTGGTCGTCGTCGTGGTTGCCCCGCCGCCTGCCGGCGCCGACTTCGACGCGGTCACGCCGCAGTTCGGGTTTCCGGCGCACTTGGCGACGTAGATCGCGATGTCGCGTGCGTCCTGCCCCCGGTAGAGGTTCGCCGGCATCGGCTCCTCCGGATAGGCGATCTGGCCGCGCACGATGTCGCGAATCGTCTGCTCCGAGAACCCCTGCGTCTTGTCCGACGAGAACGCATCGTCGAGGTTCGGCCCGATCGTTCCCTGCGACTTCGCGTCCGCGAGCGTGTGGCACGACGCGCAGGACGGCTCGGACGGCTTCGCGCTCTGCAGGAAGAGCTGCTTGCCGTGGCCCGCGTCGCCGACCGTGACGCGACCGACGGCGCCGCAGCCTGACGCCGCAAGCGCGACGAGCAGGACCGCGACCGGTG
>Ga0207652_10003369_pt1 | contig 13194 bp, 13 predicted proteins | sample KBSC63BmetaG_FD_184334 | JGI IMG/M metagenome (GOLD analysis project Ga0207652, IMG submission 184334) | Corn rhizosphere microbial communities from Kellogg Biological Station, Michigan, USA - KBS C6-3B metaG (SPAdes) (version 2) | ecosystem: Host-associated > Plants > Roots > Rhizosphere ... | reverse complement strand
GCGATTAACTCCGGCCTTAACATTATGCCTGAAAAATATGATTTTGCGGCCACGCCTCCTATACTACCAAATGCTGATGGGCTTTATCCAGTCGCAGTTCCCGGAGTTACTAAGTATGTTTAAAAATTTAATTCTCTATCTGCCCGGAATATTTTTACCGGGCAGATATTTTGCAATGCTTAATTTTTGATTTTTTAAAATGATCTCATAATTCAATATGAACATCTGCCAGGCAGTTTTTTAAAATGAAAATAAATACACTGTTTGTAATACTTTTTAATGCTCTCTTTTTCTTCGCCTGTAGTTCTTCTAAAAAAATAATTACAACTACTCCATCAAAAATAATTGATACCATCTCAAGAAAAATTGATACCGCTTCAAAAAAAATAATTGATACAACTGTGAAGAATATTAAACCGGAAATTGATAGCTCAAAGACAGATTCTTTTATGGTTGATCTTTTGAAAAAATATCCTCAATATTTCGACAGCATTTTTAAAAATAAAAAAGCCTGGAATGTTCAAATCATTTACACGCAAATAAACCGCGATAAAAACAACAATCCATCTTTTAAAGATTATTATTTTAATGTTGATCCATCAAAATATTTTTATCCTGCTTCTACCGTAAAACTTCCAGTTGCAGTACTTGCACTGCAAAAGTTGAATGAGTTAAACGATTCCAGAATTAGCAGGAAAACCACGATGATAACGGAAGCCGGATACAGCGGGCAAACAGCTACATATAATGATCCACAAACCGCAGATGGAAGGCCAACTATAGAAAGCTATATTAAAAGAATTTTTTTGGTCAGCGATAATGAAGCGTTCAACAGATTGTATGAATTTCTTGGACAAAAATATATTAAAGACCAGCTTCATGAGAAAGGATATGCGGATGCGCAGATACTTCACCGCCTGGAAATTTCTTTATCCGAAGATGAGAACAGGCACACCAATCCTATACAATTTTTAGACAGCAACAACAAAGTATTGTACAGCCAGCCATTAGTTTTTAATAAAGATGTTTATAGTGAAAGAAATGATTCATTAGGAAAAGCGTATATGAGCAATGGCAATCTCATAAATCATCCGATGGATTTTTCAAAAAAGAACAGGCTAGGCCTTGAAGATCTACACCACATTTTAAGAAGTGTAATCTTCCCTGATAATGTGCCTGCAAAACAAAGATTTAATCTTACAAAAGACGATTATGAATTTGTTCATCAATACATGTCGGAGTTTCCTCCGGAATCAGTTTTTCCATCTTATGATTCGGCAGAATATCCTGATGCTTATGTAAAATTTTTATTGTATGGCGCACGCAAAGAATCATTGCCAAAACACATAAGGATATTTAACAAAGTTGGCGATGCTTACGGACAGTTAATTGATGCGGCTTACATTGCAGACTTTGGCCGGAATATTGAATTCTTTTTATCAGCCACAATTTATTGCAATTCAGATGGAGTTATTAATGATGATAATTACGATTATGATACAATCGGATTGCCTTTCATGAAAAACCTCGGGCAGGTGATCTATAATTATGAATTACAAAGAAAAAGAGCCTTCACTCCAAATCTTTCATCGTTAAAAATAACTTACAATAAAGATTGATTTGTTTTTAAAAACTTCAATCTCTTATTTTTGCGAAAATTTTATAAAATATAATCATGCAACTTTCTTCAAACTTATCAAGATTTAATGAACCTGAAACATTGAAAATGGCTAAACTTGGCCGCGAATTAAGAGCGCAGGGAATAGACGTTGTTGACCTTAGCGTGGGTGAACCTGATTTTAATACACCAGAGCATATAAAGGATGCTGCAAAAAAAGCTATTGACGAAAACTGGAGCCATTATACGCCTGTGCCAGGTTATCTTGATTTGAGAGAAGCTGTTTGTAGAAAACTTAAACGCGATAACGGCCTTGATTATACGCCCACCCAAATTGTTGTAAGCACAGGGGCAAAGCAAAGTATTGCTAATGTGATGCTAAGTATTCTTGATGATGATGATGAAATTATTATACCAACACCATACTGGGTTTCTTATTCTGAAATTGCGAGGTTTGGCAGGGGGAAAGTTGTGTTTGTTCACACCACTATGGAAAACGGTTTTAAAATGACGCCAGAAGAATTAGAAGGCGCCATCACGGATAAAACGAAATTATTTATTTTTTCTTCTCCGTGCAATCCTACCGGCGCCGTATATACCAAAACGGAACTGGAAGCGCTGGCAAACGTGTTTAGAAAATATCCTAACATAGCTATCATAAGCGATGAAATATATGAATACATCGATTATGCTAATGACAACGGAGGCGGCCATCAAAGCATTGCACAATTTGATGATCTGAAAGATCGAATCATTATTATAAACGGCTTAAGCAAGGGCTTTGCAATGACGGGATGGAGGCTTGGATATATTGCTGCGCCTGCCGAAATAGCAAAGGCTTGCGAAAAAATCCAGGGGCAATTTACAAGCGGTACGAATTCTATCGCACAACGTGCAGCGATAACCGCATTAGATTCACCGCTTTCTTCAACTTACGAAATGGTGAAAGAATTTAAAGCACGCAAGCAAAAAGTAATGGAATTGCTAAAAGAAATTCCCAATATTAAATACACCGAACCTGATGGCGCATTTTATATTTTTCCGGAAGTAAAAAGTTATTACGGCAAAAAAGCTGGCAATGAAGTGATCAATAATGCCAGCGACCTTTGCATGTATCTTTTAAATACTGCTCATGTATCTACCGTTAGTGGTGATGCATTTGGCGAGCCTTCCTGCATAAGAATTTCTTTTGCCAACAATATGAAAAATATAGAAGAAGGTTTGAAGAGAATTAAGAAGGGATTGGAAGCGCTTAGTTAATTAGTTTATTGGTTAATTCGTAGTGTGGTATGAAACATATAAGCTATTCCTCTGTGGATCTTTGTGCCTTTGCGGGAAAAGATCTATTTGCAGCCTGTTCTAAAAACTTTTCATGCAATTTTAAAACCTGCGGAATAAGCATTTGCTGTTCATCATTAACTATAACATACTCGCATAGACGAAGTTTATCTTCTTCCGGCATTTGCTTATTCATTCTCGCCTCAACCTGCTCTGCAGAAATATTGTCACGATCTACAGACCGCTTTATTCTAAGGCTTTCCGGAGACTTTACTCCGACAACATAATCAAGCTCTTTATCGGAACCGCTTTCAAAAATTAATGCAGCTTCTTTTATAACATAAGGAGCCGTTTGCTCTTTGAACCATTTCTTTGCATCGTTAATTGTTGCAGGATGTACTATCGAATTAAGAACTTTTAATTTTTCTTCACTGTTAAAAACCTGTTCCGCCAGGTAAGGCCGGTTAAGGATTTTATCATTGTACGCTTCATTTCCAAATGCATTGATAATGGAAATTCTCAATTCTTCATCTTCAATCATTAACTTTTTTGCAGCGTCGTCAGCATAATAAACAGGAATTCCCAACACTTCAAAAATGCGAGCGACAGTGGTTTTGCCACTGCCAATGCCACCAGTCAGCCCAATTTTAAGCATGATCATTTATTATGTACACCTGCGAAGTTTGATGTACACTGCTCCAATACAGCTATAACATTTTGTATTTCCTTACATCTTACTTTGTGTACATCCAACTTCGTACGTAATTATTTGCACATCATTTTATCGGAGCCACCGGCTTGTTAATATTAGCCGTCCACTCCATACTAATAGAACTTTTTTCCATTTTAATATAACTGCCAGGGTTGATTTCCAACATCATTGTTCCATCATCATTGATTTTATTTATAGTGCCATGTATGCCGGCTATCGTTACAATTTTATCACCCTTTTGTAGATTAGCGAGAAATTGTTTTTGTTGCTTCGCTTTTTTTGCCTGTGGCCTTATCATAAAAAGCCAAAATACCAAAATCATAAGACCCAGAAATACAAACTGAAAACCACCGCCGCCTGCGCCGCCCTGTCCTAACATTAAAAAAACCGTTGCTACATTCATATTATTTGTTTTGTTTATTAATAATTATTTATTTGGCAGAAACGACCTGCCCTGTAAGTTTTAATTCAGGAAATTTAGGATACGCATTTGAAGTTACTGTAATGGTTTTATGCACTTCTCCTACTCTTCCTTTGCTGTTAAAAACTACTTTTAAAAAACCCACTTCACCTGGCTTTATGGGTTCTTCCGGCTTTTCAGGAACTGTGCAGCCGCAGCTTGCAACTGCGGAAGCTATTACCAGTGGCTTGTTACCCGTGTTGCGAAAGCGATAACTGTATTCAACTTTGTCCCCGTCGGTTACATTGCCAAAATTATAAGCCGAATCAATAAGCTGAACCGTTGTTGTATCTGTAAATTGTGCTGTTGTATTCCCTGCCATTACATCCTGGTTGTTTTTTGTATTACGAATATTACAGGAAAAAATAAGGCAACAAATACATATGCTAACAATTAATTTATTCATTTTTATTTTTTTGCAAAAGTATTATAAAGTACTGTTTTTAAAATTTTTCTTATGGATTTTATTCTGGGATAAAAGTTCTTTATGAATGTTGTCAAGAATACCATTTACAAAATGGCCGCTTTGTTCAGTGCTGTATTCTTTAGCAAGGTCAATATATTCATTGATGGTAACCCGCGGCGGTATTGTCTCAAAATATAAAAATTCACATACACCCATTTGCATTAATATCATATCAAGCGATGCAATGCGTTCTGCATCCCAGTTTTTCAATTTTGGCTTAATTAAGTCAAGCGTAAAATTTTTCTTATCAATTACACATTCCATTAGTTCTATAGCAAAATCTATTTTTTCTTTCCCAATAATTTCTTCAAAGTTGAATGATGCGGGTTTTTGCAGTAAAGAAGCCATGAGTGTAATCATCATGTCTACGTCATCGTCCCAGTGAATAAATTTTTCTTCTACATCACTTATAAAAAATTCCTCCGGAAGCATAAGGTTATCAAAAATGTATTCCAGTATCTTTTTCTCTGATCTTTTATCGCGTGCCTTAATTTGAATGTATTCTTTATACTCAGGTGATGTTGTTAACTGCAAGTAGGTTTTTTTTATCAGTTCATCATCCATTAAATGCTTTACTTTAAAATGTTCAACAGTTTTCTTGAAGTAAACATTATCTATAATTAACCAAACAATCTCATTCCCTGAAATTTTCGTATTTGTATTAAGATCATCGACAGAGGGCAAATGCTTTTGAGCTCTTTTTACAGCATCCCTTTCAGCAAACCGGGCTACTTCAATTATGAAAGAAATGAGATAGGCGAAGAGGTATCGGGATTGCTCAATGTTTTGTTTTAAAATCTGTAATGCTTCACCAGGCCGGGTTTCATTATTCATGGATTCGATACTGTAAAGAGCTTGCATTACTTTCACTCTTATATTTCTTCTGCTTAACATTCTTAAAGAACTTTTTTAAAGAGGCGCAAAGATATAGTAATGTGATTATATGCCCAATGAAAGGTATGTGAAGAATTAATTTCGATAACAGCGCACATACTGCTATAAAAAACCAAATTTTTATTCAACCAGCAATTTTTTCCTTTCAATATTGCTGCCGTCTGTGTTACTTATTTGTACTATATAGATTCCCTTTATGCCTGTAACTTTTACCGTAGTATTTTGTTGGTTTAATAATTGTTCCTTGATTTTTTGTCCTGAATTATCGTAAATACTCATCATTAGGGGCTGAGTGAATTTATCTATATAAACGGTAAACTGACGTTTTGCAGGATTCGGATAAACAGAAAAGTTATTTTTTTCTTTTGAAGAGGAAATAGAAATGATATCTGAATAAGTGTGACCTCCATCTTTATTTTCTATCTGCAACCTGTAAAATATCTTTGAATTTATCAATACAGAAGAATCGATAAAAGAGTAATCCAGTTCGTTGTTTGAATTGCCGTTAACAGATTTACTTGCCACAAAGCCAACGCCGGAAAAATTTGTTTCGCTGCCTTGTTTTCTAAATACGTTATACCCTTTTACATTTTGTTCAGACGAGGTTTTCCATTGCAAATTAATCTTGCCTAAGGATGTTTCATGCGCCGTAAAAGAGATAAAATTTAATGGCAAAGCTCCAAATGGAAAGACGTTTGATGTATCGCTAAATCCAAGATCATTTGTGACTACGAGGCTGTAGTTCCCACTAGAGTTAACATCGTAATTTGCAAAAGTGGCGCCAGGTATAATAACATTATTTCTTAACCATTGATAAGTAAGGTTCCTACCCTGCAGTCCTTGCAATAAGTATGAATCTCCTCCATTTTGTTCCATAGAAGTAATATACGCTTTCGGATGACGTAGATAGCTGGTATCCTCTAGCCTGTAAATCACGGGCTCGTCGTAAAATATAATATAGATACCTCCAAGCCTGTCTTCCCCGAATGAAACAGGATTGTTTGGCAAATCTCCGGCCTTTAAAAGGTGTATTACATCGCCAGACAATTGGCCATTTGCTTCTTTAATGCCATCTACAAATTTTTGAACATAATCGGCAAAAATATAAGTACCAAATAAAAGTTTAGATTCTGGAGATCTGATCACATATCCGCCGATTATTGCGTTACTAGTAGTATGGGAATATGCATAAATAGGCAGGGTTAAACCACTTGTATTACAGCCAAACGATGAATTGAAACAAGCACCACCTTCCATTACATTCCACCCATAGTTTTGCCCTCCTGGTGAATTTATCTTCTGAAAATTTACTTCTTCATACTTGTGTTCACCAACATCTGGTAACCACATATCGCCAGTTAATTTATCAAAGCTGCTTCGATATGGATTGCGCATGCCGGTTGCCCAGATTTCCTTCTTAACCGCAGGCGTTGCATCATTATAAAACGGATTAGTTGAAGGAATTACATAAGGTTGTCCATCTGTTGAATTAGTCACATCTATTCTTAGTATTTTTCCAAGAAACGTAGTTTTATCCTGGCTATGTCCATATGGATCTCCTCCATCGGGGCCCCCATCTCCAAAATTTATATATAAATATCCATCTTTGCCAAACATAAGATTTCCACCTAAATGATCCTCTGCAACCTGTGCCTGAACAAGTATAGTTGTAGCGGAATTGGGATTTGCAACATTGGAATCAGCTATACTAACCTTATATTCTTCTACAACTGAGTTAACATTGCCTTCTGAACCAGTGGTATAATAAACGTAAAATTTACCATTAGTTTTAAAGTTTGGACTAAATGCAAATCCTAATAGTGCCCCTTCAGGAACATAAAATACTTTGGAAGAAATATCTAAAAAGGGAGTTAATCTTACGGTGCCATCCGGATTAATAACCCTTATAATCCCATTATTTTCAGCAACAAACAACCTGTCGTCGCCGCAGTTCTTTAAATCAATTGGATATTTAAACCCTGTAGCATACGGAATTAAAGTAAGTTTTTGGCCTAATATTTTAGCAGAAGTAATTGAGAACGCAATAAAAAAGAAAAAGGCTATAAAAACTTTTGACATAAGACCAGTATTTTCTACGAAAATATGTAATTTAGGCAATTTTAGAAATGTTAATCAGATAACACAAGTTATATCGCTATTATTATCAGTGCAATTCGAACTTGCAAACCCATCGCTACGTTCAATCTATTGCGTATTAACTGTGTTGGCTTCAGGCAAAAATAGTTGCAAGATTCTTTATATTTATAGAGGTGAATATGACATGTTTAAAGGAAGAGAAACTATTGATCGAAATAAAAAAGGGCAGAATGCGATTTTTTCTCTAGTGCTATTTTGTGACCCTGTTAGGATTCAAACCTAAAACCTCTTGATCCGTAGTCAAGTGCTCTATTCAATTGAGCTACAGGGCCATTATTTATAAAGTTGATAATGATTCTTATCCAGTTTATAACATTGGGGCGCAAAAATAATAAATTATTTGTTTACAACATTTCAGAATATTGCATCTTTATAAAATTATGAAAATTTATTTCTGGTCCGTGGGGAAAGCGCATGAATCCTACGTGAAAGAAGGACTAATGATTTTTACCAAAAGAATTTCACATTACTATCCGGCAGAATGGAAAATTTTTCCATCTTCAAAAAATGCTGTCTCCTTAACTGAAGATCAGATTAGGAAAAATGAAGCGACACAATTGTTGAATGCAATTCAAATTGATGATATAGTTGTGGCATTGGATGAAAATGGAAAGCAATGGAATTCATTTGAGCTTGCCGGTTTTATTCAACAAAATTTAAACAATGGAATTAAAAATTTAATCTTTATAATAGGTGGTGCTTATGGATTGCATGAAGCTATTTTTAAAAGATGTAATTATAAATGGAGCTTATCCCGGCTCGTTTTCCCGCACCAGTTGGCAAGGCTTATACTTGCAGAGCAGGTATATCGTGCCTGCACAATTATCCGGAACGAAAAATATCATCATTCTTAGTTTTATATGTATGTTTGATGATTTTAAAAATTATTTGGAATGTCTATAACTGTTATCATTATAGTAATCACCGTTATTCTTTCTATAGCTGGTTTTCGTAGCCCCAAAGTGATTGATGATCTCATTTTTTATCCGCCTGCTATTACCGATCATAAACAATATTACCGCTTTATTACTTCCGGTTTTATCCACGCAGATCCGGGTCATTTGTTCTTTAATATGTATGCATTTTATTTATTTGGAAATATTACTGAAGAAATTTTTGACGCTATTTTTGGAAATTATGGCAAAATATTATACATCGTTATGTATCTTCTGGCATTGATTGTTTGTATAATACCAAGTTATTTAAAGAATAAATCCAATCCCGATTATCGAAGCCTCGGCGCTTCCGGTGCTGTATCCGCAGTAGTATTTGCTTATATTTTATTTAACCCGTTACAGGGTATCGGCTTAATATTTATACCTATCTATATGATGGGTTTTTTATTCGGCATTATTTACCTCGGTGTATCCTATTGGCTAGACAAAAAGGGTGGTGGCCGTATTAATCACTCTGCGCATATTTGGGGCGCTCTTTTAGGCATTATATTTTTGATTGTTGCCAGCCAATTATTTTCTAATTATCCAGTACTGGATCATTTTATTAATGCCGTTAAAAACCTTGACCCACATAAAATAATCACTTTTGGATCAAGTCCACTTTAAGAATATTAGTGGTTGCAGATGTGATTCTAAAACGATTATCTATTCTCTTACCAACAACCCAAATAATTTTTTTATTGCTTTCAATAACCCAGGTAATCTCTTTCTCTGCAACGGACATTTTAGTATCAATAAAAAATCTGCTCAACTTCTTTTTTTTCTGCATGCCTAAAGGATAAAAATAATCTCCCTGTTTCCATTTTCTTAGCACTAAAGGAAATGCAATCACTCCGGCATCCAGCATAGCAACATTGCTTTCAGTTGAAAGGCTATAATTATCGGCTGAGATTTTTTCAATAATCAATCTTCCATTTGCAAATTCAATTTTCTTATCATTTTCATTAATAACAACTAATGAATTTTCAACTGAATGAATGGGACTGATTATTATCCACTTCCTGTTTTTAATAATTCTGTGTGATGCGGATGAAATATATTTTCCGCTTTCACTTTTCAATAAGTGTAATACTTCATCTGTTTGATGCGCCGTAAAGCCATAATCTTTTATAATTTCATACACAACGGTTTTCAAAGGTTTGCTCTTTAACAATTTTAAAACTGGTACGTGTGCCTCGCTGCCCTTATTCTCTATTAATTTTTTTTTATGAAGAAAAATAGCTTGCTGATATAACATGTCAATTTCTTTGAAACGTTCAATATTTTGCTGCAGATTTTCTTCAACTTGCGGAAATACTTTTTTTAAAGAAGGGATTAAAGTATGCCTGAAATAATTTCGTGTATACTTCTCTGTTAGATTTGAGGAATCTTCAACAAAAGCCAAATTATTTTCTTGTGCGAACGATAATATATCTTCTTTTGTAGCGAACAATAAAGGGCGGATTATATTTCTCTGCTTTGGTAAAATACCATGCAGACCTTTAATCCCCGTGCCTTTGAAGAAATTCATTAAAAGCGTTTCTGCGTTATCGTTAGCATGATGTGCAGTAAGAAGAAATGTTGAATGTTGACTCACGGTTGCTGGTTGTTGCCTGCTGTTAGTTGCTTCAATCAATTCACTAAACCATTTATATCTTAATTCCCGTGCGGCAACTTGTATGGATAGTTTTTGTTCACCTGCATATTTTTCCGTTTCAAATTTTTTTACAAACACCTTTACTGCATATTTTTCTCCAAGCGATTTAACAAATGCCCCATCACGCTCACTCTCCTCTCCTCTCAACTGAAAATTGCAATGCGCAATTTCAAAATTCAATTTTGCCTGGCTGCACAATTCACACAACACAACTGAATCCACTCCTCCGCTTACGGCAATAATTAAATTATCTCTTTTTTGAAAAAGATGTTCATGAAGAATATTATCAATAAATCTTTCCAGGAGAGGCATCTTAAGTATAGTTATGCTGTTTCAATATCCTCAAGGTCTTCATAAGCAGCCTGCAGTTCAGTGTATGAATGATGATCATTGCCGGCTTCAGCCACTTCCATTCCTCTTTTGTAAACCCGCAATGCTTTAGTAGTATCGCCTACTCTCTCAAGCAATTTTCCAAGATGGTAGTAAGAACCAATGTAGGTAGGCTCTCTTTTTAATATTTCGTTAAACAACTTTCGGGCCTCTTCATCATTGCCAATCTTAATATATTCCAGCGCTAACGCATGCTGTAAAAAACTATCTTTATCGGCAGTTTTCATGTATTCTTTAAGCTTTGCTATTCTGTCCATCAAATAATTTTTTACGTTTTTTTTACTTAGTATCTTCGCAACTTTAAAAAAGTGGTCTATGAAAATACTTGTTTGCATAAGCAAAACCCCTGATACTACGGCAAAAATAGCCTTCACTGATAACAATACGAAATTTGCAGAAGCGGGTGTTCAGTTTATTTTGAATCCATATGATGAGTGGTATGCGTTGGTTAGAGCGATTGAACTGAAGGAAGCGGACCCTTCGATTGTATTGCATTTAATAAATGTGGGGGGAGCAGATAACGACCCGATTATACGAAAAGCATTGGCACTTGGCGGAGATGAGGCATTTAGGGTAAATAGCAATAATACTGACAGCTATTATATTGCTTCACAAATTGCAGAAATAGCCACGCAAAACAATTACAATCTTATTTTTACAGGTAAAGAAACTATCGACTATAATGGCTCTTCGATCGGTGGTATGGTGGCCGAATTATTAGGACTGCCATACATATCTTTAGCTACAAAATTCATACTTGAGGGAACTTCGTGTATAGTTACCCGGGAGATAGAAGGTGGCGAAGAAGTTGATGAAGTAAATTTGCCTATTGTAGTAAGCTGTCAAAAAGGAGTAGCAGAACAGCGAATTCCGAATATGAGAGGAATTATGGGTGCCAGATCTAAGCCATTAACCGTAAAGGAACCTATAAATGCAGACGTATTAACCTCAATTGATTCATTCGAGTTGCCTCCGGCAAAAGCAGGCGTTAAGTTAGTAGCGGCCGATAACCCTGAAGAACTGGTAAGGCTATTGCATGAAGAAGCCAAAGTATTTTGAGAGTTGCTACTTTCTACTTGTTGTTTGATTCTAAAATTATTAATTTATTAAAATGAGTGTATTAATTTTTCTTGACCAGTCAGAAGGACATATAAAAAAGAATTCATTAGAGGCTGCTTCTTATGGCGCTAAAGTATCTGAAATGCTAAACGAATCTGCAGAAGGAATCGTTCTGGGGAACGTACAGGATGATCTACCTTCTTTGGGTAAATATGGTTTGAAAAAGATTCATACTGTAAAAAAAGATAGTCTCGATAATTTTGATGATGCCGTATTCACAGATATCATTGCAGAAGCAGCAAAAAGCATGAATGCAAAGGTTATTATTTTCTCTAACAATTTTAACGGCAAGGCAATTGCACCCAGGTTATCAGTAAAGCTAAAAGCCGGGCTTGTTTCAGGAGCAGTAGCATTACCGCAATTGAGCAATGGTTTCATAGTAAAAAAAAATGTATTTAGCGGCAAAGCATTTGCCAATGTTTCAATAAAAACTGATATTAAAATAATCTCCTTAAATGCCAATGCATACAAAATAGATGAAAGAGAAGGAACAGCGGAGGTTGTTGATTTTAATGTGAGCGTACCAGATTCAAAAGTCAAAGTGAAAAAGGTAGATAAAGTGGCAGGAGAAGTTCCGTTAGCGGAAGCTGAAATAGTGGTAAGCGGTGGCCGTGGTTTAAAGGGCCCGGAAAACTGGCAAATTATAACAGATCTTGCAAAGGCATTAGGCGCTGCAACTGCGTGTAGCCGACCTGTTAGTGACAGCGACTGGAGGCCACATCACGAACATGTAGGCCAAACAGGACTTACCATTGCTCCCAATTTATACATTGCAATTGGAATTTCCGGAGCTATACAACATCTTGCAGGAGTTAACAGAAGCAAGACAATTGTAGTAATTAATAAAGATCCGGAGGCACCGTTTTTTAAAGCTGCAGATTATGGAGTTGTTGGCGATGCTTTTGAAGTGGTTCCCAAAATTACAGAGGCAATAAAAAAATTAAAAGGAATTTAATTAATTGGAAAAGAAAATCATTTATTCAGTTTAGAAAATGGTTTTCAATTGGTGTAGGTGTTAATTTTTATATATTTGCCAATATCAAAAAAATCTATAAATACAGGGGTTGGTATGAAGAAAATAGAATTGGAAATAGTTGCCCTTTCTCATAGTATTACGCAAACGCATTCCTATGCAGTTGTTTTGGGTGAAGTAAACGGATTGCGCCGCCTTCCTATTGTAATAGGTGGCTTCGAGGCGCAGGCTATTGCCGTGGCTCTTGAACGAATGCAACCCAGCCGGCCACTCACTCATGATCTTATGAAAAATTTTATGCTCGCCTTCAATGTTGAACTTCATGAAATAATAATTAATGATTTGCAGGAAGGAATTTTTTATTCAAAATTAGTTTGCTCTACAGAGCATGATACGGTGGAAATAGATTCCCGCACCTCTGATGCAGTTGCGTTGGCTGTTCGTTTTGGCTGCCCTATTTATACTTATGATAATATTCTTGACAGCGCCGGAATTTTGATGGAAGAAGATGATAAAAAGAAAAAGGTATTAGTAT